>JABLTP010004701.1_pt1 | contig 87925 bp, 81 predicted proteins | sample 7160111 | NCBI WGS metagenome assembly JABLTP01 (sample SAMN14651227, study PRJNA627086) | human gut metagenome | isolation source: feces | host: Homo sapiens
TCGGACAGACGATCCAGGCAGCCAGCTTCTTTGAACAGGTTACCAAGCATCAGCATACCAATCAGAGCGGTTACGGAAGGTAACAGCAGAGAAATAACGATGGTGCACATGATTGGGAAAGCAACCTTTTCAAAGTGAGAAACCGGACGCAGCTGTTGCATAACGATTTTACGATCTGCTTCAGTGGTGAACAGTTTCATGATAGGAGGCTGAATCAGCGGAACCAGAGACATGTAGGAGTATGCAGCAACTGCGATTGCACCTAACAGCTGAGGAGCCATTTTAGCAGCCAGGTAGATGGAAGTCGGGCCGTCAGCACCACCGATGATGCCGATAGCAGCAGCTTCTTGTACGGTGAAGCCAAGCAGCATAGCGCCCAGCAGAGCTACGAATACACCGCCCTGTGCAGCAGCGCCCAGGAGCAGGGTTTTCGGGTTAGCCAGCAGAGGACCGAAGTCGGTCATAGCGCCTACGCCCAAGAAGATCAACGGCGGGAATACTTCGTGGTGAATACCATACATGATAACGGACATAACACCAGGTTCTTCGAAACCGTTTTTAGGAATGTTAGCAAGAATACAACCGAATGCGATCGGGGACAGCAGCAAAGGCTCAAAACCTTTACCAATAGCCATATAAAGCAGAACCAGACCTACAACGATCATGATTACGTGACCGCCTGTCAGTGCAGAGAAACCGGAATCTGCCCATACGGAAGACAAAGCAACGAGAAATGCTTCCATTTAATATCCTCCCAATTTTCAATTTGTGGAAGGGGCTCTGCGAAAAGCCCCCTCCAAAGATCAAGGGTATTTAAGACTTACTGATATTGCGAACTATCGAGTAAGAATTAGAGAACGATCATAACGTCGCCGGTAGCAACAGTTTGACCTGCGGAAACGCGAACGTCGGAAACAGTGCCATCAGCCGGAGCCATGATTTCGTTTTGCATTTTCATAGCTTCCAGAATCAGCAGAACGTCGCCGGATTTAACAGCGTCGCCAGCTTTTACGTTAACGGACAGAACTTTGCCCGGCATAGGAGCGGAAACGGTGGTTGCACCAGCAGCAACCGGAGCAGCAGCTTTCGGAGCCGGAGCCGGAGCAGCTTTCGGAGCCGGAGCAGCAGCCGGAGCCGGAGCAGCTTTCGGAGCAGCTTTCGGAGCGGAAGCAACAACGCCTGCTTCTTCAACTTCAACTTCGTATGCGGTACCATTTACGGTGATAGTATACTTTTTCATGGATATAATCCTCCTTAAAATCTCGTTTTTTAATTAAAATTGCAAACTATATGCATTAGAAGCATTCTTTACGAACGCTAATAGCTTCAACACGACTGCTTACAGTCCATGCAGATTTAGCATCAATACGACGTACGCAAGCGACTTGGTCTGCGCTAACGCCGCAAGCTGCTACTGCTGCAGCGATAACAGCGATAATTTCGCTATCATCTTGAGCTGCTGCAACCGGAGCTGCAGCGGGAGCTGCTGCCGGTGTAGGAGCTACTGCCGGTTTAGCAACTTTTTTTTTAGTCGGATCGATAACTTGGAGTAAGTTCATCAATATGCCCAGAGCGATCAGTACGCCGAATACGATGGTCATATTGATTAAAGCAATCAACCAAGGATTAGTAGTAACAGGACCCATTTATTTCACCTCATCTTATCTTAAAATAGGTTGTTTAAGCACTAAGCAACTGCTTGTGAATTACAAAGGAATGTTGCCGTGGCGTTTTGCCGGACGGGTTTCGCGTTTGCTTTCCAGCATTTGCAGAGCGTTGATGATGGTGGGACGAGTATTTTTCGGTTCGATAACCATGTCAACCATGCCGCGCATTGCTGCTTGGTACGGAGTAGCGAAGTTGTCGATGTACTCTTTAGTCTTAGCTTCAACATCAGGATCTTTACGGAAGATGATGTTAGCAGCACCAGCAGGACCCATAACTGCGATTTCAGCGGTCGGCCATGCGATAACTTGGTCAGCGCCCAGGTCTTGAGAGCACATTGCCAGATAGGAACCGCCGTAAGCTTTACGGGTAACCAGAGTGATTTTAGGAACAGTTGCTTCAGAGTAAGCATACAGCATCTTAGCGCCGTGACGGATAATGCCGCCGTATTCTTGGTTGCAGCCAGGCAGGAAGCCAGGAACGTCAACCAGGTTCAGCAGAGGAATGCCGAAAGCGTCGCAGAAGCGGATGAAACGAGCGGATTTATCGGAAGCGTTGATATCCAGGCAGCCAGCCATAACTTTCGGTTGGTTAGCAATGATACCTACGGTTTGACCATCCATACGAGCGAAGCAAGTGATGATGTTGGTTGCCCAGTATTTTTGGTTTTCATAGAATTCGCCGTTATCTACGATAGATCTGATTACATCATACATATCGTAAGCGTGGTTGGAGTTGTCCGGCAGCAGAGTGTTCAGGCTGTCGTCGGTACGCATCGGGTCATCACCAGTCTCTACGATCGGAGCGCCTTCAACGTTGTTGGAAGGCAGGAAGGAGAGCAGGTAACGGATTTGTTGCAGGCAGTCTTCGTCGTTTTCAGCAGCGAAGTGAGCAACACCAGAAGTGCTGTTGTGGGTCATAGCGCCACCCAGTTGTTCTTGGGTTACATCTTCACCGGTAACGGATTTAACTACTGCAGGGCCGGTAATGAACATTTTGGAAGTGTTCTTTACCATGTAGATGAAGTCGGTCAGTGCCGGGCTGTATACAGCGCCGCCAGCGGAAGGACCCATAATTGCAGAAATCTGAGGAACTACGCCAGAAGCAATGGTGTTCTCGAAGAAGATTTTACCATAGCCAGCCAGAGCGTCGATAGCTTCTTGGATACGAGCACCGCCGGAATCGTTCAGGCCAACCAGCGGAGCACCCATTTTCAATGCCAGGCGTTGTACTTTAACGATTTTAGCAGCATGCATTTCGCCGAGGGAGCCACCTTCAACGGTGAAGTCCTGTGCGAATACATAAACCAGACGGCCATCGATGGTGCCGTAACCGGTGGTTACGCCTTCACCAGGCAGTTCTTTCTTTTCTTGACCGAAGTTGTAGCAACGATGACGTACAAAACGGTCGAGTTCTACGAAGGAACCTTCGTCGAGGAGAGCAGCGATTCTTTCACGAGCAGTCATTTTGCCGGATTCATGTTGTTTTGCAACACGTTTTTCGCCACCAGCAGCCAGAATTACTTCGGCTTTTTTGAGCATTTTCTCAATTTTTTCTTGAGTAGACAAATCTTACACCTCCATCATTATTGGGAGAACAAATTTATACACAGATGCTGAAGATATATCACTTGTATATCTTCAGCATTATGTAGCTTAAATTATGGGACCTTAAATCGCCCTGAATCTACGAAGCTAATAAATTAGTCTTTGTAGGTTGCAGCCGGTTGGCACAGCTCAAGCAGCAGGCCAGCGGATTTCGGATGAACGAAAGCAATTTTCATTTGGCCAGCACCGTTACGAGGAGCTTTGTCGATCATGCGAACGCCAGCTTCGGTCAGGTCAGCGATAGCTGCTTTGATGTCGTCAACGCGCAGAGCCATATGTTGGATGCCAGGGCCGTTTTTAGCAATGTATTTGCCGATAGGACCATCGTTGTTTTCAGTGATATCAACAAGGAGCTCAATCAGGGTTTCGCCGCAGGGAACAAATACGGTAGCAACACCTTGTTCTTTAACTTCTTCAGTGCCGGTAGCTTTCAGGCCCAGTACCTCAGTGTAAATTTTTGCAGCTTCTTCCAAGGTACCAGCGCAAGCGATACCTACATGGTCAACACAAATAGTTTTGAATGCCATAATAAATTCCTCCTAAAATTGTTTTTTTTTGGCGGTTTATTTTAAAACCTTGCCAACAATATCATCAACGACAGAGTACGGCTCAATCTCGCGGGACTGCATTTTTACAACTAAGTTGTCAAATTCATCCGTTTGAATGACGTTCTTGTCGATGTAGCGATTTACATGGTCATTAAGCATAGCGGTAACCTCGTTTTTAATACGAGCTTTACGGATATCGTTTAATTTACCACTCTCAATCAAATATGCCTTGTGAGCCTCAATAGAGTCCACAACAGCCTCTATACCTTCACCCTTGCTGGCAATGGTCCTGTTAATCGGAGGACGCCAGCCAACATGTTCGGGATTTAATTCGAGCATCATCTCAATCTCAATGTTGAGCTTGTCTGTACCTTCACGATCAGCTTTGTTAATCGTGAACAGGTCACCGATTTCAAGTATACCTGCTTTAATAGCTTGGATATCGTCGCCCATGCCAGGAATTACTACTACCATAGTAGTATCTGCGGTCTTAACAATGTCAACCTCAGATTGTCCTACGCCTACGGTTTCAACGATAATAACATCCATGCCGAAAGCATCCATTAATTTAACAGCGTCACCTGCTTTTTGGGACAGGCCGCCAAGACTGCCGCGTGTTGCCATAGAGCGTACGAAGATACCTTCGTCTGCGGTCAGATCCATCATTCTGATACGGTCGCCTAAAATAGCGCCGCCAGAATACGGGCTAGTGGGGTCAATTGCTACGATACCTACGGTCTTGCCGCGTTTACGGTATTCTTTAGCCAATTTATCAGTCAGAGTACTTTTACCAGCACCCGGAGGGCCGGTGATACCAATTACATAAGCATTACCAGTATGAGGATAAATCTCTGTCATAATTTTGACAGCATCATCGTATTCATTTTCAACAGCAGTGATTGCTTTAGATAATGCAAGACGAGAATGATTTAATAATTTATCTACTATTTCCATAATTCACACCGCCTTGTTTTTGGATAGTGAATATTTTATAAGGCAAGCCGGGACAAACCCGGCTTGCTTTAAGGGATAAAATTATTTTACGTTAGCGTTGATGAAATCAACAATTTTGCTGGTCGGGGTGCCCGGAGTGAATACTTCAGCAATGCCAGCAGCTTTCAGGCCAGGGATGTCAGCGTCAGGAATAACGCCGCCGCCGATAACCAGAACGTCGGTCAGGCCTTTTTCTTTCAGCAGTTCAACTACTTTCGGGAAAAGGGTGTTGTGAGCGCCGGACAGCAGGGACAGTGCAACAACGTTTACGTCGTCTTGCAGAGCAGCTTCAGCGATTTGTTCCGGAGTCAGACGGATACCGGTGTAGATAACTTCAAAACCAGCGTCGCGCAGAGCACGAGCTACAACTTTAGCACCGCGGTCATGGCCATCCAGACCCGGTTTAGCAACTAAAACTTTAACGTTTGCCATTATAGTTTACCTCCGTATATTGGTTGAGTTTACAAATTAGAGTGCAGTATGAGGTTGGTATTCACCGAATACTTGTCTCATAACGCCGCAGATTTCACCTTCGGTTGCATATGCACGAACTGCATCCAGGATGTAAGGCATCAGGTTTACATTTTCGTCTGCGCATGCAACTTTCAGAGCAGCCAGAGTTTCTTCTACTTTAGCGTTGTCACGGCGAGCTTTCAGAGCAGCAATCTTTTCAGCTTGCAGCTTGCCTACAGAACCGTCTACGCGCAGCAGGTTTTTCGGAGCTTCTTCTTCTTGGGTGAATTTGTTAACGCCAACGATGATACGGTCGCCTTTTTCGATTTCCATCTGCCATTTGTAAGCAGAGTCTTGGATTTCTTTTTGGATGTAGCCTTTAGCGATAGCTTCAGGAGCGCCACCGATTTCGTCAATTTTCTTAATGTAGTCCCAAGCTTCAGCTTCGATCTTATCGGTCAGAGCTTCTACATAGTAGGAGCCGCCCAACGGATCGATGGTGTCAGCCAGACCAGATTCGTAAGCAACGATTTGTTGGGTACGCAGAGCGATGGTTACAGACTCAGTGGTCGGCAGTGCCAAAGCTTCGTCTTTGGAGTTGGTGTGCAGGGATTGAGTACCACCCATTACAGCAGCAGCAGTTTGCAGAGCAACACGAACGATGTTGTTGTTCGGTTGTTGAGCGGTCAGCATGGAGCCAGCGGTTTGGGTATGTACACGCAGCATCATGGATTTAGCTTTCTTAGCGCCAAAACGCTCTTTCATAACTTTGGACCATACACGACGGGAAGCACGGAATTTAGCAACTTCTTCGAGTACGTTGTTATGAGCATTCCAGAAGAAGGACAGACGGCCTGCAAATGCGTCAACGTCCAGACCAGCTTTGATAGCAGCTTCTACATAAGCGATACCATCAGCAATGGTGAATGCGATTTCCTGAGAAGCGGTGGAACCAGCTTCACGGATATGGTAACCGGAAATGGAAATGGTGTTCCACAGCGGTACGTTCTTGGAGCAATATTCAAAAATGTTGGTGATCAAACGCATGGACGGTTTCGGCGGGAAAATGTAAGTGCCGCGAGCAGCATACTCTTTCAGAATATCGTTCTGAATAGTACCACGCAGTTTGTCAGCGGAAACGCCTTGTTTCTCAGCTACTGCAATGTACATAGCCAGCAATACGGAAGCAGGAGCGTTGATGGTCATAGAAGTGGATACTTTATCCAGGGAAATTTGGTCGAACAGGATTTCCATGTCAGCCAAGGAGTCGATAGCTACGCCTACTTTACCAACTTCGCCTTCAGCCATCGGATCGGTGGAATCATAACCGATCTGGGTCGGCAGGTCGAATGCGCAGGACAGGCCGGAACCACCGTTAGCCAGCAGGTAACGATAACGTTTGTTGGATTCTTCAGCGGTGGAGAAACCAGCGTACATACGCATGGTCCAGAAACGGCCACGATACATGGTCGGTTGAACACCACGGGTGTAAGGATATTCACCAGGGAAGCCCAGTTTAGTCATGTAGTCAAAGTTTTCACCAAGATCTACCGGGGTGTACAGTCTGTTAGGAACCAGGTTTGCGCGTTCAGGGAATTTTGCCAGTTTAGCTTCAACTTCAGCATGATATTTCTCTAAACCAGCTTTAATGTTTTCAAATGCCATTCTCAAATCCTCCTTAAAATATTTGTGTTTCATATTTCGGATTGGACGGTTCCGAAATGATGGTGAGAGTGTTCCGTCTATGACGGCTATATATGGCAAAGTCTAGGGTGAGACTTCGTCAACTGATTTTATTTGGCAAAGCCTTAGCTAAGGCTTTGTCTATGTATACCTGCCGGCGGGAATCTCACCCACCGGCAAGCACATTACATAGTTTAACCTATTTTGCAAAACTTAACAAGGGGTTTCGCAAAGTTTTTTTTATTATTTACCTTCAACCATGCCTTCCATGGAACCGGTTTCTGCAAATACTTCATAGCATTTGAAAGCTTCGCTCAGGATATGCGGAGTCTGGCTGTTGCCGCAAGCTTCGCAAGCGCGTTTGAAGTAATCATACAGCCAAGGTTGATATTTCGGGTTAGCGATCTGATCGATGATGATCGGAGCTTTTTCTTTCGGGCTCAGGCCACGCAGGTCAGCAACGCCACGTTCGGAAACGATAACATCAACGTCCAGAGTAGCATGGTCGATATGGCTGCAGAACGGAACTACGGAAGAAATCTTGCCGCCTTTTGCCAGGGAGTTGGTGAAGAATACGGTCAGATAGCCGTTACGAGCGAAGTCGCCGGAACCGCCAACGCCGTTCATCAGCTTGGTGCCGCAAACATGAGTGGAGTTTACGTTACCATAGATATCAACTTCAATAGCGGTGTTCATTGCAATTACGCCGATACGACGAGCAACTTCAGGGCTGTTGGAGATTTCTTGCGGACGGAGCAGCAAGTATTTTTTGTAGTGTTCTACGTTCTCGTAGAATTTCTTTTGGCACTCAGGAGACGGAGTCAGAGCGGTACCGGAAGCAACGCGGAGTTTGCCAGCGTCGATCAGGTCGAACATACCATCTTGAATAACCTCAGTGTAAACGGTCAGGTCTTCGAAATCGGAGTTAACCAGACCATTGATAACTGCGTTAGCAACGGAGCCTACGCCGGATTGCAGCGGCAGCAGGTTTTTCGGCAGACGGCCTTCTTTAACTTCGTTTTTCAGGAAGTTAACGAGGTTAGCGCCCATATGTTTAGCGTCTTCGTCGATTTCGCCCAGCGGACGAACTTTATCAGTAATGTCACAAGGTACAACTGCAACGATTTTATCTACTTCGCAAGGAATGTAGGTGGTACCGATGCGGTCTTCCGGTTTTTCAACAGGAATAGCTTTACGGTACGGAGGATCCAGAGGAACATAGGAGTCATGCATGCCTTCCAGGCCTACCGGTTGGGTAACGTTAACTTCAACGATAACCTTTTTAGCGCCAGCTACATAAGAGGAGCTGTTGCCCATGGAAGTGGTCGGGATCAGGCCTACTTTGCCATCGCCGAGGTCATTGATTTTGCAAACTTCAACGATTGCAACATCCGGACCAGTCGGACGGCCAGCCATGAAGCCATAGCGAACCATTTGAGCCATGTGAGACAGATGAATATCAGCGTATTTTACTTTACCAGCGTTGATAGCTTTACGCATGGTGCCGTTGGTCTGGTAAGGCAGACGACGGTCAATGATGCCAGCTTCAACCATTGCTTGGTCGATTTCAGGACCAACAGATGCGCCAGTCCAAACGTTAACTTTGAAAGGAGTTTTTTTGCCCTTTTCAGCAAGAGCCAGAGGAACAGCTTTCGGATAGCCAGACGGGGTAAAACCGCTGACACCTAAATTGTCACCATCTTTTACGAATTCTGCAGCAGCTTCAGCGCTCATCACTTTGTCAGCTACTACGTCACAAATGCGATCTTTAATATCGATCATGTTTACCTTCCTCCTTTTAATTAGGACATTGAGTTTTTATAAGGGTGTTACCCCTTTGCATATAACTTATCAGCAATACCCTGCGGCATTACGAATAAGATATTACCGTATATCAAGCTCTTCACAAATATTTCATACTTGACTATATAGTCATTTCGACATATAAGAGAAAACTCCTGCTTATACTATAAATATTTTTTCAAAGGCTTCTTTACTATCTGCTACAATTATAACACATTTTCAGAAAAACTTCACTTTTTTCTGTCAAATTTTTCCTGTGTTTTATATAACGGGCAAATTGCACTCAACGATATATATAATACCAATAAAATTGTAACACTGCAAGCTTTTTCTTTACAAATTTACAAAATACCCCCTTCTTTTCAAAGAAAAAAAGGGGGATTTGTATCATCCAGATAGAACAATTAACGGTTTTGCGCGTGGTAGTGTGTATGCAATAGACTATGAGCCTTTTCAGAAAGAGGTTTGCCTAACCAAGTATCATAAAGTGTTTTTATTTCCGGGTTTTCGTGCGATTTTCGTAATTCGCTTGTACGGTCGCAATTAAAAATCGCTTCACGGCGTTTTTGCCTGATGGAAGCATCCACAGGAACCGGCTGGCCGCCGCCGCCGATGCAGCCGCCCGGGCAGGCCATAACCTCAATAAACTGATAATCTGCGGTACCTGCTTTAATGCGTTCCAGCATCATTTTAGCAGATTTGAGCGTATGTACTACGGCAACCTTCACGGATACGCCGGCTACATCAATAACAGCCTCACGTGTCTGCTCCATGCCGCGTACCTCATTATATTCAAGCTTCGGCAGCTCCTTGCCGGCAACAACCTCGGCCACAGTACGTAAAGCCGCTTCCATAACGCCGCCTGTAGTACCAAAGATAACTGCGGCACCGGTACCGGTTCCCAGCGGAGAATCGAACTCTGCTTCTTCCAGCGCGTTAAAATCTATACCTGCCTCGCGAATCATGCGTCCAAGCTCACGCGTGGTAATAACTATGTCTACATCGCGATAACCGCTGGCACACATTTCTTCGCGCGCAGCCTCTGCCTTTTTCGCAGTACAGGGCATTACCGATACACTGACGATCTTCGCAGGGTCAATGCCTGCACGTTCCGCAAAATAGGTTTTAGCAACAGCGCCGAACATCTGCTGCGGAGATTTTGCAGTAGAAAGATGCGGCAGCAGCTCAGGATATTTCAGCTCAATCATATTTACCCAGCCGGGGCTGCAGGAGGTAATCATCGGCAGCACGCCGCCGTTCTGCAGACGCTGCAGGAACTCATGGCCTTCCTCCATAATAGTCAGGTCGGCAGAGAAGTTTGTATCGAAAACCTTGTCAAAGCCTAAATGGCGCAATGCCGCAACCATTTTGCCGGTAACAACCTGACCTGCCGGAATGCCCAGCTCCTCGCCTAGGGCAACACGCACGGACGGAGCTGTCTGTACTACAACGATTTTTTCAGGATTGTTGATTGCATCCCAAACCTTGTCTGTATCATCCTTTTCCACGATAGCACCTGTCGGGCAGACATCAGCGCACTGGCCGCAGTAGGTGCAGGCGCTGTTGAGCAGATCATGCTCAAAGGCAGTAGAAACCATGGTGTTGAAGCCGCGGCCGGCAAAGCTGTAAACACTCATACCCTGCACATCACGACAGACACGAATGCAACGTCCGCAGAGAATGCATTTTTCCTGATCGCGTACCAAAGAAGGATTGCTGTTATCAATAGTACGCGCCCTTGTTTCTCCACCCTCGAAGCGCAGCTTACGCACGCCTAAGTCAGCAGCGATTTTCTGCAGCTCGCAGTCACCGTTCTTCTGACAGCACAGGCAGTCCTTCGGGTGATTAGTCAAAAGCAGCTCCAGTACTGTTTTACGCGCTTCGCGTACCTTGGAGGTATTAGTTTTTACTACCATACCCTCGCTTACAGGATATACGCAGGAAGCAACCAGAGTACGCGCACCGCTGGCCTCTACCATACACAGGCGGCAGGCACCCTCCGGACGCAGGTCCGGATGATAGCACAGCGTAGGAATATAAATACCCGCGCTGCGTGCAGCCTCCAGTACACTGGAGCCTGCCGGGGCCTGAATCTGTTTTCCATCTATTGTCAAATTAACCATCTGCATCTTCAGTCCCCTCCTTATGCCTTGCTGATTGCCTTAAACGGGCACGCCGTCATGCAGGCACCGCATTTAATGCATTTATTCTGATTAATAACATGTTTTGTTTTCGGTGAACCGCTGATAGCCTGTACCGGGCACTGACGTGCACACAGACCGCAGCCGCGGCAGGCATCACTGATTTCGTAATGCAGCATCTTTTCACAAACACCTGCGGGACAGCGTTTTTCTTTGATATGCGCCTCATATTCATCTCTGAAATATTTCAGGGTACTCAAAACAGGATTAGGAGCAGTCTGTCCTAAGCCGCACAAAGCTGTTTCCTTGATATTCTTGGCCAGGTTTTCCAGCAGCTCGATATCGCCCTCGCGTCCCTGGCCCTCCGTAATACGGGTAAGGATTTCCAGCATACGCTTCGTGCCTTCGCGGCAGGGAGTGCATTTGCCGCAGGATTCCGACTGCGTGAAGTTCAGGAAGAACTTGGCAACATCAACCATGCAGGTATCTTCATCCATAACAACCAGACCGCCGCTGCCCATCATAGCACCGGCAGCAATCAGGGAATCATAATCTACCGGCAAATCCAGCATGCTTTCAGGCAAGCAGCCGCCGGAAGGACCGCCGATCTGTACAGCCTTAAACTTTTTGCCGTTGGTAATACCGCCGCCGATATCATAGATAATCTCGCGCATGGTAATACCCATCGGCACCTCTGCCAGACCGGTATTATTGATTTTGCCGGTCAAAGCGAAAACCTTGGTGCCCTTGGATTTTTCGGTACCAAGCTGGCAGTACCAGTCTGCGCCGTTAACGATAATCTGCGCCACGTTAGCAAAGGTTTCTACGTTGTTGATGTTCGTCGGCTTGCCCCACAGGCCGCTGACCGCCGGGAAAGGCGGACGCGGGCGCGGCATACCGCGCTTGCCTTCGATAGAAGCCATTAGGGCAGTTTCTTCGCCGCAAACAAAGGCACCGGCACCCTCTTTAATATGAATAGTAAAGCTGAAATCGCTTTCAAAAATATGCTCGCCTAACAGACCCATTTCTTCAGCCTGAGCAATTGCGGTACGCAAGCGTTTGATAGCCAGCGGATATTCCGCACGTACATAGATATAGCCTTCATCCGCACCCATAGCATAACCGCAGATAGCCATGCCTTCCAATACACGGTGCGGGTCGCCCTCCAATACGCTGCGATCCATAAATGCGCCCGGGTCGCCCTCGTCCGCATTACAGATAACATACTTTTTATCGCTCTCGGAGTTTTTGGCAAACTGCCATTTCATACCGGTCGGAAAGCCGCCGCCGCCACGACCGCGCAGGCCGGATTTTTTAACCTCGTCCACTACCTCCTGCGGAGTCATCTGCGTAACAGCCTTAGCCAACGCTTCATAACCGCCTACAGCGATATATTCTTCAATAGCTTCCGGGTTAATAGCACCGCAGTTAGCTAAAACCAAACGATGCTGCTTTTTATAGAAGCCGATTTCCGAATAACGCGGAACCTGCTCCTGATTGATGGGTTCACGATAAAGCAGACGCTGCACGATGCGTCCTTTATATAAATGTTCTTCAACGATGGTTTTAACGTCCTCCGGCTTTACGCCGCAATAGAAGGTGCCTTCCGGATAAACGATAACCAGCGGTCCGTGCTCACAGAAGCCATGGCAGCCTGTTTCGACAACCATCACCTCATCCTGCAGGCCGAACTTTTGCAGCTCTCTGGCAAAAGTCAGCTGGATTTCCTTCGAGCCGTTAGCCTTACAGCCCGTACCGCCACACACTAAAACGTGAGCTCTTATATGCTGCATAATATTTTTCCTCCACCTGTTTTGTTTACAAGCTACGATACATCAGCTTCTCCAACAACTGTGTACCCTGCCTGCGGCTTATTCCTGATCCAGCCTGCCTACGACAAGCTCTTCCACAATATGACCGTTTACCACATGCTCTGCGATAATTTTGGGAACATCCTCCGGGGTTACCTTGCCATAAGTAATACGCGCTTCACCCGGACGCACTACGTCAACGAGCACCTCTTTTTCGCACATGCCGATACAGCCTGTCTGCTGCACCTGTACATCAAATAAATGACGCTTGTTCAGCTCCTGCAGGATAGCGCTCATAACCTCGCGCGCACCGGCAGCAATACCGCAGGTACCCATGCCTACAATAATTTTTGTACCTGAGCTCTGACGCAGCTTGATATCTGCCTTCAGTTTATCTCTCAAAGCGTGTAAATCCGCTAAGCTTTTCATTCGTTTATACCTCCTCACCCTGCACCTGTGCCAGCTGCTCTTTTAAATAAGCACCTAGCCAGGCATATATTTCAGGATTGGCAAAGTCACACGCTTCGCCTAATATTTCTCTGACCTCCTGCGTTTTGAACACCAACGAGCCGTTAGCGCCGTTATAGGCAAATATCAGCTCCAGCTGCGGCGCCCCCGCCAACAGCACCTGCACACTGCTCACAATATCTCCCAGCGGAGGCCGGTCAATATTATCTGCCGCAAAATATGCAGTCAGCTCGGTTCCCTTTCCGGGAGCAGATTGCAGCTCCAGATGTCCGCCGCATTGCTGCGTAACCATATCGATAAAGGGAATTCCCATACCTACCTTTCTGGTAGTACGGCTGGTAACAAAGGGGTCACGCACCCGCTGCAGCATCTCGCTGTCCATACCCTTGCCATCATCGCGGACGCTGAAAACAAAGTACCCCTGTTCATTTTCGCTGACAGTCAGCCAGATGTGACGAGCACCGGCAGCCACAGAATTTTGGGCTATATCCAAGATGTGTAATGCCAGCTCCCGCATTTTATTTATACCTTGCCAAGATACCTGCCAGCTTGTCGGTGGTCAGGCGTCCATGCGTATCATCATTAATCTGCATAACCGGCGCTAAGCCACAGGCGCCGATGCAGGCTACAGTTTCTAAGGTAAAGCGCAGGTCATCGGTCGTATGTCCGGCCTTAATACCCAGCTGCTTTTCCAAAGCCTGCAGAATTGTTTTGCCGCCACGCACATGGCAGGCAGTTCCCTGGCAGACACGGATAACGTTGCGTCCGCGCGGATTAAGATGGAACAATGAATAAAAGGTTACAACGCCGTAAATTTCGGAAATAGGCGTACCTGTTTTATCGGCAATATACTCCAGTACATCCTTAGGCAAATAGTTGTACAGGTTCTGCACTTCCTGCAGAATAGGAATCAACGGTCCCTTAACATCTGCGTACTTTTCCAGAATGGCATCTATGCGCTGCTTTTCCGGATTTTCGCCGCCGCAGCAGCTGCATTTACGCTCAAGACGGTTTTCACTATTGTTCATACTACCCCTCCTCTAAAGGATTTTTTGTAAACTTACCAACTCAGTATACCATTTTGCAAGCAAATACACAATACTATTTATGTTATTTTTGCTATATAGTATACTCTATTTGTGTTATTCTTTACAAAAATCTGAAAATTGTCCCGGCAGGACATTACGCATCCCTTTGCCTGCCAACGCCAATTTCAGCTCTGCTATCGTTAATTTCTCCACCTGGAGTAAATTTTTCGGTCCCTGTACAAAATCATAAATATTATGTGCATCGGAATTCGTAATAAACGGCAGATAGCCTGCCAAATGCTGCAGCTTCGACTGCATCTTGCGACGCCAGCCTGCATCGGATATTTCGGCAGCAGCAAAGCCAAAGTCCGGCTCAATAAAACCCAACTGTCCCAAAATGCTGTAGGAAGGACGGTCGATGTGAGCGGCAATGGTAAGGCCACCCAAAGCATCAACCTGCCGCACCACCTGCGCCGCAGTCAGCGACAGCGGTGCATGCAGCAGACGCTGCTCCTCGCACACAAACTCGTCCTCGGCATCTACTACATACTGAGCACCGAAACGTTCGACATCATTCAGCATACCGTTCATATGCTCATCAACCAGCAGCTGCCAGCTCTGCAGCTGCTCCAGCGTATCAAACAGCGCCACAATATGCGCCTCTTCACTGCTTTCCACTTCCATACCGGGGAACACCTTCACGCCGTAGCGCTGCGCTGCCTCCAGCGCAGCCGGCACATTGGCACTGGCGTTATGATCGGTAATAGCAACAGCGCCAATGCCATACTCGGCGGCACGCATCACAATGTGATGCGGTGTCATTTCTACCTCAGCGCAGGGCGAAAGCAGCGTATGTACATGTAAATCCGCCAGAACCGTCTGCATTGTTTAGTCCTTCTTGCCAACGCCCAATTCATACAGCTTACCGATAACCTCAAAGGCAGGCGCTTCGGTTGCCGCAACAACAACATCATTCAGATTTGCCTTATGCAGCGTATCCTCTGCTACCGGACCGTCGCCTGCTACGATAACTGCCGCAAAGCCAATCAGCGAAGCAACGGCAGCAACATTCTGATGTCCCTGCATCGTTACCCAAACCATACCGGGCTGGCCCTGACCCATAGCATTACTCAGTAAATCGGAAGCATAACCGCCTTCTACCTCTGCATATAAAGCGTCCTCGCTTACATCCTTAGTTAAAAGCTTCAAATCGAGCTTCTCAATCATTTCTTTAACCTTCATCGTTGTCTGCCTCCGTTTTATTTATTTCTGCCGGCTCGTGATAAATAGGTATCTGCTTAGCCAGCTCCAGCATGCCCTGTGACAATTTATGTACACTGGCACGCAATTTAAAAATACAATCTATTTCGTGCGCCTTGCCCTGCACGATATCCTCCGCCAGTCCCTGACAGCTGGGTGCACCGCAGGCACCGCAGTCCAGACCGGGCAAGGAGCAGAGCACCTCTTCCATGCGCTCGAACTTTTTCATCGCTTCCATGATATCATCATCAAGCTGCATCATCGGACGCGCTACCAGCTTCTTGCGATAGGCCTCCGAATGCGGGAAATCCTCCAGCACCATCGTGCGCGCCATCGCCTCACGCCTGTCCGCCGGCTCCTGCTCCCGCAGGCTTGCGATACGCCTGCGCAGGTTACATTCGGCTACAAACTTGTTTTCTGCTGCCAAAAGGCCGCCCAGGCAACCTCCTTTGCAGGCACTGCACTCCACATAATCAAGCTGCGGCATTTTATTCATAGAAACCTGCTCCAGCAGGTCATACACATTATCAATGCCGTGAATTGCCAGACCGTTGGTAATACCGGCGCTTTCAATTTCGCCGCCATAGGTTCCCCAGGCCATGCCATAGGAGGAACCGGTGCGCACATTCAGCTCATGCGTGCCGCCAAGATTCTTCAGCAGCAGTCCGTAAATCTCCGACAGGCTGAAGCTGCCGGTAAGCTCTGTATGATGCACGTCTACCGACTGACGGATGTTCGTTTCCTTGGACGGACAGGGCGAAATAAACCATACACCTATCAGCTCCTTCGGCAGCTGCTTGCGCGCTGCTGCTTCACGCTTCACGTAAATTGCAGCAGCCTCTGCCGGCGGCAGCACAGGCACCACCTGCTTAATCAGCTCGGGGAACTTTACCTGAATCAGACGCATAACTGCGGGGCAGGTACACGAAATCAACGGCTTGCGTCCGTTGCTGTTCTTTTTTACATATTCTTCTATTTCCAGGGCGATATACTCCGAAGCCAGTGAAACATCAAAAATTTCATCAAAGCCTATATTATGCAGACCCTGCCAAATGCTTTCCAGCGGAATATTATCCGGGAACTGCGCATACAATGAAGGCGCAGGCAGCACAATATTATAAGCATAATCTGCCAAGCCCTCCAACGTATCTGTTTTCACGTTAAAGGCATGATAGGGACAGCCTGCAGCACAGGCACCGCAGTCAATGCAGCGGTCTCCCAAAATCTCCGCCTTGCCGTTGCGTACGCGGATGGCCTCTGTCGGACACAGCTTGACGCAGGATACGCAGCCCTGACATTTATTCCGCTGCAATTCCACCGAATGGAAATATGTTGTTGGTTGAGGAGCCATTGCGTATCACCTCGTTTCCTAAAATCTCTTATAAATCCTCGCTCTGGTGCTTGAACTGCATCGTAATGCAGGTTCCTTCACCCACCTTGGACTGAATATCAAACTTATCGGAGCACTTTACCATATTAGGCAGGCCCATGCCGGCGCCAAAGCCCATCTGACGCACATAATCAGGCGCAGTAGACCAGCCCTCCTGCAAGGCCTTGTTGATATCCGGAATGCCGGGGCCGTGGTCGGTTACAGTAATAACCGTAGCATCCGGGAACACCTCGGCCGCTACATTGCCGCCGCCGGCGTGAATGATAACATTCATTTCCGCCTCATAGGTGCCGATGGCAATACGGCGTACAATATCTGCCGGAATGCCTAAGCGCTGCAGCATCTTTTTTATTTTAGAAGAGGCTTCGCCTGCGCGCTCAAAATCTCCGCCAACGCAGTCAAAGGCTAATTTTACTGATTTACTGTCTGTCATTTTGCTTTACTCCTTTTTGCTGCAGCCACGGATACCTGCTCCGTAAAGAATGCCGCAGGCTTCAAATAAGGTATAATCGGTAGCCAGAACCGGCAGATTATTTTCCGCCGCCGCTGCCACAATATCAGCATCAGGCACCTTTCCACGCACAAATACCAGCGCGCTCAGCTCCGTCATATCGGCGGTGCGCACTACCTGCATATTAGTCAGTCCCGTGCACAGCAATGTGTTGCGTTTGGTAAAGGCCAGAACATCGCTCATCATGTCACTGCCGCAGCAGGACTCAATTTGGCGGTGCATCAGCTCGCTGCCGGTCAGAATCTTGGCCTGCAGCAGCTTTTGTACATTATACAAATCCATACACATAGCCCCTTCCTCCATTTATTACAGCTTTATCTAAGCAAAATATCTGTTTTTTGCCAGACTTGATTACATTTATTGTACACTTTAATACGCAAGATGTAAATAAATAGTATAGCATAACTACGCAAAAAAGAAGACCGGCCAACAGGACCAGCCTTCAAACTTTATTTAGTGCTAACACGCTTTACTCTGCAATGCCTGCCAAAGCCTGCTGCAAATCTGCCAGCAAATCTTCCTTATCCTCCAGACCGCAGGACAGGCGCACCAAGCCTGCAGGAATACCGGCCTCTGCCAGCTGCTCATCCGTCATCTGGCGATGCGTTGTAGTTGCCGGGTTCAGGCAGCAGGTACGCGCGTCAGCAACATGCGTTTCGATTGCCGCAAGCTGCAAGCGCTTCATAAAGGCTTCCGCTGCCTTGCGTCCTCCCTTCAGGTTGAAAGAAACTACGCCACAGCCGCCGTTGCCCAGATATTTTTGCGCAAGAGCATAATATTTATTGGACTTCAGTCCTGGGTAATTGACATATTCAACCTGCGGCTGCTGCTCCAAAAATTCCGCTATAGCCTGAGCGTTTTCTACATGACGCGGCATACGCACATGCAGCGATTCCAAGCCAAGATTCAGGATGAACGCACTTTGCGGCGACTGCATAGCGCCGAAATCACGCATCAGCTGTGCCGTAGCCTTGGTAATAAAAGCACCCTCCTTGCCAAACTTTTCGGCGTAGGTAATTCCGTGATAGGATTCATCCGGTGCGCATAGACCGGGGAACTTGTCGGCATGCGCCAACCAGTCGAACTTGCCGCCGTCGATAATCGCACCGCCCAGGCAGGCAGCATGACCATCCATATACTTAGTAGTTGAATGCGTTACAATGTCTGCGCCCCATTCCAGCGGGCGGCAGTTAATCGGTGTCGGGAAGGTGTTATCCACGATTAGAGGCACACCATGACGATGCGCAGCGTTGGCAAATTTTTCAATATCCAGCACCGTCAATGCGGGGTTAGCGATAATTTCGCCAAACACAGCCTTGGTATTATCCTGAAAAGCAGCGTCCAGCTCCTCGTCCGTTGCATCGGGAGAAACAAAGGTCGCTGTTACGCCCATCTTCGCTAACGTTACATCGATCAGATTATAGCTGCCGCCGTAAATCGAAGAAGAAGCAACAATATGGCTGCCCGCCTCGCAGATGTTGAACAGGGCAAAGAAGTTCGCCGCCTGTCCGGAAGATGTGAGCATTGCCGCAGCACCGCCCTCCAGCTCGGCAATTTTTGCTGCTACGAAATCACAGGTCGGGTTTTGCAGGCGGGAGTAAAAATAACCAGTGGCCTCCAGGTCGAAAAGCTTGCCCATCGCCTCGCTTGTATCGTACTTAAATGTAGTGGATTGGATAATAGGAATCTGACGCGGTTCACCGTTGCCGGGTTTGTAGCCGCCTACTAAGCATTTGGTATTGATTTTAAGATCACTCATTTTCTATCGCTCCTTTAACAATTTATCATCTTCAAATTATTGGTTGGCAGGAATTGCGGCACCCATGCGCTGCAGCTGCAAAAGAATTTTGTTATATTCGCCTATAGCCTTATCCAGCTTGTTACCGCTCGCCGGTGCCAGCTCGTGCAAGTCATACGGCGTATCCTGGTAAACGATGTTCAGCCAGTTCATATAGAACAGATGCGCGTAGCTGCGCCATTTAAACACAGGCTCCTGCGTTGTATCGCCATCGGGGAAGTAGAACTCCGGCAAATCAATCGGCAAATTCTTTTTCTTATCGCGGAAATATTCATTAGCCAAAGTATAGCGATCATATTCGAAATGGCCTAAAACGAAGATGCGGCGCAAATCCTTGGTAGCACAGATGTTGATACCGTTTTCTACTGAACGTGACAGCACCTGCAACGCCTTGCAGGCATCAATAGCATCATCATCAACCGCGGTATGACGTGACTGCGGAATAAAGTATCTGTCGTCAAAGCCACGCAGCAGCGGATGATTTTTCACCGTCAGGCCGTAGGGGAAGATGCCAAACATCTTCGCCGGCAAAATCGTTTTGTTAACACCGTAATAATGGTACAAAGCAGCCTGCGCGCCCCAGCAAAGCGTCATCGTAGAATAGCAGTGGTATTCCGCCCAATCAAGATAGGCTTCTATTTCCTTCCAGTAATCTACTGCCTCAAAGGGAATAGTTTCTACCGGTGCGCCTGTCATTAAAAAGGCATCATAATAGCGGTCCTTAACATCAGCAAACTCCAGATAAGCACTGTCGAGATAAGAATTATCGGTGTGCGTAGTTTCACGGCTCACAGTACGGCAAAAATCGACCTCTATCTGCAGCGGAGAATTGCCCAAAAGGCGCAGCAGTTGAATTTCTGTCGGCTTCTTCAGCGGCATCAGGTTCAGCACGCACACCTTCAGCGGACGAATACGCTGCGTTGTCGCGCGTTGCTCAGTCATGGTAAAAATTCCTTCTTCCTGCAGTTGGCAGATAGCGGATAAATGGTCATTGATTTTAATCGGCATTGTTTGTTCCTCCTACATTTCCTAACTCAGATTTTCGACTTGCTACAGGAGGATAAGCAATAAAAAAGCTTCCGTTCCTGTAAAAATACAGGGACGAAAGCGTCGCTTCGTGATACCACCCTAATTCATCCATATGTCACCACACGGACCTCATCAAGTACGCAGGGGTTGTTTACCCTTTAATACTCCAGCACTGTAACGGGTGCACCCGGACGGCCTAAATGCAAGCATCTCAGCCCATCGGCTCCAAGACCATCTTCAATGTCACCACCTGCTCCCTCTTGCACCGTCACGAAGGCTCTCTTTGCCAGGCTCGTACATTTACTCTTCTCTTCATCGCCCATTATTAAGTTATGTGCATGATAATACAGTAATTCTTTGTAACTGTCAATAAAAAGTTGCAGTTTTCTCGTAAAAAAAGAAAATACGCTAATTTTTGTAAAGCAGGTTACAGAAATTGCAGGAAAATGTTGGTAGTAGCCAAAAGCACCGACCTCTACAGTAGCAATTGTATGGCTGATTTATTTTTTGTTATTTTCAGAATCTTTGCTTGACTTTCGCTGTACTTTTATTTATACTTAACTTAGCTTAGCTTCACATTCACAACAAAATAAGCAGGACCTACCGGCTCATGTCGGTAGTATTTAGCAGTACCTACGGTATCCGAACTTTCGGATGCTATGTGTACTGCTTTTTTGTTTGGCAGCTTATGTTGTATTTTGTAGGAGCAAATATTATAATTAGAGGAGAGAAAACAGTATGCCAGCCATTTCAATGTTTTATGGTATTATTATTCGTATGCAAAGTGAAAAAGGTGGAAAACATAACACACCACATTTACATGCTGTCTACAATGAGCACGAAATAGTTATGGACTTTACCGGAAAAATTTTAGAAGGTTCTTTCCCTATCAAGCAATTAAAGCTTTTAACTGCCTGGACTGCTTTACACGAAGATGAGTTAAACGCAAATTGGATTTTGTTATCTGCCGGTGACGGCTATTTTAAAATCGAGCCATTACGTTAACAATTATTAGAGGTGAAAATTATGCTTAGACCAACCGCTATCAGCGTAACTGTACAAAAGGATTATACTCTAAAAGTTATTTTCAATAATGGTGAAACTAAAATATTCGACGTAAAGCCTTATATCAAAGGTTCATGGTATAGCAGGCTCAAGGATTTTTCTTATTTTTCTTTAGCAAAGGCAGACGGATTTACTGTCATCTGGCCTGAAGGTCAGGATATTTGTCCTGACGAACTTTATTACAATAGCGTGCCAATATAGTTTTAACCAATATAGTAAAAAGTACCGACACCTACCGTACCATCAAAAGAAGGGACTCGCAACTATGGATAATTTCAGCAAGCAAATTTATGAAACCGGCATTAACGACGGCAAAGCTAAAGGCAAGGCTGAAAGCATCAAAAATCTTATGTCTACAATGAATGTCTCCATTGACCAAGCCATGGATATTTTAAAAACTCTGCCAGAAGAACGTCAGTACTTTAAGGACCTGTTAGCTAAGGAGCTGTAAGCTTCAGCTACCAAAAAAGCGCCTGCCATCCGGCAAGCGCTTTTTCTGTTGCACAATATTCAAGGGTAAGTTGCTCTTGTTCATATTTTCCCATACATCTTCTCATAATAATTCTGGAATTCACCATTAATGATATCCTTCCACCACTTCTGATTCTCCAGATACCACTTAATGGTCTTTTTTTATGTCATAGTTTAACTTATCAACGCAGATTATGCGATAGTTTGGATGCTTAGCCAGCATGTGAAATATAAAACTGCTTCCGACAAAAACGGCACCGCCGGTTACGATGATATTAATAGGAATGACCTCCAGGAACGTTAGCTTTTCGTATAAAACGAACTTATTTAACATTATTCACGAGATAATTTGGCTAGAATTGCTTGTATCTCACTCAATAATAAATCAATATGATATAACACAATCTTATCTTTTTTACTTTGCTTTATTTCATCACTTAACATACTACAAATAGTTTTAAAGAACTCATTGTCACCAGTATAAATGTCTGTTGCAGCATCATCTTCGTACTTGTTTTTTAATATGCTTCTAACACGTAGCAGTTCATGGGGAGTAAGCTTCATAATTCTATCCACAAAATCTTCTGGAAGAACTCCTTTAAAAACAGCTTCATTTTTTATATGTAATAAATAATTACTATCGATATTTTCACTAAAAGCATCTACGAATCCATCATCTTTTTTAAAGCATTCTATAAAATTTCTGATTTTATTTTCATTCTGCTTATTGATTAGCGTTTGTTTCAACTTTTTTTCAAAATTTATTATTTCCTCATCCCCTTCAATCCAGGGAAAGAATTCACTTTGATTGAAATCTTCAGCAGATGCTAAGGCATTTTCTAAAATCTTCTCTTTCAAAGATTCTAGAGCACTTTGATCATAATGAATTCTGCATAAGATAATTAATTCGTTAATTATTTTAGGATAGATATTAATATTAATTGCATTTTTATTAATTAAACTCATTATTTTGTCTAACCCTTGCTTACTTTCTACATCGTTATCAGCTAACAAGGCTTTATTTAAGATATTAATATGGTATTCAGTATTACCTTCAACCTCATTAATATACTGTGTAATATGCTTTTTTAGTAAATCATTATCCAATATCAAACTATAAAGATATTCATCTACAGCCTGATAAGCAATAAAACTTTCACTAAGACTCAATGGATCATTCTCATTTTTCTTGCCTGTAACCATCTGCCTTAAATTAAGAAATTGGCTTAGCATACCATCACTATAACAGTTTTCAATATTCTTTTCTTTAAATGCTATAGATGAACAAATCGTATTTCTTAATAATTTAAAAAGAAATCCATCTATAGAAACGTTCGTTTTAATTTGCTCATATAAATCCTTTGTTACTTTATGTATTTCTCTAAATCTCTTTACCGCGAAAATAAAAGTTCTAATATTGCTGCTTTCCGTACATTTAAAGAATTCTAATATATCATCCCTGTAGCGCATAAAAAGCACTGCTTCTTCTTGTCCTGCAAAAGTATTTACAATATCATTATAATTTCCCTCTAAACCATAACTAAATTGAATTTGGAAGCCTATAACCTTTTCCTTAATTTCATTATACAGCTTTAAATCCTCATCTTTTCCAGCTTCGTTATATACATTATGTCTTTCCTCATTAGATACTATTATAATTTTAGCGTTATTCTGCTCAGCTAAAACATCAAATACTCCTAGCAAGTCTATTTTGTTAATCTTAGACCTTTCAAAATCATCAAACACTAAACAATAATCATTAAAGGAATTTGTATTTTCTATGATACTGCCTGCAATTGATTTAACCGCTTCCGCTTGCGGTAGTAAATTAATGCACTTTAGCACTGCTCCTTTAAAGTTGATACCTTTTATGTATTTTCCACAAGTTTCTTTAACAACATCAGCAGTAACCTTAACAACATCGCTTTGTTTTTTCACCTTCTCTAAGGCTTTCTCACTAAATCCTTCAGAGATGCCAATTGAAATGGATAAGTATAAATCTTCTATTGTTTTTATTCCAAACAATGGGATATATATTAGCTTTTTATTAGCCCCATCTAATAAATCTCTTTGCAAACAGTTCTTAATGTAAAAGCTCTTACCAGAACCCCATTTCCCTGTTATCATAACACAATAATCTGTCTGTTCTTCTTCTAGATATGTTCGTATAGGTTCTATAATTGAATTTTTCATTACTTTGCACCTCCCTAAATTTTGACAAACAACTGTGTATATTTTAATTATAGCACTGCCATATTGTTATTACAATCACACTATCACTAACACTCTTTCTCCCAACCTCCCCTCACACCCATTTTTTGTTCAGCACCCTATGTTGTATTTTAGCAGAGCAAATATTATAATTAAAGGAAAAAACAGTATGCCGGCTATTTCAATGTTTTATGGTATTATTATTAAGATGTACAATAACGGAGAACACAATCCGCCTCATTTCCATGCATCATATCAAGGATATTATGCTACCTTCAATTTTGATGGTGAGCTAATTGAAGGAGATATGCCAAAAAGACAGATTAAATTTATAGCAGCCTGGACAGAAATTCACAAAGATGAGCTAATAGCCAATTGGGAACTGGCTATTAACGAAGAACCCTTATACAAAATCGAACCATTGCGTTAAAAGGAGTGACCACTATGATGAAAACGCCAGTATGGGTAGTTACCAACGTACAACCGCAAAAGGATTATACGCTGATCTTAACCTTTGCCAGCGGAGAAAAGAAGCTTTTTGATGCTCGCCCACTTCTTGCAAAAGCAATCTACAAGCCATTGAATAATCTCAGTTTTTTCCTAACAGCTAAGGCTGATTGTGGTTCCGTAGCCTGGAGCGATGAAATTGATATTGCACCGGAATATTTGTACGAGTGCAGTCTTCCTTTGCAGGTTATTTAAGCTGCTACTTAAATTTGCTAATGTGAGATTAGCAAGGAGGGACTTACAACTATGGATAATTTCAGCAAGCAAATTTATGAAGCTGGCATTAATTACGGCAAGGCTAAAGGCAAAGCTGAAGGTTTGGCTGAAGGCAAGGCTGAAAGCATCAAAAATCTTATGTCTACAATGAATGTCTCCATTGACCAGGCCATGGATATTTTAAAAACCCCACCCGAAGAACGTCAATACTTTAAGGACCTGTTAGCTAAGGAGCTGTAGGCTTCAGCTAACCCAAAAAGCGCCTGCCATCCGGCAAGCGCTTTTCCTATGCATTAGTACATTACTTGTGGTTGGGTCGAACTCGTCCATTTTTTGTGCTCGATTAAGACCTGGTACATTTTGCGGTTTCGCTAGTACATTCTTTTACTTGAACTAGTCCAAATCTGTCCTTTGATTTACACTTAGCTTAACTTCACATTAACAACAAAATAAGTATGGCCTACCGGCCCATATCGCTAGTAATTTGGTAGCACCTACGGTATCCGGGACCTCCGAATTCCGTAGGTACTGCTTTTTGTTCAGCACCCTATGTTGTGTTTTGCCGGAGCAAATATTATAATTAAAGGAGGAAAACAGTATGCTGTTAACATCTTCTTTCTACAGTATGTACATCAATTCGCAAGATTTTAGTTGTCTTTTGGAAAATCAGCCTTTTTTACCAAAGACGTTAATTGTCTTTTGGAAAATCGGCCTTTTTTCCCAAAGACGTTAGCTGTCTTTTGGAAAATCGGCCTTTTTTACCAAAGACGTTTAGTATCTTTTGGAAAATTAGCCCTTTTTACCAAAGACGTTAGGAGTAAATATGAAATATGAACCACTAAAAAAAGTATATTATACCAATGAAAACGGCTATGAATTAGAGTATTCCAAACGCTATGCCGCACCTTTTACCCAACATTTTGATATGCCCATCAAAGAATATAATCGCAAAAATACTTTTTCAGCATTTCTCATTTACACACAAGAAATAGCGCTACTCATGGAGCAGATATACAAATCATACGAAACGCTGTTGTATGCAATACATTCTGTGCCTAAAATAGTGTTAGATCAATTTACGTTATTATCTATACTTGAAGAAGTTAAATCTACCAATGAAATAGAAGGTATCCATAGCACAAGGAAAGAATTGCGTGATATCATTGACGGTACTGCACCACGTTCGGCACGTTTCACTTCAGTAATTCATAAGTATGAAGATTTGCTTGGGAGAACTGATATAGAATTCAAAACATGTGAAGACGTAAGAGCTTTTTACGATGATTTTGCACATGCTGAAGTTATTGCAGAAAATCCTGACAACGAATTAGACGGTAAATTATTCCGAAAGTCTTCTGTTGATATTGATTCCGGCACTGGCAAAACTATTCATCAAGGAGTTATGCCTGAAGAAAGAATTATAAGTTTAATGCAGTATGCTTTAGAGCTTTTAAACGATGAAAGCGTTCCATTGCTTGTCAGAGTAAGTATATTCCATTATTTTTTCGCTTATATTCATCCCTTTTATGATGGTAATGGCAGAACGGATAGATTTATTACCTCTTATTTTCTATCTAAACACTTCCACCCATTAGCTTCATTAAGGTTATCTATTTTTATAAAAAAAAATCGTGCAACTTATTACGCTCTTTTCAAAGAAGCTGACAGTGAAAGAAACAGAGGCGATATGACTCCGTTTGTCACTGGCTTTATGCGACTCTTGTTATCTACTTTTAATGATACAATTACTGTACTTCAACGCAAAGAGGCTCAGTTGGAAACATACAGAGCTAAAGTTGATAAATTTATCAGTGATGATGTTTTACTGCAAAATATTTACTACATTCTCTTGCAGGCAGCTTTGTTTTATGGTCAAGGTGTTCCGATGGCTCAACTGGTAAAACTGACAGACAAATCTCAAAAAACTATAAAAATACGCCTTGAGTCAATGCCTAGGGAACATTTGCTAATTACTACTGTCAACAGAGTCAAGTATTATAAGTTAAACCTTTTGATGTTTAAATAATTAAGAGCGGAAGATGTTTGCAGTAGTTAATTACTTGTGGTTGGGTCGTAAGCATCAAATATGACGCGAATATAAAATCTTAATTCAATAATATATAATAGGCACATAGAACATCGATCCATGTGCCTATTTTTCATTCTTCTACCTCCCTATAATATCTCCCTCCTAAACACAATATTTAATGTGGTTTCACTTTCACAAAAAATAAAAACAACTATTATGTCAAGGAATAATCAAATTATGGCTATAAAACATAAATTCTTTATCTCTTTTACCTACATTAGTACCATAAGTAACATCAATAAGAGAACTTCGATAGTTAGAATATAGTTTTTCAATAAATTCACAGTTATCATAGGTTACAATCCATTTTTTTCTTATCTTAGTTATTCGTTTTTTTAATCTAGTATGATCAGCTTCCGTAAAGTAATTTAAATACAACTGTCCGCCTTTACCAACATAAGGCGGATCAAAATTTACCAATCCGTTACTCTGTCTTTTAAAAATATCGGAATCCAAAAAATCAAATACATCTAATCCATATACTAAAATTCTATCCCTTTTTTCCCCTATCTCTCTAATTTTCTCTACAAGTGATACTCTATTAAATCTTGCATCCATGCCATAGTTTCCTTCTTGGTTAATCCCTCCAATCAGTCCTCCCTTTAATACTCCTGATACATTAACGCGATTTAAGAACAAAGTTGCCTTACCGATTGTTAACAAATCATATTCTTCTTTGTTATAATATATTCTTTGCATATCACGCCATTTTTTTACACTAAACTCTACTGTTTTAACAAAATCACAAAGTTGATCAGTATGATTCAAAACAGAATACCATAATGCATATATAGCTAAGTCTGAATCATTAATAATAATTTTTTTTACATCATTTTTAAAAAGTAACTTTAATGCCAAACCAGCACCACCAGCAAATGGTTCAATATACGTATTATGTAAATTATTTTTATTGATAATATCACGCACGATATCGTAAAGTTTTGTTTTCCCACCTGGATATCGTAACGGTGAAGGTGTTGTAGGCATTTTTTTATGCTCCTTATATTAGAATTACTGTACTAGGCTTTTGAGTAAATCTTTTTCAATTTCCTCTAACTGTTTGGAGTAAACAGATACTTTTTTAAGTTTTTCTACAAATTTCTTTATAAATGTCACACACTCATCTTTATTATCTATCTGCCAGCGCTTATAAAGTTTATTATTGGCACGTCCCCAATATGCTTTTTGTGAAAGAAACCAGTTTTTATATTCTTGAGTGTGACTTGCACTAGGAATACTACCAAAATTTCTAAAACAAATCTGTTTATTATATTCCCCAAGCTCTTGTCCCCAAAAAGAATCATTTTCAGGCAAATCCTTTAACAACAAATACATTTGGTGTTCGAGTGCTAATTTGCATGGTAGTGCTAAAAGATTTCTATGAGCACGTGTTATTTCATTACCTTTGTCTCCATCTATAACAAAAATAATATTTTCAAATTCTTTAATTCGCTTTGCAGCCAGTTTTAATAAAACATCTGATGATAATGACACCTCATTACCTTTTGAATAAGATGGAATATTTAAGTAAGCACTAAATTTATTCTGTGTTATAAATTTAAAGAATTCTGCACCCCTATCATCTTCAAATAAAACTGTTGTCTTTGCAACTTCTTTTTTAGCTACTATAGCCTCTAAATCCGCAGACATTGCTTCAAACGTTGGATTGTTTGCTACTTTTACAATTCCCTCACGTTTAAATAAGTATATTACTTTAGACATATTTTTATAGTTTCTACAACATAATTTAATTATATGTTGAGAATGAGTAGTAGCAACAATCTGAAGTTGTAAATTCTCAGACGCCCAAATAAGAAACTCTAACAGCTTTTCCTGCGCTAAAACATGCAGTGTAGCATCCAACTCATCAATAACTAATAATCCACCTTGATAATTTTCGCCCAACTTCTTTTTCAGTCTATCAAATGATAATACAGCTGTAATAAATTGTCCTAAATTATCTTGTCCAGCAGAAATAGCTTCAGCATCATAACAGTCTGTTTTAAAACCTAAAAATTCCTTATACTCTGTAGATACATATTCTGGTGTAGTGTTTTCTTGAACAACTGTTATCGAAGCCATCCACTTTGAATAAAACTTCTTTTCATTATCAGTAAGATTAAAATTTTCATTTAAAGATACATTCTTAGAATTAGCTAAAGGAAACAATCTGCTAAGCCCTAAATATATAACAGGGTGTGGATAATTACCTTCACCTTTCTTTCTCGTTCTACCAACAACAAATCTTAATTTATTGTTGGTTTGATCGGTTCTTTTATTAGACTTTACTTCTAAAACTTGTTCTTGTTCATTTGATTTTAAGCCAACTTCATATATATATTGTCTTACTTCAGGATCATCATATTTTAGAGACATACGAAATACCTTGGAATAATCAGATTCAAATGTATCACCAGAAATTGTTCTAGTCTTACTTTTCTCTATACCATCATAAACATTTGTGTAGGATTTATATTTCTGCGTGAATTCAAAAGGCTGACAAATCATTCCCAAAACAGTTGATTTAGATGTTGCATTCTGACCTACTATCAAAGTAATATTTTTGCCAATTGTTATTTTTGAATCTTCTTCAAATTTACGAAAAGCCTTTATTTTTAAATAGTCTACTGTTAACATTAATACTATCTCCATTCTAAAATCTATTTATCGATTAAATTCTCATATGACCATAATATAGATACTAATGTAATAACAACATTTTTTCACTCACTTTTCTACTAATCATAATAGTATAGCATGTATTCGATTTTTATTATATTAAAATTTTTTCTAAATTACAATAAGCAGTTGCACACTTTTTGAAAAATAGGATGCATAGATTTTATCTAGCTCACGGTCAAATAATTCATCTGATATCTTCTTTTTATAAAGTGCATTACACCCATTAGCTATAAACATAATATCTTCGCCGCTATAATTGTCCATCCTCTTTCCTTTACGGATAAATCTTCTGAGCAACCCATTATAGCGCTCATTACTGCCTATTTTCCAAGAACTGTAATGATGCACTAATCCTATCTTTGTAAAAGTGTCTTTCTCCATTTGCGAGAGTTCTGATAACTCCCTTCCATTATCGCTAATAATTATCTTAAACACTTGGCTGAATTTAGTACCATAGTATTCCTTTATGTAAGTAATGTCTTCTTTAACAGCAAAGGATGTTTTGCCGGTTATCTTCAATGCAATATACTTACGTGTTATATGTTCCGCAAGAGCCAACATCACGTTATCACCCTTGCTTTTTCTTACTATAAATACAACGCCGTCGGTTACGATAATGTTAACAAGAAGAACAATTGGAAAAAGGATATATTACTGCACCTCACCTATTAGCGTGAACAACAGCTCCTTACAATTTTAAATAACATTTTCTTAAATGTCATTAATTTAATGATTTGAGAGTTTCTCTTGTGCGACCTGCTTAATCAGCTTTTCCCACATATCCCAAATTTTGCCAGAATCATATTGTTTCATGTCTTCTTTTGCAGCTTTTCCCATCTTATTACGCAATTCATCATCACTAATAAGCTTTTCTAAAGCTTGCGCAAATGCATCTACCCCATCTTCGCATAAAAAGCCATTCACACCATCTTTGATAAGTTCGTTAACAGAAGGACAATTCTTATAACCAACTGCAGGCAATCCTGCACTCATTGCTTCTGTCAAAGCTAGTCCAAAACCTTCAAAAGCGCTTGGGAAAGCAAATATTTTAGCTCTGAAAAGTTCCTGTGAAATATTAATTGTTGTTCCCTTAAATAAAACTCTATTCTCTAATTTTTCTCAAAAACCAATCTCTTTATATCTTTAAAATAATTTGCATCACAATCAGTATCCCCGTAAAGCTCTAAATTCCAATCCGGATACTTTGCAGCAATTAAACTAAACGCCTCTACCAACAAACATTGCCTTTTCTGTACTTTATCAAATCTTGCAACATTGATAATTACATTTTCTTTAGCACCTACGAATTCTCTGGCTTCATACTGAGGAACAACATTAGGTATATAAAATACATTTGCATTTTTAACATACTTCAATACTTCCTTACAAAAGCTTGGCATAAGGACTTGTATTGTACTACTCTTCGCAAGAGCCTTAAGCGTATCTGCAGAGGCATTTTTTAAGATAAGCTCAGCACTATTATGAAACATAGTTATCACAGGTATTCTAGTGTGAAGATTATTTTCTAATATGCGTGTTGCAGTATCATTAAACGAAATAATGACATCCGGATTTTCTTCTGCAATAATCTTTTCTATTCTTTTCGCTTTTTTAAAATCGTAAATTTGTTCACGATACAAACCACGTTTATTTTTATCAATTATGAAAAAAGTCTTTAGTTTTTCAAATACATTTAATGATGCTTTAAAACCTATTCCCGCATTAATAAACTTTACTTTTCTATCTAGCGGATAAAACAGCTTTCCTTCTTTATTTTCCAAGCAAACACCAACTACCTCATGCCCTCTTTCCACCATTTCATTCGCCATATTGCAAAATACTTTTTCTGCTCCACCTTTAGCATCTATCATAGGCAATAAATTAAATAATAAGATTTTCATCCTGCACCTCCATTAACAGCACAAATCAATAAATTAATAATACTATTATTTTTTGCAATCTATATAACATTAAGTTATGTAGCTTTCAAATCACCATCTTGCTTTCAAGTTACCTTTTCTTACAAAAAATATATTATCCCAATTTATGTAAAACAAATCACAAAAATCGGGATATATTTCATTAAACATTTTTTTAGTAAATTTGCATACCGCTCTACAGCATCTTCCCACTTCGGCAAACGTGCAAACCCATTTTCAACAAGCTTATCTTTGCTCATTCTGCTATTCTTCGGTCTGACAGCCTTCGTAGGATATTCAGTACATTACCTCAACGATTTCCATACATCTTCTCATAGTAATTTGGGTACTCGCCATTAATGATATCTTTCCACCATTTTTGATTTTCCAAATACCATTTAATGGTCTTTTTGATGCCATCAACAAACTTTGTTTCTGGCAGCCAGCCCAACTCATTATGAATCTTAGTCGGATCAATTGCATAACGCATATCATGACCTTTGCGGTCAGTTACGTACGTAATCAGGCTCTCCGGTTTACCAAACTCCTTGCAAATCAGCTTTACGATGTCAATATTGCGCATCTCATTATGACCACCAATATTATATATCTCGCCTACTCTGCCATTATGAATAATCAAGTCAATAGCCTTGCAATGATCTTCAACATACAGCCAATCGCGTACATTCAGGCCTTCGCCGTACACCGGCAACTGCTTATCTGCCAAAGCGTTTACTATCATCAGCGGTATCAGCTTTTCCGGAAACTGATAGGGACCATAGTTATTGCTGCAACGCGAAATCGAAACCGGCAAGCCATAGGTTCTGTGATAAGCCATGACGAGCAAATCCGCACTTGCCTTAGAGCTGCTGTAGGGCGAGCTCGGTCGAATTAAGGCTTTTTCGGTAAAAGGCTTAGCATCTGTAGAAAGCGTTAAATCTCCATACACCTCATCCGTAGATATCTGATGATAACGCCTGATGCCGTATTTACGGCAGGTATCCATCAAAGTTGCTGCACCAATAATGTTCGTCTGCAAGAAAATTTCCGGATTTTCAATGCTGCGGTCTACATGTGATTCTGCAGCAAAGTTCACCACAATATCAGGTTTTTCTTCCTCAAAAAGCTTGTCTACAGCTTCTCTGTCGCAGATATCTGCCTGCACAAAGCGGAAGTTCAATTTGTCCATCACAGATTCTAACGTAGAAAGATTACCTGCATAGGTCAGCTTGTCAAGGGAAATAATGCGGTATGCAGGATGCTTTGACAGCATATAAAATATAAAGTTGCTTCCGATAAATCCGGCGCCGCCGGTTACGATAATATTAATAAGAACGCCTCCATGGAGAAAAGATAATTTATAGCAACCCCATCTAACAGTATAAACAACTGTGCTTTCTGTTTTTAAACAACACTAAGCTTAATCTTCATTGATTTAATGATTTTAGAGTTTTCCTTGTGCTACCTGCTCAATCAACTTTTCCCACATATCCCAAATTTTGTCAGGAGCATATTGTTTCATATCTTCTTTTGCAGCTTGTCCCATTTTCTCACGCAATTCTTCATCACTCATAAGCTTTTCTAAAGCTTGCGCAAATGCATCTACTCCATTTTCACATAAAAAACCATTTTCCCCATCCTTGATAAGTTCATTAACAGCTGGACAACTTTTGCAACCAACAGCAGGCAATCCTGCGCTCATTGCTTCAGTTAAAGCTAAACCAAAACCTTCATAAGCGCTTGGAAAAGCAAATATTGCAGCCTTATTATATACATCTAATACATTATCCGTTGCCCCTCTAAAAAACACTTGTTCTGATAGCTTGTAATGAGATATCATATTCTGACATTTTTTATAATATTTTTTGTCATAATCTATATCTCCCCAAAATTCAAGTTTCCAATCAGGATATTTTGTTTTGATTTTATTATTAAACGCCTCTATTAATAAGATTTGCCTCTTTGTCTGACCATCAATTCTAGCCACATTAACTATGCATTTTTCTTTATGACAATCCGAATTACTATATTGAGGAACAATATTAGGTATAACTACAATTTTATTATCAATATATTTTCGGGTAATATTTACATAAGAAGGAAGTAGAACTTGAATAACCGAACATTTTTCCAATGCTATTTTCGTTAAAAAACTCATATCCTTCAATATGGTTTCCGGATACACATGAAACATAGTTATAATAGGTATTTTAACTTTTAATTTATGGATTAAAATACGTGTTGCCGAAGGATTGTAGGAAATAATAACATCAAAATCTTTTTCATTAACAAACGGAGCTAAGCGTTTTGACCTAATGTCATCATATATTTCTTCACTATATAATTCCTTTTCATTTTTACTGTAAAAAGAGGCTCTTATTTTCTGCCACCAATTTTTTCCTAATTTGCAATCTTGACCAGAATTTATAAATTTAACATTTTCGTTAACAGCGTAAAAAGGTTTACCTTTATTCTTATCAAAAGCTATTGCAGTTACACTATGACCACGCTCAGACAGCATATTAGCCATTTCACAAAACACCTTTTCTGCCCCACCTGCTGAATTGATCATTTTCCATAGATTTACCATTAATATTCTCATAAGATATCCTCTTCTTAATTAAAATCAGTTTATGATTTTATAAATTAAGCATCATGCTATCATTGCAAATCACAAAATCTAAAAGAGAAATTTATATAGATAATTCTCCCTATATTAATGTTTCTCGTTTAAAATATTTTCCATCAGCTTTTCCCACGTATCCCAAACCCTATCAGGAGCATATTGTTTCATATCTTCTTTTGCAGCTTTTCCCATCTTTTTACGCAATTTCTCATCACTCATAAGCTTTTCTAAAGCTTGCGCAAATGCATCTACACCTTCTTCACACAAAAAACCATTCTCGCCATCCTTGATAAGTTCATTAACAGCAGGACAATTTTTGTAACCTATTGCAGGCAATTCTACGCTCATTGCTTCAGTTAAGGCTAAACCAAAACCTTCATAAGAGCTTGGAAAAGCAAATATTTTAGCTGTTTCCAGTTTTTTTAAGACGTTATCGCACGTTCCGCAAAATAATATCTGCTTGTTTGTTTTGGTATCAATCAATAACGTTCTGCACTTGTTATAATACTTGTCATCATATCCGGTTTCGCCCCATATCTCAACTCTCCAATCCGGATACTTATCTTTAATCTTAGCAAAAGCTTCTATTAACAAGTGTTGCCTTTTCTGCACACCATCAATGCGTGCTACATTAATAATAACATTTTCTCTGCTATTGTCTTTGCATAACTGATATTGCGGAACAATATTAGGAACGCAAACTACATTTTCATGCTTAAGATATTTTTTTGTAATATTTATAAAAGAAGGCAATAACACTTGAATGCAAGCACATTTTTCCAATGCTTCTTTAGTAGCATTAGTTGCACTACTTAATATTGTATCTGGATCATAATGAAACATAGTAATAACAGGCATATTTACTTGTAAGTTTTTGACAAGTATGCGTGTAGCCTCTGCGTTATAAGAAACAATAATGTCCGGTTGAAATGAATCGATAACCGGCTTTAACCTATTTGCCTTAACATAGTCAAAAGCCTTTTCTTCATACTCGTGTCTTTTTTCCCAAGAACCACAAATTGCTCTTCTAATTCGAAAAGCTAAATTTCTATTTTCTTCATAGCCAATACCTACATTAACAAAATTAACATTGTCATTGACATTAAATCCAGGTTTTCCTACAGTATTGTCTAATCCTACTGCAGTAATATCATATCCCCTATCTGCAAGAGCATTAGCCATCGAGAAAAATACTTTCTCAGTTCCACCTTTAGAATTAATTACTCTCCATAAATCAAGCAGTAATACTTTCACAACAAACACTCCCACATATTTATTTTTACCACATACCAGTAAAGTGATGAATACAATGCGTATTTTCTGTAGTCAGCCATTTATCTTTATCCAACTGAGGAGAAAAGAAATCCCTGGGGTAAATATGTAAGCCACAAGGCAATATCTTATCTGTTCCATCTAACTTTACACCATAATGCATTCTGGTAATTTTACTTACAACCTTAGTATTAGCTATTTCCGTATAGTCATCATCACAATGAACGCAGCTATACCACAACAGCATTTCTGCTACCCATGGATGATATTTTTTAAACCCTATGGCAGCCATAGCTATTAAATTTAATGACTCATACGATGTAAACCCATCTTCTGTCAAAAAATCATCAAAATCCTTTAAAAGCTCTATATCAGTGTCTAAATAAATGCCACCTTCATAGTACAAGGCATGCAATCTGGCAACATCAGCTATAAACGCCCATTTTTTATTTTTCAGAGCTTCCTGCGCAAAAGAATATTTTTCAAACGGGAAATTGTCTTCATTCCAGCATTTTAATTCATATTCCGGCGCAGCCAATTTCCAAGTATCAACATAACGTTTAACATCCTCCGGCATCGGCTTTCCACCAAACCAACAATAATGAATGACTTTGGGTATCCGCTCTTGGGCATTCAATACTTCTTTATAAGGATTGAAGTACCTTCTGACTATTGAATGCTTTATCAAATCCTTATGAAACTTTATTTTTTGTCTAAGCTCATTTAGGTGATGCCTCCAGCCTATATATTTTCTTTTGTTATTTATATGAAGTTTTAATATTTCTTCAAGTTTTTCCTTTTGTAAAAAATGCAGATTATACATTTGGGGAATATTAGCCAAATTACCTGAATCCTCTAATAATCCAATATGTATATTTCTAAATCTATCAATATATTTAACTTGTTCTATAAAAGAAGTTATATTTATCCCCTGCAAATTCGGCAATACAAATATCACATGCTTATCAGTAAGCTGAATATAAGATTTTTTTATTGCCTCCAATAATTGCCAATTATCGATAGGCACAATAAATGCTTTCGTTTCAGTTTCTATAACTAATTTATATAATAAATCACAAACTTTTACGAATGCTTTTATGCCATATTTGTCAGATATGCTTTGTTTTATTGCACGAACAATTTGTTGAACATCATTTTCGACACTAAGCTCATAATCATCTAATAACACAAGGCTGTCATTCGTCTTGTTTAGATATTGTTCTAAAGTAAAAAAATGCTCTGGTGTATTTTTATATAAATTAATAAGTCCGATTTCCATTCTTATCACCTACATATTAAAACATTAATCTATTGAACCTTTCTAGGCTCTTTATCATCGACCAATCTCATTTTTCCCAGTTCCGTAGTCAAATCCTCCCTTTTATACTTATACGAACTGTTCAACAGGCTTTCATTCTCATTATAACGATTCGATTTAATCTGCAGCAAATTGCAAACAACCTCATACGTCAAATCATTCGTAAAGTAAGCATTTCTATGTTCCTTAAATACAGCAACACTGTCACCAAAAAGCTGCTTGTATTCATCAGATACATAAATGAACATGGGAATCTGCAAGGACTTAAAGCCTGCAGCGTCAGGATTACGCTTGCGGTAAGGATCTCCACCATGGTCGCTAAAATACAGCATAACCTGTAAATTCAAATTTGCATCAGCATACTTATAAATTTCACTCAAAACATAATCTGTATAAGCAATGCTGTCATCATAGTTTAAAACCATATCAAATTGACCAGGTTGGCTGAATTTGGCAAAGCTTTGCGGATAACGGTTAATGCAATCCTCATGACTTCCCATAAGATGCAAAACAATAAAGTTGTTCTTCGTCGGATCAACCTTTTTTAGGCAATTAAGCAAGTCGCCATCATATTGATACTTACCCTTTAAGCTTTTATCCTCGCTAAGCCATTCCGCATGGTCAGCAGTTTTAGCCACTAAGGTAATAGGAGTATCCGCATCACTGATATAGCCTTGGTTGCTGAACCAATAGGTTTCATAACCGGCCTTTTTAGCAATATCAATTACGGTAACACTTTGATTGAATTCTTTATCATTATACTGATTTTTCTCCGTCAGAGCACGCTCTAACGCCGGCACTGTCTGGCACCTGCTCGTATAAGCATGGTTGAAGAGAATAAAATTATCATTGCCACGCATAGATTTCAGCCAAGGAGAATTATCATTTTTTACATCACTATACGCACTCATATAATAAGCAGAAGCAGATTCACCAATAACCATAATCACTGTAGAAGGTTTGGAGAACGCAGGCTTAGACGGCGATACCGTCAAAGCAGCAAAATTTTGCTCATGATAAGCTTTAAAGCGGTTAGCACCTTCAAAATACTCTTTAGCAAATACATATGTCTGCATTACACCGGTATTAAAAAACATCTTACTAGCATAAACAACGGTAGCTAAGCATATAAGCATTGCTGCAACAATATACTTCCTGCTTAGTTTTACAGTACTATTATTATGGAATTTGTTTAAATGCACAAAGCACAGTAACATTAAAACTAAAACTACCACTGATGCCGTAATTCCAAAATATCCCAGATTAAGCAGTAAATATTCCTTGGCTTCTTCAGGATTAGTCTGCAATAAAGCAATAGAAGCAGCTTCCGTAATAGGATACTGATAATTTGCAAAGTAAACTAGCTGCAGGCATGGTATTAAAGCTGCCATTGTATCTGCCAAGCCAAAGCCAAAGGTTATTATCCTGCTATCTTGCCACTTAATTAAAAGCAGGCGCAAGCATACAATAAAAGCGAAGAAATACGCACCGAACGATTCATCATAATGCTTATCGATAAAGGTTAACGTACTATGATAAGTCAGCCAATAGCATATAGGATACACAAGAACCCATGATACACCAACTACTGCATGAGGCAACAATTTTTTTAAATTCAGCCCGGCATGCTTCCACGCCGAAACAGCTATAGCTACTGCCAAGGCACACGGAAGATAACGACGCATTTGTAAAAATAACGTAGTTGGACGAATACCAACGGAAGTAAAATAATACACTCCGACTAAGACAATATATGTTAAAGCTAAACTAGCAAAAAATATTTTAGATTTAGATAAAAAGCTCATATTTGTGATTTTGCACCCTTCACAACATTAAAAATGACTGATAAAGTCAGCTATATGTATTCTAAGCATCTGTCTGCCCAGTGATTTTCCCTGCATGTTTTTTCCCGGCTGAGGCATATCTACATCAGCAAAGGCAGTGTTTTTGAGATATTTGTAATACTTATCATTAAAGCCCAGCTTTAAGACAAATTCCCAAGGCTTGTATCGTCCCGCATAATGTAAAATAGCAATATTGTTTCTTGCTTCAATAGCTGCTGCTCTAAGGTTATTGTTAAACAAAACCTTAGGTAATAAATCAAAAATCGGCGGAATTACATTCCACGATAACGGTAATTCCGTCCAATTATACATAAAGAGCTTGTTCAAAGCATCCTGATCGTGGTGCGGAAAATTGCCTGTTGCGGCAAGTTCAATCACTTTAGCGGAATAATCATTGGCACGCCACTGCTGTAAATCCATTATGACAACTCCGGAATTAAAGTACTTTTTATCTAAAGGCAAGCCAATAACCGTATGCTTCTGCTTCATAAGTCGTTTTGAAGCCATAATGCCATAATCCGGCACAGCCGCCATAGCTTTACCATCCATATCAATTTTCCACAAAGCGGCTATATCCTGTAAAACTAGCAAATCTACATCCAGATAAATTACCTTTTGCACATCTGCAGGCAATATATTAGCCATATCCAATCTGAAATATGCAGCCTTACTGATATGTCCGCTTGTATAAAGCTTTTCAAAGCCCTTGTATGCTGACAAATCGCAAACAATAAGCTCTGCATTCTTTCCAGCAATAGTCTTCTGTAAATCTGTAATTTTTTCAGCAGTAATAGCGTCACTCAATAAGAAAAAACGCACTTTATTTGCTTCGTCAGTATTCTCTAAAATTGACTCCATGACTACAGCAACATGCTGCGCATAATTATTATCTGCCGCTAACGCAATATTTATCGTTTCCATAACGAATCTCCTCATGGTTTTTTATTTATTATACTATAAATAGCATTGTTATGCTGACTTTTTCGCAATCACTAGGCCTCAACTTATTTGCATTACAGGCCTGACTATATTATAATAATTTTTAGATGAGTTTATAAACAGAAAGGAAGTAACAGAATACATGTCCATTTATATTATAGCAGGCATCTGTCTTTACATCGCTTCTTACGCGTTTTATGTTACATTTTCCCATGGCCTTGGCCACAAAGCAGAATACCTGCAGTTGCGCAGATTTATTCCTTGCGCTATTTTAGCTGTATTGCCTACTGCATGCGCAAACATTACTTTGTCCAGCCCATTAATAATTTCAAGCTTTATAGTAGGATTATCCTGGATAATTACCTATCCATTATTATACTTTAAAACAAACCATATCAGGTCAAATGATTTTGGTTATCATCTTGATATAGTATTTGGACTTTATGTTATAGGCTGGCTTACTAGTATAAAGGTTATAATTTTATATTTTAATTTTTTACCAACTGCTCTCCTAGCTATAGAATCAACAATTGAATTACTTCTTTTGTTGATACCATTAGCACAATGGGGTTATTACTATCTTTATGATACTTGCATTGATGATAATGGAATGATGATGATTCAAGAAACCAACTATAATGAAGTTATTGAATACTTTTCTTCTTTGCCAAAAATCTTTTTATATACATCATTTGCTTTTCTAGTATCAATCTACAGTCTTTTAATATATACTAATATTAACTTTTTACATATAAAAAGTAATATTAGTATTAATAACCTCATTCCCATTTTTTTGACATTCATTTTCTTAACAGTTTACTTATGGAAGAAGAAAAAAGGCGTATTCATCCGTACCGGTATAGTAGAATTGTACCTTGATGTAAAGGAATACTTCGAAACAACAAAACTTTATGTCCATAACATGAATGAGCGTGTTGCTAATCTGACAGTTACTCCCTCAAAACCTCTTTTTTCCAAACCATCAACTATAATCCTAGTAATCGGCGAATCAGAAGCTCGCGATTATATGAGTGCATTCTGTGATTATCCTCTAAATACAACACCTTGGTTAAGAAACAAGAAAAATGATGATAATTTTATACTGTTCCCTCATGCCTACTCTACAATACCACACACTGTATCGGCATTAGAACGTGCATTAACCGAATTTAATCAATATAATGACAAACAGTTCTATACTTCCTGTTCTATAATTGATATCGCACATAAGGCTGGTTATAACACGTATTGGTATAGTAATCAAGGACATCTTGGTTGTGCAGATACTCCCGTAACATTAGTAGCAAATACATCAAATGTTGCCAAATGGACTAAGCAAAATTTAAATCAACTGCAATTTGACGAATCATTATTAGAATACCTTCCAGAAATCGATCCTTCAACAAATAACTTTGTTGTCATTCACTTAAAAGGTAATCACTTCAACTACATAAATCGTTATCCTCAAAGCTTTGCTAAATTCAGCAAACCAGACAAATATGATTTGATTCCAAATTATTTGGACTCTGTTGCATATACAGATTATATTCTTCAACAAATCACCGAATACGCGCAAAAAAATTTAAATCTACAAGCACTTTTATATTTCTCGGATCATGGTGTAACACCTGACCAAAGACGTTCTCCAAACTTTAACGGCTTTGCTGCTGTTCGTATTCCAATGTTTTGTTATTTCTCTGAAGAATATAAGTCTTTATATCCACAAACATTCGAAACTTTAAAAAATCACTCCGATTATTATTGGACTAACGATTTGGCCTACGAGTTGATTTGTGGTATTTTAAACATTACTTCTAATCATTACGATGAAAGTAACAGCCTTGCTTCGCCAAAATATAAATTTACTAAAGAAACTCTTAAGACTGATCTTGGAAAACGATATTTAAAAGATGATCCCAATTGAATATAGCATTCTAGCCTATTTATTTTTTGCTTTCTGAAGCTCATACAGCTTCAAATACTTCATCATAGTATAAATAAAATGCTGCAGACTAGAATATAAACCACTCCAGCCATCTATAAAACCAAACTGCAGTATATAAGCCCGTAGAAAGCCATAAGCCGAATGCGCAAAACAGGCTGCAAGTGAAGTCCGCTTTCCCTTGGCAAAATTATCCTCTGCCCAAATGGTAGTATAATGCCCTGCCTTATCCCACCATTGCTGCCATGAATCATAGGTATAATGTTCAATATAGCCTGCCAGCTTTTCTTTCGGCAAATCACATACCGGTCTTTCATGCACTTTATTTTCCCAATGCACCTTATTTACAGGAAAAAGGCGCAACACCTCATCCGGTTTAAAAATGCCATGCTTGTAATTAAAGCCAAAGGCATGAATTCGACGCATAATACTGTACTGCTTTTGTGCTTTTGTTACCATTGCTTTTTCTACAGCGAAGCAAAGTTCATCATTCATTCTTTCATCAGCATCCAAATACAGCACCCACTCGGTATTTACATGCTGCAAAGCAAAATTACGCTGTGCAGCGAAATCATTATCCCAAGCGCGATAAACAACCTTCGCGCCATTTTCCTCTGCTAATTGAACCGTTTTATCCGTACTACCGGAATCAACTATCAGCACCTCTGCTGCAGCTTGCTTAGCATTCTGCACACCAGCGACTATATTATTTTCTTCGTTTTTTGTTAAGATAACTACAGTAACGTCACTCATGCTTATTTTCCTCACATTTAAATATTATTTTATCTCAAATGAACATATTAACAAAGAGCAGTCATCCCACTACTATTTACTTTTTTGTAAATACATTATACCATAGCTGCATATTTTATCCAAAGAAAAAGTGCTAAACACTACGTCTAGCACTTTTTTGGCATTTCGCACCGTATTCGCAATTATTGCATGCCTAATTTTAATTCTATTTTCAGCACCGTGTACCAAAACAGGTATTGCAGGCAATTGCCCAGTTTCTTCTTTTGCCATGAACGCTCCATTAACAGCTTATAATTAAAATAATGCTGAGGAGTTTTCGGGGGTAACGGATCCGGCATGCTATCCCAAGGTGATAAATCCAAATAATGACGCCATAATGCATCAGCATCATTTAAAACCATATGCCATGGTTTATTTCTGCCGCAAAAATGGTAAATTAACGTTCCCTTATCAGAACCGCCATTATAGCGCCTGTCAATAAATAGTATATCCCCATCTAAAACGAGATTCATAATATCCTGGCTTTGCCCGGAAAAACGACTGGGATCAGCACCTTGATAAGAAAAAACCTTTTCCGTAATCTGTTCTTTTTCCCATTCAGCAATATCAATCCACATCAAGCCATCATTAAAATGTTTACCGCTTTTTTGATGCAGGAATTTTGTTTTATACGCCACTGCTTGAGGTGTTTCACTGGCAGCAGCAAAAGGATACCCTTGCAGGTCGATGTCAGTTATTTCACTGATATCCCCAACGCAAAGCATGTCTGCATCCATGTACAAATATTTATCGGTTAAAGGCTTAAGTATTTTAGGCATTACCGAACGTAAATAAGTCACTCGTGAAAAATGCCTTGTTTTAATATGAAACGTCTGAAAAGGCTTCATATCCATAATATATACATAAAAATTTTGCTGATATTTTTCTGCCAGTTGCCTAGTCTTGGTCAAATTCTCTTTGCTCACACCGTCACAAAAAATGTGGATAGCAAAGGCTTTATCAGTATTATTTTCCAGAACAGATGTTACTGTTACTCCCATCTGCATAAAAAAAACGTCATTGATATTAAATGCAATATGAATAATTTTATTAGTATCTTTACTAGCTAAGCATTCATAATTGATTTTTTCTTGTATAAACTGCTTTTTTGCAAACTCTTCTTGATGAAACATTGTTTGCTCCTTTTCATACTATCGGACAAGCTCATTTAAACCTGCTTCCCAACCTCTACACGCAAAACGCTGCATAAAGCGGTACAGACTTAATATTATTCTCAAAGCCAAAATTACGCATTGAAAGGCGTATACTCTGCTTAATCCCATATCGCTTCACAAACGAATCCAAGCTTTTGGATTTTACATGAATATTAGCCTTACATTCTATAGGCACAACCTCGCCGTTTTGCACAATAACAAAATCAACCTCCGCAGTTGCTGTACTAGTCCAATAATTCAGCTTATATCCATTCGCCTTTAACTGAATCGCTACATAGTTTTCCGTTAATGCTCCCATATATTGCCGAGCTGCCGCCAAGCTTTGCTTCGTCAGTTGCAGTCGGCTGTTAAAAAGTCCGGTATCACTAAAGTACAGCTTAAACGAGCTTAAATCCTCATAAGCAGCTAAAGGCATTAACCCCTGCTCACACTTAGTACATTTTAGAACTATGCCTGACTGAATCAGCCAATCAATAGATGCTCCATAAAGCGAAGAACGCGCACCGGTACGAATAAGCTTATATTGAAACTTATTATTTTCCCTGGCAAGCTGCACCGGTAAAGAATCATAGGCTTCTGCAATCTTCACGCTATCGCCTTTGCCTGCATATTTTGCCATATCCGCTACATAAGAATTATAAATCAGGCGCTTCAGCTCATCTGCATAGCCATCATTCAAGGCAGCAGCTACAACTGCAGGCATACCACCGGTAAGCAAATAATCCTCATATAAGTTTAAAGCTTCCTTGTGCAAGGCTTCTGGTAAAGGCTTATTGGTAGTATAGCATTGGCGAATTAAATCTACCAGCATATCCTTATCCCTTGCCCAAAGATATTCCTCTAAATCTAATGGATATAAGTTTTCCAACTGTACCTTGCCCACTGGGAACGAAAATTGCTGACGATTAATTGCTACGCCAAGCAAGCTGCCTGCCGCAACGACACAATATTCCGGAGCCAGCTCCGCAAAATACTTTAATGAAGTCAAAGCATGCTCGCAGCTTTGTATTTCATCAAAAATAATCAGCGTCTTCTGCGGATAAATTTTTACACCATACTGTTCTTCAATAACCTTAATAATATAGGCAGGCGTCAGCTTCACTTCCAAATATCCTGCTAAAGCTTTATCCTCTTCAAAATTCACATAAACTGTATTCTCAAAATAGCTTCGACCGAATTCCCGAATAATATATGTTTTACCTACCTGCCTTGCTCCATACAGCAGCAAAGGCAATCTATTCTTAGCATTACGCCATTTTTTTAGGCGCTCCATTATCTTGCGGCGCATCACTTCACCCTCTTTCTCTATATTTCTTTATCCTTCTATATTCATCATTCTAGACCAGAAGCTCCCATTCGTCAAGAAAAATGTAATTTATTGCACTTTTTCCTACGAAAAAATGTAATTTTTGACATTTTTTCTAACGAATATTGTACGCGTACATTGTTCTATTCCAAGGCCACACTTTGAATGTAAAACAAGGAATTCAGAAAAATAACTACCAATCGTCAAAACAGATATTTTCATTAAGGAATAAATTTAATCACTACTAAATCTCTCTGCTTACCTCTCTCCAATGACGATCGTACTAAAAATCCCCCTGACAAATCAATGCCAAGGGGATAATACAGTCGGAGGTTTTAAGCTCATTGCCATTCACCATCCTTCAGCATATTCTGCAAGTATGGGTCTGCGCCGTAACGTCCTTCAAGATACTGCTTGTCATAAGCTGCAGTATTGTTGATACGCTCGTTGTTTTCTTTGCGGATTTCATAGAGCGAGTACAGCTCGCTGCTGTGGTTATCTCCTTCAGCGGCAAACCAAATCTCGTCACGGCGGTAAACAGTGTTTTTCATAGTTGCTATATCGTGAGAGGTGAAGATTAGTTGCGCTCCATGCGTATTTAGCTTAGGATTTTTAAACAGAGCTATGATGTAACGCAGTAGCTTCGGATGAAGCTTGGCATCTAATTCGTCAATAACAGCCAGCCGTCCTTCTGCTAAAGCAATCAGTAGTATCGGCAATGCTGCAATGAGCTTTTTAGTACCATCGGATTCATCTTTATAGGATAACTCGTAGGTTTTTCCATGCAGCGTCCTTTGCATGATGAGTTGTTTGCTATCGTTGTCGTAGCGATAGCCGTTGATATCAATGCCCATATCATTTAAAGCACTGATAAATTGCCGGCGTATGGTTTTGTTATCAGACAGCATTATCTGTAATTCAGCTTCAGGATTAGCATAGCTGCGGATAATGCAGCTTTCAAACCATTTTTGAGCGTCATTGACAGCAGGGATATCATAGTTGATTGCCAAGAACGATAAGTAGGGCATCTTTGGATTTACATCTCTATTTATTGATGCTTTATTTATACTGGAGCCTAGAGTAATAACTTTTTCTTCTCGGTCAAAAACATGGGCGGTGCGTTTGCCGCCTATTTTTTTTCTGTCCAGTGCTTCGGCCATGATTTCATCATGAAGCATAGAAAGGTAATAGCGGTACTCATAGCCATTGGTACGGAAGTAAAGCAGGAATTCTGTAGGCTCACTAGAGGTTTTTTCATCAAACAGGAAGGGCGTGCAAGATACTTTTTGCTGTACTATAAGCTTAGTACGAGTTTTTTCCATATCGTAGATGGGTTTTACCACGGTGGAGATAAGGCAGGTTAAAGCCTGCAGCATATTTGTTTTACCGCCGCCGTTAGGTCCATAGATAGCTGCTACAGGTAAAAGATTACTCGCTGGCTTGCAGTAAATAATATTTTCGGCAAACTCAGGCAGATTAGCTGCCTGCATATCAAAAACTGTTTCATCTTTATATGATTTGAAATTTTTAAATGAAAATTGACAGAGCATGAAATCAACTCCTTTCATGCTCATTGTAACATTAAAAACGCCAAAAATCAATTTTGTAAGCCTGTTTTAGAAAATATTTTACTGAAAACGGCATATAAAATTTCAAATTTGCTTTTTTACCTGCTACTAGAAGTGCGTTTAGGCGTTTTTCACCCAAAGTCTAAACTATTGGCATTGTTTAATATTCTATCATTTTCCCTAACAAATATCATACGCGTACATTGTTCTACTATACAAATACATTTAAAATGCAAAATAAGGAGCAGCTTGCGCTGCTCCCTATCTATTCTTCATCTTTCTTTATCCTGCGCTGCAGCAAAACCAGACGCAACGACAAAACAACAGCACTGCAGATTACGCCGATATCCAGGCTCTGCCAATAAGCAAAGGCACCATTATCGAACTTGTAATCCAAAAGCAGACCCACCGGCAGGCAGATTGCCCAATAGGCCAGCATGCTGCACCAAAACGTAGCATTAACGTCCTTGTAGCCACGCAAAATTCCCTGAATCGGCGCCGCTATTGCGTCGCCTCCCTGCCACAGCAATGCGTAGATAATAAACACCTTCACCAGCTCAATAACATGCGGATTCGTTGTATAAATGAGCGCAATATACTCGCGTGCCACCAGCTCCAGCGCCATATAAACTATAGCGATAAAAAGGCTCAGCTCCAAGCCCAGTGCCGTGTAATCACGCGCTCCCTGATAGTTTTTCGCACCATATTCAACGCCTACCACAATCGTCAGCGCCAGTGAGAAGCTCATGGGGAACATATAAATTAGCGAAGAGAAGTTAAGTGCCGCCTGATGCGCAGCAATCACCTCCGTGCCAAATTTGGCAATAAACAGCGCTACAACGCCAAAGATGCTCGTTTCCATAAAAATGGCCACGCCCATAGGCACGCCAATGCGCAGATATTCCGCCACCAGCTGCTTAACAGGGCGCACCAAGCCCAGCACATCATACTGCTTAAACGGTTGCAGCTTCGACACCACCACCGCGAACATCACCAAAAGCAGCCAAAATGTGATACCCGTCGCTACACCGGCGCCAATGCCGCCCAGGCGTGGTAAGCCCAGCTTGCCGAAAATCAGCACGTAATTCAGGCAAGCATTCACCGGCAGCGCCAAAAGATAAATCTTCATCGACAGCTTGGTATAGCCAAGTGTATCAACAAGACTGCGCAACGGCGTGATAAGAAAGAACGGCAGCACGCCTATGCCAAGTCCTGCCATATACCAAAGCGCAATGTGATAAACCTCCGGTGCTAGGCTCATGCCCTGCAAAAACGGCGGCAGAAAGATAACACCGCCGACAATTATCAGCACAGAAAAGGCTACAGCCAACAGCATACCATGGCGTACTACCGTAGAGATCTTTTTCTTTTCGCCTGCACCCAAAAGGTTGGCAATCAAAGGCATCGCCGCCAGCAAAATGCCTGCAAAGCAAGTCTGCACCGGCATCCAGATATTACCGCCGATGGCAGCGCCGGCCAAATCCGCATCACCTGCCTGCCCGGACATACTGGCATCAAAAAAGTTCATGCCCATAATCGCAATCTGCGTACCGATAATCGGCAGCATAACGCTCAGCAGATGCTTAACCTTGTCCTTATAATCCTTGTGTAAAATTTTTAGCATATCCTTACTCCCATTTTCCCTAATATAACAAAAGCCACACGGCTGCAAACACAGTCGTGTGGCGAAAAGATGACTATTGAATCAGAAAAAATCCACAACAATTTTTCAGATTTAATTTTAACAATAAGCAGCCTGCTTGTCAAGCTCAGCCTTCTGCTTCTGCCAATTCGGAAAGATAAGCCCAACGATCCACCATCTCATCCAGCTTTTGCTGCACAGCCTCCTGCTGCTTCGTCAAGTCTGCCAAGCGGGTGAAGTCACTGCCGCATTGGTTGATTTCCGCACCCAGCATTTTCAGCTCTGCCTCGCTGCGTGCAATCTCCTGGTCAAGACGCTCCAGCTCCAGGCGTTCGCCATAAGTCATTTTCTTCTTCGCAGGCTCTTCGGCAGGCTTTGCTGCAGCCACCGGCTTAGCCTTAATAGGCTGCGCCTGCTGCGCACTTTCCTCCTGCAGAGCTTCTGCATAATCGCTGTAACCGCCGATATACGGCTTGATGCTGCCATCTTGCTCCAACGCGAAAATCTTTTGTGCAAAGCGGTCGAGGAAATAACGATCATGGGAAACTGCGATAACCGCACCGGCAAAGCTGTCCAGATAATCCTCCAAAACAGAAAGCGTAGGGATATCCAGATCATTCGTCGGTTCGTCCAAAAGCAGCACGTTCGGTGCCGTCATCAGCACACGCAGCAAATACAGACGGCGTTTTTCGCCGCCGCTGAGCTTGGACACCGGCACCCATTGCAGCTCCGGCTGGAAGAGGAAGCGTTCCAGCATCTGCGCCGCGCTGATGCGCTGACCGTCGGCCGTTTCAATGTAATTATTCGCTTCCTTGATATATTCCAGCACACGCATATTGCTGTCCGGAAACTCGCTGTGCTGTGCAAAATAACCAATCTTAACAGTCTGGCCCACGCGCATTTCGCCGCTCGTAGGCTGCAGCTTGCCGGCGATAATATCCATCAGCGTTGATTTGCCTGCGCCGTTAGGACCGACGACACCGATGCGATCATTACGCAGCAGGATATAGCTGAAATCCTTGATATAATCCTTGCCGTCCCACACCATGCCGATATCTTCCAGCTCGATGATTGTTTTGCCAAGACGACTGCTGACGGAGGACATTTCCAGATTTGCTTCCGTCTTCACGTTCTTTACTTCCGCTTCAATCTGAGCAAAGCGCTCCACGCGGTCCTTCTTTTTGGTACGGCGTGCTTCCGCACCACGGCTGATCCATGCCAGCTCGCGGCGATAGATGTTACGCAGCTTTTGCGCAGCAGAGGCCTCCGCAATGCGGCGTTCCTCACGCTTTTGCAGGAAAAGGCTGTAGTTGCCGACATAAACATAGCCCTTGCCTCCGTCTATCTCCAAGGTGCGGTTAACTACACGATCAAAGAAATAACGGTCATGGGTTACCATCAGCAAAGCGCCCTTGCGCGCCAACAGCTTTTGCTCCAGCCAGGCAACAGTAGCGTTATCCATATGGTTGGTAGGCTCGTCCAAAATCAGCAGGTCCGACGGACGCACCAGCACGCCTGCCAAGGCCACACGCTTGCGCTGGCCGCCGCTCAGCTCGCCCATCTGCTGCTGCAGATTAGTGATACCAAGCTGCGTAAGCACCGCCTTCGCTTCGCTTTCCAGCTGCCAGGCATATTTATCATCCATCTGCTGCTGCAAATCAAGCAAATGCTTTTGCAGCTTTTTGTTATCAGGCTCCGTTGCAGCCTGCTCCACTGCAGTTTCGTAATCGCGCAAGAGCACCATCAGCGGGGAATCGCCTTTAAAAACCTGCTCCAGAACAGTTGCGTCTGCCTCAAACGGCGGATCCTGCGGCAGATATTCCATCACCACGCCGCCGGGAATCGTCAGCTTGCCGTCACCGGCCTCATGATTGGCAATCATGCGCAGCAAGGTACTTTTACCGGTGCCATTGACACCGATAATACCATACTTGTCGCCCTCTTCTACGTTAAATGTAATATTTTCAAACAACAATCTGTCGCCATAGCTGTACGACAAATCCTCTGCACTTAAAATCATTTTACTTATCTCCCTGTGAAAAATTTACACTCTAAAATTATAACACGCCTGCGGATAAAAGTAAAAAGGACGAAGCGCAGGGCCCGTCCTTTGTATTGCTATTTCACTGTTACCTGTAAAATTTCGTTTTCTTCCGCTGCGTCCTGCAAAACCTGCAGCAGCTGCTCGCCATACCAGCCCAGCTTTTCATTATCCGTAACGTTGGCAGGCACAATAATCTGCGTTGGCTCGGCGATTTCTGTCAGACAATCATACAGCGCGTCTAAATTTGCGCCGTAGTACACAGGCAATGCCAGCGCACTGCGCAGATATTTATGCAGCGCAGACACAGAGGTCATGCGCTCAAGGTCTAATGTGATTGTTCTCATGATAATCTCCTTATTTTCCGTAAAGCTTGCTGAAGGACTTGTAATGGTCACCGGTGTAGTAAATCAGGCCATCGTTGGAAAAGACGATGCGCTTCGCGTTACGATTGCCCTTCACATAATCAATGTCGCATTCCTTCCAGTTGCGGCCGTTTTTCTTCGGCAGCTTGCCTTCGTAATTGCCGTAGCGGTCGCCGCCGATGGATTTACCGGGTGCAACCTTGTCGAGGGTGCCTTTTGTCTGCCAGCCAAGCTTTTTGGCTTCATTTTTCGTGATATAGTTGTGCGGCAATCGCTTATATTCGTTGATGTAGGCAGCAACATGCTCTTTATCGGTGTAAGCAGCGCTTTCGCTGATTTTGATTTTGCCGCTATTGGCCTTGACGTTGGCCGCAGTGTTCTGCCCATTGTTGCTCTTGGTTGTATTAACAGTTGTTGTCTGGGTTGTCTGCTTATCGTTGGTCTTGGGGCTGTTACTGCCGCAGCCGGCAATTACGCTGACGCTGAGCAGCATCGCCAGGAAGAACGCTAAAAGTTTTTGCATGGGAATGCTCCTTTCTTAAAAACCACCATCATTATAAGCTCTTGCGATTACAGATACATAGCCAGAAATTCATCCAATCTCTTTTCTTCTAATGAAGCTATATAATCAGCAAACGGATCAATATTATCATGTAATGCATATTCTTCTAAGCGTTTAAAATACTCTAATCTGTCAAGTTTAGGAATAGATATGGGTATAAGCCGGTTAGCCAATAATTGGTAATTCATTATCAATCTGCTTGTACGTCCGTTACCGTCAATGAATGGATGAATACGTACAAATTCTGCATGCGTCCAAGCAGCTAAAGTAATAGGATCATCTTTATATTTCCATGTCAAATCCGCAAAAAAATTCTTTACCTGCCTATATGCTTCATTGGGCTCAGGCGGTATATGATTAGCGCCGGTAATTCGGACATTCACATTACGATAAAATCCGCCGGCAAAAATATTTTCCATTAAAATGCTATGAATATCTTTTGTCATTGCTTCGTCTAAAGAGAAACCATCAGCGATTTTCTGCTTGATAAATTCATATGCTTTTTTATGATTAACAACCTCAAAAATTTCGCGCAAATGCTTGCCGCCAATAGAAATTCCATCTTCTAAGACCACTTTCGTTTCTAAAAGTGATAAGGTATTGCCTTCAATCGCTGTAGATTCATGAGTATACTCTAATTCGAAATTAGCTTCCCATTTAGCAAAAGCTAAAGAATCTACCTGCTTCGCACATTGATGATATTTTTCTGCTTTTTTTATAATGTTTTCATACTTCATAAGTTTTCCTCTCATTCTATATTTTTGGCGTCACTATTTCCTAAATCCACAGCTTGTTTAAAATAATTCACTGCATTTTTATAATCACTATCATTATAAAACGACATACCTATTTCATATAATTCTTCAGCTCTCTGAATCTCATCTACTTCTCCAGGAATTACATTCTCAATATAATTATCACCAAAATATGACAGTACAGAGTTTATAATCTCATTCACTGTTCTAGTTATAGTCTCTAAACTAGACCGTAAAATATCTAATTGCTTGTCTTTACTCCAGTCAGCTACATATCCAAAACTATTTTTTGATGTATCAATACCAAAATAATTACAAACAGCATAAGCCACACTTTCTACTTCTTTTGTGTTTTTATCTGCACTAGAACCTTTATGTAATAATTCATGAGTAATTTTCATGCACTAATGTTAAAAGATTTTGCTGTTGACTCATACCAACATTTAATACTATGCGATCACCATGATAACATACTCCATCATATTTACTCAGCTTTTCAAAACTAATCGGTAACGGAGAAGCAAAAATCAAAGCTTTAAACAACACATCGTAATTTTCACAATCTCCTTTTAAATTATACCAATGAATATGACCATCAGGTAATTCTTCGCCCTCAATCTGACTTATATCAAAAATACAAACCTCTTTAAAGCCACGCATTCCACCTTCTCCGAAACGTGGCGCCAAAATGCGAATTGCCTTTTCTCCTTTTTTGACATGCCTGTTAAAATCTCTCTTCCATTGAACATAACCTGCTAATTTATTAGCATTAGGACATTGTTCATAAATAAGCTGCCAATTATAACTGGAAAATGTGTGAAACTTTGCCATTACTTCCAAGTAATGTTTAAAATTATCCCCTTCAAAAATTTCTCTCACGCCATTTTGCAAGCGATCAATAATTTTATCAATATTTTTGTTCTCATTCTCCATGACAAACACATCCTATTCAATCCATATTATTTATATTTCATTCAAGGTCCCGATACTACAAAAAATTCCGCATTCTGATTTTCATTTATCATTTTTCTTACATAGTGAATAAAACGACTATAAAAATCTATAAGCACGGCTTTTTTAGGAAGTATATATATTAATTTTTCTTCAAGAGGTATTGTATCATCAAAGCATATTCGTAAACTGATATTACGATAAGCCTTAATAGCACGATTCAAATCAATAATCTCATGTATTCGTGAACTATGAGGATTACCTTCCAACAACATCACAAGCTCTTCCAACTCTTGTAATATCTGCTTAACAACACTTAACGGATAAAAATTATCACCCCAATGCTCAAATTCATCAGCAGACATATAAGTGTCTTGATTATATTTTGCATCAAAGTAACGTACAAAAATATCCTCCAGCAAAAAGTCTGAATCATCTTCATCTATAGAAATATGAACCTTAAAATTGACTTCACCACTATTACCGTCAGATATTCCGTACCACATATAAGAATGATCATCGTGTTCTCCAGTATATATCGGTATACGATCCTCATCTATTAAGATATAATCATCAGATTCAGGCCTGTCTATCTTGTTAGCCATAAAACGCTCCCTTAATACGTTACATATCCAACTGCAAGAGCTTAAGTTCATCCTCAAAATTCAAATTAAGCACGTCATCACCCTTAGATAATAAGCCTATAGCAAATGCTTTAACAACTAACAATTGCCGTATATTTATATCATCAGTCCAAGTATAAAAATTATAGGTATTTATTCCATATTTCTTCAAACACTCCGTAAAACATTTTGCTACAGCATATGCAAAATCACTTAACCAAACATTGAATTTATACATTTTATTTTCACTATCGCTAGATCTTTTAACAATAATATTCAGCATAGCATCAGGCTTATGAAAATACTGCAGATCAAAACTTATATTCCATTCATAGATAGAAGGCTCCTCATCCCACACAAAGCGAACTTTTTCAGGAACATCAGCCCATTCATTGCCATCATTATCGACAAATACACCTTCATATTCTTCTATTTCAACAAAAAATTCTTCATGACGATTATCATAATCAAGGAAAAAATAAGCTGTTTCTAATAAACCTGTTGGAATACTAGTATACCAAATTGTAGCAACATATGACGTAAACTCTATAGCATTTATGCAACAATTAACATCAGCCCAGCCTGCTTCTCGCGGCAAAACTTCAAATTTTACAGGACAATCTTCTCGTATAACTACATTATTCCAATCTATACTATTCACAACCTATCCCTCCCATCTGTTCCCATTATATCACATAGCCAAAACTGGCGCACCATTACCAATACGCCGCACAACCAAAAGTTCACAAGTAATTCCTTGAAAAAAACTATGCTTTATGTTATATTATAGATAAAGAAGACAACCGCCCACAAGGTGGGTTGCCGCTTAAATTAGGTTTGAAAAACCGTCTCTAGCTCGCAAATTACAGAGGCGGTTTTTCTATGTCTAGACTATCTGCTGTACTGAAAGATAAAAGTCAGCAATGCCAGAATGAACATGCCAAAAGCCATCAGGTCTTTGAAATCATAGTTCCTCATAGACATCACCTCGATTCTCTTAGAGAATTTCGGCAATGCCACCCTGCAACACGGTTGTCTTAAAACATATTTTAACATATAAAACAAAAACATACAACGAACAAGCTGTGAAGTTTGCCGTTGTATGTTTTTATTTATCTAATACTTTTACCTTACATCTCTGCCATGAGTATAAACCGGCAGCAGCTTCGGCGACAGCTCGCCCTGCACACCTGCAGCCTTTTCTTCCTCAGCGTAGCGACGTACATGCTCCAGGCTCAGCTTGCCCAGCTTGACGCTCTTCGCTGCTTCGGCAGCCTTAGTACCCGCAATACGGCCAAAGACGATGATATCCAGCAGGCTGTTGCCCATCAGACGATTGGTGCCGTGAATGCCGCCAACAGCTTCACCAGCAACAAACAGTCCCGGCAGTTTGGTTTCTGCATCCTTGTCAATCAGGATACCGCCATTTTGGTAATGCAGCGTCGGATAAATCAAAATCGGTTCCTTGCGCAGGTCAATGCCGAACTTAGCATACATGCGCAACATACCCGGAATGCGTTTGGCAATAGTACCTTCGCCGTGCAGCATTTCAATCAGCGGCGTATCGAGCCACAGCGCCACGCCGTCGAGCGCTTTCACGCCCTTGCCGCGGGCAGTACACTCGCGGATGATAGACGCAGCCGCCACATCACGGGTTTCCAGCGGATGCATAAAGATTTCGCCTTCGCTATTTACCAGCTGCGCACCAATCGAGCGCACCTTTTCGGTAACCAGCGCGCCATAAATCTGCGCCGGATAAGCAACACCCGTCGGATGATATTGAATTGCGTCAGCATAAATCAAAGGCGCACCGGCACGATAAGCCATAACAAGACCGTCGGCAGTAGCACCATAATGGTTAGAAGTCGGGAAGCCCTGATAATGCAAGCGTCCTGCACCACCAGTTGCCATGATTACGCATTTTGAGCGTACAACCTTGTACTCCTGCGCATCAAAATCCCACAGCACCGCACCGGCAGTTTTGCCCTCCTCGTCCAGCAGCAGCTCAACTGCGGGCGCAAACTCCAGCACCGGAATACCGCGGTTCTGCACCTCGTCGCGCAGCACGCGCATGATTTCAGCACCGGTGTAATCGGCGCAGGCATGCATACGCTTACGGCTTGTGCCGCCGCCATGCGTCGTCACCATAGTGCCGTCCTGCTCCTTGTCAAACATAACGCCCAGCTTACTCAGCCAATCAATCGCCAACGGTCCATTGGTTACCAGTTCTTCCAGCAGCTCGGGAATATTTTTGTAGTGACCGCCGCCAAAGGCATCCAGATAATGCTGCGCCGGGGAATCGTTGCCCTTATCCGCAGCCTGAATACCGCCCTCGGCCATCATCGTGTTGGCATCGCCCATACGCAGCTTGGTAACTACGAGGACGTTTGCACCACCGTTATGCGCTTCCAACGCAGCGGAAGCACCAGCGCCACCGCCACCGATAACCAGCACATCAACGTCATAGTCCACTTTTTCCAAATCAAGCTCTACATCCTGCAGGCGGCTTTTGCCCTCCAGCAGCTGTGCCAATTCTACCGGCACCTTCTGGCCCTTGTTTGGACCAACCTCCAAAACCTTGAAGCCCTTGGAACTGTAGTCCGGATGGAACTCCTTCAGCAGCTCGTCCTTCTCCTCTGCCGTAAAGCGTTCGATAGAAGCGTGCAGACGTTGGGCACGGGTAGCTTCAACCTTAGCCATAGATTTTAACATATCTTCAGTAAATGCACTCACCTTGCCGCACCTCCTTATTTTTCAATCTCACGCTTGTTATACAGGTCTTTGATTTCGTCCAAAGGCATATTTTTGAGCTTTTCCAGCAGCGTTACATAATCGCCGTTTTCAATTTCGGCAACACGTTTAGCCAGATGCTCGCACTTCGGCGCAATATATTTGCCCGTCAGGCGACGGCACAGCAGGCCGACAGCGCTGTGGCTGATTTGCGCCGGGCAGCGGGATGCGCAGATGTTGCAGCCAACGCAGTCGAAGGAAGCATGCGCTGCTTTTTCGTATTCGCCGCGCTGAGCGTAAGCAATATACTGCATAACATTCAGGCCCTGCGGACAGCCTTTCGTGCAGGCATTGCAGCCGATGCAGCTGAAAATTTCCGGATACAGCTGACCGACAATATTATCGCTTGCCTTAATCTCTTCGATATTAAAGGTGCGCTTGTTAATCGGGAAGGAATCAATCTTGCCAACGCACATACCTTCCTCAACCTTCGTCTGGCAGGAAAGCACAACCTTCAGCTCCGTGCTGCCCTTCAGGCGATAAATTACTGCACAGGCTCCGCAAAAGCCGCTGCGGCAGCCGCAGCCGCGCACCAGCTTAAAGCCTGCATATTCCATGGCATCCATAATGGTCAGGGTTGCCGGGACACTGTACTTTTTGCCCAGCAGGTAAACAGTTACCATTTCTTCCATATTTTTGCTCCTTATATTTTCTTCTCCAAAAAATGTATATGTGTAAATTAAATTCTGTAGAACTACAAGCGAAGTGCCTACAAGACACCCCCAAGCATCCTTGCATGAGGCAACAGAACTCTAGAGGACTCACAACGTAAGCAATTATAATATCGTGATGCGAATAAAAATTTTAGTAAATAAGTGTCCGGATTCACAGAAATGTCGCAACTGTTTGAGCGATAAGCAAACTAATATAGAAAAATATGTAGGCATAGCGCGAGTTTTGCGGCACTTCGTCTTGAATCCACACGAAATTTGCGTTAAGAAATTTTTCCTGAGCTAAGCGATATTTAATTGCGAAGAATCAATACTCGTCCGGCATCTCATCCAGCTCGTCGCAAGTAAATACCGGCCCATCCTTGCACACATACTTCTTGCCGATATTACAGCGACCGCACTTGCCCACGCCGCACTTCATGCGCAGCTCCAGCGTCGTATAAACCTGCTTCTTCTCAAAGCCCATCTCAATCAACGCCGCCAGACACAGCTTAATCATAATCGGCGGACCGCACAGCAGCACCGTCTTATCCGGCGTAAACTTCAGGTCCTTCAGGAAATTAGGCACAAAGCCTACATTGCCCGTCCAGCCCTCCTGCGCACGGTCAATCGTCAGATGCACACGCGTATCCTTTTGCGACGGGCACACATTCGTCAGCTCATCGTAACGCACAAAATCTTCCTTGCTGCGTGCGCCGTAAACAACATCAATGCTGCCGTAATCCTCACGCTTATCCAGCATATAATTGATGACACTGCGCAGCGGCGCCAAACCGATACCGCCGGCAATAAACAGCAAGTCCTTGCCCTTTAACTTATCCTCAACAGGGAAATGATTGCCGTAAGGTCCGCGCACCGCAATCTGCTGACCAGGTTCAATATCAAAATGCAAAAAGTTCGTAATCGAGCCGCAGCGTTTAATGCTGAACTCCATATATTTTTCGTTCGTCGGAGAGGATGTAATGGAAAAAATCGCCTCACCTTTACCGGGAACAGAAAGAATAGCGCATTGTCCCGGCATATGCTCAAACAGCTTACCACCGCCTATTTTCTCCACGCGGAAGGTTTTTACATCAGCCGTTTCCGTACAGATATCCGTCACCACGCCAATCTGCGGAATCAAGGTATCATGACAATTACACATCCTGCTTCACCTCCGCTTTTTCCAAGGCCTTGGCAACCTTGACAATATTCAGCTGCACCGGACACTTTTGCAAACAACGTCCGCAGCCGACGCAAGCATATTCACCCTCGTTGTTCTCCGGGAAATACACCAGCTTATGCATATAACGCTGGCGGAAGCGCTCCACCTTCGTCTTACGCGGGCTGCCATGCGCCATCATCGTAAAATCTTTCGCCATGCAGCTGTCCCAGCAGCGATAGCGTTGCGTGCGCTCTTCCGTCTCCTGATAATCACGGATATCGTAGCAATGACAGGTGGGGCACACATAGGTGCAGGTACAGCAGGACAGGCAGCCTGCAGCCATCTGCTCCCAGATTTTGCTGTTGAATACCTTCAGCTCATCCTTAGTCAGCTCGTCATTCACCTTGAAATCATGCAAAGGCAGTACGCTCAAAATCTTCTGCGTCTGCTCCTGCTGCTCGCTTACAGCTGCCGCAGCATCCGCAGTTGCCTCTGCCAACACACCGCCATCGACAAGCTTCGCTGTCAGCTCCTCGCCCTTGGCAGTCCCAGCCTGCCAGCAAAGCTCCTCGCCTGCCAGCCAGGTCTGCACATCCGTCTCCGGAGCGCTAGCGTCAATGCCAAAGGCATGGCAGAAGCAGGTTTCTTCGGGAGCACTGCAGCCTAAGCCGATGAGCACGCATTGCTCGCGTCTTGTTTTATAATATGTATCAACAGGCGCTTTTAAAAACACCTTATCCAAAATCTTAAAGCTGCGCGCATCGCAGGCACGCACGCCCATGACGATAGTCACGCCGGCAGGCGGAATATTTTGCTCTAAAGCCAGCTCCTTGCCGCTCGTCTTAAAGGTCAGCAGATTTTCTACCTGCGGAAAGAAAACGTCCTTGGCGCTGCGATTCGTCAGCGGCGCATCCAGCACAACCTCCGCATCCTCGCGATACGGTGCAAAGTCCACATGACCGCTCTTGTTCTTGCAGGGCAGCAGCAGCGTACCGATATTTTGTAAGGCTGCATATAACTTCGGCAGCTTCTCCTTTACTATCTTATACATGCTGCTCCCTCCCTTCTACCGCACTGTTGGCCTCGGGATCATTCTGCTTAAAGCTTACCTGCGGTGCAGGTGTTTCACTGTCCGCACCGGCCTGATACTGGCCGAAGAAGCTGTTGATATCCTTCATAAACTTCATATTCAGCAACTCCAGATGAATTCCCTGCGGGCAAACACGCGCACATTCGCCGCAGCCTGTGCAACGTCCCGCAACGTGGAAGGCACGGATGATATGATACATCTGCTCCTCAACCTCGTCGGCATACGCCTTGCCTGCTACCGGAGTATCTGGCTTATCAAAAATGCATTGCTCACAGTTGCACGCCGGGCAGATATCACGGCAGGCATTGCAGCGGATGCACTTGGAAAGCTCGCTTTGCCAGAAAGCGAAGCGCTCCTCAGGACTCATCGCTTCAATCTCCTTGACCTTGGCGAATTTATCGCCGGTGAACTGCGGTACAGGCAGCGGCTCAGCCAGCTCCTCGTCTGCAATTTTATAAGCAGCGCCCTTGCACATCAGGCATTTGTTCAGCAGCACGTCAGCCTTTGCCAAACGCTTTTCACCGTAAGCAGTGTTGACAACAACCTCGTCTCCATCCACGCTCACGCTGATAATACCCTTAGCTCCGGCAGCCTTAATCTTGTTGATATCCAGCATACCGCTGCAGGGTGTGCCGATGGCGTAAACAAGCTCACGCTTAATGCGGTTATCCTTAAGCAGCTGGTTTACTCCGTATGTATCACAAGGCTTTAAGAAAACTGCTGTCTTCTTGCCTGCATGGCTTGTTTCGATTAAATATTTGCAGAGATTGGCAGGGCAGAACTCGTTATAGACAAGCTTGTCGCATTCGTCCGCACTGCTTACGGCTGCAGGTGTGTTATCGTAAAAGAATTCGCCTGCCTGCCATGCCAGCACACGCTCTACTGTGCCCTCTGCCAACAGCTCAGCTGCACGCTTCTGCAGCAGCTTTTCTATTTTTTGCATCGCAAATCCCTCAACTTTACATTCTCACCCAATGCCGCAATATGCTCGGCAAAATCGTTCATCACCTGTGCAAAACGTGCGCCCTCAGCCGCACTAACCCATTCCACACGGAAACGTTCACCGGCCACTCCCAGATAATCAAGCATACTGAGCAGCAGCGTCATACGACGACGCGCATAATAGTTGCCGGTAGAATAATGGCAGTCACCGGGGTGACAGCCGCACATGATTACACCGTCCGCGCCACGCTGAAACGCGCGCAGGATAAAGAGCGGATTCACTCTGCAGGAGCAGGGAACCTTGATGATTTTGATATTAGCAGGATAATGCTTGCGGGCCGTTCCGGCGCCGTCAGCACCAGCATAGCTGCACCAGTTGCAGCAGAAGGCCACGATTTTCGGTTCAAAATTTTTCTTCTCTAGCATAATGCATCCACCTCTGCCAGAATTTGTTGATTAGTAAAGCCCTGCAAATCCATAGCACCGCAGGGGCAGGCTACCGTGCAGGCACCGCAGCCCTGGCACAGCGCATTGTTCACCACCGCAACGGTGCGTGTTTCGCGCACGCCCAGCTTAGTGATAACCTGCTTGCTCTCGCCGGTAATCGCACCATAGGGGCAGACATGCGTGCAAGCCAGACAGCCGCTGCAAATGCTTGTATCGCACTGCGCAGTGCAGGGGTTCGTCAGCAGCTTATCCTTCGCCAGCAGGCCGACCACCTTAACAGCCGCTGCACCGGCCTGTGAAACAGTTTCCGGAATATCCTTCGGTCCCTGGCACATGCCGCTGAGGAAAATGCCTGCCGTCGGACTTTCAACCGGACGCAGCTTCGGATGCGCCTCTACGTAAAAGTCATCGTTGTCAATGCTGGCAGTCAGCATAGTCGCCAGCTTGCGCGCATCGGGAGAAGACTGTACAGCCGTTGCCAGTACTACTAAATCAGGATTCAGCATCAGCTTGCGGCCGCTGTTCAGATCGCTGGCAAAAACCGTCAGCTTGCCATCGCCGTCAACAACAACCTTGCCTACCTGACCGCGTACATAATGCACGCCGTATTCCTCCACTGCACGGCGCTGGAACTCGTCAAAGCCCTTACCCGGAGTACGTACATCTATATAAAATACAGTTACATCCACATCAGGGTATTTTTCGCGGATATACATCGCATGCTTAGCATTATACATGCAGCAGATTTTACTGCAGTAGCTCTTGCCGCGACCGCTCACATCACGCGAGCCTACGCAGGAAACGATAATAACCTTCTTCGGCTCCTTACCGGTAGACGGACAAACGAGATGTCCTTCGGTAGGACCTGCCGCATTCGTCAGACGCTCCAGCTCCAGCGAGGTGATAACATCCTTGCTAGCACCGTAGCCATATTCACCGAACTTGTCGAGAGACAGCGTTTTAAAGCCTGTTGCCAGTACAATCGCGCCGTATTTTTCCGTAATCAGCTCATCGGTCTGCGTGTAATCAATAGCTCCCGCAGGACAAACCTTGGAGCAGATACCGCATTTACCTGTCTTGAACTTGATGCAGGCCTCACGGTCGATAACAGGCACCTTAGGAATGGCCTGCGCAAAGGGAATATAGATTGCGCCGCGATTCTTCAGGCCCATATCGAATTCGCTTGGAGTTTTGCGGGACGGACATTTTTCGGTACAGATGCCGCAGCCGCTGCACATATCAGCCTTCACGCTGCGTGCCTTTTTGCGGATTGTCACATCGAAATTACCCACGAAACCGCTTACGCTTTCTACCTCGCTATAGGTATAGAGCGTAATATTTTCATGGTTTGCTGCATCCACCATCTTCGGTGTCAGGATGCAGGCAGAACAGTCGAGGGTCGGGAAGGTTTTGTCGAGCTGCGCCATACGGCCGCCGATTGTCGGCTCCTTCTCCACAATATCAACCTTGTAGCCTGCTTCCGCAATATCCAGCGCTGTCTGAATACCGGCGATACCGCCACCGATAACCAGTGCGCGCTTCACTACCTGGCTTTCACCAGGCTTCAGCGCTCCGTTAAAGCGCACCTTGGCAATTGCTGCCTTGGCTAATTTAATCGCCTTCGCTGTCGCTTCGGCCTTATCCTTCAGCACCCAAGAGCACTGCTCACGGATGTTGGCAATCTCCACCATGTAGGGATTGATGCCAACTCCCTCCGCACATTTGCGGAAGGTTGCCTCATGCATACGCGGCGAGCAGCTGCAAACAACAAGTCTGTCCAGCTTATAATCTGCCACAGCCTTGCGAATCAGATCCTGGCCCTGCTCGGAGCACATATATTTATAATCGATGGCATAGGCAACGTCAGGAATTTGGCGCACTGCCTCTACCACCTGGGCAACATCTACCGTGCCGGCGATGTTGCTGCCACACCAACAAACAAAAACACCAATCTTTTGCACGTAGCTTCCCCCTATTTATTGTATTTTCTAAAGGCTGCAACCAAAAGCTGCTGCGGCATATCGCTAGGATAATGCTCCACGCTTTCGGCAGGCAGCTTGTTTTTGCCCTGCTGACGAATCTGCAGCAGGCGCAACGCCTCCATAACGCGCGCCGGACTCACGCCACGTGGGCAGCGCTCCTCGCACGCCATGCAGGACAGACATTGCCACGGTGCATCTGCCTCCAGCAGCTCGGACGCATAACCGCTGTTTAAGTCCCACACTACGCGGTGGGGCAGCAAATCCATTTTAGACGCAGCTTCACAGTTCGCACTGCAGCGGCCGCATTGCATGCAGCGACGCACGTCGGTAGCAGCAAGGCGCAGAATATCCTCTGTCAATTGCTTTTCATCAACAGCCATTATTCCGCACCTCCTTCGCTCTCCGCAACACCAAGCGCTTCAGCAAGAAGCTCCGTAAAGTAGCGTGTCGGCAGGCTGCCTGCGGCACCATTGTCCGTCAGGTTATACGCGCACAGTGGGCAGGCAGTGACCAGCTCCTGCACACCACAGCTGGCAGCATTATTTTTAATTTCGCTGACAAGCTGCTCGCACTGCGCCTTATCCTTCAGCGCCAGATAACCGCCGCAGCATTCGTTGCGCATGCTGTAAATAACAGGCTCTGCACCAAGCGCTTTAATAAATGCTTCCATAACAGTTGGACTCTCTACGTCATCGAGGGCTAAAACTGCTCCCGGTCTGAGCAGCAAACAGCCATAATAAGCGCCAACCCTGCGTTCCTTCAAAGGATGACTCACCAGCTGCGCCAGCTTTTCCCAACCGATTTCATCACGCAAAACCTCCAGGTAATGCAAAACCCGTGTTTCACCGGCATAAGGCTCTTCCAACTGCAGATAATTATTCACCTTTTGGCGAATCTCCGCATTCGTTGCCATATCGTGGTTCACACGTTTGATGACATGGTAGCACGCACTGCACAGCGTCACTAATACGCCGCCGTTTTCACGCGCCTCCACAAGCGCACGCACCGCACTCAAACGCTCGGCAATAGCATCAGGCGCCATAGGGTAAACCGCGCCGCAGCACTGCCATTCCGGCAGCTCCACCAGCGGAAAGCCAAGCACCTCAGCACAGCGTCGTGCTGCCATATCCAGCTGCTTCGCCTTCGTTGACAGCGTACAGCCAGGATAATAATTATAAATCATCGTCTTTCCCTCCTTCGCAAAGGACATAAAACAACCTTGACCAAAAAATTGCTTTATTAAGTATCTATTCTACATTAATTCTGAAAATACTGCTAGTAGCAAAGAAAAATTTTCTCGGTTGCGTCAGACAATACGTCTCGGCAACGCACGTTAAGAGTATACGCTTGTAAAAGCGTAATTTATCCACAGCAAAAAAGCACCGCCTGCACTGCAAAAATGCAGTACAAACGATGCTTTATTGATAACATTATTTAGCTTCGCTGTTATACAGCTCAAGCTGCTTTTGCAAATATTCCCTATACGCCGCACGTACATTGTCTGGCCCAGTTATAATTACATCGCCGTCAAAACCTGCCACCCAGCCCAAAAAGCCCTCATCAGACTGCACATCAACGCTCGTAGAAAAATAAGCCTTATCATCCGGGCAGTCGTACATGTTAATCCTATTACCAAACCTTGCCAGAATATCAAGGCGACATTTCTGCCTGCAATGCAGACTAACTCGCTGCGTCGCACCATAACGCATATTAATATGCTCGCGCAGATAATCACAGATATTTTTGCCAGAATCCGTAAGCATTTTGTAATCCGTGCTATCCGTCAGTTTCATCGCCGCTTTTCCCTGCACCCGCACATTTACCATACGCGACAGGCGGTAGTGACTGAAATTTTTGTATTCCCCCGTGCAGCCAATGACATAATAATCATCATTCATTGGCACGAAATAATACGGACTCACAAAATATTCCATTCCCTCATGGCTCAAATCCTTCTGCTGGGGATTGGGCACAAACTTATAGTTATATTGGAAGCTAATCTGCTTTTTATCCCTAATCGCCTCCATAATCTTATCAAAGTTATACTTCGTCTTACGTAGAGCCACATTCAGACTTGCATCACAAATAACAGCCTCCTTCAGGAACTTCCTGTCGGAAGGTGTACCCAACTGAAAAATCTTATTCACGAGCTTTTTCGCATCCTCCGCTGTCAAAAAGCGGGCTGAAGCAACTGCGTCTGCCAACATCTTGAGCTGGTCACACCCGAACGGCTTATTCTCATAATTTAGATACTTGCCATCGTTATGGTTTTCACAGGCTTCCAACTTGTAACCGCATGCTTCAATAGTCTGCAAATCGCGCATAATTGACTTGCGGTCCGGCTCACGATCACACACACCATCCTCCAGCAGCTTCGCAATAATCTGCGTAATATTCAGCGGATGCTGCTCATCCGTATTCTGCATATATTCAAACACGCGCAACAAGCGGCATTTGTTAAGATATTTTGCGTTCTGCTCTGCCATGCTGTCAACCTCACTTCCAATGAAACGCTTTGCGTATATATTCTCTATTTTTCATGATATACGCAATAGCAAAAAAAATCAATACTGTCTGTACCTGATTTCCGCCTGCTCTGAATGAATTATCGCCACATACTCGCGTGGGTTCACCAACCTGATAATCTCCTCCACTTCCTCTTTTGACGCGTGCCCGCTCGTATGCAGCTGCACAGTATTGCAAGCAGCACACGCATCAGCCAGCTCCGCATTATAATACTCTGTCTCCTTGTCCTTAATATAGCCTGACCATTGGGAGTAAATCACAAGCGGCTGCAGGTCGTTATATTTCTCAACCAACCTTTGCAGCTTCTCCGCAGCCTGTGTTCCGCTCAGAAAAATCAGCGCGCCACGTTCACGCAGCTTTTTTTCCTGTAACTTGTAGGCCAATTTATCCTGTAACGCTTCCTTGTCCAGCAGCAGGCTATACATTCCCGACAATCTGAACTCCCTGTCCTGTTTACAATTATTCAGATATGCATACAAATCCAGCTTATATTGATAATAACTCTGCACCTGCTTCAACATATACCCGCTTGCCAGCACAACCTTATGCGCAGCTCGTGCGGCACGATAAAAATTGCGCAGACGGATAAAATTCGTCGACGAACAGATGCAAAAGACCAGCTTGTGCTGCGACAGCAAAGCACGCTCCTGCTGAAAAAGCTCACTTTCCGTCAGCATGCCCTGCTCCTCACGCGTCATGTTTGTGCCTTCGGTAATCAGAATATCCACAGGCTTATAACGCAGCTGCAAGCCCAAGACATAGTGCAGCAACAGCTTTTTGAGCTTGTTTCCCATAAAGCCGTGCGTGCGGAAATCGCCCATGTGCAAAATACGCTTATCCGGCGTTTCAATCAGAAACATCATCGCCGCCTCTGCCGAATGGTCAATGGTGTAAGGTGTGACTTTAATATCGCCAACCTGCACTGTCTGCTGGGGCCAGAGCACATGATTACGCGTTTTGTCTTCCAGAATTCCAATCTGCGTCTTGTGCTGCGCATTGTGTTTTGCCAAAGCGTGGTAAATATTGAGCAACGCATAGCGGCATATCTGGCTCATGTACAGTGGAATCCCCGGCAGAATTTTATTGAAGCGCCCGATGTGGTCGCCATGATAATGCGTGAAGAATACCGCATCGTATTGCACCTCGCCAGAAGTCAGGCCTTCGACCTCCAGCGCTTCTTTATACTTACTGCCCGGCAGATTCTCGCCAAAGTCAATGCAAATTTTTGTCGTATCCGTACTAATCAAAGTTACACAGCCACCAATCTGGTCGGCATGAAGAAATTTTATGTTAGTGGGCATGGGCGTACACTCCTTTTCGTTCATTTATAAAGCTCTGTATGATTCAAGCTTGGAGAACTTTGTAAGGATAGTATACGGCAAGTGATGTGGCAATAATGGTATAGCTGATGCTTGCTTTGGGTAAAGAAAAAGCCCCGACACGCGGGGCGATCAAATAGTAAATCAAATATTAGATTCTAATGGAAGATTTTCTGAAATCTCTTGTAGCAAGCTTTCATTTTTTAAATAAATATACCCTAATTCCAACTTATCTTCTTCATCTAACGGTAAGTTTATAGCATCATGATTACAATTATACACAAAAGTTTTATTTGCCTTTTTACTGTTAGGCATAGCAATTATAGCAAATAATTTTAACGACTTTGGTACGTCTCCACCAAATCCAAAAAAACTCCACCATTTTTCGCCACTTTCTTTACTACGTAACAATTCGCGTATAAAAGTAGCATACGCAATTGCTTGGCAAATTGCTTTTTCTGGCGGCTCATTTTTCTCATACTTATCTTTTAATTCAATAATCGCTAAATGTGTATTTTTTCCACGCCCTATGCGTGCAAGAATATCAATTCCACCACCGTTTTCAGCAGAATATTCAATAATGCCATCTTTAGCATTACTTGCTTTTAACGGTGTAGGCATCTGAAAAAATAACGATTCTTTCAGCATCGTTACAGGCTGAATATTACATATAATTTTTCCATCAGAGCTTTTTTTGCTAAAATTCTTCAGTAACTTACTTTCCAATTCATGCTCTTTATTCTTAGTAAGTTTTGCATTATTATTTTGAATGTTTTCTTCTAGCTTAGCATATATTGTTCTAAATTCACTCGCTTCATCCCAGTTAATCTTTCCCTCTAATTTATCTTCACCGACTATACCAGCTTTATTCATTGCTGAAATAATATCATTATTCTTTACAGCTTCAAGTTCAACAGTTTCTTTATTTACTTTAAGACAACCAATATTATGCCCATGATATCTCAAATCAAATTTAACAACATTTTTCGTTACTTCATTGGCTTTAGATACTGACATATGTAAAGTAAACTGCGATGGAACATTAAACTTTTTTCTTGCATTATTTATTATCTCAGGATTTGATAAAATAGTATCTATATATCCAGCATATCGATTCTTCCACTCCTGATCATTTACTAATAATTCCTTTACTTTCTTAATAGTATTGTCATATTTTACCATCTTAAAAACCTCCAATCCCAACTAACATACTTACATATTCTCCGCCATCAACTGAAACTCCTGCAATCCCTCTCCCTCACGCCTGCACGTGAACAGTTTATTTATGCTTCTTGCATCCATTATAACAAACAGGCTAGGGCAAAAATAGCAGCTCACTAAATACGTTTTGCGTTATTTAGTTTTTCAAGGAACTTTATGAGCATATTATACGATAACAGGTAGGGCAAAAATGGTATAGCTAATGCTTGTTTTGGGTAAAGAAAAAAGCCCCGACGCGCGGGGCGAGTGGATATTCTTATTTATGAACGTTTATATCAATCGTTAAATCATATTGCTTTTTGTCATATTGTAATTCACTTTTTATTCCATTATCGTTCATAATATTTATCACATCTTCTGTAATAAGAGGATGAAACTCATCAGCTAATAACCATCCCGTTATCTTACTAATGCCATTACTAATACTACACAACTTATCATAGTCTCTATTCGTTGTTTCGGGAGATTCAAGCCTTACATTGCAGCTTTCTTTTTGCAATTTCTTGTGCCAATATACATCCCTTACATAATTACTATAAAAAAATATTTCTGTCAAAATCCCCACCATTTTGTTTTTAGCCTTCAACTCATAGATATTAAATTCATTTCCATCTAATAACCAAAAGTCTATTGCTGATTTTTTGCCAGTAAATATAGAATTTTCGACCGACTTTTTATCTTTAAACAACCCTACAGGCAGTTGTCTGTTCATAACAACATTTTTACCTGACACCTTTAATATCGACTTTCCACAACTATCATCAGCGCAAAAACGTTTTTCAATATAGCCTTCTGTACCCAACACATCTTCATCATCTTCTGCTTCTTTTGAAGGTTCATTATTGACAAACTTACCACTACTTAAAAAATCAGCAAAATTTTTTCTCATTGCTTCTAATACATCAGATAAGAAAAACCATTTGCCATATTGCTCTTTAAATTTTAAAATACGATACAAAAATCTTCCTAAATGTCCATTCGATGGTATTCCACCAACATATCTATCATTAACTACGCCATCTATATCTAGCATAATTTTTAAGTTATTAATATTTGTATAAGCTTTTATAATAAAGCACCATGCTTCAAATGCTGCTGCATTATCTTGCATATTTACAGCATCACCTTTACCTAATCCAACAGCTTTAGGCAAAAGAGTCATAGTCAAAATATGCTTTGAATCATCATAATCTATCGCAATATCTCTAGGGAAAGATCTCAAGCTTTTAACACCTAAGTCTTCTTTTAAAATCTTTTCTGCTTCTTTGTTTGCCATCTTCAAAACCTCCAATCACAACCAAGATACTTACATATTCTCCGGCATCAACTGAAACTCCTACCACCATTCAACTTTTATTAATTTAACAAGCTTCATCTCTTTTACTAAATCCTACAAATTTAGTACACTTCTTATCGAAAAACAAATTAACCGTATCAACAGGTCCATTACGATGCTTGGCGATAATCAGCTCTGTATGCTTATTCTCCGTATCTGGTTTATAATAATCCTCCCGATAAAGAAAAGTAACAATGTCTGCATCCTGCTCCAAGTCAATAAGCCTTGCACCCAATACAGCCTGCTCTGCTTCTATATTTTGTGGAGAAACTCTTTTCTCAAGCATAAATTCCACACTCCCTCTCCCCCAAACTTCTCACATCATCTTTATCTTTATAAATCTTATCATTAACCAAAAATCCGCCTTTTGGCAGCATAAACTCCCGCGCCAAAAATTCCACTACCTTTGCAGAATTTAACAACCTCTTAGAGCCATAAATCACAAACTTCTTCTGCTGCACTTCGTAAAGTATTCTGCCACGCGAAAAATAGTCAAACTCACAACCTGTAAACTCAGTATATTTTTTTAATACATCTTCATACCAAATATCCATGTGAAAGACATTATAATCTATCTGCAAATCATCTGTATTGCTCTGCTCATCATAATCCTGCCCCATTTCCACCACAGCGTACTTTGCATCAAGCAATGGAGCTTTATAAATGATAAACTTACCCTTGCCTACGTGCCAATAAATCCCTATAAACGAATTTAGCAATTCTATCGGAATAAGTTGCTTTAAATTTACAGGCTGTAAATCTTCTACTGTTCCTTCTACACGTCCCAAACCTTTAATCAGCATTACGCGACCTCCTTGAGCTATTTTCTGCAATAAATTTTTATAGCTTCATTTTAGCGCAACAGCTGTGGCAAAAATGGCGCGATGTAACGTGTATAATGTTTGCTTATTTTCGGTAAACAAAACGCAATCCGCAAAATAACAAAAGCCAGACGCAGGATGACTTGCCCATCCCACGTCCAGCAGTTATAATAAAGTCCTCTGCAAAACAGCTTCTGTATATCATGTAAACCAAAGATTAGCTATTTACGCTTAACGTAACTACGAATAACGATTATCGTGTTTAGTCGCTTGGTGTTTGGCAGTATAATAATATGTATCTAGCATATTTATTATATCATCAAGCAAGTTGCGATTTTTATCCTAGCTCTGCACTTTTAACGACCAATAATCATATCATAGGTATCTTAACCTCTCCGATAAGACAGCTTAATATAGCCAGAATTTCTTTGTTTCCCATAATTTAGGAAGAAATATGGTTGCAATCTATAAATCAAAAGCTGTTTGCAGTTAGCTTTACTATCAATATTTAATTGCTTGCAGACATAAACAAATTACGCCTACGTATAAACAAGTTTATTTATTTTGCAGCTTCTCCAGATGTGTATAAATATAATCAAGATCAGCAGTAACAGGGAAAGCAGGCACAGCCTTGTTATCTATCCTGCTTGTGAGCGCAGCTGCTTCAATCGCATCACTCAACTCACTCGTCAGCTCTAAAAGACGGTCATATTCAGTTTTAGCAGCCTGTACCGCTTCAAGTATAGGCGTTTTAACATGCGTTACTGTATATTCTGCTATCAGCTTCTCATTATTACGGCTAAAGGCAAGCTTTTGAACCTCGTCCTTTTCCGTTTCGCCCATATTTGCAATACAATCGTATAATGTAAGCGTCTTACGCAAATCATTAGCATAAATAACTGCTGCATCATAACTGTAAGCATTAGCACCAATCTTTAAACTAAGCTTAGTTTTAGCAATCGCTTCCGCCAAAAGTCTGCGGCAATCTGCCAAATAATTATAAACAGCAATCAGTTTTGGCAATGCATAACCTTTGGTATTATATGATTTTAATACCTTTACTTCATCCTTATAGATTTGCTGCTCCGTAGGAAAAAGGTAGTTTAATTCGCTACGTTTATAAACTTCCTTATTCACTAGAAACTTATTGGGATTAGCAGCTGCTGTTGTTTTAGTGTTAACAGGTGTTTTTATAATCTCCAAGTCATCACCAACAATATCAGTCATAAGTTTGCCAATCTGTTTTTGATATTGAAATGCCTTTTTTAAGTTCATGTTTTGCACCCTCTCTTATCTCATACATATAAAACTTCTACCAACAACTCAGTATTTGTCTTACTTCTTGCATTCATTATAACAAGCAGGCTAGGGCAAAAATAGTAGTTCACTAAATATGTTTTGTGCTATTTAGTTTTCAAAGAACCTTATGAGCATATTATACGATAACAGGTAGGGCAAAAACACCATAGCACCCAACCACAGCAAAACTTCGGTGAAAACAGCATTGCAATGTTGTTTTCACCGAGGTTTTGTTATATAATGAAATTGCAATAATGAGAAACAGCTATCGTTCTATATATTTCTAAAGGAGGATCTGTCATGTATATCAAACGCTATGTTGAGCAAACCATCCTTGATGCAGCAGCATCGTTCCCTTGCATAGTCATCTATGGACCACGACAAGTCGGCAAATCAACAACAATTAATATGCTATTCGGTGATAAATTTCCTATGGTCACTCTTGATGATGCAGAGGATCGCGCTCTAGCCATTAATAATCCACGCTTGTTTCTTGAACAATACAGCTGGCCCGTAATTATTGATGAAATTCAAAAAGCACCTAATCTGCTGGATGAAATAAAAATAAAAATAGATGAACAGCGTTTGATCTGGTTGCGTAACAACGAAAAAAGACAAATTATGTATATTTTGACCGGTTCTAACCGTTTTGAGCTACAGGAAGGTATCAGCGATTCCCTTGCAGGCAGATGTGGAGTAATCGAAATGCTTTCTCTTTCCCAGGCAGAAAAATATGCTTATCCCAATAACCTGTTTTCTGCTGATATCCAAAAATTAATAGCATTGGAACGCAGCAAAAAAATTTCTTATAGAACCAGGCGAGAAATTTATCAGGATATCTTTAATGGCGGCATGCCAGATATTTTTACCGGCATCTCTAAACGAGATATTTATTTTAAAGCATATGTCGATACATATATTGAAAAAGATGTCCGTAAGCTTATTGCTGCTTCCAGTGAAATGCAGTTCAGAAACTTTATTTCTATTGTTGCTTTAAGAACTGCGCAAGAGCTGCATTATGACGAAATCGCCCGCAATGTCGGCATAGACGTAAGAACATGCAAAAAATGGATTTCGATTTTAGAAACATCCGGTATTATTTACCTGCTGCAACCATATATGGCTAACATTTCTAACCGCATTATTAAAGCACCTAAAATGTATTTTTTAGATACGGGACTCTGCGCTTATCTCTGCAAATGGCCTGATGCGGAAATGTTGGAGAAATGCGCTATGAGCGGCGCTTTTTACGAAACATATATTGTCAGCGAACTCGTCAAAAATTTTTACGCACATGGTAAAACTCCTAAGGATTTCCTGTTCTATTATCGGGATACTGACCAAAAGGAAATTGATCTATTATATGTTGACGGTTCTACCATCTGTCCAATTGAAATAAAGCAAGGTATAGCGCCTAAAAAAGCAACAAAAAACTTTAGCGTTCTTGATAAGTATCATCTTAATATTGCTACCGGTTTAGTTATTGATTCTTGCGATAAGATAAGACCTATCAATGAGCAAACCTACTATATACCTGTATATCTGATTTAACCTTTAAAACTTCGGTAAAAACAGCATCGCGATGTTATTTTCACCGAAGTTTTTATATTTATGTCCCACTTCTCTGTCACCGATAAGCAAAATTAACTTTACAAGCAAAAAAAGAGCTGCTACGAAAGCTCGTAACAGCTCCAAGAGACAAATATTAATCCTGCCAGTAATCCAGCTTTTGAGTCAGACCGATCTTGCTGGCCTTAAACTCAGGATTCTTACCGGCATTGCGTTGCTCGGTGTAATCATCAAGCGCACGCAGAGCAGGACCGCCCAAAATGCAGATAACCGGCAAGTTGATGATTGCCATGAAGCCCATGGTAACATCTGCCAGATCCCACATAGTGCCCATGCTGGAGCCGGCACCGATGAAAATCAGCACGCAGGCCAGAATGCGGTAGCACAGAGTAAAGGTTTTGCCCGGAACATGCTTCAGAACATAAGCAAAAGCATTATCTACATAATACAGGTTGCCCAACAGAGTAGTGAAAGCAAACAGTACCATAGATACAGTAATAAACAGCTTAGCATAATCGCCCATGCTTGCTGCCAGAGCTGCCTGTACATAAGGCGCACCGGCAAGCTCCTTAGTCGGTTCGATGCCGGAGCTCAGGCACATAAAAGCGGTAGCGGTGCAGATCAGCAGGGTATCAATAAATACGGACAGCATCTGTACAAGACCTTGCTTAACCGGGTGAGAAACGTCAGCAGCAGCAGCAGCGTTCGGCGCAGAACCAACACCTGCTTCGTTGCTGTACAGACCGCGTTTGATACCGAACATCATGCAGCTGCCGGCAAAGCCACCGAAAATTGCAGTGAAGTCAAATGCTTCAGCAAAAATTCTTCCTACAACACCGGGAACCAGGTTGATATGCATAATGGTCAGGATAAATGCTACAGAAATGTAGATAACGCCCATCAAAGGAACCAGAGTAGAGGTTGCTTTGATAACACGCTTGCCACCGCCCAGCAGGCAATAGCCTACGAGCACAGCCTCTACAGCACCGATAATCCAAGGAGTTGTATCCGGATTATAGAAGCTTAAAGCAGCAAAGGTGGACTGCAGATTGTAGGAGCACAGCATGTTAAAGCCGCAGCCATAGGTTACAATCAAGGCCAAAGCAAAAAGCACTGCCAGACCGCGGCTGCCCAAAGCAGCTTCGATGTAGTATGCAGGGCCGCCGTAGCTGCCGTGCGGACCACGTTTCTTGTAAATCTGTGCCAGGGTGCTTTCAATAAAAGCAGAAGCGCCGCCGACAACAGCAATAACCCACATCCAGAACACAGCACCATAACCGCCGAGGCAGATTGCTGTGGAAATGCCGATAATATTACCGGTACCTACACGGGACGCAGTAGATACCATCAAAGCCTGGAAGGATGATACCGCACCGGATTCAACAGGCTTCTCCAAAATAACCCGAATAGTTTCTTTAAACATACGTACCTGCACCAGACGAGTACGCAAAGTGTAGTACAGGCCTACACCGATGAGCATGATAATCAGCAAATAACTATACATAAAATTGCTGATTGCTCCAATGATTTCTCCGAACATAAATGTTGCTCCCCCTTTTTTAGTTTGTTTGTTAATTATAACATATTTATTGGCTTTTCCAAAATTCAAAAAGGACGACAGCTAACAAAGCTAACACTTTTGCACAATATAATAAATCAATTAAGTGATTTTGATAACCTCGCATTCTGCTGCTCTAGTTTAAGCCTTGCAAGCATTCCTTGAGACTCGCATAGCACGGATGTTCCAAATCAAAGGCTCCTGCCAAAGCCGCCTCGCCCAAGCGCATGCCCACATACCTTTCTGTTCCTGCCAGATATGTGTACAGTAAATGCCTGCTATAATTCACTAATCTGTTTTCTCGCCCACGGCAGCAATTTACTGACTGCAAATACTCCGCACTCATATTATACAGATTATAATAATCACTGCACTCCGAGCTTTCCCGCCGCAGCGACTGCAGCAGCATATCCTCAAGATAACCCTTTTGCCAACGTTTAGTAGCTTTTTTGCCGGGAAAGAAAAAGTGCGTGCAATACTCCACTCCTCTAAAGAAAGTATTGTCACGCACTGCAAAAAATTTCTGCATTCGGCGTTCGCGCTCATCAGCCGCGTCAGCAAAGAATACTGCCTTCTGCACTATTTCTCTGCCTTCCAGCTGTATAAGGCGTTTAGTCAGCAAGTCTAACTTATCGATACTCTGATAATTTACAATCTGCATGTTAGGCAAGCTGATACCCTGCTTAAATAAATGCCGGAGATAAGCGTGCATAAACTGCGCCATCTCCACTCTTTCACACAGCAATAAAACCTCTCCGGTAATAATGCTTTGCTTACTCAATATTATTTCTCCTTTTGCTGCAGCATCTGCTCAGCAGCCTGTACAACCTGCTCTACCGTCAGACGTGTCATACATTGCATATCATCACACTTATGCTTCATTCCACCTGCACAACCAGGGCAGGGCGGCAACGCTGTCACAATAGTTGCATCCTTGGTATAAGGTCCGTAAAGCTTCGGACTGGACGGACCGTACATCGCTACGATAGGCACCTTCTGGCTGATTGCTACGTGCATCGGACCGCTGTCGTTGGTGATAATCAGGCTGCAGCGACGCATTGCCGCCGCCAGCTCGCCAATACGGAAGCTGCCGGTTGCTACCACAGGCGTCGTCTTCATAAAGCTGACTGCCTCCTGCACCATTTCTTCGTCCATCGTACCACCGAAGAATACAGGCTTATAGCCCTTTTCCGCAAGAATATCAGCTACCTTGGCAAAGCGCTCCGGCGCCCAGCGCTTTGTAACAACAGCACTGCCGATGTTAAAGCCCACCAGCTTATCCGAAGCGAACACACCGTGCTCGCGCCAGAATTCATCCGCATGCTGCTGATATTCCTCGCTCGGGAAAATCTCCAGACCGTTATGCTCCAGCTTCTGCACACCAAGTTGTGTAAGTACATCAAGATACATATCCGCCGCATGAATTTTGCGGTTGAGCGGTGTAAACACATCCCAAAGCGGTTTGAACATGGTGTGTGTTGTACCACAACGCAATTTCACTTTGGTAAAAGCATCAATAAAGCTGCAACGTTCATTCGGATGCAGGTTAATCAGCACATCAAAATCCATCTTGCTCAGACGACGGGCGCAGGCCATCAGCGCCAGCAGGCTATTGTCCTTGCCCTTCTTGTCAATCGTGATAACCTCATCTAAATACGGATTATGCAGTACTACATCCTTCAGCTTCTCATCTGCCAGAAAAGTAATATGCGCATCCGGTGCTGCCTTACGCAGCGCATGGATGAAAGGCGTGGTCAGCGTCAGGTCTCCCAGATGCATCAAAAATGTTACCAATATTTTTTTGCCATTTAATTCTACAGCTTGTGCCATCAGCCTTTTGCCACCTTTTCCTGATAAATTTTATAAACCATTTCCGGCGTTATATCATGCATACAATGCCAGTTATCGCACTTTTTCTTCAAGCATCCTGCACACTTTGCCGGCGAAAGCAATACCGTGGAATTTTTGCTGCCGTATGGTCCGGTGCGGTCAGCCTTCGTCGGTCCGTACATTGCTATAAGCGGTTTTTTCAAAGCCGCCGCAAAATGCAGCGGTCCGGTATCCGCACTGATGTAGAAGCTGCAGCCCTTAATCAGCGCCGCCAGCTCACGCAGGCTTGTCTGTCCCGTCAAATCGATAACCAATGAGCTCGCTGTTCCTTCGGCAATCTTCTGTCCCTTGACTGCATCATCAGGTCCGCCTGCCAGTACCACGGCAATACCGTCAACCGTCAGCTTTTTCGCCAGCTCAATATAATGCTCGACCGGCCATTCCTTCGTCCACCAGCGTGCACCGGGAACAATAACAACGTAATCGCCGCCCTGCCAGCCGGCCTCCTGCAGCTTATGCTGCACAGAAGCGGTTTCCGTGCTTAAATCCGGCATTGGGAATTCCACATCATCCAACGAATCTACCTTGGCACCAAGATAACGTGCCACGTCAAGATAGCGCTCAATAACATGGTCCTTGCTATGACTGCCGCCAATTGCCTTGCTGATAAAACCACTGCCCTCGCGCATTTCACAATAGCCGATGCGATTATCACAGCCGCTGATAGCAGCCAACACCGCACTTTTGAACAGGCCCTGCATATCTATCACCAAATCAAAATGCTTGCTATGCAGCAGTGCGCGCATTTCGCGAAAATATTTCAGCTTATCACTGAAGTCCAGCTTATTAAATTTTACCTTGTCAAAATAAAGCACCTCGTCAATCACCGGCGGGTCCGGTACAAAGCCCGCAAACTGCGGATGCACCAGCCAGGTAATCTTAGCCTTGGGATAACGCTTGCGCAGCGCCGCCGCAAAGGGCAAAGTGTGCAGGATATCACCCAAAGAACTCATTTTGATTAACAGGATATTCCGATACTCCATTGTCATCTCTCGCTTACAATATTTTTTACGAAATCCAGCAGATTGCCGCCTGTGTAAAGATAGCCTTTAACACCAGCAGCCTCCGCTGCTTCCACATCGCGCTTACCGTCACCGACTAAAAAGCTCTGCTCCTTGTCGATATCATATTCTGCCAGCGCCTGCAGCAGCATTCCCGGTTTAGGTTTGCGACAATCGCACACACCGGTATATTCCGGCACGCTGCCCTCGGGATGATGCGGGCAGTAGTAGATTTTTTCTATTTTGCCGCCTGCCGCAGCAATTTCACGCTGCATATAAGCATGCAGCTCATTCATCTGCTCTACTGTATAATAACCACGCGCAATACCGCTCTGGTTCGTTACAATAAAAATTTTATAGCCAAGCTGCGACAGATACGCCACAGCCTCGCGTGCACCTTCAATCCAGCGCAGGTCCTCAATTTTGTAGAGATAGGCTACATCAACATTGAGCACGCCATCTCTGTCAAAAAATACCGCCTTAGCCTTCATAAACGTAATAACCGCCGGTCTTGTCGAGAAGCTGGCAATATTCCTCAGCAGCTTCTTCAATCGGAGTAAAGCCTCCGTCATAGCCTGCTGCCAAAAGGTTGGTATCATCTGCTTCGGTAAAGCTCTGGTATTTGCCCTTCAGTACTTCAGGGAACGGTACATATTCCAGCTCGCCGCTGCCAAAGTGGTTCAGCACAGCCTTAGCCAGAGTATTGAACTGATGCGCATGGCCGGTACCGCAGTTGAAAATACCGCTGATTTCCGGATGATCCCAGAAGTAGAAGTTTACCTTAACAACGTCTTTTACATACACAAAGTCACGAGTATGCTCGCCCGGTCCATAACCGGCGTACTCACCGAACAGGCGAACTTTATGTTCTGCTTTCCATTGGTTATACATTTGATAAATCATAGAAGCCATTTTGCCCTTATGATTCTCCTGCGGACCATATACGTTGAAATAACGCAGGCCTACTACCTGGCTTTGTGCCTGCGGCAGCAGACGGCGCAGATAGTTGTCAAAGAACAGCTTGGAGAAAGCATATACATTCAGTGCTTCCTCACAGGCAGGCTCTTCACGGAAGCCATGAGCACCGCTGCCATAGGTGGAAGCAGAAGAAGCATACATCATCTGAATCTTTCTGTCGAGGCAGAAATGCAGCACGTTTTTGGTATACTCAAAGTTGTTTTCCATCATGTATTTGCCGTTATATTCCATAGTATCGGAGCAAGCGCCCTCATGGAAGATAACGTCGATTTTTTCATGATTGAATTTGCCTGCCTTCAGTGCATCCATGAAAGCATACTTATCCATATAATCCTTAACCTTCAGGCCTTGGATATTTTTGAATTTAACCATGTTGGTCAGGTTATCAACAACAAGAATGTCATCAATACCACGGTCATTTAAACCTTTAACAATATTACTGCCGATAAAACCGGCACCACCAGTTACGATAATCATAATTTGCCCTCCTTAACCATTTTGGTAATTTTTTCCACTACACCGGTTGTGGAATAACCATCTTCAAATTCTATAATGCGCACCTCGCCGGCATATTCACGTCCTGCTACTTCCTCAGGCTTGTAATCACCGCCCTTAACGAGAATGTCGGGACGAATTTTTTCAATCAGCTCAGTCGGAGTATCCTGATCAAACAGCACTACCGCATCTACGCAGGCCAGCGCTGCAAGTACACGCGCACGGTCCAGCTCATGCACCAAAGGTCTTGTTTCACCCTTCAGCCGGCGTACGGAAGCATCCGTATTCAGGCCGACAATCAGGTGCTTGCCAAGGTTGCGCGCCTTCTCCAGATATGTTACATGGCCTACATGCAGAATATCGAAACAGCCGTTGGTGAACACAATCTTTTCGCCGCATGCTCTCCAGGTTGCTGCCAGAGAAGCAATCTCCTGCCAGCTCAGCGTGCGATAGCCACGGCCCTGCTTGCGTTCCTCCGTCAGCAAATCTTTCAGCAGCTCGTCACGGTGCACCGGATAAGTGCCAACCTTGGCCACAACAATTCCTGCAGCACGGTTCGCCATATAAACAGCATCAGCCAACGCCAGCTTGCCTGCAACACCTGCCAGAAGCGTAGCCGCCACCGTATCACCAGCACCGGAAACATCAAACACCTCAATGGCGGTAGCAGGGCTGTGCAGCACCTGCTCAGCATTAACCAGGCTCATGCCTCGCTCACTGCGGGTAACAACAACATTCTTAATATGAAATTTTTCGCGTGCAGCCTGCGCCATGCTGACAACGGCTTCATCAGAGTTTTCACGCTGACAGCCTGCAGCCTCACACATTTCCTTTAAATTAGGCGTAATAAAATCACAGCCATCATATTTGGACCAGTCTGCTCCCTTAGGATCAATCAACACCGGTATATCATAGGCCTTGCCCTGAGCAATCACCCATTGGCAAAAATCATCCGAGCAGACACCCTTGGCATAATCGGAAACAATAATACCATCCAAGCCTTCATCAAGCATTCCTGCCAACCAATGACGCAGCTCAATAATTTCTTCGGAGAACAAATCGCCGGTTTCTTCAAAATCAAGTCGCAGCATCTGCTGATTGCCACCCAAAACACGCAGCTTGGTAATAGTCTTGCGGCGTTTGCTTTTCACCAGTCCCTGATGATTGATGCCTGCATCATCCATCAGCTTTTCCAGCAGCAGACGGTTTTCATCATCACCTGTCACACCGCCCATAAAAACCTGACATTCCAGATGTGCCAGATTGGCAGCAACGTTTGCCGCACCGCCCAACACAGAATTTATCTTTGTAATACGTGTTACCGGTACAGGTGCTTCCGGAGAAATGCGTTTAACCTCACCCTGAAAATATCTGTCCAGCATCACATCGCCGATAACAGCAATGCGTACATTTTTAATCTGTTCCGCTAAAAAAGTTGTTACAGCTAAATCAGCCAAATTATTCACCATCCACCAGCTCACATAAAATGTGACCTATCAAAATATGCATTTCCTGCGCACGAGCAGTAACCTTCGCCGGCACAGCGATGCATTCGTCACACAGCAGCTTCATTTTGCCGCCGCCCTCAGCCGTCATGCCTACGCAGAAAACCCCCATGCTCTTGGCCAGCTCAACAGCTTCCACAACATTAGCGCTGTTGCCGCTAGTAGAAATGCCTACCAGCACATCACCGGGACGTGCGAGCGCCTGCACCTGACGCACGAAAACCTTATCATAGCCGTAATCGTTGCCGACAGCAGTCAGAATGGAGGTATCTACAGTCAGTGCGATAGCAGGCAGACCTGCGCGTTCCTTTTGGAAGCGGCCGACAAATTCGGCAGCCAAATGCTGGCTGTCAGCTGCACTGCCGCCGTTGCCGCAGAACAAAACCTTGTTGCCTTCAGCCAACGCTTTTTTTACTTCTACAGCAATGCGCTCAATCTGTGCCAGAATCTCGCTGTTCATCACAGCATTTGCCACCTGCAGATGGTCCAGAAAACGTTGCTTAATAATCTCTTTCATTTTCTACCTCATTACCAGTTTACAAAATCAAATTTAGCTTCAAAAGCACTATCTTTATTATCAGTATCCTTATGCTTATAAATCAGGGAAAGCTGCCAGCAGCAGAACTTATGCGTCCAGCTGTATCTTGTTTCATAATTTTCCTTTTGGTCTAAATCATACCGGTTGACAATGGCAAAGCTGTTTTTGTCATCCATAATATATTGCAGACCATTGCGCAGCTCTTTGGCCATATCAGGCTGATCATAGGTAAATACGTTACTCGTAAAATTCTCACGATAATATCCAACCCAGGTATTCCACTTCGGGCTGATTTTCTGGCCCAATGTTGCATAATAAACATTGGTAGACTGCAAAGAATCCTCTGCACTCTCACGCGTCCACTTCTTGCCGATTGTCAAATCTAAAGAGGTTTTTTTACTGTTGAACAGATAAATGCGGTCATGGTTAAGGAAGGCACCATATTCTGTATGCCAGCTCTTACGTCCGCTATTATCATTCTTCCACAGACCACGTTCAAAGTAAGCACTGTAGGATAAAGGCAGGCCAGGTGCAATATGATGATTTTTGTAGTTAAAGCGGATATTATTCTGCTTCTCTACCCATTCATCATCATCCTCATACCAGCCGTTTTCGTAGGTAACCTTAAAGTTACGCTCGTTATGCTCTAGGCCGTAAACAGGCTTATAGCCGGCCTTGCTGTAATAATTTAAATCAGCATAAATTGTATCCTTATCTCCTAACGGACGTTCATACGAAAGATTGACATAGGTACCCTTGTCGCTGTCCTTAAAGCCGATATGTGGCAGAATACGCTCCTTGGATTTTTCCGTCAGGCTGTTTTCCCAATAATCACGGGAATAGATATGCTTGCCGCGTACATAAACTTTGACATCGCGGGCTACCATTTTATCATGAGGATAAATTTCAAAGGTTTTTGCCTTGATTTCAAGACATTTGGGATGTTTTACTGCCGGACAACGGCTCGTAGAACCTCCCTCATCAAGAACCATCTTATCAGGATAAATTTCGGCATGAGGTGCAGCAAAGAAATCCTTGCCGTTTTTACCGGTCAATTTTTTCATTTCGCCGGTTTTATTGTTAAAGTTATAATGGCCCCAGGCAGCCTGTGTTTCGCTAGCACCTTCTACCAGCTTGCCACCCTCCAGCAGCCATATATCGCCGGTTTTCATATTACCCTTGACCTGCGTTGTATAAATATCCTGACCGTTCTGCGATACCTTAATATTGCCCTCGGCATAAAAATCACCACTGACAGTATCATATTCGGCATGTTCACCTGTCAGACGAATCGGCAGCCCCTGCTGCTTTTCTGTATCCATCTTTTCACGATGCGGTACCGCAACATTAGGTTCTTCAACAGATGTCGGGCTTTCCATGCTTTCGCTGTTGCTGTTGCTGAACTGTTCCGCATAAACAGGCAGGCACATTCCAAACGCCAAAGCTGTGGCTATAAAAGTCTTATGCATATAAAAAACTCCTTTGTCTATATTGATGAAGAAAAAAATTCATAATAATCCACTTAACATTATACCATAAAAAAAGCAAAAGCTCACTCGAAAGAGTGAGCTTTTCACGTATAATTTTCGATTTTATTCCTGATATACAACGCCTTGCAGAGAAGTATCCTCAGCAGTCTGGACAAAGGTTTCGCAACCAACCGGAATAGTTACGCTGTTGCCCTTGACAAAAGCACCTCCAACCAGGCCCACAGGACCAAGGATAATCATACCCCCGATAGCAGCTCCAGCTGCACCGGCAATGCTTTCAGCCTTTTGTTTAGCAAGCTCGCCTACAGTAACGGGAATCTTGGTTCCGTCCACACCATAGATGCAGGTAAAGTCAATATCGATGCGGCCATCCTTACCGAAAATACCGGGCTGAACAACCTTCTTAACCTCACCGATACCGGTTGCCCCCTTCGGCAGCACCAGTACGTCGTTTACATACAGGTTATCAGCTGCCTTAAAATGAACTACATCACCCTTACGGCTCATTTTAGTGCTCAGCTCAGAGGTAAAAGCAATTTTAAAAACAGAATCCTTCGGAAGCACAACCTGCTGTACAGGCACATTGCCGTCAGTATAGGAAGCGAGCTTCAGCAGACTTTCCAGACGACCGCTCAAAGAACCTGTCTGGTTCTGACCATAAAGCAGCTTTTCCGTGGCTTCAATACGGTTTTTGGCAGCACCGCCGGACATGCTTTCGTTCATTTTCCATTCTACAACATTCAGCTTAGTAGCAAAGGAAGCTTCACCGTTATCAGGAGTACCCTCAAGATAATCGTACATATTATCAACGCGGTTTATAATAGCATCGCTGGTAATAGTTCCGTAAACATCATCTTCCAGACTATCCATACGTTGCAGCAAGGAACCGCTCTGCTCCGTGCCATAGAGCATTTTTTCCATAGCACCGATTTTATCTGCCATCGGGACAGCAGAATCAGCAGCAAAACCTGGAATTACTGTAGTAAAGCAAAAGATAAAGGTCAACAATAAAGTTGCAAGCTGTTTTTTCAATTTTCTTACCTCCAATCAGAGCTATATATTTTCATTATAGCATGTTTTACCTAAAAAAAACAGAGGTTCTATTCTGAACCTCTGCTTTATCCAATGTAAAATTTGTACAGATTGTTACTATAAATAATATTGCAGACAGCTTTTGTGCCTATATTACAAACCAAACAAGTAATATTTTATTTTTTATAGCTGTCAACAGCAGCCTTAACTGCAGCCTTCATTTCATCCATTTTAGCAAAACGGCGACGGTGCTGTGCTCTTTTGGACGGCTTCAGCTCTTCCATAGATTTGCGGTGTTCTGCAGTCGGCATAATGTAGAAGCGGCGATCTGAGCAGATAACACCCTCGCACTCCTGCCAGAAGGCACCGAAATCAGTCTTTAGCTTACGGTCTACACGTACATGGTTCATAGCGTAATAGCCGTCATTAGTAACAGCGAAAATATTTTCAACGCCTATAGCCTTAGCAAAGCAGCGCAGACCATAGAACATCAGATTTTTGGTACGATAGCCGAAGAAAGCCTTCGTCATGCCCTTAATCAGCTCATTACCGTTCTGCGGTCCCTGCAGGGCACCGATATAAATAACATTCTTGCCGTCTGTTTTATTTTTTGCCAGCCAGAACATGATCTGGTATAAAGGCTCGCCTTCATAGAATAAAGCCAAAGACATACAGCCTTCCTTGCGTTGGCCTGCATGAAACCACAGCTGCAGCGTCAGCGGTCTGTCATCGTAGGAATCCTCCCACAGCTGTACCATCTCACCTTTGCTGTACAATTTATCCATCAGCTCCGGCTTAAACAGCTCCTCCATAATCAGCAGATGATTTTGCACCAGCTCTACACGTTCATCCCAGGTTGAGCCTTTGTAAAAAAACGCTCTGGTGGTCTGTTCCAAAAGCGCAGGTGCTCCCTGCAGCCAAGCCTGACGATTGCTGTTAGCAGCAAAAAACTGCAGCAGTTCGTCAACCTTGCTGCTATGCATAGCACAACGCGCACGGAAAACAACATAGCGCTTCATTTCCTTCAAAATATGTGTCTTATATAAGCTTTTGCCGACATATTCTAAAATATTCTTGTCCATCAGTTACCTCTAGAAATAATATAATTATCTATATTATAGCATAGTTCAGAATGATAAGCACCAAGCATTCTTGCTAAAAATATGTTTATGTGCTAAAATCTTTATGACAACCGTTTTACAGGGTGGTATTGCCTTCATTCAATTAAGAATGGAGGTGATGTCTATGGTATATTTTACATTCCAGGATCTTATGATTTTCGGTATGTTTATACTGGCATTACTGACGTTTATTTTTCAGAACAAAAAGTAATTTGCTCATAGAAAAACCGCCTCTGTAATTTACCAGATTCCGAGGCGGCTTTTCAAGTCAATTCAACTGGCAACCCACCTTGTGGGCGGTTGTCATTTTCTATATTTAATATATCACATTCATACTATTTTTTCAAGTAATGACTTAATGCTTTCTCATATGCTCTTCGAGATACTGACCGACAATTTTAACTGCACAGTAATCACCGCACATGGAGCAAGCCTCATCATCGGATTTGTTCTTGCGGCAGCGATATTCCTTAGCCTTTACCGGGTCGATAGCCAGATCAAGCTGAGCAGGCCAATCCAGAACCTTACGTGCTCTTGCCATCTTCAGATCCCACTCCCATGCCTGCTTGTTGCCGTTAGCCAAATCAGCGGCATGCGCAGCGATACGTGTAGCGATTACACCATCGCGTACATCATTTAAGTCAGGCAGGCCCAAATGCTCTGCCGGAGTTACGTAGCAAAGGAAGTTAGCACCGCTGACAGCAGCAAGAGTACCGCCGATAGCGCTGGTAATATGGTCATAGCCGGGAGCAACGTCTGTTACAAGAGGTCCGAGCACATAGAACGGTGCACCGTGGCACAGGCGTTTTTGCAGCTGCATATTCGCAGCAATCTGGTTGTAGGGCACGTGGCCGGGGCCTTCTACCATAACCTGTACACCCTTATCCCAAGCGCGCTGTGTCAATTCGCCCAGGTTCAGCAGCTCCTGAATCTGCGCTCTGTCGGTAGCATCAGCAATGCAGCCGGGACGCAGACCATCGCCAAGGCTGATGGTTACATCATATTCGGCACAGATATCAAGAATTTCATCATAGTATTCATACAGTGGGTTTTCAGCGTCATTGTGCAGCATCCAGCCGGTGATAAAGCTGCCGCCGCGGCTGACAACGTCCATCTCACGGCCTTCGTCGATGAGTGCTTTCAGCACATTTTTGTTAATGCCGCAATGAATGGTCATGAAGTCGGCGCCATCTGCAGCCTGTTGGCGGATAACATCGAAAATATCTTCCTTAGTCATCTCAACCACTGCGCCGCGCTTCTTAATGGTTTCTACAGTTACCTGATACATAGGCACAGTGCCAACCATTACGGTAGATGCAGCAATAATTGCCTGACGGGAAGCACTGATATTGTCGCCGGTAGAAAGGTCCATAACAGAATCTGCACCTGCATCAATTGCAGCCTGCAGCTTTGCCAGCTCCGGTTCCGGATCAGGATAGCTGCTGGAGGTGCCGATGTTAGCGTTAACCTTTACGGTAAGACCGGTGCCTACACCGCGCGGAATAATATTTTTATGATTGATGTTACAGGGAATAGCAATAGTACCGTTTGCTACGCCTTCACGAATAAACTCCGCAGTTACATGCTCCTGCTCTGCTACAATTTTCATTGCTTCGGTAATCACACCTTGGCGTGCTAATTGCATTTGTGTTGCCATATTTTTGCCTCCTTATAATTAAAAGACCGCTTTCCTGTTGGAAAGCGGCTGAATTGTCTTTTTGCAGAAATCTGCTCGCTTTCCTACGCTGGTTTTAACCAGATTCAGGTTCAAAGGGTCGGATGTAAGTCCTCTCAGCAAATTGCGCCCCTAGCGGTTACGTTATTTTGTTTACATGCTTAGTTTAACATGAACAGCGAAAATACGCAAGTTAAATATGCACAACTTGCAAAAAAAACGGCAGTGTGCTATATTATAGATGAAAAGTGACAACTGCCTAAGCGGTTCGTGCCAATCCAATCGGCTTACGCCTCTTGGGGCACTATCGCATGGCGTGCATGAACCAATCAGCGTCGTCCTACGGACTAGCTTCTTGGATGCACCCACAACAAGGTGGGTTGCCCGCTAAGAAACAGAAGAGCTGCCCTTACCGGTCAAAGTATTGGGGCAGCTTTTCTATGTGCATTTTACTTACGGTTCTGAAACACGAACGTCAGCAATGCCAGTATAAACATACCGAAAATCATAAGATCCTGGAATGTAAAATATACCATAGACATCACCTCCATTCTTTAAGAATGAAGGCAACACCACCCTGCAACACGGTTGTCAAAGCCATTCCATCACATAAACAAATTTTAGCAATTTTTCTGTAACCTACGTTACAAAACAGCTTAAAAAATTGTATACATAAAAAATATTTACAAAAACACTTGACTCTAAAAACAGGCGTGCTATAATCATCTACAAATCACATTACGCAACGCAATGATGGAGAAGCAATGTGCAGGTCTTTTCAGAAAGCTGGCGGTTGATGCAAGGCAGCAGCGAAGCACACTAGTTCCGCTCCGAAGCGGCAAATGACGAATTTGACGGGTGCGCCCGATACAGCGTTCAAAGTTGGCCATAGGCAAATTGGGTGGCACCGCGAGCAGTCCTCGTCCCAAGATAGGGATGATGGGCTTATTTTTTTAGGTGAAGCAATTATGCAATGGCAATTTGGGTGGTACCGCGAGATAAAGGCAAGCTCGTCCCAAAGGGATGTGCTTGCCATATTTATTTTCAGGAAGAAGGAACGAACAAATGAAAAGAGCATATAACTTTAACGCCGGTCCCTCCGCTATGCCGCTCGAGGTACTGCTGGAAGCGCAGGAGGAGTTCTTAAACTACAAAAACACCGGCATGAGCATCATTGAAATGAGCCACCGCAGCAACGAATACGCTGCCCTGCACGCAGAAACAAAACAGCTGTTGCGCGAGCTGATGGAAATCCCCGAGGATTACGAGATTATGTTTATCCAGGGCGGCGGCAGTACCCAATTTTTAATGACAGCTGCCAATTTCCACACTAAAAAATACGCCGCTTATGTCAACACCGGCGTCTGGGCCAAGAAGGCCATGGCGGAAGGCAAATTCTACGGCGAGGTTTATGAGGCCGCTAGCAGCGCTGATAAGAACCACAGCTACATTCCGCAGGAGTTCACACTCCGCCCCGATACTTCTTATGTACACCTCACTGCCAACAACACGATTTACGGCACCGAGTACAAGGATTTCCCCAAGTTCGACGTTCCCATTATCTGCGATATGTCCAGCGACATCCTTTCGCGCAAGGTTAACGTCAAAGATTTTGACCTTATCTACGCAGGCGCGCAAAAGAATCTTGGTCCTGCAGGCGTAGTCATCGTCATCGCCAAGAAAAGCTTTTTGGCAACAGCGCGTGAGGAGCTGCCCACTATGCTGAAGTACAGCACCTTTGCCAATAACGATTCTTTGTACAATACACCGCCTGTCTTTGCCATTTATATGGTTAACAAAACTCTGCACTGGATTAAAAAGCAGGGTGGCGTAAACGCTATTGCCAAGAATAATGCAGCAAAGGCTAAGCTCATCTATGACGTTATCGACAACAGCAATGGTTTTTACAAGGGTCATGCGGCTCCCGAAGCTCGCAGTAATATGAACATTACCTTCAATCTGGCTACGCCGGAAATGGAGAAGGATTTCGTAGCTAAGGGCAAGGCTGCAGGCTTTGTCGGTATCGGCGGTCATCGTCTTGTCGGCGGCTGCCGCGCCAGTGCCTATAACGCTGTTCCGCTGGAGGCCTGCAAGGCTTTGGCGGAGTTTATGGAAGAGTACATGAAAGCAAACAAATAATACTTTTGAATATATGCGGCACAATTAATATATCGTTCCGCTCAGGAAAAATTTTCCCGTGTCTTAAGGACACAACGCAAATTTCGTGCGGAACCAGAACGAAGCTTCGGTAAAATTTGCCAGACATTAAAAGTTAGTTACGTACCCTTGCTTCTATGGTTCCAAGCACTCATTTGCTAAAATTTTTATTCACTACACGATATATTAATTGCTTACTTCATTCTAAAAACCTACAAATTGTCCCTCTACTTACGAGCCATCGAAAACGGCCAAAAAA
>JABLTP010017717.1_pt1 | contig 66740 bp, 57 predicted proteins | sample 7160111 | NCBI WGS metagenome assembly JABLTP01 (sample SAMN14651227, study PRJNA627086) | human gut metagenome | isolation source: feces | host: Homo sapiens
CGGAAGATCCATGCATACTTAAAGAAGTTGAAAGCATTAGGATGGGAACCACCAAAAGAGGCAGTTCCCGCATAAATGTAAAATGAATAAATCATTCTTAAAAGATGATAGGGATAGTTTGCGCTTTTTTCCATACGGAAGGTAAGGGGTTTTACAGTAGCCGCTAACTCCGGCTATGATTCACGAGGGTCAGCTGACCCTCGCGAAAGCCTGCGTAAGCGTCGGATCTCAAAGCTTCCCCTAAGCGCCCACAAAGTGCTGCCTGCAGAGCAAATCCCTGCCTGATGCTGTTCTTGGCTGAAACTATAGAAACCGAAATCTTGTAAATTCAAATTACCATGATATTGGGGGCAAAAGGTATTTTGGCTACTTACTCATGTTTTTTGCGGATTTCTTATTTCTGTCTTATATAGATAAGCATATAACAAAAAGAAATAGCATCACCCATGCCAAGTGATTGCTATTTCTTTTTAATATAATATCGCAGAGGGCAAGTCGGCTTTTCACCAGATTCCCTTCCTATGTAGATGATTTCCCAGATTACCTGTCTTTCAGGGAGCACATTTTTTTACTTGCTATGCTTCAACCTCAATCAGATCTTTCGTAAAGTGGTTCAGGACTTCGCAACCGTCTTCGGTGATCAGGACCAGGTCTTCGATTCTTACGCCAATGCCACCCGGGACATAGATGCCCGGTTCTACTGAGAAGCACATGCCTGGTTTCAGGACTTCTTCGTTGGTGAAGGAGACATCGCCAAACTCGTGGACTTCCAATCCGATATTGTGTCCGGTACGATGGGTGAAGTATTGGCCATAGCCCTGTTCTTCGATGTAGTCTCTGGCTGCACGGTCTACGTCGCAGAATCTTGCACCCGGTTTTGCAGCTTCGATACCGCGGCGGTTGGCTTCTTTGACGATCGCATAGATTTTCTTTGCCTCTTCGCTGGCTTTTCCGATAAATACAGTTCTTGTCATATCAGCACAGTATCCGTTGACCAGGCATCCCACATCCAGGACTACCGCATCGCCATAACTTCCTTTGGAATCGTCTGTTTCATGATGCGGATCTGCTGCATGGGCGCCGTACGCGATGATCGGCTCGAAGGAATGTCCCTGAGCACCGTTTTTCAGATAGTTTTTCAGGAGTTCTTCTCCCAGCTCCGCTTCTGTCATTCCTTTGCTTACAAGCGGGATCAGTTCTTCAATACTGGTATCGTTACAGCGGGATGCCACACGCATCTTTTGCTGCTCTTCTTCTGTTTTGATCTGGCGGATATGATCTATGATCGTGGATGCATTACTATACGCATCTCCCACCTGAAGTTCCATCAGGCGAAGCAGGAACCGCGCCGGCCAGGTTTTGTCGATACCGATGGTTCCGCCTTTTCTCATATGGGAAGTCAGAACTTCCACACAGTCATCGGTATCATCAAAGTATACGACTTTGATTCCCAGTTTTTCTTCATCCTGCGGAAACAGCTTTCCGATCACCAGTACCGGCTCTTTTTCCACATCCAGTCGGAGAACCATCATACGTTCTCCACATGCATAATACTGTCCGGTCAGATAATACACAGCCATCGGATCTGTCACAAGAAACTGTTCCAGATTCATCTTGCGCATGTCTTCGATTACTTTTTCTATTCTCGTCATGTCCATTTTCATTCGTCCTTTCTTTTTGCACCCGGTTTTTCTTTTAAGTTTTCCCGGTGCACCCGTGTTTCTCACGGTCTCTGCCCTGCATTATACACCTGTTTATTTCCATATACCATACTATTTTGTCAGTTCCGTTTATTCTCCGTACACTTTGCAAATTCTAATATTTCATCTTATACAGGATTATTTTTTTACTTTCACTAAAATAATCTGTTTTATATCAGGCAAAAGGCGAAAAGCCTTTTAAAAACTTTTCGCCTCTTGCAATCACTCATTTATTTTATGACAGCGGAATATACGCATGATACAGTTGGTCATTTCCTTTTGCTACCGGTCCGGCTTCTTCGTACCAGTTGTATTCTACTTCTTCCTCTTCGTCTCCCCACACTTCCGGGCAGTCGGTTTCTTCCCAGTCTAACGGGATTTTGTGATGATCCTGTCGGGATGCTTTTAACATAATCTGGTGCAGTTCTTCGTTTTCTTCTGCTGTCAGCACCCCTGGTTTTGCTGAGACAAACAGAGAGGTTCCGGACTCTGCAACAACATCCGCCCACTGACGGTTCAGGCTCCACGGGATGGAACCCGTAATACCTACGCAGTCCGCATCCACATCAAAAAATGTTCCATGCTGTGGCAGACAGAATGCCAGAGTGTTGACTCCCATTTTCTTTGTTCTCTCCCAGGTGATACCGCTGGTATCGTCTCCGGTTCGCTGCAGCTGCATCAGACCTGCCCCCAGATGGCCGATGGTATTACAGCCCATGATCAGAGTATGGTGCTTTTTCGCAGCCTCATAAATTGCCTGGTACAGTCCGGTTACAATCTCCGCACTGGTCTTTGAAGTATCGTAAAATTGCCATCCATCCTCTGTCGGGAACGGGTTCATCTCCACGCCCCACCTTCCGAAGATATCAAAAGTGGTAAAATCATGCTTGATCAGTGTATAACCCCAGTTACAGATCCTTTCCACATCTTCCTGAATATAGGAAAGGACTCCCGGATGGGAAGGATCCAGACAATCGTTATGGGATAATCTCCACTCCTGAGGAATCGTCTCTTCTTCATTCAATAAGAATCGAACCCAGATGCCAGGGCGTACGCCTTTTTCTTCCAGTTTTTTTGCCAGTGCACCCATATCAGGGAATTTTATGTTTCCTTTTTTCCATGGTCCACCATTGTACTCATCCAGGCGATGATGTTCCTGCCAGCAGTCATCGATCACCATGTACGGCGGATTGTCCACGCCTTTGGTCAGTTCCACGATATAGTCGGTATCCTGCAGGATCTCTTCTTCTGAACTGTCTCCATAAGCATAATACCAGTTATTACTTCCATAAACCGGATAGTCCGGGAAGATCGGATCGGTACACATGACTTTGCAAAACTCTCTGGCACTCTCGAAAGTCCCCATTCCTTCAGTTTGCATCGCTACGATCTGAGCAGCCCGAAGTTTTCTACCGGAAAGCTGCACACCGATACCGCCACAGCGCACATCCATCACCAGTGTAATTCCACGGGTATCTGCCTGCCAGAAACACATGGCGGAAGGTCTTACCTTTACCCCATATCCTGTCACAGTTTCTCCGACCGCTGCCAGAAAATACCACGGCATAAAACGGCTGCCGCTGACACCTTTCCAGTCCACATCCCCGTATGTTCTCTCCCAGGAACCGCCAAGGATCCGCGATTTCTTATTGACCGGGGTGTTCCAGCGGAATTTGATCGTTTTTACTTTTGTCTGATCTGCGGTCAGCCAGACTTCTTCTGCTTCCGGTGTGGTTTCATATGTTACAACAACATCGTCTTTTTCTGTTTTCTGTGCATCCTTCTCCCCGATCCAGCTGCCATCTTCTGTCTCTACAGTAATAAACGAAGGAATTCCTAATCTGTATTGTTTTTGCATAATCCTGTCTCTCCTTTTTCCTTCAGTAAGTTTTCAGGCTGACACTAACGTGCTGTTTAAAAAATTTTTTATCAATCCACTTTCTTAATTGTATACAGTAAGGAAGCAAAATCTCCACCCTTTTTATTCAGCTCCTGTCTGTCGACCGGGATACCTGCACGCATCAGTTCATCCCCGTATGCTTCATATGTTTTTACCTGATTTTCTTCTGTATCGTAACCGTAGCGTTTTGCCAGTTCTGTGTCGAAAGAAGAGGACGGGGTCAGATCACAGCTTACCTGATATTTTGCATCCGGATCCAGACCTTCCAGTTTCAGGCGCAGCCAGGATGCATTGACTTTGTTCAGTCTCTGGTACAGTGCCGCCACTGCCTGTGTCTTATCCTGAGAAACAACCATCCATGCCGTCTCATTTCCTTCAAACGGATTCAACAGACGGTAGAAATCGCCGTCTACCTGGATCAGTTCCCGGTATTCTTTCATAAATGCAATTTGTTTTTTAACACTTGCCATCTCCGCATCACTGAGCAGATTCAGATCCAATTCATAACCGAAAGTTCCAAAGTAAGCGACATTCGCTCTTGTCTCGATCGGTGTCATACGGTATAACTGATGGTTCGGTACCGCAGATACATGAGATCCCATGCTGACGATCGGATATACATAAGAAGTACCGTACTGGATCTTGGTTCTCTCACTGGCATCGGTATCATCACTGGTCCATGTCTGTGGTGCAAAATACAGCATGGCAGGATCAAATCTTGCGCCACCGCTTGCACAAGACTCAAACAGGATCTCCGGGAATTCTGTGGTCAGTCTGGTATACAGATCATACACACCTAAAATATATTTGTGCATCACTTTACCCTGCTGGGACGGTTCGATTCCTTTACTGTATGGCTCCGTCATATAACGATTCATATCCCATTTAATATAGGAAATCGAGGATTCACGGATCACTTTTGCAACCATCTCATAAATATAGTCAACCACTTCTTTTTTCGAAAAATCCAGAACAAACTGATGTCTTGCATGCGACTCAAAACGTTCCGGTGCACTGATGATCCAGTCCGGATGTGCACGGTAAAGATCACTGTCTTTGTTGACCATCTCCAGTTCTACCCACAGACCAAATTTCAGTCCCAGTTCTTCTACTTTTCTGGACAGACCACTGATGCCGGATGGCAGTTTTTCCAGATTGACATACCAGTCACCCAGTCCACGGTAGTCATCGTTTCTCGCACCAAACCAGCCGTCATCCAGAACAAAGAGTTCCACACCTGCTTCTTTCGCTTTTTTCGCAATATTCAGGATTTTTTCTTCATTAAAATCAAAATAGGTTGCTTCCCAGTTGTTTAACAGGATCGGGCGTGCCTGATCTCTCCAGGTTCCGTGCATCAGACGTTTCCGGTAGATTCTGTGATATGTCTGACTCATCTTATTCAGACCCTGATCGCTGTAAACCATAACTACTTCCGGCGTCTGGAAGGATTCTCCCTGTGTCAGTTCCCAGCTGAAGTCTTCCGGGTTGATTCCCATCATCACACGGGTCATATCAAAAGTGGAGACTTCTACCTGTCCCAGATGGTTGCCGCTGTATACCAGGCTGAACCCATATACTTCGCCCTGATTTTCCGTGGTATGCGGACGTTTCAGTGCCAGGAACGGATTCTGCTCCGCGCCGCTGCAGGTACCGTTTAAGCTCTGGATGCTCTGGATACCCATTTCCAGTTTTCTGTTCTTCACATAACGCTCTCTTGCCCAGCCGCCGGAAAGCTGTACCATCTCATAATCCATATCATTGAATTCCACACTGGCACTCATGATCTTGTCCAGAACGATCTTCTCACTTCCTTTGTGGCAGATCTTTGCATTTCTTGTGAGCACCGGATACTCTTCGTAGATTGTATAAGAAAGGATCAGGTCAGTATCCATCACTGCATCGTGCAGAGTGACTTCCAGGGTCTGCGCCTCATCTTCATTTTCCACATAAGTAGCTGGCAGCGGAAGAATGTCTTTCTTTCCGTTATAAATTTCATGGGATGCATAGGTAAAGTTCACGATCCGGCTTCCGTTCTCCTGTACGATCGTCAGTGCCGGGCTTCTGTAATCACCGGTTCCATAAGTCGGAAATTCCTGTTTTGTATACTGCATGGAAAGGATACCCGGTTCCGGAACATTGATGGACATCTGGGAACGCATACACTCTTCATGAAGGTAGGTAAAATCTTCCCGGTCATGAATTCTCTTTCCATAATATAACTGCTCTAACTGCTCATTTTCCATGATACGAATGATATAACTTACTTCGTTGTTATACAGATGAAAACATCTGCTCTCTTTGTGAAATACAATTGCCATTTTTTTCTCCTTTCAAACCAAGCCGGCGCACAGATCCGTCATGCCGGCTTGGTTGTCACCTTATCTTTATTGTAACTCACTTTATTTTTCTTTTATTCTATACCCCGAGAATCTTCCGCAGCTCATTGTGCGGCCGTTCCGGATTCTTCTGATAAATATCCACATAATTCCAGTCGCTGCTCCTGTCACAAAACGCCGGGTAAATAAACCCGCACTCCGGCTGTCCCGGTTCATAGTCGCCGCTGACCGGGGCGAAGATGCAGATCAGATATTCGTAGACTTCTTCTGACTCTCCCACCCGCTCATGATCTGCTGCTTTCACCGGGATATCGTAGCGGTCATGGAACATATACACGGCATAATCTCCGCAGGAACGATACTCTTCCCCTGCAATCTCATAAAAGGTATCCATCAGTGCATCATTTTTCAGTCCGCTGTTCCTGATCCCGTTTAACAGCTGCCACATCGTTCCGGCTGTCATCTGTTCTTTCGGAAACCGGTACCGTTTCAGGTTGACATTGGTTTCCGAAAACGGAACTGTTTTTGCCAGTGCCAGATTTTTCTCCTTATCTGCCGGAGACAATTTCAGAAAATTAGTATTAAAGGTTCCGTCCACATACCCTTCCCGATCCATGTAAGCTCCCGCGATCCGTGTCATCGAGGATCGTTTTACTGTCATCCGCCGGGTCAGTTCCAGCATATCTTCTCTGTTAATCCGCATAATTTTCTCTCCGTCTGCTTCTTATTTCGTGATTTCATCACTCCATAATTTCGCCGTTCGTCAAGAGTGAGCAAGCTCCCTCTGACTCTCTTGCGCTCATTATATCATGATTCGCACCTTCGGTGCTTGACGCTGCTTTCGCAGCTATCATGATCCACATTCGCCGCTCCCGATGAACAAACTTCGGTTGTTCCCGCTCGCTAACACTCATTATATCATATACAGCATCACCATCAGTGGCATCGTTACGATGCACACCAGGGTGGTAAATACATTGATCGAGCTTGCATACGCAGCATCTCTTTTGTAAAGCTGAGCCATCTGTGTGATCGTTACCGCCGTCGGCGCAATTACTGCCAGCAGGCTGATCAACAGGATCGTTTTTGCATTCTCCATCGGGATCAGCGGTGCCGCCAGTTTCAGGCACAGGGTAATGATTCCCGGCACTACGATCATTTTCAAAAATACGATACCATAGATTCTCCGTTTTCCAAAGACCAGCTTCCAGTCCACACCTGCTAAAAGCATGCCGATCATCACCATACTGATCGGACCGATCATACCCGCAAGGGATGAAGTCATAGAATCAAGAATCTTCGGCAGATGGATATTACACAGGAAAAATACCAGTCCTGTCAGAATCGCGATCAGATTGATATTCTGCACAATCTTCTTCAGGTTCACCTGGCGCTGTCCCTGCATCAGGGACTGTCCGTGAGTCCATACAATGATCGTCTGTACGCACATAAAACCACTGGCATAGATTACCCATTCCTCCCCCAGGATGGACGTGACCAGCGGCAGGATCAGATTACCTGCATTGGAATAAATCAGAGACGCCGTCTCCACTTCATCCATTTTCAGAAGTTTTCTCAGGATTCCACAGACCACAAACAGCACCACATGGATCAGAATCGCCACAGCAACGGCAAGCAGAAAACCATTTCTTATCTTTGTGGAATATTCAATCTGAAAAGCATGGATCGTCACGCAGGGCAAAACCAGATAAATCGTCACCATGGAAAGTACCCTGCTGTCCTCTGTCTTTACGATTCCAAGCTTCACGATCAGAAAACCAAGTCCCATAATCAAAAACAATACAGCGATCTGCTGCATCAGCAATAAAGCAATCACTTTTTCATCCCCCATTATCTTTCCTGTGCTTATTATAAATCTCCTGACTACTTCCTACAATATATTTTTTACCATCCCTGTCTTTTTTCTGTCAAATTCTTCCGTTGTGTGCTATGATGCTTATAATTATAAATGGTTACTGTTCACTCCGTTCCCGGTAACACGCTTCGCTGGATATTATATTTCATGCAATACATGACAAACAGAAAGTGAGATTTCTTTATGACATTACCAAACGAATCTTCTTCCCTCACACGGGGCGAGAAAACAAAATACAGACTGGCAGAATCCATGAAGGAATGTATGTGTCACACCCCGGTAGATGCCATCACTGTCCGCCAGATCACAGAGAACTGCGGTCTGACCAGACAGACCTTTTACCGGAACTTCATGGACAAATTTGATCTGATCAACTGGTACTTTGATAAATTACTGATCAAATCCTTTGAATACATGGGACAGGGAAAAACTGTGCAGGAAGGGTTACAGTTGAAATTCTCCTATATTGGGGAAGAAAAAGAATTTTTCCGAGCCGCCTTCCGTTATGACCGGCAGAACTCCCTGCGGGAACATGATTTTCAGCTGATCTTCCGCTTTTATCAGGATCTGATCCAGTTAAAGACCGGCGCTCCGGCATCCGATGATATCCGGTTTCTCCTTGAGATGTACTGCCACGGATCAATCTCCATGACTATCGAATGGGTACTCTCCGGCATGGCAACCTCCCCGGAAGACCTGGCACGCCTGATGGTGGAAGCCATGCCTGCGAAACTTGCAGACCTTTTTGCTTCTTTCGGCATTCTGACGGAATAAAGCAAAAATTTCTTATCAAAATGTTACATTTACCAAATTCTGTAACTTTCTTTTTTTCAAAAACATTGTTAATATAATCACAAAAGAACGGAACATCCGGAAAACGGTGATTCCCAGAAGAAAAGGAGTGTTTGTATTATGGCAAATCGTATCATGTTAAATCAGACTTCTTATCACGGAGCAGGTGCTATTCAGGAGATCGTTAATGAAGCAAAAGCACATGGATTTAAAAAGGCGTTCGTATGCTCCGACCCGGATCTGGTAAAATTCAATGTAACTTCAAAAGTTACCGACCTGTTAAAAGAAAACGGTCTGGACTATGAACTTTACAGCGACATCAAACCGAATCCAACCATCGAAAATGTACAGCACGGCGTACAGTCCTTCAAGGAATCCGGTGCTGATTATCTGATCGCTATCGGCGGTGGTTCCTCCATGGATACTTCCAAAGCCATCGGTATTATCATCGCGAACCCGGAATTTGAAGATGTCAGAAGTCTCGAAGGTGTGGCTCCGACCAAAAAACCTTGCGTACCGATCATCGCCGTACCTACCACAGCCGGAACTGCTGCAGAAGTAACCATCAACTATGTTGTTACTGATGTGGAAAGAAAACGTAAATTCGTATGTGTTGACCCACACGACATGCCGATCATCGCTGTTGTTGACCCGGAAATGATGTCCTCCATGCCAAAAGGACTGACCGCTTCCACCGGTATGGATGCTCTGACCCATGCCATCGAAGGTTACACCACAAAAGCTGCATGGGAAATGACCGATATGTTCCATCTGAAAGCCATCGAAATCATCTCCCGATCTCTCCGCGGTGCTGTTGAAAACACCAAAGAGGGCCGTGAAGGAATGGCTCTTGGTCAGTATATCGCAGGTATGGGATTCTCCAACGTAGGTCTTGGAATCGCTCATTCCATGGCGCATACTCTGGGTGCTGTTTATGATACCCCACATGGTGTTGCCTGCGCTATGATGCTGCCGATTGTTATGGAATACAACCAGGAATGCACCGGCGAGAAGTATCGTGAGATCGCACGTGCTATGGGTGTGAAAGGTGTCGATGATATGACACAGGAAGAATACAGAAAAGCCGCTATCGATGCTGTCAAAAAACTGTCCGCTGATGTGGGAATCCCATCTGTTCTCGACGCAGTTAAAGAAGACGATCTGCAGTTTCTTGCAGAATCTGCCCACGCAGATGCCTGCGCACCGGGTAACCCAAAAGATGCCAGTGTGGAAGATCTGAAAGACCTGTTCCGTAAGATCATGAAATAAGCAACATTTATTAAACTCTGCAAAAAAAGAGGAAGTCTCCGATATGAGCTTCCTCTTTTTTATTTATCCGGCTTTCCGGATCTTTTTCAGAAATTCCTCCACCGGGAGCGGTCTGGAAAAATAATATCCCTGAATCATATCCACGCCCCACGCTTCCAGAAGTTCCACCTCTTCCTGCTCTTCTACTCCTTCTGCCACGATCGCATATCCCTGTTGCCGGAGAATCGTTACAATGTTACGATAAAACTCTCCTGCTACCTTATGCTGACGGATACCATTTAACATGGAGCGATCCATCTTGATACACTGGAACGGCAATTTCAGTACCGCATTCAGGTTGGCATACCCGGAACCAAAATCATCCATGCACAGGCCTATACCATCTTTTACAAAGACTTCCACCGCCTCATACACCTCTTCTTTGTATTCTGTCGCAACGGTCTCTGTGATCTCAAACTGAAAAAACGACGGCTCCAATCCATGTTCCCGGATAATTTCCAGCAATCGTCCGACATATCCTTTCTTCAGAAGCTGGGCCGGTGAAAGATTGTACTTAATATTTTTCAGCTGCTGCATGATTTCCGGACATTTTTGGACCATCCGGCACACTTTTCGGAACTGCTGCAGGCCAATCTCATTGATTTGTCCATTCTGCTCAGCAATCCGTATAAATATTTCCGGAGATATCGGTCCGAGACCAGGGTGATGCAGCCGGCTGAGTGCTTCTGCCGTAACAAATCTCTTTTCCCTGATCGAATAAACCGGCTGATAATATACTTCAAACAAATCTTCTTCTATCGCTCTGTAAAGATATGCTTCAATTGTTTTTTGCCGGAGAAATCCGTGCTTTACGTATTCGTCCCCCCGGACCAGCAATGTTTCCTGAGTTCTCGGAACTAGTGCCGTCAGATATCCTACATAATTCAGGAGATTTTCACTGCCAAGCTGATTCCCGTATGGTATTCCGCAGGTTGCTGCTGAAAACAGAATTTCTTCCCCTTCCATGGCAATCGGATGAGAAAAATACCGCAGCAGCTTCTGCAATACTGCTTCGTATTCTTCAAAAGAATACATTCCGATCAGTATCCTTTTCCCACTGATTCTGTAAACATAGGGACTTTCTGTAAACTCCCGTACCTGACCTGCTATCTTTTTCAAAAAACGATCTGTCCATGGAACCCCGTAAATGGTATTCAGCTGTTTCAGCTGCCGGAGATCAACAACTGCCACATGAATATCCCGTTTGCGTCTGCACTGTTCTTCTGCCCACTCCTGAAAACATTGCATATCCAAAAGTCCTGTCAGATTATCGGTATACACATACGGGTTCTGAAAAGCAAGCAGCAGGACCATCAGACAAAGTGCTATAGCAAATCCGGTCAGCAGAACTTCCTGATAAAATCCCTGCAACAGCACACAGCTGACCATAATAAAAAGAATTTCCCAGATTATACCAAATTTTCGTTTTCCCAGTTTCTGATAATTCCGGATGCTTTCCCCACCGATCACCAGACCATACCAGACAGCCTGCATATACATCATAAGATACAGCGGCCCCCTGATATATGCTCCGTTCGCTGTGACAGAAAATAAAAGACCTGTCTGAAAATTACCCATGACCAGCACCGTAAGCACCACAGTTGGCAAAAGCAACAGACAACGTATCCCCGATAATTTTTCTTCCACTGACCATCCTGCCAGTGCCAGTGTATACAGATAAAGAACCGGTGGAATCAGCAGCTGGCACAGATAAAACAGCAATAAAATCACATAAAGCATTCTGGCGAATTCCGGACGACTGTTGTCAATAACAACTGTACTGACCATATCCAGTAGAATATCTCCGATTCCAAGCATCATAAAAATCTGAAATGTTTTTTCTGTCTTGTTACCTGCATACTGTCGTTGTTTCATAAAATGATGCCATAAGACAATCAGAAAGATCAGTGCTGCCACTAAAAAATCCATATTATATCTCATAGTGGGTACCTTCCTCTTGTACTTCTTCTCTTTTGTACCAGCCCTTATTGCTGTACATATTCTGATCCGCCTCGAACTTCCAGTCACTGATACTCTTTCTCATCCCCCGACTGTCCTGTAACCAGCTGAATCCCCTGGCTACTGACAGCTTCTGGTCATTGGAACGATTATATTCTTCTACCGCTGCATCCAGTCTGCGGGAAAGTTCTTCTTCGGATATTTTTATTTCCGGAAGAATCGCGCAAAACTCGTCTCCTCCTATCCGAAAACAATATCCGAGACTTCCATACGCTTTCTGGATACTCTGTGCTGCTCCAATCAGAAGTTCATCTCCGGCTCCGTGTCCATAAATATCATTTATCTGTTTCAGATGATTCATATCCATAAATATCAGCACTGCATTTTTCCAATTACAGATACCATCTTCAAGATCCTCTAAAATTTTTTCATAGGCGTACCGGTTTTTCATACCGGTCATCTGATCTTCCTGTGCCAGTTTTTTATATACCTCTGCTTCCGTCCGGAAACGCATATTTTCCACCATAGTCTTGCCAAGGCTCCACAGAAGAACAGATACAAAAACGACAATTCCCGCTTCGAAAATCAGATCGTATCCGGTAATTCCGAAAAACCAGTATAACACCAGGGTTCCCACGCCGACAAAGGCCAGAACACCGAATGCCATGAGGATCGAATATATCTGCCTGTTTTTCACTGCCTTGTATTCCCGGTATAAAAGAACACTCAGAAGGATACATCCACCCACAAGAAGCAGATGAGTAATCATCAGCATGTGGATAAGCTGAATATGGAACCAGTAGGTGCAGATACTTTGCAAAATCACATTCAGATAAAACAGAACAATCAGCACCGATATGCTTTTATACTTCTGCATTCCTTCTGTCTCCCGCACAAACCGGATAACCGGAACACTCATAAGCATAAACGCATAAAAAGATATTTCATTGATCACTGGTGAATAATGACTCAGATACTGCATCAGCGAAGAGTCTGTCACGCACCAGATGCCACATAAGAGCAGAAACAATCCCACACTGGCAAACCGCCGTTCTGTCATTTTCCGTGCGCGAAGATACGCATAGATTCCGATTGCGAAAATGCCCAGTACCAGCATTACCAGAACAATCACAAACACAGGAGCCGCATTCATGATCTGAAATCTGAAAATAGCTTCGCTGGTCCCCATATATACCGGTGTCAGTTTACACACTCCACTTTTCGGCACAGTATACAGAAAGCACAGCTGACTGCTTTTGTGTAACGCCGGCAATGTCACGCGGCATTCCAGTTTTCTTGCCATCTGCAGGTTTCTTTTAAATCCGTAATCACGATACTGATAAATTGTTTTTCCATCCATCTGGATCTGCAGGTGATATGGTGCTCCCCAGGTAAGAAGAACCATATCTCTGTTCTCATCCGTCACTGTATCGTTATATAATTCCAGTACTGTTCCCGGATCTTCCTGAAGTGTTGTCGGAAGAGTCACTTCTGTTCTTTCCCCGTCTTTCAGATAATACCATCCATCGCTCAGATTCCGGATTTTCTGAGTTTCCCCTCTGCCAGTCATGTCTGTTTCTTTTCCAATTACCAGAATCATCAGAACAAACATCAGAAACAGACATGCCGGAAAGATTCTCTTTTTTTGCATATATTTTTGCATTTTTCCCTTCTCCATAGAACAAAGAATGTGCCTTGGCACATTCTCGCGCCTGCGTCGGTCGCTTGCGGCATCTACCTTATACGTCGCAGTGTGCATCCTCGCGGAGCGTTTTTACTTTACAGGAACACAATTTCCTGTGAAGTGAAAAAATCCCCTGAATCACATCTCTGGATTCAGGGGATTTTTAGTATTCCCCATTCACGACAAAACGTTCAGCTATCAAAATCTGTCTCAAAAACTCCTTCCGGTGTCTTCATCGTCAGAATTCCCAGATTAAAGTTATCATCAGAAACAGTGATATGATACTCAAATACCACATCTTCCTCAAATTTGGAAAGTACCAGATACGTTCCGTTTTCTTTCCCTTCGATCTGATCACAGATATCATCATAGACCCGTTCCCCGGATATTTCTCTCGGATATCCGGAAGCTTTGATTTTTTCTTCGATTGCCTGATATAATTCTTCCATGCTTTTTCTCCATCTTTTGCCAGAGCGTATCTGAAAAAGGCTCTAGATTGCCATCATCCATGCCTGTTCCAGATCAGGATCTTTAATCTTTTGTTCCTGCATCATGCAGAAAATTGTCTTCCAGTAATGTTTTTTCACTTCATCGCAGATTTTTTCCGGGTTGCCTTCCTTACAGGCTTTCAGAATCGCAATATGATTGTCGTACTGGTTTGCCAGAATCTTTTCTTTTTCGTTTACCAGTTCGTACCCTGCCAGCAGATTTCCATAGTACAGTTCTTTCCACGCTTTGGCAAGTCTCGGAAGTCCGGACATCAACACCAGCTGCTCATGAAAGCAGTTGTCGTATTCAAAAACGCTCTCGAACTCTTCTGTTGGAATTTTTCTCATTCGTTCCAGAATCTCTTCCATTTTCTGTATCGTTTCTCCTGGTATTTTCCCGTTCAGGAACCGCACGCTGACGGCCTCATAGTTGGTACGAAGCAGATATACTTCATAGGAATCCCAGAAAGAAAATGTCCGCACGGAACATCCTACATTTCTGGTATACTCTACGATTCCTTCGTTTTCCAGCTGGCGCAGTGCCTCCCTGATTGGCCCCCGGCTGGTCTGGAATTCGTGTGCCAGTTCCATTTCCACGATCCGTTCCCCAGGGCGTATCTGATGATTCATAATCTTGGTCCGGATTGCATTCACTACACTTTCTCTTAATGTTTGGTATAATAATTCGCTCATGTATCTTCCTGTCTTACTTTATTATCTTACCACGAAATATTTTATCTGAATTTCCGGGCACTGTAAAGTATTTCTTTTTGTAACTGTTCAGTACCTTCACAGTTACGAGCCAAAATGCATTTAAAATCACCTTCGGTGATGGCATTTTGGCTTGTATGCCTCGGGATTTTGGCATATTCATGCCAAAACACCTCGCGGTACAGTGGCTACTGAACAGTTACTTCTTTTCTATTTGACAACACCAGATTGCTCCGTACTTCGTACTCCCACAATCCGCCAAACCATTCGGTATCACATTTTCTTAATAATGTTTTTGATGATTTCCACGGACAGATCCATGCCTTCCACCGTGATGTGTTCAAACGGACCATGGAAGCCGTCTCCGCCGGTACCCAGGTTCGGACATGGCAGACCGACAAAGCTTAACCGTGCACCATCTGTGCCTCCGCGGATCGGGGCGATATCCGGTTCCACGCCTGCTTCTTTGCACGCCTCTTTTGCGTAATCGATCAGCTGCATGCACGGCTCGATCTTCTCACGCATGTTGCGGTAAGATTCTTCGATCTTTACTTCCGCGGTTCCCTCGCCGTAGGTTTCGTTGATCTGTGCGACCGCCTGACGGAGTTTCTCCTGTTTTTCCACAAATGTGACCGGATCAAAGTCACGGATGATGTAACGCATCACTGCCTGTTCCACATTGCCGTTGAATTCGGTCATGTGATAGAATCCTTCATACCCTTCCGTCTTCTCCGGGCACGCATCTTTTGGAAGAAGTCCGTGGATCTCCATCGCGATGGTCTGTGCATTTTTCATGATATCTTTTGCACTCCCCGGATGCACATTGACACCATGAACAGTGACCTCCGCGCCTGCCGCGTTAAAGTTTTCAAACTGGATCTCACCTTCATGGCTTCCGTCTAACGTATATCCGTACGTTGCGCCGAATTCTTTGATTCTCAGATACTGTGCACCGCCACCCACCTCTTCATCCGGGGTAAATGCGATGCAGATTTTTCCGTGTGGTGTCTTTTCCCGCATCAGGTCTTCTGCTGCTGTCAGGATCTCTGCAATCCCGGCCTTGTCATCAGCCCCCAGAAGAGAAGTTCCGTCGGTTGTGATCAGCGTTCTTCCCTTATACCCTTTCAGTCTCGGAAAATCTTTTACTGCCAGAACTCTGCCGGAAGTTCCGAGCACCACATCTTCTCCGTTATAATCCTGAATGATCTGTGGTTTCACATTCTGCCCGTTAAAGTCCGGTGCGGTATCCAGATGCGCGATCAGACCAAGCGGTGCCACATCTTCCATTCCCTCCGTGGCCGGAAGATATCCGTAAACATATCCATATTCATCCATCGACACATCCGAAAGTTTCATCTCTTTCATCTCTTCTACCAGAAGATTCCCCAGGTCGAGCTGTCTTTTTGTAGTTGGAACCGTTGTGCTGTTTTCGTCGCTGGTCGTCCATACTGTAATATATTTCAGTAAGCGTTCATAGGCTTTCATCTTTTTTCTCCCTGCGTTTTCCCTTTTACTTTTAGAAAAATACAGCCCGGACTGCTTATCCGGGCTGTATCGTTGCATTGCATTTATTTATGCCTGATGGGTATATCCGAAGAAGAAATATCCCAGTGGGCAGTAGTACATACCTTCAATGCCGTCAGCCAGCATATATTTCTGTGTATAGAAGTACAGTGGAGCCAGTACGTTGTCTTCACCGATCAGTTTGTCTTCTGCCTGGTGCAGCAGATCCATACGTTCTGCGTTATCTGTTGTTGTCTTTGCCTGTTTGATCAGAGCGTCGTAATCATCGTTTGCATACTGTGCATCGTTGTTTCCGCCACCTGTCATCCACATATCCAGGAAGGAGATCGGGTCGTTGTAGTCTGCGATCCAGCCGTTACGTGCGATGGAGTAGTCTCCGTCTTTACGTGTCTGCAGGAATGCTGCCCACTCTTGGTTATTCAGGGTTACTTTTACGCCCAGTTCTTCTTCCCACATGAACTGCAGAGCTTCTGCTACAGCTTTGTGAGCATCACTGGTGTTGTACAGGTATTCTACAACCGGGAATCCTTCACCGTTCGGATATCCTGCATCTGCCAGAAGCTGTCTTGCTTCGTCACAGTTTGCTTCATAATCCGCATCGGTCGGTTTATAGTAATCTCCGCCTACTGTACGGAAATCGTCGCCATCTGCACCATCTGCATCATATACACCAGACGGAACAAATCCGCCGGCTTCTACCTGTCCGGACTGTGTTACCTGGTTTACGATGTAAGTACGGTCGATTGCCAGAGAGAATGCTTTACGAACTCTCGGATCGTCGAAAGGTGCTTTCTGTGTCTGGAAGCATACATAGTAAGTTCCGATATAGTCTACGATCTTCATATCTCCGGAAGCGATCAGGTTAGCGATCTCTGCCTGCGGTACATCTTCGATGAAATCAAGTTCACCGGAGTTGAAGCCGGACAGCATAGCGTTCTGGTCATCCATCAGTTTGAAGGTGATGGTTTCCGGTCCAAGGTTTTCTACATCATAGTAGTTTTCATTTTTCTCTACTACAATCTGAGAGTTATGTGTCCACTCTTTCAGTTTGTATGCACCATTGGAGATATAAGTTGATGTGTCAAATGTCCACTGGTCACCTGCTTTTTCGATCATATCTTCACGTACAGGCATCATAGCCGGGAATGCACACAATTCTTCAAAGTAGCTCAGGTCGTTTACCAGAGTTACTTCAAATGTTTTGTCGTCTAATGCTTTAGCAGCCAGTTCATCAGGATCTTTTTCACCTGCAATGATCTCATTGGCATTTACCACGCCATCCAGCATGTAGTTGTAGTCTGCTGCTGTTTCCGGATTTACCAGACGTTTCCAGGAGTACTCAAAATCACCTGCTGTTACATCTTTTCCGTCAGACCATTTGATGCCGTCACGCAATTTGAAAGTATAAGTTACGGTTCCGTCATCGTTCTCTGTTTTTTCATAGCTTTCCGCCTGTCCCGGAACCAGTTTTCCGCTGTCAGCAGTTCCGTCAGTACCATTGGCAACTTCTCCGCTGTCTTCCCATTTCATCAGACCTTCAAACAGATGCAGGGCCATGATGCCACCGTCTACAGAACTGTTCAGCGCCGGGTCCATAGTCATAGGTTCAGAAGCCAGGTTTACAGTAATGTTGAAGTCACCGTCGTTTGCTGTGTCCTCTGTTGCGGCGTCATCTTTGGTTTCTTCCTCTGCTGCGTCATCAGCAGTGTCTTCTGTTTTAGCTGCGTTGTCGTCTTTTGCTGTAGTGTTGCTGTTTCCGCAACCTGCAAACATAGATACGGTAAATGTTGCAGCTAACAGGATGGATAAAACTTTTTTCTTCATATTATCCTCTCTCCTTTTCCTTTTATTGATAAACAGGAGCATCCACTATCAGATTTCCTGCATTATCCGGTTATTTTTCATCTACTCTTCCAGCAGATGGCATGCTACCCAGTGACCTTTTTCGTACTCCTTAAAGGTCGGTACGACCTGTTTACATTTTTCGGTCGCATACGGACAACGGGTATGGAACCGGCATCCGCTTGGCGGATTCATCGGAGACGGAATGTCTCCTTCGAGCACGATTCGCTGTCTGCTTCTGCTTACCTGCGGGTCCGGAACCGGAACTGCGGAGAGCAGCGTCTTGGTATATGGATGCAGTGGATGACGGTTCAGTTCATAACTTTCCGCAAGTTCCACCATAGTTCCCAGATACATCACACCGATACGGTGGGAAATATGTCTTACAACGGACAGATCATGTGCGATGAACAGATAGGTCAGTCCCATCTCATGCTGCATGTCTTCGAGCATGTTGACTACCTGTGACTGGATAGAAACATCCAGTGCGGAGATCGGTTCGTCACAGACGATGAATTCCGGATTGACTGCCAGCGCACGGGCAATACCGACACGCTGCTGCTGTCCGCCGGAGAACTCGTGCGGATACCTGTTTGCATGCTCTGTGTTCAGTCCCACATGACCAAGCAATTCCTTGATTCGGTCTGTTCTGTCCTGTTTACTCTTATATAATTTGTGAATATCCAGTGCTTCACCGATGATCTCACCAACTGTCATACGTGGATCCAGGCTGGCTGACGGATCCTGGAAGATGATCTGCATCTTCCGGCGGTAAGGAAGCATATTCACCTGTTTTGCTTTTGGAACTTTCACCTGGCGCAGAATACCATTTTCATCTTTCTGCCACGGGTCTTTTCCTTCAAAAATAGTTTTGCCGTCATAGATGATCTTTCCGGAAGTCGGATTATACAGCTGTAATACCGTGCGTCCGAAAGTCGTCTTACCACAACCGGACTCTCCTACCAGACCAAGGGTTTCTCCTCTTTTAATCTCAATGGAGATATCTTCCACAGCCTGTACACCCGGTCCCTTCACACCTTTGATCGGGAAATATTTTTTCAGGTGTTCAACCTGAACGAGGGTATCATTTTTCTCACTCATGGCTGCCTGCCTCCGTTTTTTCATTATTTTTCTCTGCTGCTTTCTGTGCTTTCATCTGTTCCTGTACACACAGCCAGCATGCGGCACGATGATTATCCCCAAGTTCCACATACGGCGGCATCTTCTGCAGACAGATCTTCATGGCGCTTTCACAACGCGGTGCAAACGGACATCCCTCCGGCGGATTCAGCATATCGACCGGTGTTCCTTCGATTGGGATCAGACGTTCGTAACTTTCCGCATCCACACGCGGCATGGAACGAAGAAGTCCTCTGGTATACGGATGACCCGGTGCATAGAAGATATCATCTACCGGACCCTGCTCCACCATCTTACCTGCATACATAACCGATACCTTGTCACAGATTTCAGCCACAACACCCAGGTTATGTGTGATGAAAATAATACCCATCTGATTGGTCTTCTGAAGTTTCTTCATCAGTTCCAGAATCTGTGCCTGAATGGTTACGTCAAGGGCAGTTGTCGGTTCATCTGCGATCAGAAGTTTCGGATGACAGATCAGACCCATAGCGATCATGACACGCTGACGCATACCACCGGAAAGTTCGTGAGGATACTGTTTCATACGTTTTTCCACGTTATTGATTCCTACTTCCTCAAGCATCTCCATCGCACGTTTCTGTGCTTCTTCTTTACTGATATTTTTATCATGGGCTTTCAGTGCCTCCACCAGCTGATTACCGATGGTGTATACCGGATTCAGACAGGTCATCGGGTTCTGGAAGATCATGGCTACTTCATTTCCACGGAAGTTTACCATCTCCGCCGGTGTCTTCGCCAGGACATCCTGACCCTCGAAGGTGATAGAACCACCGATTACTTTTCCTGGATTCTGTAACAGGCCGATGATCGAATATGCTTCCACACTCTTTCCGGATCCGGACTCTCCTACAACACCCATAACTTCATTATAATTCACATCGTAACTGATGCCGTTTACTGCTTTTACTTCTCCTGCCGGAGTGAAGAAAGAGACCTGGAGATCTCTGACTTCCAACAGCTTGTCAGCTTTTTTATTCTGTTCCATTGTGTCTCTCCCTTTCTTATTTTTTCAGCTTCGGATCTAATGCATCACGAAGACCGTCACCAAACAGATTCAGGGACAGGATCATAACACTCAGGATCACTGCCGGGATGAACAGTCGGTACGGATAGGTTTTCAGTCCGCTCAGTGCTTCGGAACACATGGATCCCAGACTGGTCAGCGGTGCAGATACACCCACACCCAGAAAAGATAAGAAAGATTCCAGGAAGATTGCTGACGGAATCTGCAGGAATGTTGTGGTAACAATCTGTCCGATACAGTTCGGAAGCAGATGCTTACTGATGATACGTCCGCCCTTTGCACCCAGTGCTCTCGCAGCGGTTACATATTCCTGCTGTTTTAACTGCAGGATCTGTCCACGGATGATACGGCTCATGGTTACCCAGTACAGAAGACCAAAAGCGATAAACATGGAGATCAGGTTCGGTCCAAGGAGTGTTACCAGTTTCTGGAACACGCCGTCTCCGGAGTTCTGGAACTGTTCCAGTGCCGGTTTTAAGGTTGCGGATAACAGCAGGATGATCAGCATCTCCGGGATGGAGTAGATAATCTCTACGATTCGCTGCATCACGTTGTCCACCATACCACCGCAGTAACCGGATATGGAACCGTACAGTGCACCGATGATCAGTACCAGAATCGCCGCACAGATACCTACGATGATGGATACACGGGAACCAACCATAACGCGGACCATGATATCACGGCCCTGATCATCCGTACCGAACACATGTGGGAATACCTTTTCCCCTGCTGCCTTGCGCTCCAGTTCTTTGTTGGAGTATCCAAATATGCTGTGTTTGATACCCAGTACTTTGGCAGCTTCTTCTTCTGTCACTGCCTCTTCGTCAGCCGACTGCTGAGATACGGTTGCTTTCGCACGGATCTTTGCTTCATCTACACGGCTTAAAGTCTCACCTTTGGCTTCTGCTTCCTGCCGTGCCTGTTCTACCGCTTCGTCCGGTGTCAGGTTTCCTGCACCGTTATGTTCTTCCATGTAAGCATTGATCTTATCCTGATCCTCCAGGCTGTAGTGCCATGGATGTAAAGATTCAGAACCACGGATCTGCTGTTTGTAAGTATAAGGAACGACAGACGGTCCCACGAAAGCGAAAACAGAAAGCAGGATGATGATCACCAGTGCCACCATCGCAACCGTGTTTTTACGAAGACGTCTCCATGCATCCTTCCAGTAAGATACGCTTCTGCGATCCTGAATAAAGTTTTCTTTTTCCTCTGATGTTGCCGGATCAAATGCATCTGCCGGCAGATCGTTCCACTGCAGAATATCCTCGATATTTGGCTGAAGTGAGCCCGGTTTGTTAAATCTTTTCTTATCGGACATAACCTTAATTTCCTCCCTTCACCAGATTAATTCGCGGATCTACCAGTTTGTAACACAGGTCTACCACCAGGTTCATGATAATGATAAATGCTGCCAGGAAAATGGTAGTTCCCATGATCAGCGGATAATCTCGGTTCTGGATCGCCTGTACAAAATAACGTCCCAGTCCCGGAATAGAAAATACAGTCTCTACGACAAGACCACCACACAGGGTAAATGCGATCTGCGGTCCCAGGTAAGTAATAACCGGAATCAACGCATTACGAAGTGCATGTTTGAAAATGATCTTGCTGTTTTTCAGTCCCTTTGCTCTGGCTGTCTTGATGTATTCCTGATTAATAGAATCCAACATGGCAGTTCTTGTCTGTCTGGACAGATAACACATCGGATAGAAGCCTAACGCTGCACAGGGCAGTACATAACTTGCCGGTGTTCCGTCAAAAAGTGCCGGAAATACTTTCACTCCTTCGATACCGCCACAGAGTGTATGTAACAGTAAGGTTGCCACTACAAATCCCGGCATGGAGATACCGATGGTACACAGCACACGCAGAAAGCTGTCCACCCAGGTTCCTCTCTTAAAAGCTGCGAGACATCCCAGCGGAACACCCACGATCACCGCCCACAGCAGAGCAAGGCTGCCGACTTTTGCGGAAACCGGAAACATCTCTTTGATGATTTCGATAACCGGACGGTTTTTCTGCATCTTAATGGAAGTGCCGAAATCTCCCTGTGCAAGGTTTTTCAGATATTTACCAAGCTGAATATACTTTGGCTGATCCAGTCCGTATTTTGCATTCAGTGCCTGGATGGTTGCCTCGGATGGCGTCTTTTCTGATAACCACGGATTACCGGGAATTGCATTCATCAGAAAGAAGGTAATACAGGCAACAAGCAACAGCGTAACAAATGCCATACAGACTCTTCGAACTGTGTATTTTGTCATTTTCTACACCTTTCCTCTCTTTTTCATCTCTCCTGTCGATTGTGGATTGTCGACAATATACGATATTATAGCCACTTTAACGTGGTAATGTCAAGAAAAATGGACGAATTTGTTTTTATTTTTCGCACACATGTGCGTATAGCGCGGACACTCTTTGAAAATTGTCCCTAGAAGAGAGATTTCCTTTTTTGTTCAATTCTATAACTACTATTTTATGCCTGTTCTTTTCTCTTTATAACTTTATTTTCCGGTTGACCTTTTTTCCTTCGCTGTTTACAATGAAGTTACTTATTATCTAGTAACTGTTCAGTACCTTCACAGTTACGAGCCAAAATGCATAAAAAATCACCTTCGGTGATGGCATTTTGGCTTGTATGTCTCGGGATTTTGACATATTCATGTCAAAACACCTCGCGGGACAATGGCTACTGAATAGTTACGTTTTGTTTACAGTTGTCTTCCATTTCCTGTTTTATAGCATAGAAAAAACAGTCTGTATCTTTATGCAGACTGTCCCCTTAATTTCTGACGCAGCAGTTTTCCGGTTCCTCCACAGTCATAAGACAGGTTTGCACCTAAATCATGCCGAAAAATCACTTAATCATATTTTAAGAGTTCTCATCAGCCGTGAGAAACATCTCAAAGATATAAGCAGTTCTCCTGACTTCAGTTCATCACCTCAAACTCCTTCCCGGAATTTTTCTCTTCCAGTGGCTCATGTTCTCGGCTCCCTGTCACAGTGGCGGGACCGCAACGGATTGACACCGTTTTCTCTATCAATGCTTATTGCAACTTATATCCTGAATGTAACGCAGATGTCATTTTAACAGAAAAAATCCGTTTTCACAAGGTTTTTATGTATTCCATTTAGTTATATATGAGTATTTGTTTTTGCACCATGAATTATCTTAATTGTTATATTGTAACTGTTCAGTACCCTCACAGTTACGAGTCAAAATCCATGAAAAATCGCCTTCGGCGATGGCATTTTGACTTGCATGTCTCGGGATTTTGGCATATTCATGCCAAAACACCTCGCGGAATAATGGTGTGCTGAATAGTTACGTTATATTTACTGATCTCTTTCAGATATTCCTTTCCTATCGAACTTAACGGAATCCCCTTCCGTTTCAGATATCCGATCGTCATGGTTTCTTCTGTGGAGAGTTTTACCGCACAATACTCCGAACCATTCAGATTTTCGCAGATAATGCCGCTGCAAAGTGTATATCCGTTCAGTCCTTTCATCAGATTCAGCATCGTCGCACGGTCATTCGCCTTGATCGACTGTTTGTATTCATACGTACTGAACACTTCCTCCGCAAAATAAAACGAATTGTTGCTCCCCTGGTCAAACGAAAGAAATGGATAATCTTCCAGATCCTCCAGAGTAATCTCCTTCTTTTTTGCCAACGGATGACCGCTCCACAGGTACACGTATTCCTGACAGTCAAAAAGCTCATGAAATTCCAGATTGTTTTCCTCAAAGATCTTCCCCAGTACTTTCCGGTTAAAATCATTCAGATATAAAATTCCCAGCTCACTCCGGAAGTTTTTCACATTTTCAATCACATCATACGTCTGTGTCTCATAGATGGAAAATTCATACCGTTCCATCCCGAAGCGTCTGACCATCTCCACGAATGCCTGCACCGCAAACGAATAATGCTGCATGGAAACGCCGAACTTTTTCTTTACTTTTTCTTTATCCACATACCGTGCCTCGATCAGGGCATACTGTTCCACGACCTGTCTGGCATATCCGACAAATTCTTCTCCGTCCGGTGTCACCTGGATCCCGCGGTTGGTTCTCCGGAAAATCTCGATTCCCACCTCGTCTTCCAGTTCCCGGATAGCCGCCGAAAGGCTTGGCTGGGAGATAAATAATTTCTGCGCCGCCTGATTCATCGAACGGGAATCCGCCACGGTAATTGCATAGCGTAACTGTGATAATGTCATATCCTGCTGCTCCTTTTTCTGTCGATGTTTTGATTATACCCTAAGATTTTCCATAAAAAAAGACCTTACGGGTTCTTTTTACAGAATCCATAAGGTCCTCGGTTTTATTTGTCAAAGCCGTTATGCCAGTGCTGCGCCCAGTTCCTTGCAGTTTGCTACGCCGTCATCATCCGGCATATCGTTGCAGATGACACTCTCTGTTGCCAGAACTGCTCCTGCTTCTTTACAGCTTTCCTCCCAGTTTCTCATCCATTCACCGTCTCCCCATCCATAAGATCCGAACAGTGCGATTTTTTTGTCTTTCAGTTCAGCTTTGCAGCCGTCAAACATTGGTTCAAATTCATCTTCTTCCAGCACTTCATCTCCCATAGCCGGGCATCCGAACGCGATGGCATCGTATTCTCCTACCAGTTCCGGGCGGAAATCGGCACATTCATACAGTGTTACGTCTGCGCCTTTTTCTTTTGCGCCCTCCACTACTGCATCTGCCATTGCTTCTGTATTACCTGTACTGCTCCAATAAACAACTGCTACTTTACTCATCTTTATATTCCTCCTGATATTTACGGGATGCCCCGTTTTTATGGTTAAGCAGCTACGGTCAGCTGCAAAACACTCCTGCCATTTTCCCACAGCCGGGAATAGATCTCTCTGCATTTTTTGTATCTGCAGAATGTTTTCTCTGCTTCTTTTGCATTACCATAGGCTTTCCAGCAGCCGGAACACTTACAGTTTTTCCCGGTATTACGGATAAATCCTATCACATCAACCAACGGATAATCGAGAAACAGACCAATCTCATGAGGGAATTTTTCACACATATGTAATCTGTCTTTCAATTCCGTCAGTGTCTCTTCCCAGTGTTCTCCACGATATCCGCACGCCCGCAGAAATTTTTGTACTCCCGGTTTATGAAGATCCTGCTCCAGTCTCTGTGGCCTGCACAGATAAACCAGTGCTTTTTTATCGTTTTTTCGAAGAATCGTAAGATAAAGTCCCTTATCCTTCATCTGAAGATTCCACTTGCGCACATCTTCCTCCAGACTCTCACCGGACTCATACGGACAGCTGAACATATTAGCCGTCTTCAACGATGCCAGTGTGGGCGAACAATGATCGATCAGATATCTTTCCAGCATGTCTCTCCTCCGTTACATCCCTCTTAGTTTGCAAAACAGTTTTCCAGAATCCCGGTCAGTGCGTTTCCGCTGCTGGTGTGGCAGCGAACCACATCGGTATGTTTTCCGTCGATCTCATCCAGTGCGCAGCGCACCATCTTGTGAGATACGGTATTGGTAAATAATACCAGAAGATCTGGACATCCGATTTGTTTGTTGAAATCTGCTCCCATGTGGGTAAATACTTTCACCTTACATTTATAGGATTTACAGATTTTTTTATACTGTGCTACCATGCGGTCGTGTCCGCCTACGATTACAACGCTCATATGATTCCTCCTGTCTTCTTTGAATACTTGTAACTATTCCGTAGCCACTGTGAAGGTACTGAACAGTTACGAATACTTTTTATTCACGTTCCATCCGGTTTTCCCGGATCTCTTCTCAATAAATATTAGCTTGTTTTCTATGGGTTAGATTTGTCTAACTTATGAAATTAGTGTATACTAACTTTTGCTAGTTGTCAACTAATTTCTTAGTATTTTTCTAGGAATTATAAAATTTTTGTCCTTTTTTTGAGGAACAGCAGAAAAAAGCCGGGAATCCAGGGGAATATTTGTTTCGTGCCAGCTGCTGCCGCTTTGATATTCCCCCGGGAATTCCCGGTTCTTTGCCATGTTTTATGTTTTTTATTCTGCTTTTATCTCATCCGTCTCGATAATAAAACGGACACTTCCGCTTGCTCCCTCGCAGATACCACCATAATTGTCGTATCTGCCATCTGCTTTCTTCAGTGCACGGATCCGATTTGCCAAGCTTGTCAGGTCTGTACCCGTCAGGTCGCTGAGCTCCTGAATTCCGTCCTCGTCAAATTTGATCAGTCCCTGATGCAGGCTGTCCATGCCTGAGATCATCGTATCCAAACCGCCGATCAGGGCAGTTCCTGTGGAAGAAAGTTGTCCGCTTCCCTGATGCAGTGCTGCGGATCCCTGATACAGCTGCCGGATTCCTTCTCCAAACGCTGCCATACCGGCTTCTAACTGACTGCTGCCTTCCTGTAACTGTACTGTTCCGTTCTGCAATGCGGTAAGTCCGGTCTGTAATTCCTGCAGCGATGCTGCAGCAGTCTGGGATACCGTACCGAGCGTGGTGCCGTAACCTGCCAGAATCTTCATCTGTTTTTCCATATCGTTCAACGTCTCTGTCAGTTTTTCCGTATCAAAAGAAACTTCCGGTATCGTGATCGTCGGAATGGCTTCCAGTGCATCTTTCGCCTTTTGGATCTGTGTCTTTGCTTCCTCACTCACGGACACCTGATCCAGCGCACTGTTTACCGCTGTTTTTACCTCTCCTTCCGCTGCCCGGATCTGATCTGCGCTCAGCCCATAATTTTCCAGTGCCTTCTGCATGGCAGCTTCGACTGCCGCATCGGCTTTTGCCTGGCTGTCTGCGCGTACCGCCTGATCCAGTGCTGCCCAATCGATCGCGTCCAGTGCTGTTTTTGCCGTTTCCAGCTGAGTCTCTACCGTCGTCTTATAGGCACCGACTTCCTGCGCCAGCTGCTGCATCCGGGCAAGTCCGGTACTCATGCCGGTCAGGGCCTCGTTTAGCTTCGTTCCATCTTCCTCCAGCTGTTTTTCCGCTGACTCCATACCGGACAGATCCAGGGAACTCCCCTGCGGAAGCTGAACTGTTGCCAATGTATTGTGAAGTGTCGTGAGGCTTTCTTTCAGCAGGGTTGCTCCTGCCTGCAGATCTCCTTTTTTCTCATTCATCACCTGCAGTCCGCTCTCCAGCGCTCCTGCTCCCTGATCCAGTGCTGCCACACCGGCCAGATACTGATTCAGATACGTTTTGTATGTTTCCATACCTTCTTCCAGCGCTCCTGCTCCGTCTGAAAGTTTGTCGGTTGCTTCTTCCAGCTTCTTCATGTTGTCCGAAATCTCATCCACCTCGTCCAGATCCTTCAGATCCATATCTTCGAGAAGACCGGAGGAAATGATCGTCGCGGTAAAATCCAGGGAAAAATCCGTCACATCCGCAGTCACTTCCACATATTCCGAAATATCAATATCCTCCGTCGGCTCATACGTTGTCAGTTTCAGGCTCTTCGCCAGTCCCGGGCAGGCATATCCAATCACCAGTTTCTGTCCGTCGATATCCATCACTTTTCCGTTCTCCACCTCGATGTCGGACGCATGATCATCCGACAGCAGCATCGTGGAAATCACGGCAAACGGGACACTGACCTGCTCTTCTTTCCCATCGACTTTGATCGTCTGAGTGGTCTTATTCTTATAATCAAACCGGATCTTCAGCTGACCGCTCCTTCCCGCCAGTTCTTCCGGTTCGATTGCCTGACCGTCGAGTTCGTAGCTGATACTCACGTCCACCGGAAGTTCTGCACTTCCGGTTCCTTCATAAGTGATATCCTCACCGTGATTTTCCCACTCGACAGTTCCGTCTGCATTCTGCGTGAAGGTTTCGTCTCCTTCTTTGTTTTTGATATCTGTTAGATTGGTATAATCCTTGATGGTATCGCCATCTCCGGTATTTTTCAGTTTTGTCTGTACGGTGATCTCCCGCGGATTGCCTTTGGCATCGCTTTTTACATAGACCGTTTCTGTCTTATCTTTCTCTTCGCTGTCCTGTTTTTTTGTATTTTCCGAAGGCTCGGATTCTTCTTTCGTATCTGCTGTCTCCTGCATATCTTCTGTCTTCGCAGTCTCCTCACTGTCCGATGATGCGTCTGACTTTCCACATCCGGTCACTCCGACAACCGTAGCGACACCGACCCCTAACATCAGACATAGAATCCTTTCTTTGATTTTATTATTCATATCTGCTCTCTCCCTTTTCCCTTTTTCAGCCACTATTCTACATTCTTCAGCGCTTCATCCATCGGTACCCGGCAGATTCTGCGGTATTCTAGCGCCGCCACCACTGCATACGTTCCGATTCCAAGAAGAAACATCTTAACATAGACCGCTGACTCGATATAAAATGTAATCCATCCACTGATACTCTCCAACATCACTGCCCGGAACAAATATTCCATCGCCCAGTATTCCACCGGAAGGCTCAACAACAGGAACAATACCACCATGATCGATGTCGATACGATATACAACCGGCTGATCTCCCGGTTGCTGTAGCCGAGAATCTTGACCATAGAAATCGACTGTGCATTTTTCTCTATGATAATCTTCGACAGCAGATAAATCAGGATCATAAACATCAACACCGCAAATCCGTCCACCAGTCCCATCATACTGCCCATGGAAACATCCAGTTGGCGGCTGATTTTGGTAAGGCTTTCCAGATCGATCACTGTAGAAATGTATTTTTCATCAATATCCGTGATGGGTGTCTCTGAAAAATAACCGCTAAAATACGACTTATCCAGATCAAAGGTTTTATTCAGGGAATCTTGTGACAAATAGACAGAAATTCCACCTTCATAATCATAAATTCCACTGACCGTAAAGGTATACTGATCGTCTTCGTATTTTTCTTTTAAGGTGATCGTATCTCCTTTTTTCAGCTGATACTTGTCCGCATAGGCGGAAGAAATATATGCATTTCCATTTGATATTTCTTCTTCCGGAATCTGAATGTAGCGACTGTCCGGCTGAATACCGTACAGCAGGACTTCCTCACTCTTATACTGCTCTCCAAGTGTATTCAGGGAATACGCAGAGAATTTTTCCGCATCTTCGTTGTCCGTCTCCAGCTGACTCTGCACATACATCATCTGTACCAGACTTTCCAGTTTCTTATCTTCGTCCATCGCCTCCGCAGGGATCTGCAGAATATACTGATAATTACTCAGAAGATTGTCTTTCAGCACACTCTGGTAATGATCCAGCACTGCCGGAAGTGCCAGTCCGAACATCAGTAACAGATTCGCAAAAAGAATTCCTACAAGAAGCACTACATAATTACTCACATTCTGAAAAATGACACGCAGACGGAATCTTGCAAAAAACGGAATCCTGCTGCTTAGATGAAACGTTCTCTTTTTCCTCTTCTTTTTCAGATCTCTTCGCAGAAACTGTAACGGAGGCAGGGAAAGTTTTTTATAAAGAATTCCCACATTTACAGCAGCCATCAGTGCTACCGGAACCAGCGTCGTCTTCCAGAACGCCTCTGCACTCCAAATCGTATGATAGGTCGGCAGACTGTAACTTCCGTAATACATATCGGCGCAAATGTCCTTAAATACCGTGTATCCCAGAATATTACCGATCAGTGCTCCGACCAGGGTGACCGCCAGCGGCATCGTCATATAATGTAGGATCAGTTCTCCCTTTTTATAACCGGACGCCCGCAGCGTTCCGATCACATTTGCCTCTTTGGTGATCGTATTGCTCACTGTCACACCAAATACAAACGCCATGATCACGATGATGATATACAGAAGCACCGTCATCATCGCCTGATCGCTTCCCATATCTTCTCCGGTAAAAGTGATCGCCTGATTCAGATATCGGGGAATATATGTTTTTAATTTTACCTCGTTCTTAATGATATCCATCAGATCTTCTGCCATCTCTTTTTCCTGCAGTTCATCCGAAGGTTCTTTCTCATATTTCCAGGAATAGCTGTAATTTTGCTCTTCCTTTTCCAGTGCCGTATAACCTTCCGGTGCCACGATACCGACACCAAACTTGACAGCATCAAACATCGTATCGTTATTATCGGAAAACAGGCAACTGTAATCCGGCAAGGCCACATAACCGGTGATCTTCCAGCTGTATTTTCCGTCCGCACTCTCGAGCGTATCCCCGATCTCCAGACTGTTGTTGTCCGCATACATACGATCAATCGCGATCTCATCTGCCTGTGCCGGCAGTTCGCCTTTCATCAGGCAGACCGTATTCACTTCCTGTCGGTTTTTGAAAATACGCAGCGTACTCTCGTTCGTCAGTGCTTCCTCGGTATAAAAGTTTTCATATAATGTCACGCCCGCCGCTTCGATGGCTTTAATCTGCGCTTTATTCGCCCGCTTTTCCAGAAGAAAATTTCCGTTTTCAACATTATATTTTTCAAATCCTTCGTTATACGCAATGATCATACTGCCATCTGCAACCAGAAAACCGGACACCAGTCCGATTGTTGCTACCAGCAGCAGGAAAATCACCAGATATTTTCCGAATTCTGTTTTCAGTTCCCGGGGCAGACGTTTTCTCAGTGGATTTTTCATCTTCTTCCCCCTTACCATTCCAGGTCCTCCGCATGTAGCCGCTTCTCATTGATCACGTTGCTTCGAATCATGCCGTCCTTTAAGCGCACCACGCGGGTAGCCATGTCTTTGATCGCATCGTTGTGGGTAACCATGATAATGGTATTGCCGTATTTCTCATTGACGGTTTCGATCAGCTTCAGGATCTCCTTGGATGTCTTATAGTCCAGCGCACCTGTCGGCTCATCGCACAGCAGGATGTCCGGATTCTTGACGATGGCCCGTCCGATCGCAGTTCGTTGCTGCTGACCTCCGGATAACTGATTCGGCAGTTTGTTGCGGTGTTCATAGAGTCCGAGTGTATGTAACATTTCGTCCACATCCAGCGGTTTGTCGCTCAGATAGGCTCCCACTTCGATGTTTTCACGTACGGTCAAATTCGGGATCAGATTATACATCTGGAAAACATAGCCAAGATGCTTTCTCCGATAAATAGTCAGTCGTTTTTCCTTCATATCTGCCATCCGCTCGCCGTGGATCACGATTTCTCCATCATCCGCCCTGTCGATGCCGCCGATGATATTTAACAGTGTCGATTTACCGGATCCCGACGGTCCAAGGAGGACACAAAGCTCTCCCTGTTCGACCGCAAGATCGATTCCTTTTAATACTTCTACTTTACTCTCGCCCTGTCCAAAGGACTTCTTGATTTGTTGTAATGTAAGAAACATAAACTTCCTCCGGTTTTCTTCCCCATTTTCTGATTGCTTTCGGCTGCAGCTCTCTCCTTCAGAAAAATACCGCAGCCGTATTCACATTTTTGTGATTCGTTTCAACTGTTTTCACGCAGCTGCGGCTGTTTATAATTAGTTTTTCCTAACCATTTTACCACTATCTGTTCTTCTTTTGGTTTTTACTAATGATAATTTTTCTCATTTATGCCATTCCTTCTGTCTTTCTATCCGAGTGCCACATCCAGAATCATCATCAGGCAGAATCCCACCCCGAAAAACAGCGTTCCGATATTCGAATGTTCCCCCGCAGACATCTCCGGGATCAGTTCTTCCACAACCACATAGATCATCGCCCCTGCCGCAAAGCTGAGCAGATAAGGCAGGGCCGGAACGATCAGCCCTGCTGCCAGGATCGTAACCGCGGCACCGATCGGCTCCACGATACCGGACAGCGTTCCTCCAAGAAAAGCTTTTGACTTTTTCATCCCCTGTGCCCGAAGCGGCATGGAAATAATCGCTCCTTCCGGAAAGTTCTGGATTGCGATACCGATGGAAAGTGCCAGTGCTCCCATGGCTGTAATTTTCGTGTTACCGGTCAGATAACCGGCATAAACCACACCGACCGCCATTCCCTCTGGGATGTTGTGTAAGGTTACCGCCAACACCAGCATCGTCGTCCTCGCCAGCCTGCTCTTCGGTCCTTCCGCCTTTTCACTGTTACGGTGCAGATGAGGAATGATATGATCCAGAGCCAGTAAAAATAAATTCCCGATCCAAAAGCCCACCACAGCCGGGATAAATGCCAGTCGTCCCATCCCTTCGGACTGATCCATCGCCGGAATCAGAAGACTCCATACCGAAGCCGCCACCATCACCCCCGCCGCAAAACCGGTCAGTGCCCGCTGTACCAGATCGCTCAGCTCTTTTTTCATAAAAAATACCCCCGCCGCTCCCAGTGTTGTTCCCACAAAAGGAATCAAAATTCCACCAATTACTTCTATATTCATAATAAGCTTCTCCTCTCTTTTAAGTTAGTTTATACTGACTCATTTGTTTTTTCAATTTCTTTCTGCTTTAACGATAATCTTTCGCAATGTATGGAGGACAGAACCGACACCGCTGGTTTATTCTATGTATCTTCTGCTTCTCTTGCCATCCTTTTTCCAATACCAGATATATCATGCCCGCGTAAAGCAAAACCGGTCCTTCGGACCGATGATTGATATGCAAAACAAAACCCCCCGTAACATGGAAGTTCTTTTCCCATGTTACGGAGGGTTTTGTTTTTCCTCTGGCTATTCTTTTTTACATCTCATATTTTTTCACAAACAGTGCCCGAATCGCATTCACCACTGCGATGACCATAACGCCCACATCTGCGAAGATCGCCATCCACATATTGGCAATGCCCAGGGCACCAAGCAGCAGACAGATCAGTTTGATACCGATGGCGAAATAAATATTTTCATATACAATATGCATACATTTTCTTGCGATATGGATCGCTGTGGCAATCTTTAACGGATCATCATCCATCAGTACGATATCGGCCGCCTCAATCGCGGCATCGGATCCCATGGCACCCATGGCAATTCCGATATCGGCTCTGGAAAGTACAGGTGCATCGTTGATTCCATCACCGACGAATGCCAGTTTTTCTTTTTCTGACTTTCTGTCCAACAGTTCTTCCACTTTGCTTACTTTATCTCCCGGAAGCAGCTCGCTGTAAACCTCCTGAATTCCCAGATCCTTTGCCACATAATCTGCCACATTTTTCCGGTCACCTGTCAGCATGATGGTCTTTTTTACACCACATTTTTTCAGCTCTTTAATCGCCTGTTTTGCGTGGGGTTTCACCGTATCGGAAATCAGAATATGTCCTGCGTATCTGCCGTCCACAGCCATATGCACAACTGTTCCTACATGACTGCAGGATTTGTATGCAATTCCCAGTTTTTCCATCAGTTTTTCATTTCCTGCTGCCACAGCAATGCCGTCTACTTTCGCAGTAACACCGTTGCCACTGATTTCTTCAATCTCTGTGACACGACTTCTGTCAATATTTTTTCCATAGGCTTTCTGCAGACTCTTGCTGATCGGATGAGAAGAAGAACACTCTGCAAGGGCTGCGTATTCCAGAAGTTTTGCATCCTCCAGCTCATTATGGTGTACTCCGCTTACTTCAAACACACCCTGTGTCATAGTACCGGTTTTATCAAATACCACATATTTTGTCTGAGACAAGGTTTCCAGATAGTTCGACCCCTTAACCAGAACACCTGCTTTACTTGCACCACCGATGCCTGCAAAGAAACTTAACGGAATACTGATGACCAGCGCACATGGACAGCTGATAACCAGGAAAGTCAGTGCACGGTAGATCCAGTCGCCCCATTCCGGTGACAGTCCCATGAAAAGTATACGAACCAGTGGAGGCAACACAGCCAGTGCCACCGCACCGTAGCATACCGCCGGAGTATAGTATTTTGCAAATTTTGAAATAAAATTCTCTGATTTTGATTTCTGAGAGCTTGCATTTTCTACCAGATCAAGAATCCTGGATACCGTAGATTCTCCGAATTCCTTTGTGGTCCGAATCTTTAACACACCAGTCATATTGATACATCCGCTGATGATCTCATCCCCGCAGTGCACATCCTGCGGTACACTCTCTCCGGTCAGTGCACTTGTATTCAGTGTGGAAGCTCCTTCTGCCACGATACCGTCAATCGGCACTTTTTCTCCCGGCTGTACCACGATGACAGAGCCGATCTCCACTTCATCAGGATCCACCTGCTCCAGTTTTCCATCCTGTTCAATATTTGCATAATCCGGGCGGATATCCATCAGCTCGCTGATATTTCTGCGGCTCTTTCCGACCGCATAACTCTGGAACAATTCACCGATCTGATAAAACAGCATAACTGCTACGCCTTCTTTGTAATCCCCAAGGAGAATCGCACCGATTGTTGCTACCGCCATCAGAAAATTCTCATCAAACATCTGTCGGTTTAAAATACCTTTTCCCGCTTTTTTCAGGATATCGTATCCAATGACCAGATATGGGATCATGAACAATACGAATTTTACATATCCTTTCATCGGAATCAGAGAAAACGCAACAACCAGTACTGCAGCTATCACAATACGGATCAGCATCTTTTTCTGCTTCTTATTCATACTAAAGCCTCCTTTATTCATTCAATGCGGTTACTGTTCACCGGGTAAAAAATACAGCGTAAAGAAACAGCTTCGCTTTCCCGGGCAGTTTCTTTACGCTGTCATGATATCTTACAGATAAATCTCGCAGTCATCTTCCACTTTCTTGCAGTTTTTCAGTACATCCTGCATAACAGCTTTCGGATCCTGTCCTTCTTCAAATTCTACACTCATCTTCAGTGTCATAAAGTTTACATTTGCATTCTTTACACCTGCTGTGTTCTTTGCTGCTTCTTCCATCTTATTTGCACAGTTTGCGCAGTCTACTTCGATTTTATAGGTTTTTTTCATATTATTTACCTTTGCCTTTCTTTTCTACTTTTGTTTTTAATGTTATATATGAGCACTTGTTCATATGTTTGATTTTATTATAGCATCGATTTTCTATTTGTCAACTGTTTTTCCGATAGGATGCTTGTTCTTTTTATTTTACAATCTTCAACAGTAGTTCTGTTTCTTTTCTCTTCGGAGCCTCCGGCACTTCTTCCGGATAGCCGAGTGCGATCAGTGCGGATACCGATTCTGTCTCCGGGATCTGCAGAGCTTCTTTTACTTTTGCTTCTTCAAAGATTCCCATGATCACAGTTCCCAGACCTTTTTCCCAGGCAGCCAGACAGAAAGCTTCACCCGCCAGCCCTGCATCGTAGGACTGCCAGTGTGTGCCCTTGGAGGTGGAAAAAGAACCATCTCTTTCATATCCGGACCGCTCATTGACTGTTGTCTCCACGATCAGCACCGGAGCCTGACCGATGATCCGCTGATTACCGGCAAATCCCATCACGCAGGTATCGGCGATCTCCTGCTTTTTCGCCTGGTTTATTATCGCGATGTAGTGGGCTGTCTGTGTATTTTTCCAGCTTGGTGCGTAGGCTGCTGCGCTAACAATCGCACGAATCTCCTCCTCGCTTACTGCCTGGTCTGTGAATTTTCTGGTGCTTCTTCTCTCTTTAATGCCTTTTATTAATTCCATGTCCTGCTCCTCCTGTTCTGTACAATAAAGCAGAAAAATCGGAGAACAACTCTTTGCAAAGAGACATTCTCCGGTTCTTCATATGTTTTTTATTATTTTTACATTATTTTATTCAGATTGTCAATCGATTTCACAATGACGCACCATATCTCATACTCTGAATTATTCCCCAAGCTTTTTACCGGTCAGCATCTCGTAACCCTGCAGATATTTGTTGATGGTCTTGTCCACGATTTCCTGTGGCAGTGTCCAGTTGTTATCCGGGTTTGCTTTCAGCCAGTCACGGGCAAACTGTTTGTCGAAAGAAGGCTGACCATGTCCTGCTTCATATCCTTCTGCCGGCCAGAACCGGGAACTGTCCGGTGTAAGCATCTCATCACCGATCACCATGTTTCCTTCTGCATCCAGTCCAAACTCGAACTTGGTATCTGCGATAATGATTCCTTTACTCAATGCATACTCTGCACATTTTTTATACAGCGCGATGGTGTTGTCACGAAGTTTTTCAGCCAGTTCCTGTCCTCTTCCCGGGAAGTATTTTTCCAGATGAGTTACGCTCTGTTCAAAAGAAATATTCTCATCGTGATCACCGATCTCTGCTTTAGTAGACGGGGTGTAAATAGGCTCCGGCAGTTTATCGGATTCTTTCAGTCCTTCAGGAAGTTCAATGCCACAGACTTTTCCGGTTTTCTTATAGCTCTCCCAGCCACTTCCTGTGATATATCCGCGAACGATGCACTCGATTGGCAGCATCTCCAGTTTCCGGCACATCATACTGTTTCCGTCAAACTTCTCCTGCTGGAAGAACTCCGGCATATCTTTCACATCTACGGAAATCATATGGTTCGGAATAATATCTTCTGTCATATCAAACCAGAACTTGGACATCTGTGTCAGGACAGCTCCTTTTTTGGTCACTTCATTGTTCAGAATCACATCAAAACAGCTGATACGATCTGTAGCTACCATGATCAGGCTGTCACCGTTATCATAAATCTCACGTACTTTTCCTTCTTTAATAGGTTTCATTTCCTGCATTTTACACACCTCATCCTTTTTTTCTTAGACAATGTCTGATGTATTTTCAGTACAGGAAAAGGCTACCACTATCTGAGGGTTATTGTCAAGACTTTGGACGGTTTTCACTTATAGTTTTAAACGCAGCCAACTAATAAGTAGTACTTATAATTTGTATTCTTTATTAAGTGCTGTTACTAAATCATGATTCGCACCTTCGGTGCTTGACGCTGCTTTCGCATCTATCATGATCGCCATTCGCCGCTCCCGATGAACAAACTTCGTTTGTTCCCGCTCGCTAACGCTCATTATATCATAAAAATATTGCATCATAACTTAAGCGAGCCATACGCTTACGCATACGGCTCTTCTTACTCTTATTTTCCTTCTTCCAGAAGCTGCAAAAACTCTACTTCCGGCATCGGTTTATAGTAATAATATCCCTGGATATAATCACATCCGTTCGCCCGCAGGAATGCTACCTGTTCTTCGGTCTCTGCACCTTCCGCTACCAGTCGAATCTCCAGCTGATGTGCCATATCGATGATTGCCCGCAGGATACTCTCTGACTTTTTATTCACTCCGATATTTCGTACAAAACTGATATCCATCTTCAGAATATCAAAATCATAATCCTGCAGCATTCCAAAAGACGAATATCCGTTTCCGAAATCATCCAGCAGGATCTCTGCACCGTTTTCTTTCAGATGCGTCAGCATACGGGTGTGATTCTCGCCTATTGCTGCCAGAGAAGTCTCGGTAATTTCAAAGCGGATCTTCTGTTCATTCTGATTGTTTTTTTTCAGTCCACGCACGATCCATTCCAGCATATTTTCATCGTAGAAGTCCATCCAGGAAAGATTGACGGATACGGGTACAAACCGTTTTCCCTCTGTTCTTCGCTGATTCAGACAGCCTGTCACTTTCTCAATCATATAGCGATCCAGTTGCGAGATATAGCCTCCCTTTTCCAGCGCCGGAATAAAATGTCCGGGAGAAATAAATCCTTTTTGCTCATGAAGCCAGCGCACCAGTGCCTCAGCCGATACGATTTTTCCGGTTCTTGCATCCACGACCGGCTGATAAAACACCTGAAATTCCTGTTTTTCAATCCCCTCTTCGAATTCCGAACAGATTTCCATCTCATCCACATAGGTATCTTTCATATCGCTTTTAAAGATAGCATAGGGTTTCAGATACTCGTCTGTGATATATCCCTTTGCAAGTTTTGCTCTGTCTATCATACCGGTGACCGACACATCGTTTTCCTGGATATAATAAATACCACAGGTACTGTAAATATGCATCTTTCTTTTTTCTTTTCCGTAATTGAATTTACAAAATTCTGTCAGATAGTCATAATCCAGATTCCTTGCTTCAATCAGACACGCAAAATGATCCGATTCAATCCTCGAAGTATCGATGGGATCAAATCTTGAATATATGATTCTCTGGTAAAACCAGCACAGTAATTTATCTCCGCCACCTACGCCGAGAAGTTCATTGACTGCCTTAAAATTCTTAATATTAAAAAACAGAAGCACATAATCTGTTTTTGCGGGCATCTCTTTTAATGATCTTGACACACGGCGGATAAATTCCTTTCTGTTACATCCCCCCGTTACCTGATCAATATAATCTCGTTCAAAAAGTGCAATCGTATTCCGCACTCTGGTGTTAACAATCCTTGCATCAAAAGGTCTGCTGAAATAATCACTGACCCCCATTTCATAAGCGTGACCAATATATTCACTGGATGTCTCTGCAGATATAATAATAACCGGAAGTTCTTTCAGCCAGTTACGCTGCTGCATCACCTGCAGCACGCCGAATCCATCCAGCTCCGGCATGGTAATATCCAGAAGTACGATAGAGAAACTATAAAGTCCTTCCTCCATGATTGCTATGGCTTTTTTCCCATCTTCCGCTTCCACAATATCATATTCAGTTTCCAACATCCCGGCCAGAATCTCACGATTCATCTCGGAATCATCCACGATCAGAATACGTCTTTTTCTCGTCTGTTTCATTTATATCTTCTCCAAACAAATGGTAACAGCCACTTCCCTGCTGCTTCTTTCGTTATTGACGTATATTCGTCAAAATATCGATTATATTATACTCTATTTTCAATACAGTGTCTATCATTTCTCTTTATTCCCAGCTACAGAATCTCCGTGTTTTGTAAGTACTTTCTGTTTGATAGACCAAAGAATGTGCCCTGCCGCATCCTCGCGAACTATTTTTCACTTTACAGGAAAGCAATTTCCCGTAAAATCAAAATTGGTCCACCGGACCAATTATTGATATGCAACGCAACAAAAAAAGCCGGAGAACTGCGGAACAGTTCTCCAACCTCTCATTTTCTGTTTATTTTATTTTTCATCTGCCGGTACGTCTTTGATGCTGAAGCTCATTCTTCCCATCTTATCCTTGCCCATACAGATCACTTTAACTTCATCGCCCAGTGTCAGAACATCCTCTACCCGGTTGATACGCTCTTTTGCGATCTTGGAGATATGAACCATACCTTCTTTTCCCGGAGCAAATTCAATAAACGCACCGAATTCTTTGATGCTTACTACTTTACCGGTGAAAATCTGGCCTTCTTTGTAATCTGTTACGATGGTCTGGATATAGTGAATTGCTTTATCCATCATCTTCTGATCTGTTCCGCAGATAGAAACTGCTCCGTCATCTGTGATATCGATTTTTACACCGGTCTCATCGATGATCGCATTGATGGTTTTTCCTCTCTGACCTACCACATCGCCGATCTTTTCCGGATCGATCTTGATCTGAACGATCTTCGGTGCGTATTCATTCACATGCTCTCTCGGGCCTGCGATACATTTTTCCATAACTTCGGTCAGAATATACTCTCTTGCCTGTTTGGTCTTTGCAATAGCCTCTTCAATGATCGGACGGGTCAGACCATGAATCTTGATATCCATCTGGATCGCTGTGATACCATCATGTGTACCTGCCACCTTGAAATCCATATCGCCGAAGAAATCCTCCAGACCCTGGATATCGGTCAGAACGATGTAATCATCATCGGTCTCGCCGGTTACCAGACCACAGGAGATACCTGCTACCGGTTTTCTGATCGGTACACCTGCTGCCATCAGAGACATGGTAGATGCACAGATACTTGCCTGAGAAGTAGATCCGTTGGATTCGAATGTCTCAGATACGGTACGGATCGCATATGGGAATTCTTCCTCGCTTGGCAGTACCGGAACAAGAGCTTTCTCAGCCAGTGCGCCATGACCGATCTCACGACGTCCCGGTCCACGGCTCGGTTTTGTCTCACCTACAGAGTAGGACGGGAAGTTATAGTGATGCATGTAACGTTTTCCAACCTCGAACTCATCCAGGCCATCCAGACGCTGTCCCTCGGACAGAGGAGCCAGGGTGGTGATGGTACAGATCTGTGTCTGTCCTCTTGTAAACATGGCAGAACCGTGAACACGCGGTACGATATCCGTTTCTGCAGCCAGCGGACGGATCTGTGTGATCGCACGACCATCCGGACGTTTGTGATCTTTCAGGATCATCTTACGAACGGTCTTTTTCTGATACTGGTACACGGCTTCACCCAGAACAGCCAGCCATTCCTCATTATCAGCAAATGCTTCTTCCAGTTTTGCTGTCACCTGACGGATATTTTCTTCTCTTGTCTGTTTGTCATCGGAGAATACAGCTACTTCCATCTCTTCCGGTGTTACGATCTCTTTCATCGCTGCGAACAGTTCTTCCGGAACCGCACAGGATTCATAGCTGTGTTTTGCTTTTCCGCAGTCAGCTACGATTTTGTCGATAAATGCGATGATCTCTTTGTTGACCTTATCAGCTTCAAAAATAGCTTCAATCATCTTTGCTTCCGGAACTTCGTTTGCTCCGGCTTCAATCATGATGACTTTTTCTCTTGTGGAAGCAACAGTCAGTTTCAGGTCAGATTTTGCATTCTGCTCCAGTGTCGGGTTAATGATCAGTTCACCATCGATCATACCTACCTGTGTTGCTGCACACGGTCCGTCAAAAGGAATATCTGAGATGCAGGTTGCGATAGAGGAACCAAGCATTGCCACAACTTCCGGATTACACTGTGGATCTACAGACATTACCATGTTATTCAGTGTAACATCATTACGGTAATCCTTCGGGAACAGCGGACGCATTGGACGGTCAATTACTCGGGAGGTCAGAATCGCATGCTCGGATGCTTTTCCTTCTCTCCTGTTAAATCCACCCGGGATTTTTCCTACTGCATACATTTTCTCTTCATATTCTACACTTAACGGGAAAAAATCAATTCCTTCTCTTGGCTTTTCTGATGCGGTTGCGGTAGAAAGTACAACGGTATCACCATAATGCATAAATGCTGCGCCATTAGCCTGTTTTGCCACGCGGTCGATGTCAACTGTCAGTGTTCTTCCTGCCAGTTCCATAGAATAACTTTTGTACATACATTTTCTCCTTTTTCTGCCCTCTGGGCGATTTTTTCGTTACTGTTCATTTCATTCTCAGCAACATTCTGCCGGCGGATATGCTCCGAAACAACTGAAAAACACACTCCCCGCTGTCCTTATCCTGCTTTGGCAATATGCTTTTCAGTGGTCTCGGCATCCTTTCCGACATCTTCCGGTAATCGACAGTATCCGTTGGGATATATTTTCCCTTTTTCCGCTGTCTTGTACAGATTAAGATAAGAGGGATGGAAGAATACCTTCCACCCCTCGCCATTCTTTTCTCTGTGCAGTTGAATTACTTTCTGATTCCTAATTTTTCAATCAGTGCACGATATCTTTCGATATCTGTTTTCTTCAGGTAATCCAGCAGACCTCTTCTCTGACCTACCATTTTCAGCAGACCTCTTCTGGAATGATGATCTTTGTGGTGTGTTTTCAGATGCTCTGTCAGCTCCTGGATTCTTGCTGTCAGTACAGCTACCTGTACTTCCGGTGAACCTGTGTCGCCTTCTGTTCTTGCGTATTCAGCCATAATAGCCTGTTTCTTTTCTTTAGAAATCATTTTGTTTTCCTCCTGTTTTTTCAATCGCCACATATTAAGAAATGGTCGGAGTATCCGATATCTGAATATGGGCTAACTCATACTCGAACAGTATACCATATGCTCTCAGTAATGTAAACCTCTTTTTTCGAAATATCGCTTTCCTGAACCGGCATCTCTCTGAATCTGTGCTTTCAGTTCTTCCACCGAATCAAACTTGCACTCCGGACGCACAAAGTGATAGAATTCCACCCTGGCCTCTTCCCCGTACAGATCCTCGTCGCAGTCAAACAAATACGTCTCTACACCTGCAAACGGCACTTCCACGGTGGGTTTCACCCCCACATTGGAGATTCCATAGAACGTTTTACCTTTGATAAAAGTTTTCGATGCATAGACACCAAAGGGTGGAAGAAGTTTTCCGTCTTCCGGCACCTGATTGATCGTCGGAAGTCCCCAGGTACGCCCCAGCTGTCTTCCATGTACCACTTCTCCCAGCACAAAATACCGGTAGCCAAGGAGCTCATTGACTTTCTCGATATTTCCTTCCTGAAGTACCTCACGGATCCAGGTGCTGCTGATCGGGCGTTCTTCCCGCGTCTCCTTGCTTAAAATTTCCACCTCAAATCCATATTGGGTACCCGCCTGCCGTAACAGTTCCGGATTTCCTTTTCTGTTATGTCCAAAGTGAAAATCCGGCCCCACCACTACATAAGCGGCACGCAGCTGTTTAACCAGAATTTCCCTGATAAAATCCTCCGGCTCCATCCGGATGATTTCCGGAACGAACGGACACTCCACCAGACATTCCACTCCCCGGTGTTCCAGAAGAATCCTGCGCTCTTCATTCGTAAGAATCGTCCGTTTGATCCTGGTTCCCAGTCTGACAAGAGGAGAAACATCAAAGGTAAATACTACCGTTTCATATCCTTCTTTGCCGATTTCCAGAACCCGGTTGATCAGTTTGCTGTGCCCCTTATGGACGCCGTCAAATTTTCCAAGTGTTACCACACTTCTCTTATCCAATTGAAAATCCAGATTTTTTGTAATATATTTCATGTCTCTTTCCATTCTTCTCTCTGTCGCAACTGTTTTTCCAATTGCTTTTACGGGACAAAACATCTCACAGAATATTGCCTGCAGAATCGTTACGCCTCATTTTCTTTTCGATAAAACATTTTCACCGGTATCATCTGATCTGTCTTTTTCTCATACAGTCCTATAAATGTCTCCCGGCTGTCATATACTCTGACATAACCTCCATCCACCTTGAGCTCCTCCTGTAACAGTTCCGGAAAAATCCGGTTTCCGTTGTGTACCAGAAGATCACCCTGCGGTGTTGTTTTCGCAGCCGGATACTGATCGAACATCCTGTCTACCGGAAGAATCAAACGTTCTATATTACCTTCTTCCATGACTTTTTGTACTTCGTCCAGTTTTACCGCGTCTGTTAATCCAAACCGCTCTACCCGGGTACGCAGAAGTTCTTCCATACAACCGCCACATCCCAGTTTTTCACCGATATCGTTACATAAGGTCCGGATATACGTTCCCTTGGAACACTGCACCCGAATCTTTACTTTCGGAAGCTCCATCCACAGAACCTCAATGTTATGAAAGGTAACCGGTCTGGCTTTTCGCTCCACGACTTTACCTTCCCGTGCCAGTTCATACAGTTTTTTTCCATTCACTTTCAGTGCGGAATACATCGGTGGAACCTGCTGCTGCTCACCCTGAAATGAAAGAATGCAGGTGCGGACTTCTTCTTCCGACACCTGCACTGACGACTTCTTCAGGATCGTTCCTTCCATATCCTGGGTATCGGTGGTGATTCCCAACCGAAGCACTGCCTCGTATTCCTTATCATGATCTGCCAGCAGATCACACAGTTTTGTTCCTTTTCCAAGGCAGACCGGCAGGACACCCTGTGCCTGAGGATCCAGGGTTCCCGTATGACCGATCTTTTTTTGTTTTAAGATTCCACGAAGCTTCGCCACCACATCATGAGATGTATAGCCTGCTTCTTTGTATATATTGATTACACCGCTTCTTTCCATATGTTTTCTTTACTCCTGAAGCTGTCTTTCTATATCCAGTGTCAGACTGTTTACCACATCAAACACTGATCCCTGCATAGTACATCCGGCTGCTTTCACATGACCTCCACCGCCAAAATAAGAAGCCACTCTTGCCACATCCACTTTGCCGTTGGAACGCATACTGACTTTATACTCCTGCACACCGATTTCATATAAAAAGATGGCAACCTCCACGCCACGGGTATTCTGTAACTGGTTAACAATACCATCCATATCTTTCGGTGTCACACCGTAAAAATCCATGTCTTTCTTTCTCACATAACCCACGATACACCGCTGATCCAAAAGCATGATGCTCTCCATGATCGTGCGTCCCATAATCTGATTCTGTGCATAAGATTTTGTATAGAAAGAATCCTTGATGATACTGGTAAAATCAATGCCTTTTGCCATCAGCTGACCTGCGATCTCCATGGTTCTGGTTCCGGTACAGCTGTACTGAAACACACCGGTATCGTGAACGATCCCGGTATACAGTGCTTCCGCACAGGCTTTGTTGATCTTTTCCGGCTCCAGAAGTTCATAGAGCACTTCACAGGTAGAGCTTGCGTCCGGAACGATCTGATTCTCCTGTGCAATTCCTTTATTCGTGATGTGATGATCGATGCACGCGGTTATTTTCGCCGTATTCACTGCCTGACCGGCAACGCCGATCCGGTCTGTGCTGCTGACATCGAATTCCAGGAACAGGTCATATTCTTTCTCTTCCCATTCCTGTTTCGCCTGATCGATGTCCTGAATAAAATGAAATACTTCCGGTACCTCCTCCAGATAAACATCTGTCTGGATCTGTGGGTAATTTTCTTTCAGATACAGATACATTCCCATGCAGGAGCCCACGCAGTCACCATCCGGTCTTACGTGACCGGCGATGGCTGCTGTGGTTACACCCTCAAGTACAGATGCAATATTATTTATCATCTTCCTCATCCCTTTCCGGGGTCTCTTTATTTACCTCGTCAATTAATCTGGACATATGCACGCCATATTCAATCGACTGATCCAGTACAAACTGAATCTCCGGTGTATTACGAAGATTCAGACGTTTTGCCAGCTGACGGCGTACATAACCTTCCGCACTGCGAAGACCGGCAATGGTATCTTTCTTTTCTTCATCGGAACCCATCACACTGATGTATGCCTTGCAGGTTTTCAGATCCGGTGCCACTTCCACAGAAGTGACGGATGTCATCATATGAATTCTGGGATCTTTGATCTCCTGACGGATGATGAGGCTTAATTCTTTCATCACTTCGCCGTTGATCCTTGTATTTTTTATGCTGTTTTTTCTCATTATCTATCACCTCAATCCGGTATGCAAAGCCTATCTCGGTACTTCTACCATGATATATGCTTCTACCTGATCCAATTCCTGGATATCGTTGAATCCTTCGAATACCAGACCACATTCATAACCGGCTTTTACTTCTTTCACATCATCTTTGAATCGTTTCAGAGATGCCAGTGGGCCTTCGAAGATCTGTTTTCCTTCTCTGGAGATTCTTACCGTACAGCCTCTCTGGAATACACCATCCAGAACATAACTTCCGGCGATGTTACCGACACCGGATGCTTTGAAGATCTGACGAACTTCTGCATGACCGATGACTTTCTCTTCGAAGACAGGATCAAGCATACCCTTCATGGCAGCTTCCACATCTTCGATTGCCTGATAGATGACACGGTACAGACGCAGGTCTACACCTTCCTGTTCTGCGGTTGCTTTTGCTGTCGCGTCCGGACGAACGTTGAAACCAATGATGATCGCGTTGGAGGCAGAAGCCAGTGTTACGTCCGATTCGTTGATAGCACCTACACCACCATGGATGACCTTAACGACAACTTCATCATTAGACAGCTTCACAAGACTCTGCTTTACAGCTTCCACAGATCCCTGAACATCAGCTTTTACGATAAGATTCAGTTCTTTCAGGTTACCTTCCTGAATCTGGCTGAACAGATCATCCAGAGACATCTTCGCTTTTGTTTCTTCCAGCAGACGGTTCTTATTTTCAGAAATAAAGGTTGCTGCAAAGTTCTTTGCTTCTTTATCGTTTTCGGTAGCCACCAGAACTTCACCTGCGTTCGGTACATCTGACAGACCAAGAATCTCTACCGGCGTAGACGGGCCTGCTTCTTTGACACGGCGTCCCTTATCATCCATCATCGCACGTACTTTACCTGAGGAAGCTCCGGCTGCGATAAAGTCACCCACATGCAGCGTACCTTTCTGTACCAGGATAGTAGCAACCGGACCTTTTCCTTTGTCAAGCTGCGCCTCGATAACCAGACCACGTGCTTTTCTCTTCGGATTGGCTTTCAGTTCGCATACCTCGGAAGTCAGCAGGATCATCTCCAGCAGTTCCTCGATACCCTGGTGAGTCTTTGCGGACACCGGAACGAAAATAGTGCTTCCACCCCAGTCTTCCGGAATCAGTTCGTACTCGGAAAGTTCCTGTTTTACTCTCTCGATGTTGGCACTCGGTTTATCTACTTTGTTAATTGCAACAATGATCTCAACACCTGCTGCTTTTGCATGGTTGATTGCTTCTACCGTCTGCGGCATCACACCATCGTCTGCTGCAACTACCAGAACAGCGATATCGGTGGAGTTTGCTCCACGCATACGCATAGCGGTGAATGCCTCATGTCCCGGAGTATCCAGGAATGTGATCTTCTGTCCCTTGATTGATACCACATATGCACCGATGTGCTGTGTGATACCACCGGCCTCACGGTCGGTTACATTTGTCTTACGAATCGCATCCAGCAGTGAAGTTTTACCATGGTCAACGTGTCCCATAACACAGACAACCGGTGGTCTTGGAACAAGATCCTTCGGATCTTCCTCTTCCTCTTTTAACAGTTCCTCGATCACATCCACTTTTTCTTCCTGTTCTGCGATAATATCATAGTCAAGTGCGATCTCCTGTGCCTTTTCAAAATCGATCTCATGGTTTACCGTAACCATAGTTCCTTCCATAAACAGTTTCTTAACGATCACTGCCGGCTGCATCTTCATCTTTTCTGCCAGTTCGCGAATCGTCATTTTCTCCGGAAGTGTGATTTCTTTCACTACTTCTTTCTTTTCTTCCTTCGGCTGAGGACGGGCAGGTTTCTGCAGTGCTTTCGGCAGTCTGCTCTTCTGAAAACGTCCCTGGTTCGGACGGTTGGATCCCTGTCCGTTTCTTCTGTCCTGGGTCTTTTTCTCTTCTCTTTCGCGTTCTTTTTCTTTATCTTTTTCTTTGTTCTTTACGTCTCTGACCGGTTTTCTTGCCAGACCCAGATCCATACTGTCCATAGCAGGTCTGGAATCTCTGCGTTCATTTCTGCGTCCGTTGTTTTCTCTTCCGTCGCGGTCTCTGTTGTCACGGTTCATACCGTTTCTGTTGTTATCAAAGCGGCGTCCGCCCTGATTGTCTCTGTTCTGATTGTCTCTGTTTTGTCCGTCTCTGTTGCCATCGAAGCGACGGCTTCCGTTTCCGCCGTCCTGACGGTTGTTCTGTCCCTGATAACGGTTATTATTCTGGCCGTTTCTGTTATCAAAACGACGTCCGCCCTGGTTATCTCTGCTCTGGCCATCACGGTTCTGATTGTCTCTTCTTCCCTGACCGTTGAATCTTCTCTCCTGACCATCTCTGCTCTGGCCGTCACGATTCTGATTGTCTCTTCTTCCCTGACCGTTGAATCTTCTCTCCTGGCCGTCTCGGTTCTGATTGTCACGGTTCTGATATCCACTGCGGTTTCCTTCACCGTTTCCTCTTGCCGGTCTGTCCTGTCCGTTTCTGTCAGACTGCGGTTTGTTTCTTCTGAAATTCTTACCTTCCTGGGTCTGTGCGTTCTGCGGACGGAATACCTGAATCAGATTTGATTTCTTTTTCGGGCGGTCAGCTGCTTCTTTTTTCTCTTCTTTTCCTTCATTTTTTCCGGTGAATGCATCCCGGACCATTTTTTCATCTTTTTCTTCCAATGTACTCATATGACTCTTAACTTCTACCTTTTTCTCCTTTAAAAATTCAATAACTTCTTTGTTTGTTTTATTTAATTCCTGTGCAATTTCATAGATTCTTGATTTTGGCATTCTACCACCAACCTTTCTGCTCCATGCCAAGAAATGTAATTATTCAGATTTCAGCTGTTTTTCCATTGCTGCTGCCAGGTTTTCATCAGTTACTGCCAGAGACGCACGGAATTCTTTTCCCATGGCTCTTCCCAGTTCCTCTTTTCCTCCGAAATCATAACAGGGTACTTCATAATACGTACACATATTATGGAATTTCTTTTTGGTATTGTCCGACGCTTCCGCCGAAACGATGACCAGCCAGGCCTTTCCTGTCTTTACTGCTTTCTCCGTTGAAAACTCTCCGCTGACAATCTTACCTGCCTTGGTGGAAAGTCCGATCAGTGATAGTACTTTATTACAATTCAATCGTATCCAGCTCCCTTTCCAGGTTCTCGTAAACCTCCTGAGGAATCTGCATCTTCAGGGAACGTTCCAGCCCTTTGTTCTTGATGGCTTTCTGAAGACATTCCTTTGAGAAACAAAGATATGCGCCGCGACCGTTTTTTCTTCCGGTCACATCCAGTACGATTTCACCTTCCGGCGTCTTCAGTACACGCATCATTTCCTTTTTATTTTTCATCTCATTGCATCCGATACATTTCCGCAGCGGCACCTTTTTTATATTTCCCATAGCTATCCGCCTCACTGTTTTTTCAGATCTTACTCTTCTTCTGTGGATGTCTCTTCCGAGATTTCTTCTGTTTTCGGTTCTTCATCCAGTTCTACACCGGCCAGAGCATCTTCCATGGAATCTTCACCCTCTTCATCGTCAGATTCCTGATAATATTCAAAATCACCGGCTTCTCTCGCCTGTGTCTCACTCTTGATATCGATCTTGAAGCCTGTCAGGCGGGCTGCCAGACGGGCATTCTGTCCTTCTTTACCGATTGCAAGAGACAGCTGATAATCCGGAACAATAACCAGCGCAGTCTTCTCATCCGGATCTGCCAGTACGGTGATCACCTTTGCAGGGCTCAGTGCATTCTCAATCAACAGTGCCGGATTCTCATTCCAGCTGATGATATCGATCTTCTCACCACGCAGTTCTTCCACAATAGTGTTTACTCTGGCACCGTTCATACCTACACACGCACCGACTGCATCGACATCCGGATCATTGGACCATACAGCAATCTTGGTTCTGGAACCGGCTTCTCTTGCGATACTCTTGATCTCTACGATACCGTCTTTTACCTCTGTCACTTCTGCTTCAAAGAGACGTTTTACCAGTTCCGGATGAGTTCTGGAAACCATGATCTTTGGTCCTTTCGGTGAATCCTTAACTTCCAGTACATATACTTTGATACGTTCGGTCGGTTTGTATACTTCACCTTTGACCTGCTCGTTTTCACTCAGAATCGCATCTACCTTACCCAGATTCACACTGACATTTTTTCCCATGTACCGCTGTACCACACCGGTAACCACATCTTTTTCTTTCTGGAAATATTCATCATACAGAACTTTTCTTTCTTCCTCACGGATCTTCTGCAGAATCACATTCTTTGCGTTCTGTGTCGCGATACGTCCGAACTGTTTGGACTGAATCGGAACCTGAACGATATCCCCCAGTTCATATTTGGAATCCATCATCTTCGCATTGGAAAGGCTGATCTCCATCACCGGATCTTCTACCACCTCCACTACGGTCTTGTCAGCATATACGCTGAACTCGCAGGTTTCATGATCGATGGTCACATGTACGTTATCTGCTTTTCCAAAATGGTTTTTACAGGCCTGAATCAGAGACTGTTCGATCGCTTCCATCAGAACTTCTTTGCTGATATTTTTTTCTTTTTCCAGAATAGTTAACGCTTCCAGTAATTCTGTGTTCATTTTTTCTTTATCCTCCTTAAAAATCAAAAGCAAGACGAATCAATGCGATATCTGCTTTTTCAAATGTCTGCTCTTTCTGATCCTCTGTGGTGATCGTCACGCTACTTTCATCATATGCACTAAGGATTCCGTAGAATTCTTTTTCTTTATTAATCGGACGATAGGTACGGATCTCTACTTCTTTTCCCATACTTCTTACGTAATCCTTTTCTTTCTTCAGAGGACGTCCAAGACCCGGGGAACTTACTTCCATAATATAAGCATCTTCGATAAAATCCAGTTCATCCAGTTTATCACTGAAGATTCTGCTGACTGCCTCACAGTCATCTACGGTAATTCCGCCTTCTTTATCGATATAGAAACGTAAATACCAGTTTCCTGCCTCTTTCACATACTCCACATCCACCAGTTCAAAACCAAACTGATCAATAATCGGCTGTGCCATAGCTTCCGCCTTCTGTTCGTACTGTTCTCTTACACTCATGCTTTCACCACCTTTTACATGAACAGCAGTTGCTGTCCTCAACAATCAACCCTGATTCTTCGGATGTTCGACCCGTAATTCATACCATCAAACTTCATCCTCCAACTCAGTGATTGATACTCAATGCAACAAATAAGAGTGGACGTATCGCCCACTCTTAAAACTAGTCATCATCTATTAACATGGTAATCATACCATTTATTATTATAAAATGCAAGCGTTTTCAGGCTTTTTCCTTTATACTCGCACTTTCGTTCCTTTGGTGTCCCGTTTTCCAAGCTTGATCTTATTGAGGACCATCTGCTTTTCTTTGTATTCAATCTGGTATTCCATCCGGCTTTCCAGAAGATATGCATGTTCCAGATAATCTCTGTCACCCATCTTCATTGCCCGGACACCAAGGGCTGCTTTTTTCTTCTCCGGTACTTCCTCTTTCAGAAAACGCAGAAAATATCCCGCATGGCTCTGCAGCACCACATAATCCATCGTGTCACACAACTCCACAAGAACCAGTTCATCCTCCTCCGTCAGTTTGGTAGAAGCAATGGTTCTCTTGATCACATCGAATTCCGTTCCCGGCACCTGTTTGATCATACCGGATTTTGTCACGAAAATCAGAGAAGCATTCTTTACTGCCTCCATATTGCTGACACAAAGCAGTTCTTCCTGTGCACTGGAAAAATTACTCAGGTTGTCGATCGGAACTCCTTTATCTCTCAGCCTTGTAAGTGGCAGATCCATCACTTTTACCGTATGCATCTGTCCTTTGTTCGTAAAGAGACAGATCTTATCGGTATTCATACAGGTAAATACATACTTATATTCCCCGTGAACCGTCTCTTTGTTCCTCTCGTAGGTATTCTTATCCAGCACCTTGGCATATCCGAAACGATCCATCAGAAAACATACTTCCGCTTCTTCTACTTTCTTTTCTTCAAAGACAGCTTCTTCCCTGTTTTCAATCACGGTACGGCGTTTTCTTCCGTAGGTTTTCTTGATGTGATCCAGATCTTCCATGATGACCTGTGCCATGGCATCGTAATTATTCAGAATCTCTTCATATCTGGCAATATTTTTCAGAGTTTCCTCATGTTCTGCCACAAGGGCTTCGATTTCCAGTCCGATCAGCTTATACAGCCGCATCTCCAGAATCGCAGTTGCCTGTCTCTGGGTAAAACAGAGTTTTTTTGCTGCTTTCTCACTGGCTTTCGTCTTGAAGCGGATACCTTCGGTCACACCGTTTACCAGACACTCTTTTACCTGTTTCTGGTTTTTACTTCCACGCAGGATCTCGATGATCAGATCGATCACATCACAGGCTTTGATCAGACCCTCCTGGATCTCTTTCTTTTCCAGTTCTTTATTTAACAGTGTCTGATGCTTTCTCGTACAGACTTCAAACTGAAAATCCACATGATGCTCAATGATCTGTTTCAGGCTCAGTGTTTCCGGTCTTCCATCTGCTACAGCGAGCATATTCACACCGAAAGTATCTTCCAGACGGGTCTTTTTATAGAGCATATTTTTCAGATTTTCCACATCTGCGCCTTTTTTCAGCTCCAGAACGATCCGGATACCTTCTTTGGAAGACTGGTTGGAAATATCCACAATATCTGTAGCTTTTTTGGATTCTACCAGACCGGCTACATCATTTAAGAATTTTCCTATATTGGCTCCAACCATCGGATACGGGATCTGGGTGATCACAAGGTTGACTTTTCCGCCTTTTAATTTCTCTTCTTCCACTTTTCCGCGGATCTTGATCTTTCCGCTTCCGGTTTCATAGATCTTCAGAAGTTCATCTTTATTAATCACGATACCGCCGGTCGGAAAATCCGGTCCTTTGATGTATCTCATCAGACCTTTCACGCTGATCTCATTATTTTTCATGTAGGCTTTCACACCGTCCACGATCTCGACCAAGTTATGTGGCGGGATGCTGGTCGCCATACCGACCGCGATACCATCCGCTCCGTTTAACAGAAGATTCGGAACACGAACCGGAAGTACCACCGGCTCTTTCTCTGTCTCATCAAAGTTCGGCATAAAGTCCACAACATTCTTATCCATATCACTCAGATATACTTCCTGGGTGATTTTTTCCAGTCTTGCTTCCGTATATCGCATGGCAGCGGCTCCGTCACCCTCGATGGATCCAAAATTTCCATGACCGTCTACCAGAGCCTGTCCCTTCTTAAAGTCCTGTGCCATAACCACCAGGGCATCATAGATGGAACTGTCGCCATGTGGATGATATTTACCCATGGTATCACCTACGATACGGGCGCATTTTCGATAAGGCCTGTCATAGCGGATACCCAGTTCATACATATCATACAGGGTTCTTCTTTGTACCGGTTTCAATCCGTCACGAACATCCGGCAATGCTCTTGACACGATAACACTCATGGCATAGTCAATATAAGACTTTTGCATTACCTCGGAATATTCGGTTCTGATAATCTGTCCTTCCATGTTTTCCTCCTGATTGTTCTATCAGATATCCAGCTGTGCATTCTGTGCATGCTGATAAATAAATGCTTTTCGGGGAGGTACGTCCGTTCCCATCAGTACTTCTGTCACGTCAGATGCCATTCTCGCATCTTCAATTTCCACCCGTTTCAAAATTCTTGTCTTCGGATCCAGAGTTGTCTCCCATAACTGCTGGGCATCCATTTCTCCCAGACCTTTGTAGCGCTGCAGAGTAAAGGATCCGGTGTGAGTTTTTCTGTATTTTTCCAACGCCTTGTCATCATACAGATATTCCTCTTCCCCTTTGGAAGGGATCACTTTATACAATGGCGGCATAGCAATGTATACATGGCCTTCATAGATCAGTTCCGGCATAAAACGATAAAACAGAGTCAGCAACAAGGTAGAAATATGGGCTCCGTCCACATCCGCATCGGCCATGATGATAATCTTGTCATACCGAAGCTTTGTAATATCAAAATCATTCCCATACCCCTCGGAAAATCCGCAACCAAACGCATTGATCATGGTCTTGATTTCTGCATTCGCCAGCACTTTATCTATCGTTGCTTTTTCCACATTCAGGATTTTTCCACGGATTGGTAAAATAGCCTGATAATTACGGTCTCTGGCTGATTTTGCAGAGCCGCCGGCGGAATCTCCCTCGACAATAAATATTTCGCATTTTTCCGGATCTTTTTTCACACAGTTTGCCAGTTTTCCATTGGAATCAAAAGAATACTTCTGTTTTGTCAAAAGATTGGTTTTTGCCTTTTCTTCGGTCTTACGAATCTTGGCAGAACGTTCTGCACAGGAAAGAACTGTTTTCAGGGTCTCAAGATTACGATCAAAGAATCGAACAATCTCATCTCCTGTGACCTTGGCTGTCGCCTTGGATGCATCCTGATTATCCAGCTTGGTCTTGGTCTGTCCTTCAAAACGAGGTGCCGGATGTTTGATAGAGATAACTGCGGTCATACCATTTCGGATATCCACACCGGTAAAATTGCTGTCTTTTTCCTTCAGAATTCCCAGTTCTCTTGCATAGTTGTTCATAACCGTGGTAAACATGGTCTTGAAACCTGTCAGATGGGTTCCGCCTTCTGCATTGTAAATGTTATTACAAAATCCAAGAACATTTTCATGGAATTCGTTGATATACTGGAAAACCCCTTCCACCGTAATTCCATCACTCTCTCCTGAAAAATAAACCGGATCATGAAGCGTCTCTTTTTTTCTGTTCAAATCTCTTACAAAACCAATGATCCCCTCCGGCTCATGATAATCGATAACTTCCGGTTCCGTCTTCCGTTTATCTTCGAAATGAATGGTCAGCTTAGGATTCAGATACGCAGTTTCATGAAGACGGCTTTTTACCTCTTCCTCTGTAAATCTTGTTTTTTCAAAAATCTCCGGGTCTGGAAGAAAATTGATACAGGTTCCGGTCTCTTTTGTACGTCCGATTTTCGGAAGCAGACCCTCTTCCAACTCGATTACCGGAATTCCACGCTCATATCGGTCATGATGTACGTATCCTTCTCTGCTGACTTTTACGTCAAGATAGGTAGACAGTGCATTTACCACAGAGGAACCTACGCCGTGAAGACCACCGCTGGTCTTATACGCACCGTTATCAAACTTTCCACCCGCATGAAGGGTGGTAAATACCAGACGCTCCGCAGATATTCCTTTCTCATGCATTCCAACCGGGATTCCACGTCCATTATCTGACACGGTGCAGGAACCGTCTGCTTCCAGCGCAACCCGGATCAAATCACAGTGCCCTGCCAGATGCTCATCCACCGAGTTGTCCACGATTTCGTAGATCAGATGGTTGAGACCTTTTCTGGAAACGCTGCCTATATACATACCCGGTCTCTTCCGGACTGCCTCAAGACCTTCCAGAACTGAGATACTACTGGCGTCATAACTGTCTTTCTTTGCCATAATACTTTCCTTTCTATTCTTTCTCTCCCCGGTACTTTCCTTTGGCTCGTTGCTCGCGTACATAATTAATCGGCGGTTTTTCATGGGGTACTGGGGTACTTAACGAAAACTGCCGATTATTATACCATATTTTTATACATAGAAACAAGTTAAAAAGTACTTTAGATTGTAGATTCCTATATTTCTCCCTTTTCTCTCAGATAATTCAGAAACCCCTCTGATCCTTCTTCCACATCCCTGTAAGTTTCATCAAAGTCTCCTGTATACCATGGATCTGCTATATCTCTTCCAGATCCGGCAAAGCTTAACAGTTTATATACCTTCCCCTCCGGGTCATGCTTCAACATCCGGTTCAGGTTTCGTATATTTGCAGTATCCATACCTATAATGTAATCGAACTTGTCATAGTCGTCTAAAGTGACCTGTCTGGCTCTGTGAGGCACCAATGGAATTCCCAGTTCTCTCAATTTGTTCACTGTACCTCTGTGTGGCGGATTACCGATTTCTTCTCTGCTTGTTGCAGCACTGTCTATAACAAACATGTTTTCCAATCCAAGGGTGTTTACTTTGTGGGTAAATACGCTCTCGCTTAGGGTTGATCTGCAAATATTGCCGTGGCAAATAAAGAGTACTTTTATCATTATTTTATTTCTCCTTGTTTTGCCCCTGGATACCCTGTTTTGCAAGGGTTTCCGGGGTTATTGTGATATGCTCTGAAATTACAGATTATGGCAAATCAGAGCAGAATTGAGCATGTTGTTACTACCTGTTAGTAGTACAATTGGTAGTAAAATGGAAAGAGTTACTACTAAGAATTTTGCTCTTGATTTTGAAGTTTCTCAATCATCTGTCGAAAAATATTCATAGGAAGTACACAATCTTCATCAAGATGCTTTTCTAACTTTATCCAATCTAAGTGCTCATCCATTACATAATTTTTAACATCGTCAGAAACATTTACTCCAATCACCTCTAACACAGCTATTCGTAATGCAATCTCCAAAATATAAAACGCATACAAATTTACCATGTTATCAGTCTCTGTATCAGGGTTATTTATATACGAACCCAAGCTTCCAGATTTATAAATATAATGTGTCAGCTCATTTCTTGTGTCTCCTAATGCCTCAATTGCTCTAGAGGATGAAATTCCAAGAAGTGTTGCTCCATGCTTATATTTTTTTGCATCTATTTTCCTAAGGATTATATTTATATTTCCAGAATTATTACTGCTACTACCATTACAATACTTGATTGCAAAGCCATCGCAAATGTGCATTAATAAAACTAATCTGTGCTCTAAATTGATACTAGAATATGATTCTGAAATCAGATAAAAGAAAGAGGAAAACATGGAGGCATTCATTGATTTGTCTTTTCTGTCTAAATGTCTGATATTCCTGTATTTTTCAACAATCTCCTCATTGATTTGTCTTTGATTCCTACATAATAGGATTGCACTAGAAACCCATTTTGCATCAGTAGTACGACAATTAATAGTCACGAGGCTATCTATCGTTTTTTCAACACCATCAACAGTATAACTAATAGGTTTGTAAAAATAACCATCTTCCCAAACCAGCAATTCCCATATCAATATAATATACTGCAGATTGTCATCTTCACTATTTCCATCTACAGCCAATTCACACTTTATATCCTTTATAATTATTGAAACATTCCTCATATTTTTTGAAGAAAAAGAAATCTCCTGATCACTCCAACTTCTAATGCTATTTTTAATTTCAAATACAACCTTTGAAATCACTAAATCATCTCCTCGCCAATTTGATGTGAAATATAACCAATAGAAAATTTAAATTCTCTCATATCCTCTGTTTCCAATATTTTAGTATTATCCAGTTTACCAATCCTAACAAAATGGTCTATCGGCAATTCATGTGCAATCACAAGTCTATATTCTCTTTGATAAGCCAAGTCCTTATTTTTATATAAAAATCTTTCTTTCGCACTTTTGCTAAATGCTTGCATCCTGTCCAAACGATTCTACTCACAATATTCTACTTTATCAAAAATATAATCACATTCATTTTCTTCACAATAGTAATTAATATGGCGTTCTAATTCTCTGCCATTTACAATCACACAAAATTTCCCAAACTTTTCAACCATACTATCATATTCTTTCTCTGTAAATGGGAACAAAAAATCTGCACGTTTTTCATCTGCGTACACTAACTTCATATCTCTCTTTGCTCGAGAGAAAACATACTCTCCTATATGATCAATCAAATACTCTCTCATACGGTTGAATCTCAACTGACGGTTCGTAACATCCGAAACCTTGTATATTTCGATTTCCGTTACTCCGCTCGGCAAGTTTATCAACCAAGATTTTACTTTAACAAAAACCTTATCAAAGGATGGATCTTGTAAAGTGTATGTCAATTTGGGCTTAGGCTTTGCATCTGAACCTTTAAAATAAATAGGCTCTCCGTCTTCAAATCCTTTAACATATTCTCCAGTAATAGACTTGATTGCCTCTGCACAATCACTGTTTTTCACTTCTATACAAGCATAGTAAATTACAGACGCCAACAATGAAGACATACAAAATACTTGTCCGCCAAGAATGCTTTATTTTTCGTAGCCAGAACAATATCCTATCACCGTGTTATCCATGATAGAGGAATCATTACGAATAATATCCTTAAGACTTCTCACTATAGCTTCCTGTTGGGATAATTTGATTAACGGTATAATATTTTTTTGCACTGCCGCATCCAGTTCATCTGCGTTTGTTTTTCTAGCAGCATCAATTACATCTGGTGGTACATTAATCTTTCCGCTCTTTAAATGTCCTGGAGTGGAACTATCATAAGATTCAACAGTTTTTCCAAAGCACGAAAAAAGAGCATTACAAATAGACTTGTTAGTCACTTTATGACTCCGTGCTTGGTATAAAATAGTCATTATAGTTCCAAAACACAATCTATACATTGTGATACTCCTTTCACGATTATTCTTCCGTATAATCATCCATTGTTTTAATTTCAAAAATGGTTTCTTCAATCACACGGATGCATTCATCCGTATTTTTCTTTATATCATTGCCCCAAAATCGGATTACCGTCCATCCCAGAAAAAGGAGCTTCTTGTTGATTTCATCATCCCGCTCTTTGTTTCTGGATATTTTACTAATCCAATATTCACTATTATTACTCTTTTCCAGTCTAGGCTTAAGCACTTCCCAATCTTTGCCGTGGAAAAACTCTCCATCGCAAAAAATTGCTATTTTATATTTAGTAAATACAATATCAGGCTTGCCTGGCAATTCTTTATAATTCTTCCGAAATCTGTAACCTTTTTTCCACAATGCCTTTCTTAATAGTCCTTCAATCTTTGTATCTTTTGATCTTATATGTTGCATATTTTTCCGACGCTGCTCTGATGTTAAATTGTCCACACTCTTACCTCTGAAAAATCACATCATTATGGTATTCTATAAAATCTTTTCCGGGCAGGAATTTATCTGGAAGAATAATTTGATGATCGGAATATCCCATAAACCAGGATTTCGTTTCTGAATCCATCTCCGTATCTTTCAACTTTCTGGAGACAATAATCTTATATCTTTTATCTAAAGTAATCAGCCCTCTATCAAATGCTTTATCATGTAAAGCATTCAAACATAATCCATTTGCCGGATTTGTGCGTTCAGTCCTTTCATCACTAACTTTCCAAGGCTTAATATGACTTGCCACCAAAAGTTCTGGTTGTTTTAACCCTGTGACGCAACATCTATTTTCGTATGAATTTAATACCGTCATTCTAAAGAAATACTGCCCTACTCTAGTTTTCATCATCTGATCTCGATATTTTCCAGCTGGAATCACATCAATATCGCCAAGATCAATTACTTCTGATATGTCCTTATTCTGCAGTTTTGCGCGGATAAGCTGAGCTTGATACGATAAATTTGTCCAATCTCTTGAAAACTCTGAAAAAATTTCGCCATCAAGCTTGCTTCCATGCGCCATTGCAGTTACATTTCTCTTCTGCAATTCAGGATCATAATGAGCAAGATTATGCATCTTCAATCCCACAGAACCCGGAGTTCGTCCCAACAAATGCGCAAGTTTTATAATTTCCGGATTACCTTGGCTAATCTTTCCAAAAGGTGTACGGCAATACAAATCAAATGCCAAAATAGTTTCTTCTCGGCTCCATTTTATTCCTGTCCTGTCGGCTACCATATTGCTTTTCTCTCTTTCATTTACTTTATGTCCTTAATAACATACTGTTTGCCAGAAATGACAAACTTTGTACCTTCCTTCTTACCAAGCAGATTTTTCGGTTTCGTTGAAATTGTTTTTCCTACAGCTGTAACCTGCCCATTTTTTATCACCATCTCTGGTCCAAATGGCTTACCTGTAACATCATTAACCGCTCTAAAATGGCTACCTTCTTCTAATACAGCTATGCTTTTAATTTCAGCCATAACATTTTTACATAATTTTTCTGCTTGAGTCTTGTCAAGAAAATCTAAAACTGTAATAGCACCCGCTTGATTTAATTTGGCTAAAAAAGCACGTACTTCTGTTCTCGATAGTTCTGAATTTTTCTTTAACTCCTTGAGTGCGGCCAACACAAGTACCTTATTTCTGGCATAGGAACGCTCTGTAATTGATGTGAATATATCCTGCTTGCTAAAAAAATATTCTGTATATTCATAAGGATTTCCATTTTCGTTATTCTCGTCATAAGTTAAATAAACACTCCAATATAATCGTGCTATACCCTGACGAACAAAGGCTTTTCCTTTCGATGCCTTGAAAAAATAACGTGTTCCAATACGATCGATTGCTTTGTCTGTCGAAGATTTTTTTGTTTCATTCTCTTCCGCTTCATCTTCATCATCCGGAAGGTCAATTCCCCATCTTGTATGCATATAATCCCAATGTTGTTTATGTGCCATATACGCCCATAATCTAAGATCACTTGCCTGAACTAAATTTATATGTCCCTGCAAAGCTTCGTATAAAATCTTTGCATTAGAGAAATCTGTTTCCGGACCTCCTGAAATAAGTTGATAATCATCAACTTCTATTCCCGTATCAAAAAAATAATTAGGCTTGTCATTATCAATAAAATATTGATCAACCCACGTTTCTGCATCTTGGTACTTATTCAGATTATCAGGTATAGTCTGTTCAAGCATATCGAGAGATTTCTGTTTTAAAAAGTATAATTTCATACATCCTCCTATTCTACCTGACAAAGGAATTTAAGTGCATCAGCTGAGTTATTACCTAATAATAATTCTGCTGATGCAAACGGTTTTTCTAGTAGTTGTAAGTACTTTCTTTCATCGTTTTCAGCAAAACGCTTTAAGTTAACTACAATCGTCTTATACCATGCACGATTTTGATGACCACTTTGATGCTCCGGATCTTTCTCATCTGCTGCAATGATTCCAATTGCTTCTACCAGTGCCGGCACTATCAGTATTGCATTTAACATCTTGTATTTAGATCGATTGTATCCACAGCTTCTATAGTTCTCATATTGATCAGCTGGCAAGGTGAGCTTAATAGTACTTTGAGAAAAATCACATTGAATTTCTTTCAGCTTATCATTTCCTCCAACATCAACGATGGAGGAACCATTTTTTATGATATCATTTTGATACAGCGCATCAAATGTTCTTTTCTGACCTATACCTATGATGTCTCCTGCATTTAAATCAAACTTCATGTCCTGGTATTCTTCCGCAAAATCTTCATTTGTAAATCCTTCAATCGATGTTGCAGCAACTATACATGCTATCAACTCAACTCTTTCGTGAATCATCTGTGGATCAAGTCTGATTACTCTGTTTTCATGTATTGGATACAGTTTTCTAAACCAAGTCGATACGCATTGGACCTCCAACGCATATGTAAGAATCCTTTTGCTAAGCAAAATTTGAATACCTTTGTTATTTATTTCAAAATTTGTATGCACAGCATATCCATCTGGCTCAAGAAGTACTTTGAGTTCGCCGATAAACTCAGTACTCTGATAATCGTCTGTATACTCACGAATTACAGGATACGGATAGTTAATATTAATGTTTAGCATATGCCCGCACCTCCAATGTTCTTCTCGTCTTTTCTTCCAGCTTAATTCTTAGAATATTTTTCTCACCTTCATTATGAATACCCTTCAATTCAATCATGTCATTTTTCATAGGAAGTTTCTTTCCATTCATGATTGCTTCAGAAATATTAGCTTTTGATAAATTATCATCATCACTTCCTATTCTGATTCCTACGACTAAATCTTCAGCATTTTCATCTAGCACAAATGAGATTTGATACTCACCAGTGGTCTTATCAAATGGTGTCCTTATACCAGAAATCAATACTTCAGAAGCTTTTCCGGTTCCAGTTCCTTTTTTATTGTTTGATTTCTTATGGTATTTCCTTTTACGTTCTTCTTCCTTCTTTTTACGCTTTGAACCTCCATTTTTTTTCATGCTTATGTCAGCTTGTCTTCTTTTCCTTCCAGTTTTCACGCTCTGTATCTCAAACGTAAGTGGTCTAAAATCCGAAAACGCCTTTTCTTCTTTTTGATCATCATCTGCCTCTTCGTTTGGCAGAAACTCGCTTAATCCAAAAGCATCAACTGATTCATCTCCAAAATCAGGCATTTCTGCTTTAACTGCATCAAGAATTATTTGATGTACTCTATTAATAATTCCTTTTGCTTTCGTTTTCTCTTCCTTATATTCATCTGCAGCCCAATCGTCATGTGCTTGATTTTCACATTTTCTAAGAAAACTACTAATATTATCCTTAGGATCCTGTGATGCCGCTCCCTCACCTGTAGCAATAAATATCGCAGTAAAATTCATCGGAATTCTAAATGCACAATCTTCTCTAATTTTCATTCCTGCTTGGCGCATTTCCAATACTTTCTTTTCAACAACATCATCACCAGTCAAAAGGTAAAGTTCATAATTCCCCATACTTTTGCCATTATATTCAAATGGAGCCTTGATAATTTTATGTCTGCTATCTTGCAATAGCCTCCAATAAGATGGTGCTGTAAATTTAAAAGCAGTATCATCTGCCATATGTTCTTTACAGTATTTCTCGTAAAATGTGATCATTTCCCCAAGGTTATTCTGAGTAATCTCTACACGCTTCTCCCCATCCCGGATTTCCACTTCAAGTTTTCCACGATAAATAGAGTAGAAGAAATATTCAATAACACTAATTGCAGACTGCTCTACCCAGGTATCCTCGTCTTCTTTTACAAATCCAAGTACAAAAATATCTGTACCAGTCTCTGTTCTTCGAAATACTGGTGCAATATCATTAACATCGAAAACAGCATCAAAATTTTCGCTATCTTTATCTGCAAATAATCCTATATTCTGTTTGTTTTTCCCATCTTCCTTAAATGTAGTAAGAATAGCTTTTCCCTGAAACGCATACTCGTCATTAATAGTTTTCGTTGAATACAACACTGTTCTCACAGATGTAAAATTATATGGTGCAAATTTGCCCACACCAAAAGCACCACTAGAAGCATTTGACTTATTGGTAGCACTCCTCTCACGTACAAGTCCTGTCCAGTTACTTCCTGTTTCTTCTTTTACACCGCGCAAACCTGTCGTATTGTAGTCACTAATTTTTAAAACTGGAACTTTGGTATCACCAGAAAAGTATTTATCCGCTGCATCTCGAATACTTCTCAGTTTTTCACCATCATCACCATCCGAATAATACTCCGAGCACTTATGAATAACTTCACGCAATCTTTCGTGACCAGGAATATCCTCTAAATCAACATAAATCAATTCAAATTTTGCCCTTACTGGTACCCCATCCGGAAGTTCCGGATTTTTTGCATCTGTAACATTTTGTAAAATTTCTTTGGCCAGACCTTTATATGGCTGTCTTTTAAAAATCCCTATTCCTGACTCATTTACGCCAACCTTATCTGATGATCCCAGATCAGAAAAAATCCATTGAAAATTTTCCTTCCACTGAAACATACTGTACCCCTCCATGCGGTTAATCAAGTGTAAATTTACTTCCTTTTTGGCTATCCTGCTTACTATATCTCTTTTTTGCTTCATCCAGTTCCGTTTGAATCGTATTAAATATCTTATTTACATCCTTCTGCGAATACTCATACAAGCTCTGATTCGAACAATTTCCCAGTAACTGAATCATATTAATAATCTTGTTTGTCCTTGCCTCAGCAATTCTTACAAATTTCTCTCTTTTGGTTTCTTCGTTCTTCATACCATACCTCCATACGATATACTCATAGTATCTACATTTAATATAAGCTGCTTTTATTATGTGTGTCAAGTATTTTTACATTATTTCTAAAATACTATCGTTATTTTAAAATTACTTCTATTCATTTAATTACAAATCGCAAATAAATATAATAGAATTATCAAGTTATTCCGCCTTCTCATTTGCTCATACAATCGAAATTATTTTAAATTTATTTTTAAAATAATTATAGCGCAGGTTTTTTATTCCCTGCGCTACAATTATAAATATTTTAAAACTGTCTCAGCAATCCCCTTTGCCATCAAAGGCGGAACTGCATTACCCACTTGTTGATACTGTGCATCTTTTGTCCCCTTAAAAACAAAACGATCCGGAAAGGATTGTAATCTCGCTGCCTCTCTAACACTTATTGCACGATCTATAGTTGGATGAATCCACATCGACTTTCGAACGTTTATCACTGTTCCACTTGGCCTATTACTATCTAATCGTAAATAAATACTATTCTGTGTTCTTTCCGGTACAGCATAATTATCTTTTAATCCATTATCTAGATTATGAAAATTTTCACCCTCTTTAAGTGCTGCAAACCTTGCCTTTGCTTTATCTCTACTCTTCGGTACAATATGATTACTGATGCCTTCTGATCCTTTTCTCATAATTCTAGCATAATCCGATAGATTTTCCGTACTGGAGTCATAGGGAAGTTTTTCCGGTTCATTATCCTCTTCATCAACCTCATAATCTCTAAGATCTCCAATTGCTTGCCCTACCGTAACAATCTCAGCACCATTACCTTCCGGCATTTCTATTTCCTTTTCTTGGATAATATCTGAACGCACCCCAATCATTATGAATCGCCTTCGTTCCTGGGGAACACCAAACCATAAAGAATTAATCACCCCGCTGTTCTTTTTATAGTCATCCCCTAATATTTTATTCACATATTCAATTACCGAATAGGATTTTACGCGAGCAATTATCTTCCCTGTTTGCAGGTCATTTTCTATTTCATATATTATTTCGTTAGAATCAAGCTCCTCCTTAAGACGAAATGTTTTTTGAAACTTAATAAATTGACCTAACTCTGTAAAACATGCGCTAATCTGCTCCGTATTAATCATATCAACTATCCAGTTTAAAATGCCAAGATTGTTTTTCACTTCTTCTGCCTGTGAAGCAATCTTATCAATAATCAGCTTTGATTTATTCTTTATGTACTTCGAAAGCCGTTCTTCACTATTCCTATTTTTATATAGTACATTTAGCAATTGAAACAACTCATCCGAAATCTTGTAATCTGCGACTGCATCTGCCTGAATGATGTTCATAAGACTATATCCATTATAATCGTAATCAGCCAGTACCAACTCATCTTCTCTCATCTGGACTCCTAGTGACGTCACAACATCATGATCTTTTGCTGAATCATAAAATCTATGAGTCTCCGATGAAAGCATGCTAACATTTTCCATAACAAAAGCTTTGGGCCGGATTTCCTTAACAGCGCGGAAATACTCTTTTACCAGAGAATTATTCATGCTTATAATATGATTCTTCTGTCTATTTGCATTTGAAAATCCTTGACACGGCGGACCTCCTATAACCACATCTATCCCGTCAAATTCAGATGCAAGAGCCGAAAAATCATAGTCTCTAACATCAGGAATCAATCTGATATCATTACGTCCTTTATGATTTTCAATATATGTTTTTCTAGCATTTTTATTATTCTCTGCTGCAGCTACAATCAAGAACTCTCCTGTTGACTCAAACCCATAACTAAGCCCACCGGCTCCCGCAAACAAATCAATTGTTTTTAACATAATATCTGCTCCTCCACCATTTGTATTATTTGAGACAAAGACTCGCTTCCAAGCTCGTTTCTTGCAAGTGTTTCGAGCAGGTAATACGCTTCGTCGTTTTTTATGATATATGCTTGCATTTCCTGTGGTAGCTTTCCTCTCGCCTTTGCGGCTTCCTTATATAACTGTCTTTCTTCATCCTTTGATAATTCCAAAAAAGAGACTATTTTCTTCAAATCATTGTCCGAAAACGGACCATTTTTACCATTTTCAACATTACTCACTAGCATAGGCTTTTTCTTAATAACATCAGCTATCTGCTTCTGAGTAATCTGCTTTTCTATTCTCAGATCTCTAAAATAAGAGCCAAATCCCATATCTATCCCTCATATAAATATATAAATTTGTTTATTTATAATTATACCATCTTTTTATTATTTTTCAACAACTTCAATAATAATTCTCATTTCTTATCATATACCTTAATAGCTTTCTCCACTAGATCACAAACAAAAACGCCCCACACCTGCAGGACGTCCTCTCTCAAATATTCACTTAACTTTCACCTGTAGTAGTCTCCCCGTAGAACTCTATTAACGATTTTCCCAAGGGGTTCACTTCTATATATACTCTCTTAACGATTACTTCTGCACAATCCATTTTAATTCGCCTGAGAAGTAGTCCTTCAGTAGTTCCGTGGCACTATGACTGCCGTACTATGCCCAGTTCTTCGGCACTTTTACCTACACATTCGGTAGTCCGTTCACCCTGCCGTGGCAGATAAAGAGTATTTTTATCATTGTTGTATAACCTCGCATTTCTTAGTTTTTCTTGGTTTTTCGGGCTTTGTAAGCCTTTGTAAATTTTTGCTTTCTGGCATAACTTTGTTTATCTTTGCATAATATCGTCAGCAAAAGTTGTAATTTTTACAGTATAAACAATACCATGACCTATTATTTTAAATCGAACTAATATTCTTAATACATCACCCATAATATATAAAATGCCTGTCCGATTAGCATAAAGCTAATCTTTCACATCTATCACACCTCTACATTTCTTCTATCTTGTATTTTTTCTTTAGACGCTTCTCATATGATACCATGCCCATGAATCAGCTCCGTGGAGTCTAAACAATGCTGCTACTATTTCATCATCATTTATGTCACTGGAGTCTACTTTCTCACCTAAATCTTTTCGCTTTTTCAAATCAAGATACGCTTTTGCGCCTGTCTTTTCTACGCCATAAGCACGCAGGTTCATCTGCTTGCCCTGAGCTTTGTGCTTTTCAATATAATGGGCGGTCTGAACAAACATACCACCACTACCGCAAGCTGGGTCGAGAATCCTATCCTCAGTAGATGCAAGGACTTCTCCATATTGAGGTGTTTTCATATCAGTACTTCCCATTTTCCATATCTCTTTCCGTCCACTCTACGGATATAATCCTTTTTCTGCAAGGACTCCATAATTCGTTTTACGGTGCTAAGGGATTTTCCTGTCTCTGCCACAAGCTCTTTTTGCTTAATGGAGGGATTCTTGTAAATCAATTTCAAAACTGCCAGTTCTTTTCTGCTGACATATTCTTGCTTAATATGCAATCCTAAAATAATCCAAATACGCTTTATACTTGTCCTGTGCGGTCAGGCAAGTATCTGTCAAATAGCCTTTTTCGTTGTCCCATTCCTTCAATCCACGGTAATAGAACATCTTCAGATTGTCCTCAATGATGAACGGAACAATATTGTATTTCAGGCACTCCTTAAACATGATCAATCTTCCCACACGCCCGTTGCCGTCCTGGAACGGATGGATCCGCTCAAACTTCACATGGAAGTCCAGAATATCCTCAAAAGTCTTTTCTTCCTTAGCGTTATATTCCGTCAGCAAGGCCTTCATTTTATCGGCAACTTCTTCCGGAAGGGCTGTATCCCTGCCGCCGACTTCATTCGGAAGTTTCTTATAATCTCCAACAGC
>JABLTP010050565.1_pt1 | contig 65724 bp, 64 predicted proteins | sample 7160111 | NCBI WGS metagenome assembly JABLTP01 (sample SAMN14651227, study PRJNA627086) | human gut metagenome | isolation source: feces | host: Homo sapiens
CATTTATGGCGGTATTCAGAACGAAGATAGCGCTGTAATTATGTCTATACCTTTAAAAAATGTTGTCTGGAAAATCTGGAGTTAGAGCTTCCTGATGAAGCGACAACCATGATTTTAAACACAAAAGGTACGCATGGCGATATTTCTAAAGACATCAAGAGCTTTTATGATTATGTAAACAACCACATTGTAACTACTGATTTCACTAAACAGATTGACGATGAAATCAGCTATCTCAAATTAGATACGAAAGTGAGGCGGGAATTTATGCTTATGGAAGCGCGTTTGTTAGATGAAAGACGTGAAGGCGAAGCTGTGGGTATTGCCAAAGGCAAGGAAATCGGTCTTGTTGAAGGTGAAGCCATCGGTCTTGCTAAAGAGAAACTCGCTACTGCTAAACGTCTTTTCAGCATGGGCCTTTCTGTGCAGGATATCGCCAAGGCTACTTCTCTCCCGATTGAGCAAGTCGAAGCGTTGCAAGCTGAGCAAACTTGATACGAAAGTGAGGCGAGAATTTATGCTTATGGAAGCACGTTTGTTAGATGAAAGGCGTGAAGGTGTTGCTGAAGGCGAAGCAAATGCCAACATTGCTACTGCTAAGCGTATGCTGGCTAAGGGCTGCTATTCTCTCGAGGTTATCGCTGAGCTTACAAATTTATCTCTCGCTGATGTGGAGAAGCTAAAGGAAGAGTCTTAAGCACGTAAAGCAAGCCTAATACAAAAATAAAAATTTAAACACAAGGCACTAAAAACCCATGTCCCGCCGAAATCGGCAAGACATGGGTTTTCTGTATTCTCAGTGCATGCTTTAAGAGCGTGCGCTATTTTTATTTTATTATCTTCTGCAGTACGCCTGCATCCACAAGCCTCTGCTTTACCCCTTCTGATACAAATCATAATAACGCCCTTTGCGCGCCAGCAGCTCCTCATGGCTGCCGCACTCCGCAACAGCGCCCTCGTCAAGCACCACAATCTTGTCCGCATGACGGATAGTGGAAAGACGGTGCGCAATAATCAGCGTAGTGCGTCCTACCGCCAGCTCGTCGAGCTCCTTTTGTATCTGCTGCTCAGTAATATTGTCTAGCGCGCTTGTAGCCTCATCCAGCACTACTACCGGAGGATTTTTGAGGAAGACACGCGCAATCGCCAAGCGCTGCTTCTGGCCGCCGCTCAACTTCACGCCGCGCTCACCCACCTCGGTATCGTAGCCCGCAGGCAGCTTTTGAATGAACTCATCCGCCGCCGCAGCCTTCGCTGCCGCCTGCACCTCGTCCGCTGTCGCATCCGGTTTAGCATAGGCTATGTTGTAGCGCACGCTGTCGCCGAAGAGAAAGACATCCTGCTGCACCAGGCCGATTTGCCTGCGCAACGATTCCTGCGTAAATTCACGGATATCGCAGCCGTCCAGCAGAATTCTGCCGCTCTGAGGCTCATAAAAGCGCAGCAAAAGGCTGGCAATGGTTGTTTTGCCTGCTCCCGTAGCGCCCACAAAGGCCACGGTTTCACCTGCTGCCACATGCAGCGAAAGATTGCGGATAACAGGTCTGCCGTCCACATAGGCAAAGCTGACGTTATCAAAGGTAATATTACCCTTGCAGGGCGGGCAGATTTTAGCATCCGGTGCATCGGTAATCTCGGGCTTTTCCTGCAGCAGCTCATAAAAACGCTTGAAGCCTGCCATACCGCGCTGATATACCTGAACGAAGCCTAAAAGCTGCATCAGCGGTTTCATAAACAGGCCCACGTAGAGGAAGAAGGCCACCAGCTCGCCGAAGCTCATCAGCCCCTGATTTATCAGCAGGCCGCCCACTACTAATATCGCCACATTGATAAAATTGCTGAAGAAAATCATACTGCCGACGAAATAGGATGTTATTTTGAAGGATTTTTTGCATACTTTCAGATAGGCATCCGCCTTTTCCATAAACTGCGCCATATCGCTGCGCTCACCGGCGAAGGCTTTGATCAGACGCACGCCGTTAATGCTTTCCGCAGCCTTGCCCGTTACCTCGCCCATTGCCACACGATTGGCAAAGAAGGCCTTTTTCATGCGCAGGTTGACGAAAACGGTATGCACCGCCTTCACCAGAAGCAGGAAGGCAATAAGGCTGCCCAGCATAGGATTCATGTAAATAAGAATAACCATCGTGCCGCCCATCGTCAGCCCGCAGACGATAAGATCAATCGGCGCATTGCCTGCGAAGCCGTTAATTTCGCTCAAATCGCTGGTGAGGCGCGAAAGCAGCTGGCCGCTTTTGTTTTTATCGTAAAAGCCGAAGGACAGCTTCTGCAGATGGCTGAACAAATCGCGGCGCATATCGCGTTCCATGGAATAGCTCATGGACTGCGCCCAGTAGATGATGCTGAAATGCATGCCGAAGTTTACCAGATACATGGCAAGCAGTGCTGCCGACCATTCAAGGAGCAGCGGCAGATTCTTAAGCGGCAGCTGCTGTTCCAGCATCAGCTTCACTACATAGGGAAAGAATAGCTCGAGCAGCGCACGCAGCAGCGAGCCTATCACGAGAAAGAGCAGGATGCCCTTATACGGTTTATAATAGCTGAGAAATGTTTTGAACATAAAGCTTTCCTATCCTCTATTCATATATATTCTAAAGCGCGGGCAGCAGCTTTTGCCAAAACGCTGCCGCGACGTTATATACTTTCTTTTATGATGATACAGTCTACACTATATAGCAGGTATAAAGTCAATAGGATGTGTTCTTAAATAATATCATAAAGCGAGCTATTTGCCAATTGCTATAACACAAGCGCTTCACTAAAAAACTGCCTTTCCTAAAATCGAAAGGCAGTTTTTGGTGTTGCTTAAGCCTTATTCGGCAAGCAGCTTGCCTGCTTCCGCCAGCTTAGCCACGGCTTCGTCATCGGGAGCACCCAGCGCCAGTACGCCGTCAGCCACAAGTGTCGCACCCGCGTCCTTAACGCGTGCTTCCCAATCCTGCATATAGGTTCCGCCCCAGCCATAGGAGCCGAAGAGCGCTACCTTTTTGCCTGCCAGCTTGCCTTCAAGCTCGGTGAAGAATGGCTCGAATTCGCATTCCTCCAGCACCTCAGCGCCCATTGCCGGGCAGCCCAGTGCCAGAGCGTCATAGCCTGCAGCCTCGTCAGCACTGATTTCGCTGACATTTTTTACAACTGCCTCCGCACCTGCAGCGTTAATTGCTTCCGCAATAGCGTCAGCCATCATTTGTGTGTTACCGGTACCGGTCCAAAAAATTACAGGAATTTGTTTCATAGTTCAATTGCCTCCTTATAATGTAGCCACAGCTACCTTGAGCGACATGCCTGCCGCCAGCTTTTGCAATATAATATCACGAAAATGCTCATAGGCCGCAAAGATGCTGCGTGCCTTGGGCACATCGCCATAAACCTTCCAATAGCCGCTGTACTTGCAGTCCGTTCCCTTGTTGAGCACAAAGCCCAGAATATCCTCGAGCGGATAGCCGAGGAAGACACCGATTTCATGTGGAAAGGTCTTCTGCGTATTCAGCCGCTGCTCAAGCCTATGCAGGTAAGCTTCTGCAGAAGCTCCGGCTTCATAGCCTGCTGCAATAAGATACGCCTGATAGCCGGGATTACTCAGTGCCTGCGCCAGTTGCTCCTCATTATAGACCAAAACGAGCACACGCTTAGTACACGCGCACAGACGGCGGAAGACTATTCCCTGCTCAGCGAACTGAGCGTTGTACTGCACAAGCAGCGCGTCTATTTCTTCACCATCATCAGGCATCAGCGAGAGCAGATTCGCCGGCTTAATACCTGCCAATACAGGCGCACAGTTATATGCCAGCAGCTCGTCGAATGATGTAAATCCAAACAGCTTCATGAGCTTTCTCCTTTCAGTTAGATATTGCTAACCACATGCTTATTGTAGCACGTTTTACATTGGTTAGCAATAGGTAACGCAAGAAGCTTTTATGAAAAGGCGTTGACTTTTTCTTGACGCAGTCTGCTTATTGCTGATAATAACCCTGAATCTGCTCCAGCAGGAAATCTGCACCCTTTTCGCCCATAAACGGCAGATGTGTTGCCACTACGCCGTTCATAAACGGTGCGCTGACGAGCACCTTCATATTGCTGTCATCCGCCTGCGAAAGTGCCACATCGTCTGCGAAAAGCAGCGTGTTGCGCAGCTCACGGATTTCCTGCAGCCATTCGCCCTCCTCGGCGTAGGCTTCTACGTCTGCCGCAGGCCCAGTGATGGCCTTCAGGCTGTGTGCGCACATTTTGTGCATCACGGTAATGCCTGCCTGTTCCAGAAAAGCGCCCACACCACGCACCAGGTCATAATCGCCCTTAACAGCTGCCTGCCTTGGCTTACTGCCGCCCATCATGGCAAACATGCTGAGCATGGACATGCCCTTTTCCTTCATTTTGATGCGCATCAGCACCATGGGCTCAGGAGCCTTACCAACCGCTGCGCCTACCTGCTCCAAAAAGCTTACGGTGCCGCTGTAGCCGTAGGGAACGGCATAAACATATGGCGTGCCGAACTTTTCTTCAAGATATTTGGCAGCGGCAAGGCCTTCGTTGCCCAGCACAATATTTACCTGTGCCTTGCCCATAGCTTGCAGCTCGTCTACGCTGGTGTCGCAGCAAAGGCAGGCGTTGCAGCGCAGTCCCAGCGCTTCGCCCAGCAGGCTCTTCACCTCCCAGATGTCGCTTGCCATGCGGTAGCGCCACGCAGAAGCACCAATGATGTTGTACACGCCTGCCTCATGCGCTACGTCCTTCTTTGGCAGATTGCGCACCAACAGCTTGTAGGTTTCCGCCAGGCCGACGCTGTAATCACCGCGGAAGCCTCCCTGCTCGAAGGCCACAAGCTTAGCCTTGACCTCGTTTTGCATATAACGGCACACGCCCTTGATGTCGGTGCCGATGACGGCAGTTACGGAGGAGGCAACAACGAAGATAACCTTCGGCGCATAGCTTTTATCCAGTTCGATAATCGCTTCCTCCAGACGTGTTACATCGCCCATGACAACATCATCCTCGCTCATATGCGTGGTGAAGAGGCGGTTTTGAAAGCGCAGGCCCAAGCCTCCGTATAAACCCATGCTGTAGTGTGTGGTGCCGGCAGGGCCGTACTCCAGCACGATGGCTCCCTGTACGGCCAAAAGGCTCCAGATAATTCCCATTCTATCCGACGGTGTCGGTAAAAATCTTACTAAGCTCACAGGCCGGCCTCCTCTCTGAATTTCTTTGCGTCGGCCACAGCCTTCGCCACTGCCTGCAGCATGAAGCTGCTGCATTCAAAGCCCAGCATTTTGCCTGCCGGGTCGCTGTGCAGCAGGGCAATGCCCTTGCGGCGCAGGCGTTCACCGAACTCATGGCCCATATAGAACCACGGATGCAGCACGTCGTAAACATATTGCAGCGGTGCGATATTTGCCGCCTTGCAGATGTACGGGTCGTTTTGCGCCAGAATGCTTTCGATATCCGCAAAATTAGCCTCGCTCAGCTTATTGCTCTGAATCAGCTGCGGCACCAGGCCCAGGCTGCACAGATAGCTGTTGAGCTCGAAGCAGTCATACTGCGTATTGCCGTAGATATAGGGCACACCCTGCACCGCCGGCTTTATTTCCTGCTCCAACGTTTTGCATTCCTCAAACTTAGCGCCAATCTCCGCAGGCAGCGGCAGCTCCAGATAATTAAACAGATGCTGATAGGTCTGCAGGATTTTTTCCGGCGCTGCGAAGCGGTTAAAGTAAACATAGGGAATGTTATACTGCTCCTGCATAGTCTGCGCCAACGGCAGCGCGATATCATGCACGACGATGTTCACCTTCGCTGCGGAAGCACGGCGGATTTCCTCGGCAGTGCAGCCGCTGGGCAGCTGTACGCCCAGCTTGACGCCTGCTGCCGCTAAAAATGCGTGCAGCTCTGTATCGGCAAAGTTGCCCATGCGCTGGCCCAGAACGTTGACGCTACCGTCACAGTCCTGCTTTTGCATCATGGCGGCGCAGGCAGTGATGGCGCGCTCCAGACCGGGGAAGTGATCCTCGCACTTAAAGTGCTCGGTGTGCACAGCCATCACCGGAATATTGTATTGCTTGGTCAGCTCTGCAGCAATAGCGTCATAATCATCGCCAATTACCTCAATTACGCAGGTGGTGACGAGCATCACGCATTTCGGCTGATATTCCGCCACTATTTCTTTGAAGGCCTTGTGCATGCTTTCGGTGCTGCCGAAGGTTACGTCATGGCTGTCTAGTACAACGGAAACGCAGCGTCCCGCAATACCGCCGTAGCGCTCGTTGAGGGTGAGGCTTTTGGTGTAATAGCTGCATTCGTCCGTGCCTACGATTACCAGCAGGCAATCGTCGATACCGCCTGCCACCATCGCCGCGCCCATCAGCGGACAGTGGGTGCCGGGGAACAGCGCTGTCGTGAGCTGGGGCACATCCTTGATTGTCTGTACCTTGCTCAAGCGGTTCAGGCGGCCTAAGATTTCGTTGCCGTCCATGCCTGCAGCCTGCGGCGGCATACCCATTTTCTCAGCCATTTTGCGCATTTCGTCCTTCTTGTCACCCTTCATGGCCTGCATCATGCTCATCATCTTGCCCATGTCGGGCATAGCGCTTTTGTCGCCGTTTTTCTGCTTAGCCTTGATGGCTTCGATGGCGCTTTTGGGCATGCCCATTTTTTCGGCCATCTTCCACATTGCATCTTCCTTTAAGCCCATGTACTGCCTCCTATTCTTCTTCGTCCTCGCTCATAGCCAGCACACGCTCGGCTAATTCGTTGTATACCTGTACCATCGGTGAGTCCTTGACAAATTCGCTGACGGTACCGCCCTGATTTTCGGCGATTTGGATATCGCCGCTGCGCGGTACGTACTGCACAACCTCAGTGCCGATTTCTGCGGCAGCTTTGGCTACCAGCTCCTGCTCATTCTCAATGTTTTTGGCGTTGAGGATGATGCCCTTTAAGCGTGCGTAGCCGCGACGGCCGAAGTTTTTGATGGCCTGGGCGATGTTGCTTGCTGCGTAGAGGGCCATCATTTCGCCGGAGGATACGATGAATACCTCGCGTGCGTAGCCTCCGCGAATGGGCATGGCGAAGCCGCCGCAGACTACGTCGCCTAATACGTCGTAGATAACGATGTCAGGCTTGTAGGTTTCAAAGGCTTCCAGCTCGGCCAGCTTTTCGAAGGCGGAGATGATGCCGCGGCCTGCACAGCCGATGCCGGGGGTGGGGCCGCCGGCTTCTACGCACAGGACGCCGCCGAATCCTTCAAAGACTATGTCCTCTAATTTCAAGGCTTCGCCTTTGGCTTTCAGTTGTTCTAATACTGTGGGGATGCGTTTGCCTTCCATGAGGTTTTTGGTGCTGTCGCTTTTGGGGTCGCAGCCTACTTGCATTACTTTGTAGCCTTTTAATGCGAGGGCTGCGGATAAATTGGAGGTGGTGGTGGATTTTCCAATTCCGCCTTTACCGTAGATTGCTATTTTTCTCATGTTTTTCTCCTTATGGGTTATAGTTATTTAGGGTTATTATTGATGTTTAATGCGAAGTATAGCCTGCTTCCCTTATGCTTGTGTGCTATGATACTTTTTGCCCGGGGCGGCAAAAAGTATCCAAAAAACGCCCTTAACGGCTGCTTCGCCGGATTCCGGCGACTAGATTCGCAAAATTTTTCACGTCGCTGATTTTTGCGTGCCGTTCATCCGCAGGATGCGTCAACACTCCAGCGAAAAATTCCTGTGCCTGTCCGTTGCAAGCGCTGTTCGCTTGACATCGTGGTTCTGGCGAGCCCGTCGTCCGTTCCGGTCTGCGCAGCGCCAAGGATAACATTCTGATTGTCGGAGCGAAGGATTGACTATCAAGCGCAATGAAAGTTTGAGCGAAGTGTATTCTGCGCAGCGCCGAGGGTGGTGTGCTGTTTGTTTGAGCGAAGCAAAGACTATCATGCTTTACGATAGTTTGAGCGTAGTTTAAGTGAAAATTCCTAATTACAAAGCCTATTATTTATATTCTATTACAAATGGGAAGCCTTGTACGAAGTAGCAGCGTACTTTTTGGCCGGCGTCGTTTTTGGCAGCACTGAAGCGCCATTTGTAAAAGGCGCTGAGGGCGTTGTTGTCCAAGGTGCTGTTACCGCTAGAGCGCACTACTACGGCGCTTTCTACGCGCCCATCGATGCCTACAACGCCACGCACGACAACGCGCCCGCCGATTCCCGCATCACGCAATGCCTGCGGATAAACCGGAGCCGCAGTTGAGGCTACGCGCGGAGGCACCTTGGGATTACGCGCAATGCCGGGGCCTGCGCCGTCGCCAATGCCGCTGCCGTGTCCCGCACCGTGACCGCCACCGCTTCCACTTCCGCTGCCTGCACCAATACCGCTGCCGGTGCCTGTGCCATGGCCGGTTCCATGACCGCCGCCGCTGCCACTGCCGTTGCCTTTTTTTGCACCTGCAGGCACATGCTTCACTACCTGCTTCACTACCTGCTTATGCTCTATCTTGCCATCAGGCAGAGTAATCGTTTCTTCCTCCACGACTTCCTCCACCTGCTCCTCGCCATCGTCGGCAGCATCAGCGACAGCTTCATCGCCGCCACCTCCGCCTCCGCCTCCGGCATCAAAGAACACAACGGTGTCAGCATCCGCAACCGGCGGCTGCATAGCAAAGACGCCGGAAAACGCCAGTGCGACGAACAATATAAAATGTATTATCAGTGAACCGCAAAAGCCAAAGCGCTGACGTGCCTTCGCCTGCAGCTTTTCTATCTGCTTCATCGTTACTTACCGCCATCCGTTGCCAGGCCGAAGCGTGCTACGCCTGCGCCCTTCAGCTTATCTACCAGCTTAATCACCTCGCCGTACTCCAGCGCCTTTTCCGCACGGATGACAACGGCGAAGTTTTTGTTCTTCTTCTGCTCCAGGCCTGCCTGCAACGCCAAGGCCTCCGCATCCGTTTGGGCATCGCCCAGATAAATGCTGCCGTCGGCCTTCATCGTCACGGCGAAGGTTGTCGTTGTATCCGTCGCCGCATTTTTGGCCTGCGGCAGCTTCACCGGAATCGTTTTCATGTCAATCATATACATCGTGCTCAGCATAAAAAAGACCAGCAGGAAGAACATAATATCAATCATCGGGATAATCATCAGCGGCGGCGTTTTCCTGTTACGCACATCTCGCAGCTTCATGATCTTGCTCTCCTTGTTTCAGCCTCCAGCAGTGCGCTGAAGCACTGCTCCATATCCGTAATCATGTTGTCCATACGGTGAGCGAAATAGGAATGCGCGCACAACGAAAGAATGGCAACGCACAAGCCTGTCGCCGTCGCAATCAGTGCTTCACCGATGCCGCCGGTAATCGCCATCGGCGCACCCGCTTCCACGTTGAAAATGCTAAAGGCACCGATCATGCCCACAATGGTTCCCAGCAGTCCCAGAAGCGGGGACATCGTTACGATAATGCCCAGGTAATCCAGCTTATCGCGCAGCGTCGCCATAAAAATACCGGCACGGCTTTCGAGGAAGGCGCTCTTTTCTGCCTTGCCGCCTGCAACAGCCTCTACATCGGCAAGCATCTGCGCGCACTGACCGCTGCCCTTGCGCGCCAGCTCCGTCGCCACAGCAAAATCACCGCTGCGCACGGCAGCGCAATAGCGGGAGGCAAAGGCTGCGCCGCTGTCCACGCTCTTATAATATATAAACCGCTCAATGGCGATTGCTATCACAGTTATAGAACAGGCGAGCAACGGCCACATAACCAGTCCGCCCTTCTGAAAGTACATTATCAAATCTGTTATTGCCTGCATATTTTCCTCACAAATCTACAAATGCTGTCGTACTTTTACAGGAGGTGCATACTGCTCCCCAAAGTACATAAAGGAGCAGTATGCTGTATATTATGGAATCAAAACTCTAATTAAAAGGTCATCTCTGCGCCTACACGCCAGGTGCGGCCGTCGATAGTATAGCTATGATTTTCATCATAGGGTAAGGTCTTGTCAAAGATATTGTCTACACCGGCATAAACATGCAGATTTTTTGTAATTTGCTTGTCTGCAACAACGTTAAAAGTGTTAAAGGTATAAGTATTAACATTGCTGGAAACCTTGTACAGATAATCTACATACCACTTAGACCACAAAGTTGCGGTAAACGGCAATTCAGCATTATCGGTATAGCTTAATTGAACAACACCGTTTTGTCTTGCTCTGTTATTCAGACGAGCATTAGTGGTTTTATCCTTGGCATCCGTATAGTTATAAGTAGCCTTAACATTCCAATTATCATTGAAATTGTAACCAACCTCTGCTTCTGCACCACTGATTTCCGCTTCGCCTACATTGTAGTATTTGCTCTTGACAACCATGCCGACACCGGGAACATAGCCACGGTAGAACATATCGGAATCAATAAGATTATCTATTTCATTATGATAATAACCTAATTTGCCGGACCATTTACCTTGCTCTGCTTCAAAACCGATGTCGAAATTAGTTGCTTTCTCAGGTTTTAAATCAGGATTACCTAAGACCTGAACATTCATCATGCCCATGCGTTTATCCATGGTAGAGTACAATTCATATACTGTCGGCGCACGGAAGCTCTTGCCATAGTTGACCTTAAAGCGGCTATTATCGCTGAAGCTATAGGTAGTACCGATTTTAGGAGATGTATGACTGCCGAAGGCATTGTGATGGTCAAAACGCACAGCAGGAATAAGCAGCCATTTATCAGTAATTTTCCATTCATCCTGCAGATAAGCAGCATAAGTATCTACATCCTTTTCAGAACCTGCTTTAGTGATACCGGCAAAGGTTTCGCTATATTTGTTATCACCGCCACCGCCGAAACGTGTACCACGCATATTGGTCGTAGTCCATTCAGCGCCATAAGTCATAGTGTTTTTATCATTCAGCTTCATGCTGTTTTTGCCTTCAAACACCAAAGTATCATACGAGGTATGGTCAAAATCGGTAATAGCATTATTTTCGTTTGTTACGTTGCTTTTCTTTAATGTATTGTAATACATACGCAGATTATAATCGTTTTTATTATCCTTGCCATAATAGGTCAAAGCATAATCGGAACGGTTGTTATCATAATTATAAACACCTTTGTCAGTGCCTTCACTGCTATTACTGGTGAACTGTTCACGCATAAAATTCAAATCTAAAGCAAGACCACGGTTAGCATCAAAGGCATAATCAAAACCAAGATTTAAGAAACGGCGAGGTCCATACATATTGGAGCTGCTTGTATCGTAGCCTTTGATTTTATTGTAATAGCCGCTAACCTCTTTACGGACATCTTCAATACCGCCGCTGGCTTTTACACTTACTTTGCCTTGACGACCGGAAGAATAATAGAAGTTTGTACCCATTTCTTTAGTACCGGTATGAGCACCGATGCTTGCGTGTTCTTTGTTTGCTTTCTTAGTAATGATGTTAATAACGCCGCCCATAGCATCGCTGCCATACAAAGCAGAACCATTGCCACGAATAACTTCAATGCGTTCTACATCTGCAAGATTGATACGGCGCAGCTCATAGGCATTCATTGTAGAACCGGTGTTTTCGGCAGCCATACGACGACCGTCAACCAAAATCAACGTATGCTTACTTTCCATACCGCGAACCATAACCACATTGCCGGTCATACCAACCTCTTGTACATCAATGTTGGTTGCAAAACGCAAGGCATCGCGCACGTTATAAGCAGCAGTATTTTTGATATCCTCTTGGGTAATAACCTCAACGCTTTGCGGAACCTCTTTTTTCTCCAGCTGTGTCTTGGTAGCAGTCACAACGTAATCCGCACCGCTGTATTCATCGTAATTATCTGCCTCAGCAGCAAATGCCATATGGCCGACTGCACTGACAACGCAGGCAGTGAGTAAGGCTATTTTCTTTTTGTTTAAATTTCTCATAATGCACCTCTTTTTTCTACTTGTTTTTTTATGGTATATTTCACACCCGCAAGGTCAGCGACCGCTAACCCACGGATAAAAAAATATCGGAAGAATTTATTTTCTGTCGAACCATACGACAAAATCACCCGCAGGCTTTTCGCCCTTCTGTTTGCGCTCCAGCGGTGTGATTACGGCAACCTTGAGCTCAGGACGCAAAGCTTCCAGCTTTTGCGCTGTACCCAGATGAGCGTCGGAATGGAAGCAGCCGTTGATATGCAAAATCTGCATATTCTGATGTGCGTCGGCAAACGCAGCAATGCTCTCGGCCATCTTGTCATCCTTCAGGCATTGCGCCGCATACACAGCAGCCAGGCGCTGCGGCGGCATTTTCATCGGAGCTGCCGGGGAGCTCATCTGCGCATAGAATTTATCCTTATACGCGCCCTCTGGAGCATAGGTATGCTTGGGCAGCCATTGCTGATACTGCGCCTCCACGCCCTCCGTCGAAGCGTTGTTTTTCGCTACGTGCGCTGCTAAAAAGCGCGGTACGTTAGCGGCAATAACGGGCATTTTCTTTTCTTTGGCAAAATTTACCAGCGGAGCATAATCCGTGCCGTAATTAGGCCAGGGGCGGCTTGCAGCGAGAAAATTTTCTTCGCTCAGAGTATCTGCCAAAAAGTTATTTAACTTACTTTGGTTATCTGCCTCAAACATTTCCATGGATAAGGCCAGTTTCTCGCCTTTTGCCTTATACATTGCCTTCAAAAGCTCTAATTCATATTGGTGTATTTCACTTTGGTCATGATATTCACCAAAGAAGACTACATCATACTTTTGCAGCTTGCTTGCCAGCTGCGCTGCTGTTAAATTTTTACCGCTCTGCGCATCGCTGAACTGCGCCGCATCTGCGGCACCTGCGCCCAGGCACAGCATTGCCATGCTAAGAGCGATTATTTTCATTAATTTATTCATCTTAATCATGCTCCTCTACACTATACGGAAAGCACACGGGATATTTCGTCCCATTGGCCTCGACACGCATAATCACGGCCTTCACATCATAAAGCTCTTCAATAACAGACTGCGTGAACACCTCGTCCGTAGGCCCGTCTGCCATGATGGTGCCCTTTTTCAGCGCAATCAGGCGCTCACTGTAGCGCGCCGCATGGTTCAAATCGTGCAGCACCATGATAACCGTCAGCCCCATTTCATTATGCAATCGCACAACAAGCTCCATCAGCTCCAGCTGATGATGCACATCAAGATAGGTCGTAGGCTCATCGAGCAACAGAATCTTAGGCTTCTGCGCCAGCGCCATGGCCAGCCACGCGCGTTGACGTTCACCCCCGCTCAGGGTATGCACAAGGCGCGTACGCAGCGGTCCCAGCTCAGTAAACTCCAGTGCTTCTTCAATAGCCAGGCGGTCCTCCTGATTGAGGCCGTCGAAGAACTTGCGGTAGGGCAGGCGTCCGTAGCACACCAGCTCCTCCACCGTCGTGCCGCCGGGAGCGTTAGCGCTTTGCGCCATCACCGCCAGTGTACGCGCCACCTCGTCCGTGGACATTTTGTTGATATCCTTGCTGTCGAGATAAACCGCACCGCTCGCAGGCTCCAGCAAGCGACAGAGCGCCTTCAGCAGCGTTGATTTACCGCTGCCGTTCGGCCCGATAATCGTCACAATCTCCGGCTGGGAAATATCCAGTGTCAGGTCCCTGATTATCGTGTGTTCGCCGTAGCGCAAAGTAATCTTTTGTGTATGTAATGTCGGGATATTCATAGCTTAACGCATCCTCCGTTTCAGCAGATACAAGAAGAACGGACCGCCGATGAAGGACATGAAGATGCCCACGGGAATTTCCAGCGGACTGAAAAGCGTTCTTGCCGCCGTATCAGCCAGAGTTACCACCGCACCGCCGGCAATCGCCGCACAGGGCAGCAGGTATTCGTGGTCGCTGCCGATTAACAGTCGCATGATGTGCGGCACGATGAGGCCCACAAAGCCCAGCATGCCTGCTACGCTTACGGAAACCGCCGCCAGCAGCGCGGAAAGAAAGATTAAAATTGTACGCATACGCATCACGCGTACGCCCAGACTCTTGGCCAGCTCATCACCCAACTGCAACGCATTTAGGGAACGCGCACACAAAATCGTGCCGATAATACCAATCGCGCTATAAGGCAAAAGCATTTCCACATGCCCCCAGCTGCGCCCCTGAAAGCCGCCGGCCATCCACATAACCGTACCTTGGATTCTGTCGCTGTAAAATACGTTCAGCGCCGCCATACCGCCGCCGAAGAAGGTGGCAACCGCCACGCCCGCCAGAATCATGCGCAAGGGGTTGATGCCCTTTTCCCACGCCAGGAAAAAGACGATGCCTGTGGAAAGCACTGCACCTACAAAGGCTGCCAGCGGCACCATGGCAGATTGTTCCGGGAAAAGCAGCATTATAACCATCGCAAACAGTCCCGCACCGGCGCTCACGCCGATGATACCGGGGTCTGCCAGCGGATTGTGCAGCACGCCCTGCAGGTTGCAGCCTGCCAAAGCGAGGTTAGCACCCACAAGCACTGTCACAATCGTGCGGGGCAGACGGATGAGGTTCACAATACGATTGGTGTCAGCATCCGCCTCGCCCAGCAGCGCTGCCCATGTTTCGCTCACCGAAAGGCTCACTGTACCGCTGCCGATGCTCACGAAAATGCCTGCGACGAGCAGGATACACAGGCCGCAAAAGACCGCTATACGCATTTTTTCTTTTGTTTTGGCATCATTACTCATTACTTGGCCTCTCCATAGATATATTCTTTCATAATCTTCATCGCGTCGATAGTGTGCGTGCCGGGGTTAACGGTAAACAGGCTCGGCGGCAGCTGGTACACACGGTTATTCTTCACGGCGTTCACGTCATGCCAGATGGCGTTGTCACGCATATTAGCGCGCAGCTTTTCCAGAATTTCCTTGCTGCCGCCCATGGTAATCAGCATCACGATGTCGGGGTTTTCCTTGGCTACGAATTCCATGCTCAGCGGAATGTAGCTGCTGTCCTTCACATTCTCGGCCTTGTCCGCAATGTTTACGGCGCCCAAACGCTCTGCCAGATCACCGCCAAAGCTCTTTTTGGTGGACATGTTGAAGCTGTCCGGCGAGCCGAAGATGATCAGCACCTTCGGTCCCCTGCCCTTCTGTACGTCCTGCGTCAGTGCGGCATATTCATTTTCTATCTGCGCACGCTTGGCGGCAGCTTCCTTTTCTCTGCCGGCAAAGTGGCCGAAGTCGTCTATGCTTTTCAACACGTCCTCATAGGAGTTTATCATGTTCAGGTAAAGCGGCACGCCGGCCATTTCCAGAGGCTTGCGCAGCATTACGTGGAAGGGTACGTTCGTGCCTACAACCAGATCAGGCTTCAGGCTCATGATTTTTTCCAGATTCGGCGCATGGATCATGCCTACTTCGGGGATGTCCTTAATGCTTTCCTTGATATCATCGGGATATGAAGTGCTGGTAGGTCTGCCGACGGCCTTGCCACCGATGGAGGCGAAGATTTCCAGATTAGAGGCATTGAGAAAGACGATTCTTTTGGGCTCCGCGGGGATGTGAACCTTGGCGCCGGTGCTGTCGGTTACAGTTACGGCAGCGTTGGCTGCCAGCCTGTGCTGTCCTCTTGCCAGCAGGAAGTAGCCTGCCAGGGCTATGATTACGACAAATACGAGTAAGATATATTTTTTCATACGCAACTCCCTTTACAATATTAGCTAGCGCTATCTTTAAAATTAAATTAGCCTAGTCTAACTTCACTATGACATTATCTTATAAGATGGGGATTTTGTCAAGATAAAATTAGCGTAGGCTAATTGGGCGAATTAGTTTCCAGTATGAAATTCCAGTGAGATGTCCATTTTCAGCACTTCTTTTGCCTGCATGTCGCTATGCAAGCGCAGCTCTTTAACTTTGCAACCGTCGCGTTCTGCCTGCCGCAGCCAACGCAGCAGGGAATAAAAATTGCCGACAGCACTTATTTTCACTGTCTGCAGCTGCAGACCATGTTGCAAAGGCATAGGCTTGCCCTCCAGCTGCATGCTACTCAGTTGAATGCTTTGCGCTTGTGCCTGCTTTTGCAGGCGCTGCAAGATGTTGTTTAAGTTCAGATTATGCTCTACCTGCTGCTCTAATTTCTTTTGCTTATCCAATAGCTTGATTTTATATGTCTTATAATCACTGTGTTCATCAGCAAAACGAATCTGCTGTGTCAGTTGCCCCTGCAGCTTCTGTGTCTGTTCTACCGCCAGTTGTCGTTCATTCCAAAGCTCTAATGCCTTTACTCCAAAGCCTGTAGACAACACCAGCGCTATGCAGGCAAGCAGATTAATTGTTTTTTCTCCTGCTTTCATTGCTTGCCCTCCTTCATCTGCAGCTGCAGTTTATAAACAAGTACGTTACCCTGCTGCTGCGATTGCAGAAGCTCTACTCTGCTGTAATTTCCACATTTTTGCAGTTGCTCCACAAAACTTTCCAAGGCCAAATTATCCACCGCCTGTCCTTGCAGCACTAAAGGTTTTTTACTGCCGTTGTATTCCAGCAGTGTCAGCCAACAACCGGGCATCATCTGGCGGCAGATGCGTTCCAACTCACCAACGGCCTCTTTCGATGGTTTAGACACTGCAGCCAACAGCTTTTCCAAACGCTGACAGTTACGCTCAACAGCCTCGCTTTCCTGCATACGCTGCCTCCACACCGTATTCTGCACTAATTGCTGCTCTACCTCCAGCAAATCGCGCTGCGCCAGATAACAGCCTCCCCAGGCACTGGCATAAGCCAAAATCGCTAACCCTAAAGTTGCACAGCCTGCTTTTGTCAGATAACGGCCAAAAGTGGCCGCTATCCCCTGTAAGCGCCTCTGCTTCTGCCTGTATATTGATGGAAGAGACTTCCCGGCAAACCATTTATCTGCTGCTTCATCAATCGTTTTACTGCCTAACAAAATCCCCTGCAGCTTCAGCATTAAACTTCTGCACAGCTGCTCCAGTTCAGTACGCGACGCATTCTGTAAGGCTGCAAACATCACATGATATTGCTGTTCATCTGCTTCACCGATAACATGTGCTTCAAAGCTATAAGTATAGTCTTCATGCATCCAAGGAACGCTCTGCTGTACCTCCCATTGCAGTGCAGCCTGCAGTTCACGCTGATGCATTAAAGGCAAAAGCAGCTGTTCGGAGTATACCGTTGCTGCCGCAGGCAACAGCAAAACGGCTGCTCCCTCTTCCACCTCACGCTTTAAAAGCAGTTCACGTAAATTATCGGCAAGTCTTTGCTTATTTGTCAGGCACTCTTCATCCAGCTGCTCCTGCCAGCTGCGTTCTCCATTCTGCCAATACGCAACCTCCCCCGTTTGCAGTGACAAAAGCAAAAGTGCCTGATTACGGCGCCAACGGCAACGCAAAGCGCACAGTACAGGCTCAAGCAACTCCTCAACACTAATACTTTTTCCATGCTTCATCATAAGAACATCCTCCAATACCATGTAATGATTTCTTTGCCACAAAAATACGCAGCAACCGCTCCTGCGCACAAAAACGGTCCGAAGGGAATCGCCTGTTTCAGCTTCCCACGCTTGCACAGCAACAATAATGCCCCTACAACGCCACCGCTGACAAAGGCGAGCAGCAAACACAATAGTCCCTGCTCTAAGCCAAGCCAGATTCCCAGAGCCGGCGCCAGCTTAACATCACCCTCGCCCATACCTCCGCGACTGGCAAAATACAGCACCAGCATTATTGCCAACATAATTCCAGCTCCGTAAGCAGCATCAAAAAGTTGCCCCTCATACCACGCGCGTACTAAGCCAACTGCCGCTAAAATTAATGTTACCTTGTCATAAAGCAGCATAGATTTCATATCAGTATAAGTGTGATAAAGCAAACCGAGAACAAAAATAACGGAAAACATGATTACCTCCTTAATTTTTTCCCAAAAAAGCAAATAGGACCCCTGCATTGCATTACTACAACACAGGAGTCCTAAAACTCTTTACTACATATTTACTTTTTCTGCTCCCAGATAAAGCCAATGCACTTGACTACAGAGCTGAAAGTCTTGCTTGCTGACTACCAGTTCAGGTCCTCAACCTCTTGACGGCCTTTGCCGGTCAGAGCATCCATCATGATGCGTTGCTCGATTTGAGCAGCCAGCTTCTTGGTGAACTTAACAGTATCCGGGTTAACGGACATGCTGTCGATACCGCTCTTAATGAGGAACTCGCAGAACTCAGGATATACGCTCGGAGCCTGACCGCAGATAGAAACGGTCTTGCCATCCTTATGAGCAACCTCGATCAGGTGACGGATTGCACGGCGTACAGCCAGGTTACGTTCGTCATAGATATGGGAAACAGTATCGTTATCACGGTCGCAGCCCAGAACCAGCATGGTCAGGTCGTTGGAACCGATGGAATAGCCGTCAACAAATTTGTTGAACTGGTCAGCCAGGATGATGTTGGACGGAATCTCAGCCATCAGCCAAACCTTGAAGTCCTTACCACGGGACAGACCGCAGTCAGCCATGATTTTGGTAACCTTTTCGCATTCCTCTACGTTACGGCAGAACGGAATCATAACGTTCAGGTTCTTCAGGCCGAACTCTTCACGAACCTTGCGAACAGCCATGCATTCGAGCTTGAATGCTTCGATATATTTAGGATCATAGTAACGGGAAGCACCGCGCCAGCCCAGCAGAGCGGAAGGCTCGTTCGGCTCGAATTCGTCGCCGCCCTTCAGGTCGCGGTATTCGCTGGACTTGAAGTCGGAGAAGCGCATGGTTACCGGTCTCGGAGCCATAGCCTGACAAACTTGGCGGATGCCTTCAGCCAGTTGGTCTACAACCTTTTCCGGTTGACCGATTTTGATCAGATACAGCGGATGTTCATGGATATAAGTAGTCCAGATGAACTCTTCGCGCATCAGGCCGATACCGTCGCAAGGCAGAGTAGCATATTTTTCAGCCAGCTCAGGATCGCCCAGGTTCATATAAATCTTGGTGCCGGTCGGCGGGAAGTATTCAGCAGCAGCAACTACTTGTTGTGCCGGCTGTTCAGCCTTCGGCTCTTCGATGATGCCTTCGTATACAACACCATGAGTAGCATCAATGGTTACATCAATACCGTCAGGAATGGTGGTGGTAGCAGCTTCGCCACGGCTCTTGGTACCTACGATACAGGGAATGCCCAGCTCGCGGGATACGATAGAAGCATGGCAGGTCATTCCGCCGCTATCGGTTACGATTGCTTTCGCTTTCTTCATAGCCGGTACCCAGTCAGGAGCGGTCATTTCGGTTACGAGGATTTCGCCTTCCTTGAATTCGTCGATATGGGACGGATCCAAAATTACATGTACGCGGCCTGCTACATTACCAGGGCTGGCAGGCAAGCCTTTAACGATAACTTTGCGATCAGTAGTCACTTTCTTCTCCTCTTTCGGTGCACCATTTTCTTTGTTACGACGGCTCCATACGGTTTCAGGACGGGCTTGCAGGATGTAAACCTTGTTATCGCGCTCGTCAACGCCCCATTCCATATCCATGTAGCAGCCATAGTGTGCTTCAATTTTCTTAGCGCATTCAGCCAATTGTTTGATCTGCTCATCAGTCAGCTTCTGCTCGTTTTGCTCATCCAGCGGAACAACAACCTCTTCGCAGTCGCCGTCAGCTTTACGGATCAGCTTAATGTCCTGCGCGTTAACGTTCTTTTCAACAATCTCGCAGGTAGCTTTATTTACAGTATAGTTATCCGGAGTTACGGTGCCTTGAACAACATATTCGCCCAAGCCCCATGCGCCCTCGATGAGGATGTTCTTGTCGTCGCCGGTAGCAACGTTAACAGTGAACATAACGCCAGCAGCCTTGGAGAATACCATCATCTGTACTGCAGCGCTCAGTGCTACATCCAGATGATCAAAGCCTTGTTTTTCACGGTAGTAAACCGCACGGTCGGTAAAGCAGGAAGCATAGCATTCCTTAACCTTAGCAACAATGGTTTCTGCACCCTTTACGTTCAGGTAGGTGTCCTGCTGGCCTGCAAAGCTTGCATCCGGTAAATCCTCTGCGGTAGCGCTGCTGCGAACAGCAACGAACGGATCAGCCTGGCCAACCTTTTCGCCCAGCTCTTTGTAAGCTTGGGCAATCAGGTCCTGCAGATCCTGCGGCATTTCTTCGTCCATAATTGCCTGGCGGACCTTAGCGCAAACCTCGCGCAGCTGAGCGCTGTTGTCTACGTCCAGACCGGCAATTAAAGCTTTGATCTTTTCATACAGACCGGTCTTTTCAAAGAAGTATCTGTAAGCGCAGGCAGTAGTTGCGAAGCCATACGGTACAGGTACGTCAACATGAGAGGTCAGCTCGCCCAAGGAAGAAGACTTACCACCGGCGATTGCTACGTCTTTTCTCTCCAGCTGGTCAAACCACAGCAGGAATGCTTTTTCTTTCTCCATAATAATTTGCTCCTTTTAAAATACTATACTTTTTTCTGGGGAAATCCTTAATATAGTGTATACTATATCACATTTAAAGAGCATATTCAAGCGATTTCTGCAGTTTTTTTTAGATTTTTTGTAGAAAATTCACCGGCATGCTATAATACAGATAAAAGTGAGGTGCGTGCCATGAATTTTATCGACAGCTTCTGCAGTAACATAAAAAAGGTAATTGCCCTTATAGCTTTAATGCTCCTTTTAACGCTCGTTATTTTAATTTTTACGCATACATCATTAGGCTATTTCCTTGTACTGCTGCCCATAACACTGCTGATTATTTATCTTTTACATAAAATAAAAAAACTTGATCCGGAGAACGCTTTCATCTATAACTCCGTTTTAGTAATTCTGCTTTTCATTTTTATCCTCTTTGATTTGCGAAAGGATATAGTGCTGCTTGGTTGCTTCGCTTATATTATCCATCTATTGATGGCATACCATCTGATCCTAAAGCCGCCTGCCATAACGCAGCAGCAGGAAAAAAATGATATAGAATCAGACACTATCAACGTCACCGGCTCTTTTATCACCTACGCCGACATCTGCCCCGACGACGGCGAGGACTACGGCCCCGAAGGCAGCGTTATCTGGGGTCCGCGTACCATCGAAGAAAATATCTGTATCAACGGCAAATGGTACATCAACGAAAACAGCGAGGAATGGGAAGAAAACGAAGGCTGCTGAGCCATTAAACAATTTACGCAGACGCTCATATGCATGGGCGTCTTTTTTTGCGCACAAAAAAGCGGTCCTACCAAAGTAAGACCGCTAATTAACGATTGGTGGAGACGAGGAGAATCGAACTCCTGACCCCCTGCTTGCAAGGCAGGTGCTCTCCCAGCTGAGCTACGCCCCCAAAAGGCTTCGCGCGCATTTGCGTCAGAAACAAGTAAAATTTTACAGGAAAGCGACGCATTTGTCAAGCATTTTTTATTTGGTAATCAGCTCAACCAGCTTCAAAGTCATCAGGCAGGATTTTTCCACGGCAACCATCGGCATAAACTCGCAGTTGGAGTGGAAGTTGAGTGCGCCGGTGAAATAGTTCGGCGTCGGGATGCCCTTGGTGGAAATAAAGGAACCGTCGGTGCCGCCGCGCATAGCGATATCCTTCGGCTCGATATCCAGCTCCTTCATAGCCTCGAAAATGTACTCTACGCATTTTCTGTTGTCATCAGTCAGCGCATCGGCAATGTTGCCGTATACGTCGGTGATGTTCAGCTCAATGCCGGCCTTCGGATTTTTGGCCTGTACATATTCCACAGCATGACGGATGAACTCCTTGCGTGCTTCATACATCTTTTTGTTATGGTCGCGGATTTTGATATCCAGAGTTGCTTCCGCAGCGTTGGATTTAATAGCCTGCACCCAGATAAAGCCTTCGGTGCCCTCGGTGTGCTCCGGAGTCTGCATTCTGTCGAAGCAGTTGATGATATCTACGGCAACCAGTGCCGGGTTAACCAGAGTGTTCTTAGCGGACATCGGATGTGCGGTTACACCCTTGATTTTGATGTGTGCGCTGCCTGCGTTAAAGGTTTGGTATACAACCTCGCCCAACTCGCAGCAGTCAATGGTATATGCAAATTCAACCGGGAACTTGCTGAAATCCATCTTCTTGGAACCGCAAAGACCAACCTCTTCATCCGGAACAAAGGCTACATAAATTTCGCCGTGCGGACGGTTTTCCTTAATGATGGTTTCCAGTGCTACCATCATGTTAGCAACGGCAGCCTTGTTATCTGCGCCCAGTACGGAGGTACCGTCGGTGGTGATAAGGTCGCTGCCGATATATTTGTTCAGCTCTGGATGCTCGCTTACCTTAATGTAGATTTGCTTTTCAGCGTTCAGCAGTACATCGCCGCCCTGATAGTTTTTCACAATCTGCGGATGTACCTCGGGAGAAAGGTTTACGTCAACGGTATCCATATGCGCAACCCAGCCTACATTCGGCACGGGAGCGTGGCCTGCAGGCAGGTTAGCCGGCAGACGTCCGGTCAGCACGCAGAATTCGCTGATTTCCAGGTCCACCAGACCAAGTTCAGCCAAATCCTCCTTCAGCAGCTTTGCCATATCCCATTGGCCGGGAGTACTGGGAACAACAGCACAGCCCTCCTTACTTTGGGATGGTACGGCAGCATGAGGGAGCTCAGCGTACCGATACCGGCGCTCTTCACGTACTTCTGGCAGTAAAAGTGCTTACGTCAAAAAGTCAAATGTATACAGTATTAATATTTTACTATATACAATCTCGGCAAAATCTGTGCTATAATAAACAAAGCAGTTACATCTGCCCCAAAACAAACTATAACAGCAAGGAGTTTTTTTCATGATACTTTCTCAACGTATTCAAAGCCTGACAGCATCTCCTATCAGAAAGCTGTCTCCGTATGCTGACGCAGCCAAGGCTGCAGGTAAAAAGGTTTATCATCTGAACATCGGCCAGCCTGATATTGCCACTCCGGCACAATTCATGGACAGTGTGCGTGAATTCCAGGCACCGGTAATCGCCTACAGCAATTCCAAGGGCGAAATGTTCCTCTTAAAGGCTGTACAGAAATATTATGCAGAAAAAGGCATGGATTATGCTATCGAAGATATTTTCGTTACCAACGGCGGCAGCGAGGCCCTGATTTTCGCAGTTATGGCTCTGTGCGACCCTGGCGACGAAATCATGGTTTTCGAACCATTCTACGCTAACTACACCACCTTCTGCAAGGAGTTCGGCGCTAAAATCAACGCTGTTCCTACCAGCGTAGAAAACGGTTACCACCTGCCCAGCGAAGAGGAAATCGAAAAACACATCACTCCGAAAACTAAAGCTATTCTGCTCACCAACCCCGGCAATCCTACCGGCGTAGTTTATACCGAAGCAGAGCAGGATATGATTTCCCGCATCGTGCGCAAGCATAACCTGGCTTTAATTGCTGATGAAGTATACCGTGAATTCGTTTATGACGGTGCATATCGCAGCTTCGGCACCATGCCTGAGCTGGACGACAACCTGATCATCATCGATTCCGTTTCCAAACGCTACAGCGCCTGCGGTGCGCGTATCGGCTGCATCATCAGCAAAAACAAGGAGCTCAGCAAGCAGGTTATCAAATGCTGCCAGGCTCGTCTGTGCAGCCCGATTCTTGAGCAGGTCGGCGCAGCAGCTCTGTACACCACTCCGGCAAGCTATTTGGAAGAAGTTAACAAAGAGTACAAAAAACGCCGCGACACCATCGTTGCAGCTTTGAAGAAGCTCCCCGGCGTGAAGGCATCCGACCCGAAGGGCGCTTTCTACATCATGGTTAACATGCCTGTTGACGATGCAGAAAAATTTGCTATCTGGACTTTGGAAAACTTCGCTATCGACGGCGAAACCGTTATGTTTGCTCCAGGCAACGGCTTCTACAACACCCCCGGCAGCGGTGTTAACGAAGCACGTCTGGCTTATGTATTAAAGAGCGAGGATTTGGAGCGCGCTATCTACATTCTGGGCGAAGCACTCAAAGCATATCCCGGCCGTGTAGAAAAATAAGCTCACAAAAAGTTTTTCAGTAACAGGCGCATGAGCCAATACAGTACATAATAGTATAATCAACCCCCTGTTGCATTAGCGATAGTGCAACAGGGGGTTAAATTTTTGTGCTTATTTTAAACTTCGCATCCATTTTTCTATATGCTTGGCAATAACGTCATTGTTAAGATTTTGGAACATAAAGTGGTCGTTGCCGTATATGCCTTCTTTTGGCAGGTCAAAGACTACGCTCTTACCACCTGCATTATTGTAGTTTGCGGCGAACGCTTCACATTCCTGCAGCTTGTTCTGCCAAAATTTAGTCGCAGCGAGCTTGGGGTCACCGTTATGAATATAATCGCCAAAGCAGAAGGCTACAGGTATTTGCTGCTCTGCCATAGATTTATATTCCGCACTGTCAGTAGCTGGTGCGTTACCAGGCTCAATAGCAACAATAGCTGCAATGTTCTTAGTATATTTAGCAGTGAGCCAGCCTGCGCGTCCGCCTTGGGAGTGCGTGAAAACAACAGGCTTTCGGCCTGTCATGCTGTAAACCTTGTCGACAGTTGCCGCAAGTGCTTTTGCCACCATTTCGCCGTCAAAATCAATGCCTATGTCGGACTTCATGCCTGTATCGGGAGTCATCTGGCGGAAGAATTGGTCGACTGCTTCGTCACTGTTAGCGAATTGCGAACCTTCGTTAGGCACGGATTTGCCGTTTTCCCATTTGCCAATGCGGAATTGCGTATACCAACGCTGTTCGAGTGTTTTCGTGCTGATATCACCGCTCACGCTGGTTGCGCCTGCTTCACCGCGACGAGGCTCGTCGACGAGGAAAATACTGTGACCATTGCGTAAAAACATATCGCTCCAGCCTTCACGTCCGTCGGGCGTGGTCATCCAGCCCATGCGTGACTGGCCATAACCATGCAAGAAGATGATTGGAGCTTTATCGGCTTTTTGCGGGATCTGGTAGAGGACGTTGGCGTGATCAACGTGCGCTGTCTGGCCTTTGCCTTTTGCTTCCCATTGGTTATAGGGATCAAAAGTGCCAGGTGAAGTGATAGTTATGCCGCCAGCAGAGAACATTCCTTGCTTGGCGATGTGCAGAGGAGAAGCAAAGCTTGTTGCGCTGATAGCTAAGGTTGCTGCGAGTGCGAGAGAAAAAAGCTGCTTTTTCATGTGAATCTTCCTTTCCTTTGAAATAGATTATTTAAGCTGCAAGACTTTGAGCCATGCGTCAATATTACCAACATCAGCTGGCATAATAATACCATCATCGTCATTTTGCGACTGCTGGATATTGTCAGGTTCAATATCTTTAGGCAAGCTTGCAGGCACATGGACAGAGTTAGGCGTAGATTTGTAAATGCGTTGCATGGATTCGTTCAGATAGCTGCGTGCGCCATAGGTAAAGAAAGGCACAACAGTTTTGCCACTTAAATCATAACTTTCAAGAAACGTGCAGACAACCATGGCAGGCTGGTGCCACCAGATTGGTGAACCGACGAAGATAACATCATATTTCGCCATCTCGCTGGCAGGCAGCGGAGCTTTAACTTCTGGGCGCAGGTTTTCGTAAGCTTCCTTTTGGATGAGGTCTTTATCATCATAAGGGTTAGCAGAATAGCCTTGTGCTGCTTCGATGCGGTAAATATCTGCTCCTGTTGCTTGGGCAATTTCTTCTGCTACAAGTTTAGTATTATTCGTTGCAGAAAAATAAGCAACGAGAATTTTTTTGCCTGCTAAAGAATTTGTATAGGTTGTTTTAGCAGCTATTTGTGGAGCTTGTTTTGTTGTATTGCTTGTTGTATCATTGGCGCAGGCGACGCTTAACAGTGCCAGCATTGCTATAGCTAAAAGTAAAAATATGCGTTTCATGATGATAATCCTCATACGTTTTTACCCATTTCATATGCTTGTTGCATAGCTTTATGTCCCTTAATCGTACCACGTTCATAAACACCGTTACCGATAATAACGCCTTTTTCTATGGCACCTGCTACGCAGTCGGCATAGCCACGAAAGCAATTAATAGTTCTATCTGCTGAGGAAATAGCTTCATCAGCCATTGTTGCGATGTAGTAAAATTCTTTGTTTTTAACTTCCAGCCATCGTGCTACGGTGCGGTCGATGACTGCTTTGAGCTGTGCGTCGATGGAGTAAAAATATACAGGGCTGGCGAGTACAAGTACGTCAGCATCAATTATCTTTTGTAAAATTTCTGCCATATCATCCTTGTGTACACATGCGCCCTGATGGTCGCGGCAATAGTAGCAGGCGGAGCATGGTTGTACTTTTTTTGCTGCTATCCTGATTTTTTCAACATTGTTACCTTTTTCCTGCGCCCCACGCATAAATTCATCGCATAAAAGGTCAGAGTTCCCGCCTTTACGTGGGCTGCCTGATAAAATTAATACATTCTTTCCCATAGTTACTTCCTCCAAAAATTTTAGTTTAGCTGCTATACTGTGAGCTAAGGTTTTATTTCCCTTTGCGTTCTTCCACCATTTTCACGAACCATTCCACCATAGCAGGGTCTTGGTGCGAGAAGAAAGAGCTTGTCTTGGTGTCGAGGGCGGCGATGGCTTGAATATCTTCGTTTGTCAGCGTGAAATCGAATAAGTCGAGATTTTGCGCCATACGCTCTTTATGCGTAGATTTAGGAATTACGACGATGCCGCGCTGCAGCTGCCAACGCAGGATAACTTGCGCAACGGTTTTGTTGTATTTATCGCCAAGTTTTTGCAACACAGGGTTAGTGAACATATTGCCGCGGCCTTCGCCGAACGGAGCCCAAGCTTCATGGATAACGCCGTATTTTTTGAGCCATTCGTGTGCTTCAATCTGTTGGTTCAGCGGATGCGTTTCAATCTGGTTGACCATAGGCTTAATGCGAGCAAAAGAAGCGATGTCGACAAGTCTGTCGGGATAAAAGTTAGACACGCCGATAGCACGCAGCTTGCCTTCTTCGTACAAATCTTCTAGCGCGCGATAAGCTCCATAGTAATCAGCAAACGGTTGGTGCAGCAGCACGAGGTCGATATAATCAGTTTTGAGTTTTTCCATAGATTGCAGCACGGATTTTTTTGCTTCTTCATAACCATAGTGCTCGATCCAGACTTTGGTGGTTAAAAATATTTCTTTGCGGTCAATACCAGATTCAGCGATAGCTTCGCCAACCTCTGCTTCATTGAAATAGCTTTGTGCTGTATCAATCGCGCGGTAGCCTACGTCGAGTGCGTCGAGCACGCAACGTTCACATTCTTCTTTCGTTACCTGATATACACCATAACCGAGTTGCGGCATTTTTACGCCATTAGCTAAAGTTACATAATCCATAGTGAAAATCCTTCTTTCTGTTCATTAAAATTTTATTTTGCAGGCACAACGCTGTTGATAGCAGCGAGGGCGTTTAAAGTGCGGGGATAGCCGATATAGGGCAGGGCGACGGTGATAACGTCTAAAAGCTGCTGGCGTGTAGGGATGATATATAACTCTTTGTTATTGGTGCCGGTTGCTTTTTTGAAAGCATCTTCGGACATATAGCGGGAATCTGCTTTTTCACCGGCGATGAGGAGCAGCGGAGCATTAATCAGGTTGCAGTTAAGATAGTCTTTTTCATAATCAAGTCCTCACTTTCATTTTTCTCATATAACCTAGGTCATTTTTTTTGACTTTATGCTTCTTTCAAGTTACAATTGAAGTATAGCAACCGATTGTAACAATCGGTCAAGCACTTTTCGAAAAATTTTTTGAGGAGGTTTTGGCTATGTATACAATGATGGAAGCGTGCCGTGAAACAGGCTTAACTTATCAGACGCTAAAATTTTATTGTAATGAAGGACTAATTCCTAATGTGCATAGAGATAAAAATAACCGTCGCTATTTTGACGATGCGACGGTTAAGTGGATCAAGGATTTGAACTGCCTGAAAAAATGTGGTATGTCTATTAATGAAATGAAGGAATATCTGACATTGTGCCTGGAAGGTCCTTCGAGCATCGAAGCGCGACAGAAAATTTTGGCGCGGAAGCAGACGGCTTTACAGGAAGAGATGAATAAGCTCAAGGAAAGCATGGATTATATTGATTGGAAACAGAATTTTTATAACGATGTATTGAATGGGAAAAGACCGTATATCAGTAACCTGATTAAGGTGAAGAGTGAAGAATAATAAATAATGAAGTATAAAACAAGGAATCTACTTTATGGTCTGAAGTGGTATTTACCTTCTAAGAATTTTATAGAATCTTAATTAATAAAGCACAAAAAAGCTGGGCTCCCCAGCCTGAAACGAAAAACCAGTGGAGGTTTACCGTCAGGTAAAATTCCACTGGTTTTTTAGTACTGAAAGTACATACCAATCTGCCTTATATTATTTTGTCTGCAATGCTTCCGCCAGCAGCTTTTCATCGGCAATCGCCTGCGACAGCACCTGCTGCGTATCCTCTCCCAGGCGTGGCGCACGCTTTTTCAGCGTCGCTGGCGTTTTGCTCAGCTTCATAGCGAAGCCAAGCTGCCTGTAGCTGCCAAGCTCTGCGTCCTCTACGTTCAGCACCATCTCGTTGGCCTTGGTCTGCTCCGCAGCCACCGCCTCGGCAAAATCCAGCACCGGCGTTACGCAGGTATCCTTGCCCGCCAGCAGCTGCTCCCATTCGGGCAGCGTGTGCTTGGCAAACTCCAGCGTCAGCTGCTGCTTTAAGTAGTCGTGGTTAGCATCATCATCTATCAGGTCCGTCATATCGGGGCGCTGCAGCACAGCGCACAGGTTGCTCCAGAACTTCTTCTCCAAGCACCCTACAGCAAGGTAGCGTCCTTCCTTCGTCGCATAAATATTATAGTTGGCGTTGGCACCCGTCAGCCAGTTGTTACCGCGCTCCGCCACAAAACCGCTGCCGAAGTACAGGCTGGCAGCACCGGGCATCAGCGTCATCGCCACGTTATACAGCGAAATATCTATTTCCTGTCCCTCGCCCGTCATCTGTGCATGGCGCAGTGCAATCATAATGCTCATGCCCGCCGCCATCGACGCATTCATATCCGCCATCAGCACGCCCGGAATCGCCGGCTTGCCCTGAGCCTCACCGCTCATAGCGGTAATACCTGCCAGGCTCACATAACCGATATCATGGTCGGCCTGCTTGGCAAGCGGTCCCTTTTTGCCGTAGCCTGTCAGCGAGCAGTAGATAATACGCGGATTCACCGCCTTCGCCGCCGCATAGTCAATGCCCAGCTTTTCCAGTACGCCCGGACGATAGCTTTCCACCACCACGTCGGCAGTTTTCACTAGCTCTAGGAACGCCCGGCGTCCCGCATCTGATTTCAAGTTAAGCACTACGCTCTTTTTATTGCGGTTCAGCTGCAGATGCCAGTAACCGAAATCCTTTAAAAACGGCGGAAAGCTGCGGGCATAATCGCCCCGTCCCGGTTCTTCGATTTTGATAACATCCGCGCCGAAATCGGCCAACAGCATTGTACAATACGGTCCCGGCAGCAGACGCGACAAATCAAGCACACGAATACCCTCTAAAGCCTGCACAATAACGCCCCCTTAACAGCAGCATATTTTAAGACTGAGTTTTTATACTACCTGGAAGATATAGAATTTGAGATAATTTGTTTCCGGCACCTGCCACAGAATCGGATGGTCCGGAGATTGCTGGCGCGCTTCAATCTGACGCAGAGAAACGTTGGCGTCATGCGCAGCGTCCTGCAGCATCTTCACGAACAGCTCCTCCTTCATGAAGTGCGAGCAGGAGCAGGTTGCCAGATAACCGCCGCGCGGCAGCAGCTTCATCGCCTTCAGGTTGATTTCCTTGTAGCCGCGAATCGCATTCTTCACCGTGCTGCCGGATTTGGTGAACGCCGGCGGGTCCAGAATAATAAAGTCATATTCATGCGAATGCTTGTTGAACAAATCGCTCAACAAATCAAAAACATTGGCCTGCAGGCCGTGCATAACATCGGAGCAATCGTTAATCGCTGCGTTATGCTCCGCCATCTGCACTGCCTCCGCACTGATATCAACCGCGGTAACGCTCGCAGCGCCGCCCTTGGCAGCGTTCAGCGCAAAGGAGCCGGTATGGGTAAAGCAGTCCAGCACATGCTTGCCCTTGGCAATCTTGGCAATCGCCTGACGGTTATACTTCTGGTCGAGGAAAAAGCCTGTCTTTTGGCCGTTTTCTACATCAACCGTATATTCGATGCCGTTTTCGACAATCTCGGTAGTCACAGCGCCGGGCTCGGGGCACAAATCAGTAGCAAACCAGTGCTTGCCCTCCTCCATGCCCTCCAGCAGGCGAATTCTTACGTCGTTGCGCTCGTACAGACCACGGATTTCCTGTCCCATCTCGCGCAGAATTTTAATCAGCAGTTCAAACAGCATCTGCTTGCGCATTTCAATGCCCAAGGACAGGGTTTGCGTTACCAGCAGATCATTATAGCGGTCTACGGTCAGGCCGGGAAACATATCCGCTTCGCCGAAAATCAGGCGGCAGCAGTTAAAATCACGCTCGCCCATAACCGTCAGGCGGTAATCCAGCGCATAGCGCAGGCGGCGCTCCCAAAAGGCTTCGTCAAACTTATCATTAGTATTGGTGGAAATAATGCGCACACGGATTTTGGAATGGTCATTCACAAAACCGGTGCCCAAATACTTGCCCTTGGACGTTACTACATCCACAAGATCACCGTTGGCATACTCGCCTTCGATTTTAGTTACCTCTTCACCAAACACCCAGGGATGACCGCCGCGTGCAGCGTGCTCTCCCTTCGGGGTTACGAAAAATTTTGCATATTTACGCATATTCTACCTCACGATTTTAAGATTAGTTTTTCTTTAAGTATAGCATATTTTGCAGGCGGATGCACAGAAAACCTCTCTGCTCTTTGCCTGCGCTTTTGCGAAAAATAATCATAACAAGTGATACATTGTCATCTCAACAGCTAGCGGCGCAGCCTTTGAGAAGAACTCATTACATGTATAACAAGCTACAGGCGTCGCAGTTCCGTTTGCCTATTAATAGGACGCAAAAACGGCCGAAGCAATACGCTCCGGCCATTAAAATTGCCATAGTCTGTTTTTTATTATTCTTTCTTTTGGCCTAAACTCCGTTTTCATGCCACCTTTCCAGCTTTTAATATTATATTATAATTCTTCTTTTACCCAAAGGGAGCCGCATTTAATTCTTCTATTTCGGGTTCTGCTCCAAGCAAGTGCTGAAAAACTTTTAAAGATTTCAGCACCCTCTCTGCTGCTATATCTTTCATTATAAACACAATATGCGAATTACGTTCCTCATCATTCCAACTTTCCAGATGTTGCGGCGGATGGATGATATGCTGTACACCATTAATAACTACCGGACCATCTTCTCCAACATCAACTATGCCTTTAATACGAAGCATGTTCTCTCCATGAGCATATAAAAGCATACTCATCCAAAGTCCAAAGGCTGTCCAATCCAATGGTTTATAGAACCGGATGGACATAGAGCTCACCTTTTCATTGTGCCTGATTGCCTTGGGGCTAAAATTGCTGATTGTATTACTGAATTTTGCTTCAGAGAAACAATCCCGGCTTTTAAATACTGTTTCCGGATCTATATTTCCGTTGGCAGCAGTAATAATTTGGCCTGCAGGATTAAGCATCCGGACCTGTGCACACAATACATCGACCGTTTCCTGTTCAACAAGATCCATTTTCGTAATTATAATCTTGTCAGAAGCCACTATCTGTTTAACCGATTCAGGATTAGCACGCAGATGCAGCTCGCCGTTAACAGCATCTAAACAACTGATTACGAAATCCACAAAGAAATGGTGTGTCAGAAGCGGATCCATAAGTATAGAAAAAAGAATAGGTGCCGGATCTGCAAGTCCTGTTGTTTCTATAACAACACGATCCATCTCTATTTCTTTGTTTTCATAAGCTATGAGCAAATCTTTCAGCTCTTTTACCAGATCCTCTCTCTTATTGCAGCATATACATCCTCCACTCAAAAGCCTGGTCCGTTCTTCTATACGTCTGATGAGCCTGTGGTCAAGTCCGGCCTGCCCATATTCGTTGATAATAACCACAGTATTCCGGAATTCCTTATTGTGCAATATATTTGCTAAAAGAGTTGTCTTGCCGCTTCCCAAAAAACCTGTTACCACCGTAATCGGGCATTTATTGTTAAGCCACATTACAACTATACCTCCACACCACTAAACACATCCAGAAAGGCGTCATCCAAAGGGTCGAGTTTTTTATGCGCCAGTAATTCCGCCTTATTCCACATATCGCCAAGGTCGTATACAATCTGCGTACCACCCTTTTTATCCCGCAAAACAAAGCGGCTGCCATTCCATTCGCTGATAGATAATCCATAATACGCCAGTATACGGTTGCTGATTTTCACGCGTTTTAGCCTCGAACGCATTCTATCACGTTGACTCTCTCCGGCTATCACAATATGCTTATATTCATTCTCGTGAGTTCGTCTATCTGTCCAATGAACATGCATTATAAGTTCACCGCACAACACACACATAATAAATACGCCTCCTCAAGTCACACTATCAAAAGATTGAAATTACCGAGGCGGCTTTTTAGCCGTCCCGGTAATCAGCAAAGGATTATTTTAACTCGGCTGAACGTTTGATAAAATCATCGGCGATTTCATCAAATGTACACCAACGAATACCCTCATGGCTATTAATATACTCAATCAGTCGTTCTAATGCCATAATGCACTGAGGTCTGCCGGAAACATCCGGATGAATTGTCATACCGAATACAGCATAATCATATTCTCTGTAGCAATAATCGAATGCATCCTGCCACAGCCCGCCATAAATATCACGAGGATTTGCAAAGCCATAGCTATTGGGGCTCTTCTTAACAAACATCATTGGCGGAAGGTCATCTAAATACCAGTTTGCCGGTATTTCCACCAGATTTGTTTCGTAACCGCGTACAAGAGGTTTCATCCACTCACTTGCTTCTGCCGAATAATCAATCTTAGTCCACGAATCGCCTACACGCACATAGTACGGATGAAGATCGTTATGCATCAGAGAATGATCGTACTTAATTCCATGCTTTACCAACAATTCGTTGGTGACATTGGAGAATTCCCACCATGGTGCTACATATCCGGTAGGACTCTTACCGGTAAGTTCTGTAATTAATTCAATACTTCTGAGCAGAATATCTTCTTCCTGCTTCGGAGTCATAGCAATAGGGTTTTCGTGAGAATAGCCGTGTGCGCCAATTTCATGACCGGCATCAACAATCATCTTCATCTGCTCCGGAAAAGTCTCGATAGAATGCCCGGGAGCAAACCATGTTGTCGGCAGGTCATATTTCTTGAACAACTTCAACAAACGAGGAACACCAACCTCGCCCGCAAACATGCCGCGGGAAATATCATCGGGAGAATCCTCGCCGCCATAGGAACCAAGCCAGCCGGCAACTGCATCGATATCCACTCCAAACGCCACTAGAATTTCTTTCTTTGCCATAAAAATACCTCCTTTAGAATTTTTCCAGGATCAGCTTAGTATATAAGTCCCTAAGATAAGGGATAGCCCTGCGTTGTTCTGCAATAGCATCTAAATCAATGACAGCACTGATTACGCATTCTGCATCAGCTGAAGTACCAGCCACTATATCACCATTGGGCGCAACAACTCTGCTTAGCCCGCCAAATACGGCGTCTTCTTCTGCTCCGATACGGTTGCAGGCCAAAACATAAACCCCGTTTTCCAAAGCACGGCTGCGCGAAGCGATATCCCATGCGTAAGAACGTGCTTTGCCAAAAGCGGATGTATAAACAATTATTTCTGCACCGGCCTGCGTCAAAACACGTGCAGGCTCCGGAAAACCAATTTCATAGCATATCTGCAAGCCAATGGTTGCAAAAGGCAGCTTAAAAACAGGCAGAGCAGCGCCTCTGGCAAAGCGTTCCGGTTCTGTTCCCCAAAGGTGAATTTTGCGATATTTATCCATATATCCTTCCGGCCCAACTATTATAGCTGTATCATACAGTATTCCGTCTTCTCCCAGTTCAATAATTGCCGCTGCGAAATATACGTGATATTGTTTTGCCAGATCAGTCAACCATTCAGTTGTCGGTCCCGGTATTACTTCAGCTAATTCCCGATCAAGTGCTGATACCATGTAACCGGTACTGAATAATTCTGGAAGTATTATAAGTTGTGCTTTCATATCAGCATTTTCAGCAATCATTTTAGTTGCTTTCGCAAAATTTGCTGCTTTATCTGCAAGTACGCAATTCATTTGCACTATAGCTATTTTTAATGCTTTCACAGTAAACACCCTACTTTCCTGACCACAAGCAGATTTTCTTTTATTTGAATTGCCATAATCTGTTGGGTTTAATACTATTTAAAAGTATTATCACTTTTTTTCTGCAGAAAGCTTTTTTGCGGAAAAGTCAGACAACAATCCCAGTACTGCTCCGCAAGTTAACCCGACAGCTGCACCTATAGCATCATTTCCGGCGGCATAAAACGCAGCATTACCAATAAAAGTCCCGGGAATAAATTCAAGCAAATTCAGCTTTGCCTGCCAACACATAATTGCAGCAAAAGCTATTGTAAAAAACAAGGATGGTACAGCCGTAAAGGTTGTGGCAGCCCATATGGTAATCACTCCCCAAAAAACACCGCTTAGATTTGAACAAAGCGTAGAAATTATGCCTTTTTTACCGCCACCAGCTGCAAAATAAGTTGCCCAGCCAAGAAATCCCGCAAACCCTACAAATCCGAGTGTTCCCCCCGCATAAACCCAAGCTCCGGCAAGAATCCCCACTGTAACACCAACTGCAAACAAATAGGTCATAGCTTGTCATCTCCTTTAAGCTGATTTTTCCTTGCTAATAAATTCCAAATAAATAATAGTCATAAGTATTTTATCTTTTGCGAGCTTTTGTTTGAGTATATCACATATTTTCAAATAGTACAACAATGTCATGTTTTATTACATTATAAACTATTCTTGTTATTTGCCTATTATCTGTTTAATTTTGCTTAATTTACTTTTAAGAGTATATAACAAGAAATTTGTTTCGTTTTCTTTTGTATAAATTTCAATATATAATATTTTTATTTTCTGCCTCATGTAACTATACTCAAGCTCACTTCTATTATCTTCCCTTTAAAAAGCAAAAACGGCCGGAGCAATACGCTCCGGCCATTAAAAACCAGCCACACAAACCCGGTCGACCTACAAAACAGAATCATAGCTCTGCCGTTTTTCCGTTGCAGAAATATTTTTATTTACTCAACAAAAGATAAATATCTACTTAAGCAGCTGCGGCAACAGCAAAAACAACGAAATAAAACCTATTGCCAAATTACACCAGCCTGCAAGCTTCGTCAGCCAAGGCTTGCCGGTATACCAGGCAAAGACCAGCACAGAAAGCAGTAAATCAATCACAGCAAGATCTATACCCAACGGCCAAATCAAGCCATCCTTAAATGCTCTGACTGTAAAAATTATACAAAGCAGCAATCCGCAGGCAAAAAAATGTGCCATAACTTTTTTGTCGCCGCCATTAAGAAAAAACAAACCAACAAGAATCCAGAACAGCCCAAAAAAGCCGAACACTGTTCCCAGATAAGTGCTGTGACTGCCGGCAGCACTGAACATATACATAAAAACTGATGTAAAAATTTGCGTTGTGCCACCAAAAATAATTGCAATATGAGCCAATGTGCGTGTCAGCTTACTATGATCTGTGTTCTCATCAACACCAACACCAATTTGCTCCAGTCCAAAACACACCACCGTAGCGATGAGGCCAAAAATACCAATGGCTTCAGGGTTAACGGGCATCATAAAAAAATCCTCCTTTGTTATGCGTTTTTGTTTGGGCTGTATTTTGTTATTAACAGCTTGCATTACCGCTATTCCAATTCTATCATGCCGATTTTTTAGTGTCAATCTACAAGGTTAATTAAATAATATACTTTATTATCATCATTATTTAACTGTTATATATTTTTAACAATAATTTATCACGAGTTTGAAATGTTTACTTCTGCCTATTGCAGTTAAAAGCAATACACCTTTGCATAGTATGCTGCTCTGTATTCGGCTCTGTCCTCTTATTCCAATACTCCTCGGCTCTTTAATACAGAGCACAGAAAAAAGACTGCCGCCAAAATGCGTCGGCATTTCAGCGGCAGTCAGCCAGGTCACAAATTAGAACGCTGCTACAACAGCGCCTTTGTATTTATCCTCGATGAACTTCTTAACTTCGGGAGAACGCAGAGCATTCATCAGCTTCTGGATTTCCGGACGGTTTTCGTCACCCTTGCGGACAGCTACGATGTTAGCATACGGAGATTCCTTCGGCTCGGTGAACAGGGAATCCTTAACCGGGTTCAGCTTAGCTTCCATAGCGAAGTTGGAGTTGATAACAGACAAATCGGTATCATCCATGGAACGCGGCAGCAGAGCAGCTTCGATTTCCACAATCTTCAGCTTTTTGTCGTTGCCAACGATATCGCCTACGGTAGCCTTAACGCCAACGCCATCCTTCAGCTTCAGCAGCTTAGCGCTTTGCAGCAGAGCCAGCGCACGGCCGCCGTTGGACGGGTCGTTCGGAATAGCGATTTTAGCACCTTCGGGAATATCATTCAGAGATTTGATTTTCTTGGAATAAATGCCCATCGGCTCGATATGTACCTTACCTGCGGATACAAGATTCATCTTGCGCTCGGAAACGAAGGTATCCAGATAAGGCTCATGCTGGAAGAAGTTGGCATCCAGCTCCTTATCGTTCAAAGCCAGGTTCGGTTTAACATAATCGCTGAATTCGATAATCTGCAGGTCTACGCCCTCTTTAGCCAGAGTGCCTTTGATCTGGTTGAGGATTTCTGCGTGCGGTACAGCGGTAGCGCCAACCTTCAAGGTTACCTTTTTGTCAGCACCGTTGTCTGCCTTTTTGTCTCCGCCGCCACAGCCTGCAGCTACTACTGAAAGGCTTACTAATGCCAGTAATGCAACTAATAATTTTTTCATCTTTTCTTACTCCCTTTCTTTATTTAACACGTCTTGCAAAACATCCGCCTAAGAAAAAAACTCCTTCTGAGGAAGGAGCCGGTCTTCCTCTCATCTTTCAAGATTACACTTGCAGGATGTAGCACCATAACCTTCGTCTGGTTGCCGGGCATCATCGGGCCTGTTCCCTCCGCCACTCTTGATAAGAGCGTGTTATTGAGTTGAGAGTTATAATATATTATCCTAGTGTCTTTGTCAACATTAATCGCAAAAAAAATTAAGGGCAGAAAATCCTGCCCTTAATCTGTTAACAATGTTACTCTTTTTTATATTTGGCAATACCAACTTTATAGAAGTCATTACCCTCGCTGTCGATGCAGACGATAGCCGGGAAATCCTTAACCTCATATCTGCGGATAGCCTCCGGTCCCAGGTCCTCGTAAGCAATCATGGTTTCGCTCTTGATGGATTGGGTGATTACAGCAGCAGCACCGCCTACAGCAACGAAATAAACAGCGCCATGCTTAGCGCAGGCATCAATAACCTCCTGGCTGCGCAGACCTTTGCCGATCATTCCGCGCATGCCCTGCTCGATCATGGTCGGGGTGTATTTATCCATACGGCCGCTGGTGGTGGGGCCGGCACTGCCGACAACCTCGCCCGGTTTGGCAGGAGTAGGACCAACGTAATAAATAACATTATTGGTCAGGTCCAAAGGCAGCTTTTCGCCGCGCTCCAGCGCTTCATACAAACGCTTGTGAGCAGCGTCGCGTGCAGTGTAGATATAACCGCTGATGCGTACAACGTCGCCTGCATGCAGGTCTTTGACAGTTTCTTCGGCCAGCGGAGCATTGATATATTTGATTACAGCTTCTTCACTCATCTTCAGGCGCCTCCTTTAAATTTCTGCTTCAGCCTTGCGTGCCTGGTGGCAGTTCAGGTTTACAGCGCAGGGCATACCACCGATATGGGTATGAGTAAATTCAATATTTACAGCCAGAGCGGTAGTGCTGCCGCCTAAGCCGGAAGGACCGACGCCGGTTTTGTTTACCAGCTCCAGCAGCTCGTCCTCCAGTGCCGCATAGCGCTCATCCTTATTGTGCTCGCCTACGGTACGGGTCAGCGCGTATTTAGCCAGAATAGCGGCGCGCTCCATGTTGCCGCCGATGCCTACGCCGACGGTAATCGGCGGGCAGGGGTTCGGGCCTGCGGCACGCACGGTATCAACAACAAATTTTTTGATGCCTTCAACACCGTCTGCCGGCTTCAACATTTTCAAAGCGCCCATGTTTTCGCTGCCGCAGCCTTTGGGGCAAACGATAATTTTAACCTTTTCACCGGGAACAATCTTGGTGTGGATGATTGCCGGAGTATTATCACCGGAATTTTTACGATCAAATACCGGGTCGCCTACAGAGGATTTACGCAGATAGCCTTCAGTGTAGCCCTTTGCTACGCCTGCATGAATGGCAGTATATAAATCGCCGTCAACGAAATGCACTTCCTGTCCGATTTCCAGGAATACTACGGTCAGACCGGTATCCTGACACAGAGGAACAGCTTTTTTCTTAGCCAGCTCAAAGTTCTCAATCAAGGTAGCAAGGATTTCCCTGCCCAAAGGAGATTCTTCTTCAACAGCGGCATTTCTGATCTTGTCCATCATCTCCTGTGGGAGATAGTAGCAGGAATCCATGCAAAGCTTGGCAATAACATCCATGACTTCACTAACCTTTATTTCTCTCATGTTTTCATCCTCCTAAGCTCACATTGTCATTGTGAGAATAATATTTGTATACTGCGGCTTAACGGCCGACGCGTTTAGCAGTATTGGCTCTTACAACCTCAGGATCTACAATTTTGCGTGCCAGGCCCTTTTCGATAGCAACCTTAGCTACAGCGGCAGCAACCGCCGGAGCAACACGCGGGTCAAAAGCGTCAGGTACTACATAGTCCTCACGCAGGTCTTTTTCGTCAATCAGGTCGGCAATAGCATAAACAGCGGCAACCTTCATCTCCTCGGTAATAGCGCGTGCGCGTACATCAATAGCACCGCGGAATACGCCCGGGAATACGGTTACGTTGTTAACCTGGTTCGGTCTGTCGCTGCGGCCGGTGCCCGCAACTGCAACGCCTGCTTCCTTGGCAGCATCATAGCTGGTTTCCGGAACAGGGTTAGCCAGAGCAAAAACAATAGCCTTATCAGCCATGCTCTGCATAATTTCTTTGGTGAATACGTTCGGAGCAGAAGCACCGATCATAACGTCCGCACCCTTGGCAACATCAGCAAGAGTACCCTGCTTATGCTCTTTATTGGTTACGGTAGCCAGATAGCTCTGGATGCGGTCCAGCTTAGCGTCAATGCCTTCATAGAGAGCGCCGAAGCGGTCAACCATGATTACGTTTTGTGCGCCCATGTTTACCAGCAGACGGCCGATAGCACTGCCGGCAGCACCGCAGCCGTTGACAACGAATTTAGCGGTAGCAATGTCTTTTTTAACAAAGCGCAGTGCGCCCAGTACAGCAGACAGGCAGGCAATAGCGGTACCATGCTGGTCATCATGGAATACAGGAATATCGCAGATTTCTTTCAGCTTATCTTCGATTTCATAGCATTTGGGAGAGGAAATATCCTCCAGGTTTACGCCTGCATAGTTAGGCTGCAGCAGCTTAACGGTGCGGATGAATTCGTCCGGATCCTTGGTATCGAGGCAAACAGGCACAGCGTCAACATCGCCGAAGGTTTTGAACAGTGCAGCCTTGCCTTCCATTACCGGCATAGCAGCTTCGGGACCGATGTCGCCAAGACCGAGTACACGGGTACCGTCGGTAATAATAGCAACCATGTTGCCGCGGCAGGTATATTCGAAGGAGAGGTTTTTATCTTCCTTGATATCCTTACAGGGTTCAGCTACACCCGGGGTATAGGCAATAGCCAGATCATGACGGGTTGCAATAGGCACCTTGCTTACTACAGCAATTTTGCCGTTATTGTCCATATGTAATTTAAGAGCTTCTTCACGCAGAGTCATTGTCATCTTTTTTTCCTCCCAAGATTTCCCGACGTAAGCTGTCTAAAAAATCATTAGCTCCGTCCGTTAAATAGTATACACTTATTGTATATTAAACTACCCTGTTTTGCAAGATGTTTTCTGTGTAAACTACATTATTTTGAGGAATTGTCAAAAGATTTTTGCTTACTGCGCAAAATTTTCTTAACCCAAAACTCACACCTTGAAGAATTCTACCTGTGGCGTCTGCCCCGCCTGCAGTGTAAGCACCGCAAAGCAAGGCTCCGAGCCGCCGCGGGGACGGGACGGACTGCCGGGGTTCACCAGCAGCGTTTCCGCATAATACTCGGCCATCGGCACATGCGTATGCCCGAACACCACGATATCCTGCCCCAGCTGCTTGGCCCAGTAGCCCAAATCAGCCTGCACATTTCTTTCTATATATCTGTGTCCGTGCGTCAGCCAGATTTTATAGCCTTCTATTTCCAGGTACTCGTCAAAACGGCTGCCGTCATCCAATAAATCACAGTTGCCGCGCACACGCACGGTTTTGATGCCTGTCGCATCATGCAGGCGGTTGGCGTCGGCCGCATAATCGCCTGTATGCAGCCACAGCTCGATAGGTGGTGTCTGCTGCAGAATGCGGCGAATCGCCTGCGCGCTGCCATGCGTATCACCTGTAATGCCTATTCTCATTTCTTTTTGCTCCAGATAGCAACCAGCTTACGGATTGCCTTACCGCGATGGCTGATTTTGTTTTTCTCCTGCATGGTAGCCTCTGCCATACCCTTGTGCAGCTCGGTGGACCAGAACAGCGGGTCGTAGCCGAAGCCGTTTTCACCCAGAGGCTCATGCAGCAGCATGCCGTCGCAGATGCCGTCTACCTCATTGAGCACCTTGCCGTCGGGTTGTGCTACACACAGCGCACAGCGGAAGCGGCAGGTACGCTTAACCTGAAACTTCATGTTGTGCAGCAGCAGGTTGTTGTTGTCCTCGTCGCTGGCCTTTTCGCCGGCATAACGCGCACTGCGCACACCGGGAGCACCGTCCAGCGCCTGCACCTCCAGGCCGGAATCATCGGCGATGCAGGGCTTGCCCAGCTTCTTTGCATAATATGTAGCCTTTTGGCGGGCATTGGCAGCAAAGGTGCGGCCTGTTTCCGCCGGTGCTTCTACTGCTTCGAAATCTGCCAGATATTTGATATCTATCGGCAAATCCTTCATTAAAGTTTTAAACTCTTCCACCTTGCCCTGATTATGGGTAGCTACAACCAATTCATTAATCATTATTTAACCTCGATTCTCAGCTTAAGACGCATATTTGTTTTGCAGCGTCCTAAAGCTTATTATTTACAGATTTTCTACTGTGCCTGTGGCAATGTCCTGCACCAGCACATACTGCCAGCGGCCGCGCTTCTTTTCTGCCAGCGCTGCATCGTAGGCCTTTTGCCGGCAATGCGGACAGATTTCGCGCGTCAGGCAGGTAATGAAAGCGCTCTGGTCGCCAAAGCGCGTCCCTTCGGCCGCCGTCTGCAGGGTAAAATAACCGCGGCAGGCCTTACGTTCGCAATAATGCACGCTTTCCACCTGCTCCTCGCGGATACCGTCCTCGTCGTAGTAGATATGCTTGCTGCGCTGCCAGGTATTGCCGCATTTCTTCAGCAATTCCTTGCTCGTGCGTTCACGATTGAAGTACAAATCGCCTACCTCGGCAATAAGCTGGTCTACGCGCTTATTGCAGCGCTCATCCTGCAGTCGCAGTCCGCGCAGATCAGGCTCCACCACCTTGCTGTAATCCATGCCTGCCATCGCCAGAATAATACCGGTGTTGACATAAGGCAGGGCGCTTTCAATCGAATAACCGCCCTCCAGCACCGCAATATCCGCCTGCAGCTTATCCGCCAGACGCGCATAGCCCTGTGCCGTCACCTGCATGGAAGCCAGCGGGTCGCTGAAATGGTTATCCTGCCCGGCGCTGTTGATAATCAGCTCCGGCTGAAAGTCCTCCAGTATATGCGTGATTAAGCCATCGTACAGGCGGTGCAGTCCTTCATCACCTGTTCCCGGCAGCAAGGGCAGATTGATATTCGTGCCCCAGGCCGCCGGGCTGCCTGCTTCATTAGGAAAGCCTGTGCCCGGATACAAGGTGCGCCCGTCCTGATGGAAGGAGATATACAGCGTATCGGGATCATGGTAGAACACATCCTGCGAGCCGTCGCCGTGATGCACGTCGGTATCCACAACAGCAATCCTACGGATATTATACCTGCTACGTAAATATTCTACCATTATTGCTTCAATATTAATAGTACAAAAACCACGGATTCCGTGTACTACACGCATAGCGTGGTGTCCCGGCGGACGCACGAGAGCAAAGGCACGCTGCACCTCCCGCTGCATTACGGCATCAGCCGCCACCAGGCAGCCTCCCGCAGAGGTCAGATGCGCCGGCGTAATCAAACGTGCAATCGACGGCACGCCGACATGCGCACGCTGCAAATCCTCGATTTCAGCCAAGCGCGGGCGATATTCCTTAATCTCCTCGCAGTCAAAGAGGCCCTCCTCCTCCAGCTGGTCGCGCGTATATAACAAGCGCTCCTGCCGTTCGGGGTGACCGGGGCTGATCATCCAGTCAAACGCAGGGAAAAATACTAATCCCAAGGTATTCTTTGCCATCAGAAGCTCACCTCCCTGCCGCTAACCTTATAGAGAATTCCCGGCTTCAGCTGCATACGCAGGCTGTAGATATCGCCGGTTTCGTAATAGCCGTGTACTGTATGAAAATGCTCGTAGCTGATAAGCTCTGTTTCCTGGTCGGGCAGCTGCCACTGCGCCGTCTGCTCCCGCAGCCAGCTTGCCAGCAGCTCCTCTGCCGCCTGCTTATTGAAGCGTCGCGGCAAAGCTTCGCGTTTTCCGCCCTCAGGAATAATGTAATAGCCGTCGGTAGTATCCGCTCTGAGTCCTGCGCTCAGCGTAGGCCTTGCCACCGCTGCACCGATAGCATTCGCCACTATCGCTCCGGCAGGTATCTCCACCGGCAGTGCCATAGATTCGCCCAGCGCCCTGATTAAGCCCGGTGCGCCGCCGCCCACGCCAATCAGCTGCTGCGGAATAAATTCCGTGCCCTTGATAACATCATTAACCGTATATACGGGCTGCTTGGCCCATTCGTCCAGCATTTCTCGAATCGTTGTTTTAATCTGCTCAACAGCGGCAGCCACAATCTTGCGTGCTTCCGCCTGCGGTTCGCCGCCCAGAGCGGCAATCGCCGCCTGCGCCCGTTCTTCGTCACCGAAATGCACATAACCCGCCGTAATCAGCGCATCGCTCAGCGTCGCCGTGCTGCCGCCGACAGCGGCAGCGGGACCTTCGCGCTCGGGGCCGACAACATAACCGTTTTCCGTCTTATGCAGCCTGCTGTCGCCGCCGATGCCAATGCTGCGCATATGAAAGGCACGCACTGCCGTAGGATAACCGGCAACCGCCGCACCCTTGCGGGCCATCAGCGGCAGGCCGTTCTCCCAGAAGGCAATGTCGGTAGTAGTGCCGCCCACATCCAGCGAGATGCTGTTAACTTGGGGAGCACAAAGCGCCTCTATGCCCAGTACGGAAGCAGCAGGACCGGTAAACACAGCCTCCACAGGCTGCTGCAAGGCTGCCGCCAGCGGCAGCGTACCGCCGTCCGCCTTCAGAATATGCACCGGAGCACTGATACCGCGCTCTGCCAAAGCACGTTCCACACGTCTGCAGAAGCGGGTAAAAAGCTCATATACCTGCGCGGAAAAATAGGCCGAATTGCTGCGGCGCACAAAGTTCAGCTCACCGCTCAGCTCGCTGCCCAAGAACACCTTGCTGTAGCCGCATTTTTTCAGCTCATGCTCCGCCTGATATTCCAGCTGCGGATTGCGCACGGAAAACTTGCCGCTCACCGCGCACACACCGCTGCCCTTGCGCCGCAGCAGCTCCTGATGCCTGCTCCATTCAATGTTAGCCGTAATCTTGCCGCGATGGTCCACATAACCCGATAAATAATACGGCGTTACCGGCAGATGTCCCTTGACGTTCATGCCCGGTCCGGCGATAATTGCCAAAAACGCCGGCGGCAGGCTGCCCTCGGTCAAAGCGTTGGTCACAATAGTGCTGGATATTACCACACGCTCCAGCTCCTGCGCCATTCCCGGCTGAAGCACCGCATCCAGCGCCGCCAGCACGCACTGCAGCACATCGTCATGCGTCGTCGCGCGCTTGGCCTGCGCCACTACCTCGCCTTGCCGCAGCACCACGGCATCCGTAAAGGTTCCGCCTACATCAATACCTAACAGCATTGCTTCATCCCTCCTTCGTTCAAACCAGAGTGTCAATGCGTATTCTTTTAATCTATACTATATTTACTTTCACCAAGCTAATAACGGACAGTCTATATTAATTATATTATATCATGTTGCCAAACTCCGTGCGAAGAAAATTCCTTACTATAATTATATGCAACACATCCGCAAGCGTTTGCGGGCAGAAAAAAAGACGTAAGCTCCGTTGCTTACGCCTTGTAATTATTTTTGGCATCCGGGTGGGGTAATCCTGCAGACATTTTATATTTCTGATAATGTCCTGCAGCTGCGATTGCCGGATGTAAATTGCCGCCGCTTAAATTTAGCTAAGCTCTCAAAAGAGCATCATAGTAAACCAGGCTGGCAGCACCGCATAAAGATAAAACGACAGTACTCAAAATAATAAGATACTTTTTCTGCATTTTAATTCTCCTCTACACACAAAACCCATCTCTGTGTGTGAGGCTATTATAAAATAGGCTCTGCCGATAGTCAAGTTAAATGTTATAACGATTTGTTATATTTAATATTCCTGCCCGGCCTATATCAAATTCGCCGTTACTGCAGCCTGCAACAGCTTTTATTTCTCTTTAGCTTGCTAAAAACAGGATAATAGCTTATACTATATACTATTATTGTATAAGTAAGGGAGTCGATATGTATTATGGAACGTGAAAGCTTTTCTTCACGCCTGGGATTTATCCTGATTTCTGCCGGCTGTGCCATTGGTTTAGGCAACGTCTGGCGCTTTCCTTTCGTCACAGGTCAATATGGCGGCGCATCCTTTGTGCTCATCTACCTGTGCTTCCTGCTGCTGTTGGGCCTGCCCATCATGGTAGCGGAATTCGCTGTCGGCCGCGCCAGCAGACGCAGTCCGGCAAAATCCTTCGACACATTGGAGCCAAAGGGAACTAAATGGCATCTGTTCAAATATGTAACTATTGCCGGCAATATCATCCTGATGATGTTCTACACCACCGTCAGCGGCTGGATGCTCTATTTCCTCTACAAAATGGCTGTCGGTGATCTTTCCGGTCTTGACGCTCAGGGCATCAAAGGCGTTTTCGGCGCTCTGCTCCAGGACCCTGCAACTATGGCCGGCAACATGGCAATCATCATCATGCTCTGCTTCGGCGTCTGCTACATGGGCGTTCGCAACGGCGTTGAACGCATCACCAAGATTATGATGGCCTTCCTCATCGTGCTGATGGTTGTGCTTGCCGCCAACTCCATGCTGCTTCCGGGCAGTGAAGCCGGCCTCAAATATTACCTCTACCCCGACTTCAGCAAAATTGCCGAGCATGGTGTACGCGAGGTAATCTTCGCTGCTATGGGCCAGGCCTTCTTCACGCTGAGCATCGGCATGGGCTCTCTGTCCATCTTCGGCAGCTACATCGGCAAGGAGCAGAAGCTCACCAACGAAGCGCTATGGATTATGTTCCTCGATACCTTCGTAGCAATAGTTGCCGGTCTGATTATCTTCCCGGCATGCTTCAGCTTTGGTATCCAGCCGGATGCAGGCCCTAACCTGCTCTTCATCACCCTGCCCAACGTTTTCAACGCTATGAACGGCGGACGTATCTGGGGCACTCTCTTCTTCCTCTTCATGCTCTTTGCGGCAATGTCCACTGTTATTGCCGTATTCGAAATGATTATCTCCAGCATCTGCGAGCTGACCGGCGGTGACCGCCGTCGCCTCATCCCCTTTGCTGTTATCGGCATGATTCTGCTGTCCCTGCCCTGCGTTTTCGGCTTCAATATCTGGAGTGGCTTTGAGCCTCTGGGCAAAGGCACCTGCGTGCTGGATCTGGAAGACTTCCTCGTCAGCAACAATATCCTGCCTTTAGGCAGCCTCATCTTCCTGGCCTTCTGCACTAGCCGCTACGGCTGGGGCTGGAACAAATTCATCGAAGAGGTTGATACCGGTAAGGGCATCGGCTTCCCGAAATGGATGCGCTTCTATGCGACCTACATTCTGCCGCTGATTGTCCTGTATATCTTCTTCAACGGCTATTACGCTATGTTCTTCAAATAAGCATATACAAAAACAAAACGAGCAAGATAGTAGTTTTCGCTACTGTCTTGCTCATTTTTTATGCGCTGCGCGCCTTATTTTTAATTACAGCTTGCTTTGCAGCTCCTCCAGCTTAGCCTGCTGCACTGCCAGCACCTTGTCGCCGATAGCGAACTGCTTCTCGTTTTCGGAGAAAGCAGGGCCGCCGTAGGATTTACGTGCTTCTACGCAATGCTCGGGCTTCAGAGCTACCAGCAAATCGCTCTCGAAGAGGTCGGAGAACTGCTTGTATTCCTCCAGAGAAATCTCCGGCAGGAATTTGCCCTGATGAATAGCATAAGCAACGCATTTGCCGACAACCTCATGTGCCTGACGGAAGGGCAGGCCCTTGCGTACCAGATAGTCTGCCAGGTCGGTGGCATTGGAAAAATCCTTGCTCACTGCCTGCGCCATCTTGTCCACATTAACCGTCATCGTCAGAATCATATCACGATAAACAGCCAGCGTGAATTTAACGGTGTCGATAGCGTCGAAGAAGCCTTCCTTATCCTCCTGCAGGTCCTTGTTATAGGTCAACGGCAGGCCTTTAGCCGTTGTCAGCATAGCCATCAGATGACCATACACACGGCCGGTTTTACCGCGTACCAGCTCGGAAATATCAGGGTTCTTCTTCTGCGGCATCATAGAAGAGCCGGTAGCAAAAGCATCGTCCAGCTCAACAAAGCCGAATTCGGTGCTGCTCCAGAGGCAGATTTCCTCGCTCAGACGGCTCATGTGCATCATGAGGGTGGAAGCAAAGGAAAGGAATTCAATGATATAGTCACGGTCGCTTACTGCGTCCATGCTGTTCGGATAAACTGTGCCGAAGTTCAGCTCCTCCGCAACCATAAAACGGTCGATGGGGAACGTAGTGCCTGCAATCGCACCGGCACCCAGCGGCATCATGTCCGCGCCTTCCCAAACGCCCAGCAGGCGGCGGAAGTCACGCTGCAGCATATTGAAATATGCCAGCATATGATGAGCAAAGGTAATCGGCTGCGCACGCTGCAGATGGGTATAACCCGGCATCAGAGTTTTTTCGTGCTTTTTGGCAACTGTTAAGAGAGCTTCCTCAAATTTAAGCAAAAGCTCGGCAATTTCGACAACCTCACGCTTCATATACATATGCATATCGAGTGCAACCTGGTCGTTACGGCTGCGTGCGGTATGCAGACGGGCGCCGGCGCTGCCGATACGTTCGGTCAGACGCGCTTCCACATTCATGTGAATGTCCTCCAGCGCAACGTCAAAATGGAAGTTGCCTGCTTCAATATCAGCCAGGATGTCTTTCAGACCGGCAATGATTTTCTCCCCGTCCTCTGCCGGAATGATACCGCATTTAGCCAGCATACCGGCATGAGCAATGCTGCCGCGGATATCCTCGTGATATAAGCGTTTGTCAAAATCAATGGACGCATTAAATGCGTCCACCAATTCGTTCGTATTCTTACTGAAACGACCGCCCCAAAGCTTAGCCATTATTTCAGGTTTCCTTTCTTCATCAGCGCTCTAACCTTCAGCGGCAGGCCGAAGAGGTTGATGAAGCCGGTAGCATCTGCCTGGTTGTAAACTTCGTCTTCGCCGAAGGTTACATATTCCTGGCTGTACAGGGAGTACGGGGATTTAACGCCTGCACTGTAGATGTTGCCTTTATAAAGTTTCATGCGAACAGTACCGGTAACGGTTTTTTGAGTTTCGTTAACGAATGCATCCAGAGCCTCACGCAGCGGGCTGAACCACATGCCATCGTAAACCAGCTCGGAATAACGGATGGAAACCTGTTGCTTGAAGGATTGGGTTGCACGGTCCAGGCAAAGGTTTTCCAGATCGTTGTGGCCGTAGTAGATGATAGCGCCGGCAGGGTTTTCATAAACGCCACGGGATTTCATGCCAACCAGACGGTCTTCAACCATATCGGTGATACCAACAGCGTTGCGGATACCGATTTCGTTCAGTTTTTCAACGAGCTTAGCAGGGCTGAGTTTTTCGCCGTTAACGCTTACAGGCACGCCTTCAACGTATTCCAGCTCAACATATTCCGGTTTATCGGGAGCTTTTTCAGGAATGTTGGTAACGATGAACAATTCATCTTTCGGTGCATTCCACGGATCCTCCAGATCGCTGCCTTCATGGGACAGATGCCACATGTTGCGGTCCATGGAGTAGTCATGGTCATGAGATACAGGGATAGGAATGTTGTGTGCTGCAGCATAGTCGATTTCCTGGTCACGGCTGCGCAGCTCCCACTCACGCCACGGAGCGATGATTGCCAGCTGCGGAGCCAAAGCCTTTACGGACAGTTCGAAACGAACCTGGTCGTTGCCTTTGCCGGTAGCACCGTGAGCAATAGCGTCAGCGCCTTCTTTTTCAGCGATTTCAACTAATTTTTTAGCAATCAGCGGACGAGCGAAGGAAGTACCCAGCAGGTATTTCTTTTCGTATACAGCGCCGGCCTTAACGGTAGGCCATACATAGTCGCTGATGAATTCTTCTTTCAGATCCATGATGTAGCATTTGCTTGCACCGGTTTTCAGTGCTTTGTCATGAACGGGTTCCAGTTCGTCACCTTGGCCAAGGTCAGCGCAGGCAGCGATAACTTCGCAGTTGTTGTAATGCTCTTTCAGCCAGGGGATGATTACGGATGTATCAAGGCCACCGGAGTAAGCCAGAACTACTTTCTTAATATCTTCTTTTTTCATTATAATAGCCTCCCATTTCTGTATAATGCTATGCATTAGTGAATAAACTTACAAACTTCTTGTATTATATACCCTTTTTATGCATAAATCAAGTATTTAAGCGCATGTATACAATACTTTTTGTGTACTAGATGTAACAAAAAGCCTAAAATATAGCTTATTTCAGAAAATTTTGTCTGTATGCAAGAACGGCTAAGCATATAAACTATACGCTCAGCCGTTATATTTATACATTCAAGACCTGATTTAGAGTACTTCGTCGCTCATCAGCAGCGCCATAATAGCCTTTTGTACGTGCAGTCTGTTCTCTGCCTGGTCAAATACAACAGATTGCGGTCCTTCCAGCACTTCCTCGGTAATTTCTTCACCGCGGTGTGCGGGCAGGCAGTGCAGAACGATTGCTTCCGGACGTGCTTCGTTCAGCAGCGCCTGGTTAATCTGATAATTATGCAGTGCTTTGAAACGAACCTCACGCTCCGCTTCCTCGCCCATGCTGGTCCATACATCGGTATAGAGCACATCGGCGCCCTTAGCAGCCTTGAAGAGATCCTCCTCTACGGTAATGCTGCAGCCGGTCTGGGCAGCGTCCTCCTGCGCCAGACGCAGGATTTCCGGATTCGGCTGATAGCCCTTCGGGCTGGCGCAGATCATGTTCATGCCAACCTTGGCGCAGGCAAACATCAGAGAGTGTGCCATGTTATTGCCATCGCCTACATAAACCAGCTTACGGCCTTTGAGCACCTTCATCTTCTCCTGAATAGTGAAGATATCGGTCAGAGCCTGGCAGGGATGCAGCAAATCGGTCAGACCGTTGATAACAGGAACGCTTGCATATTTAGCCAGCTCAATAACGGAATCATGGGAGAAGGTACGGATCATAATACCGTCAACAAAACGGGAAAGTACACGCGCGGTATCGCGAATCGGTTCGCCACGGCCGATCTGGGAAGCGGAATCGCTCAGATAAATCGGATGGCCGCCCAGCTGCCAGAAGCCTACCTCAAAAGAGGTTCTGGTACGTGTAGAAGCCTTAGAGAACAGCATAGCCAAAGTTTTGCCCTTTAAATATTGGTGAGGCTCACCGGCCTTTTGCTTACGTTTCAATTTTTTTGCCACATCAAGAATTGTTGCGACCTCGCCTACGCTAAGATCATGAATAGAAATCAGGTCTTTGTCTTTTAAACTCATTTTTTATCCCCTCTCGTTTTTTAACAGGCCGCCAGCGCTTTATCCAGCGCAGCAACCACAATATCAATTTCTTCCTTGCTGATAATCAGCGGCGGTACAATGCGGATAACATTGCCTGCAGTGCAGTTCACAATAACATTGTTCGCCAAACAGCTTTCCACAATCGGCTTGCCCTCACCGGCAACCTCCATGCCAAGCATCAGGCCGCAGCCACGGACATCGGTAACCTTGTCAGGATATTTTTCCTGCAGCTTACGCAGCTCATTCTTAAAGTATTCGCCCTTCTCCGCAACCTTGTCTACCAAGCCTTCGGACTTGATAGTCGTCAACGTTGCGTACACAGCGGCGCAGGCCAGCGGGTTACCGCCGAAGGTGCCGCCGTGGTCACCCGGCTTAAACACATGCGCCAGACGCTCCGGCACAGCAAAGCCTGCAACCGGGAAACCACCGCCGATGCCCTTGGCGAAGGTCAGGATATCAGGCTTCACGCCGCTGTGCATATAAGCAAACCATTTGCCGGTACGCGCAACACCGGTCTGCACCTCGTCGAAAATCAGCAGTGCATCATGCTTGTCGCACAGCGCACGCACCTGCTGCAGATATTCGTCAGACGGTACATGTACGCCGCCCTCACCCTGGATAGGCTCCAGCAGAACAGCGCAGACATCATCATCCATCTGTGCCTCCAGCGCCTTAATATCACCGTAGGGCACAAGCACGTGTCCTGGGCTCAGCGGACCGTAGCCGACATGATAATAATCATGACCGGTAGCAGCCAGCGTATCAAAGGTACGTCCGTGGAAGGATTCGTCCGCAGAAATAATTTTATATTTCGTAGGCGCTTTGCTCACGCCGTATTTGCGCGCCAGCTTCATAGCACCCTCATTGCCCTCTGCGCCGCAGTTAGCAAAGAAAATGCGGTCCATGCCGGTAGCCTCGGCCACCACACGCAAGGCCTTCGCCTGAATCTCGGTGTAATACAGGTTGGAGCAATGCATCAGCTTGGCAGCCTGCTCGCTGATAGCCTTCACCAGCACAGGATGATTGTAGCCCAGGCTGTTGACAGCGATACCGGCAAAGGCATCCACATACTCATTGCCCTCGTTGTCCCACACACGGCAGCCCTGGCCAAGCTCCATAACCATCGGATATCTGCCGAATACAGGCAGATAATATTTTTCTGTTTCTTCTATAATTGCTTTTTTATCCATCGTCAAGAATATCTCCCCCTCATACAAGCCCCTGCTGTCAGATTTCCTTAACTACCTCGGTACCAACGCCCTTGTCGCTGAAAAGCTCCATCAGAATAGAATGCTCGGCACGGCCGTCAATAATATGTGTTTTCTTGGCACCGCCGCTAAGAGCCTTAATGCAGGAGCGAACCTTAGGAATCATACCGCCGTCAATGCTGCCCTTAAGAATAAGCTCATGAGCCTTTTCAAAGCTCAGAGTGGAAATGAAGCTGCTTTCATCCGGGTATGCGGAATAAATACCGCGGACATCGGTCAGCACCAGCAGCTTTTCTGCCTTCAGCGCACCGGCAATTTCACCGGCAGCAACATCTGCGTTAATGTTATAGGTTTCACCCTCATCACCAACGCCGGTCGGAGCGATTACAGGAATATAACCGCCGTCAAGCAGGCAGTTGATCAAATCGGTATTGACCTCCTTAACGTTGCCGACAAAGCCGATATCTACCAGGTTAACCTCACCGTTTTCATAAACATCAGCCAGATATTTTTTAGCCTTCAGCAGGTTAGCATCCTTGCCGTTGAGGCCAACAGCCTTACCGCCCAAAGCGTTCAGGCGGCCGACAAGATCAGTGTTCATTTTGCCTACAAGCGCCATTTCGGCAATAGCTGCGGATTCTGCATCGGTTACACGCAAACCGCCGACAAATTCGCTCTTTTTACCGGCCTGCTCCAGCTGACGGCTGATTTCCGGACCGCCGCCGTGAACAACTACCGGACGCATGCCGGCGTATTGCAGGAACAGAATATCCTGCAGCACCTTGTTTTTCAAATCATCGTTAAGCATAGCGTTGCCGCCATATTTTACGACAATGGTTTTATCTTTAAAATTGCTCAGATACGGCAGTGCTTCTATTAAGGTATGTACTTGTTGTTCGTTCATTAACATAGGTGATGTCCTCCCTCATTTTTTTATATTTGTCTTGCGTTTATATTTATTACTTCTGCTTCTCTCTAAAGATGCCTTCGCTCAAGTATGGTATTCGCCGTTAATCTTCACATACTCATAACTGAAATCGCAAGTCCAAACAGTTGCGCTTTCCTCACCGACCCCCAGGTCGATGCTCATGGAAATATCATGCTCAGCCATAGTCGGCGCCAGCTTTTCGGCAGGCACGTTGCAGTTCATGCCGTTTTCTACCAGACGGATACCGCCGATAGAAAGATTTACCTTATCTGCCTCCATGGCAGCGCCGCTGTAGCCTGCAGCGCAGACAATGCGTCCCCAGTTAGGGTCCTCACCGAAGAAGGCTGTTTTTACCAGCGGCGATTTGGCAATCGCCATCGCTGCTGTTTTAGCATCCTCCCAGGTTGCGGCACCGGTAACATTTACCTCGAGGAATTTGGTAGCGCCCTCGCCGTCATGCGCAATCATTTTGGCAAGGTCGGTTGCACAGGCCACCAACGCTTCAAAGAAGGCCGGATAATCCGGATGCTCCTCCGAAAGAATGATTTCGTTTTCGGCAAGACCGTTGGCCAGCACAATCATGCTGTCGTTGGTACTGGTATCGCCGTCGACAACAACCATGTTGAAGGATTTGTCGGCAGCCTTTTTCACCGCGCGCTTCAGCACATCGGGAGCAACGGCAACATCAGTAGTGATGAAGGTCAGCATAGTTGCCATGTTCGGATGAATCATGCCCGCACCCTTGGCAATACCGGCAAAGGTTACCTTCTTGCCGCCGATTTCCGTTTCATAGGCAGCGTGCTTGATAAAGGTATCCGTAGTCTGAATCGCCATAGCGCAGCTTTCGCCCTCGCATTCGTCCAGGCTGTCGACAGCATCGGCAATGCCGGTCAGCAGCTTGTCCATCGGCAAAAACTGGCCGATAACACCAGTGGAGCAGACAAAGACTGCTTCCGGCGCAATGCCTAAAAGCTCTGCCGTATGCGCCTGCATTTTCTTGGCATCCGCCAGGCCCTGCTCGCCCGTGCAGGCGTTGGCACAGCCGCTGTTTACGGCAATAGCCTGCGCATAACCGTGCTTGTTGACCTCACGGCTCACGAGCACAGGAGCAGCGCACATTTTATTTTGTGTAAATACCGCACCGCAGGCAGCAGGCACGGTACTGAAAATTACAGCTACATCATGATTGCCGCTGGCTTTGATACCGGCCTTGACGCCGGCAGCAAGGAAGCCCTGCGGTGCAGTCACCCAGCCTTCAAATTTCTTCATGAGATTCCCCTCTTTCCTTGGTGTTTACATCTTTTCTTCTACGGCGGCATCACCGCTAAGCACCATTTTATAGTATAATAGTTATAACAAGCTTAAGGAACAAGCGGCAGCTGACGCAGGCCGGCAGTTTCATCAATGCCAAACATCACATTCATGTTCTGCACTGCCTGTCCCGCAGCACCCTTAACAAGATTATCAATACAATTCATAACAATAATGCGTCCTGTACGCTTATCGGTCTGCCAGCCAAGGTCCACATAGTTGGAGCCGCGGATATTCTTCAATTCAGGGCAAACTCCCTTACCGCGCAGGCGGATGAAAAATTCATCACCGTACATTGCCTGATAGGCCTCCTCAATCTGTGCATCCGTTACGCCCTGCTTCAGCTGTGCGTAGCAGGTTGCATAAATACCACGGTCCACAGGCAGCAGATGCGGTGTGAACTGAATCACTACATTCTCACCGGCAAACTCACTGTAAATCTGCTCGATTTCCGGCGTGTGGCGGTGCGAAGCAACGCCGTAGGCCTTAAAGCTTTCGTTGACGCTGCAGTAAAGACTGCCTGCCTTCAAACTGCGGCCCGCACCGGTCGTACCGCTTTTGGCATCAATCACAATGCCCTTAGTTTCAATCAGCTTATATTTTAAAAGCGGTACCAGCGCCAAAATGCTGCAGGTTGTGTAGCAGCCGGGATTTGCCACCAGCTGCGCCCCGCGCACCTTATCACGGAAAAGCTCGGTCAGTCCGTAGACAGCCTGTGCCTCCGGGTCCTCATGCTTCACCTTGTACCACTGTTCAAACACATGGTAATCCTTAAATCTATAATCGCCGCCGAGGTCAATAATCTTGGTCTTACTGCCTCGCAGCTGCTTGCCTATCTTCATAGCATGGCCATGAGGCAAAGCAATAAAAATCACATCACTTGCTGCAGCAATAGCATCCAGCTCCTGCATAGACTGCAAATTCTTTTCAATGCGTCCTGACAAATGCGGATACATAGAAGCAATCGCCTCTCCCGTACTGCTTTCAGAGGTAATCACGGCAATTTCCGCTTCCGGATGTCCGTCCAGAAGTCGCAGAAGCTCAACTCCTGCATAGCCTGTTGCACCGATAACACTTGCTTTCATATCCATCCTCCTTTGTACTCGATAATTATACAACTAAATTGTATAATTTTGCAAGCACTTTGTGAATTTTTTTGTAAAAATTAAGGGACAATAATCCATTTTACAATCTTATTTTACTACCTAAAAGGTAAATATACCAGTATTTTTTGCCAAATTCACACTTTATTGTTACAATAGACGTGAAAGCTATACACGTCACTGTTTAAAATATATCAAAATTACTAACGAGGTGTATCTTATGTTTAAAATCATTATCATGGCATTGCTTATTTTTATAGGCATGGTGGGTTATGACAACATTACGGATAAGGCTCAGCCTACCACCCCCGTACAGCAGGAGCAGCAGAAGGTCAGCAAGCACGTAAAATCCGCCGCTATGGCGCTTTTCACCAACCTGCTGCCTCCCAAGGAGGAATGGCCCTCGCCCGTACATAAATTTTATCTGGCTTTTAATATGGATGAGGTTATCGATCCTATCCGCCAAAACCCGAACTGGACCGGCCTTGATGCCATGTCGCGCGATATTCCGCAAGCGTTGATTGCTATTGAGGACCATGCTTTTTATAATCACGGCGCTATTGCCGTTGAAGGCATTCTGCGCGCCGCACTGGCCAACATCAACGCCGGCGAGGTAGTGCAGGGCGGCAGTACACTGACGCAGCAGTTTGTCAAAAATGTTTTTCTGTCGCACGAGCAAAGCATGGAGCGTAAAATTGAAGAAGCCGTGCTCTCGCTCATGCTGGAGGATAATTACAGCAAGGACGAAATTCTGGAGCTTTATCTGAACACTACCTACTTCGGCGCAGGCTCCACCGGCATTAAACAGGCCAGCAGAACCTACTTCGGCAAGGCACCTTCGGCGCTGACTCTGGCCGAGGCCGCCGTCATCGCCTCGCTTCCCTACGCGCCCACCGGACTCAATCCGCTGGAGAACCCCGAGGGCTGCAAAAAACGTCAGCTGCTGGTGCTGGCTGCTATGCATAAATATGGTATGATTAATCAGGGACAGCTGGCAGAAGCCAAGGCCGAAAAAATCCGTCTCACCAACGGCACCGTCATGTAAAGCTGTAACAAAATCTACATTGTATATTTTTTAATTAAAGTTTATCGATAAAAGCTGTGTTTTGCTTGACCGCTTCATGCTTCATATATATAATTAAAGCTTAAGCAAAATCACTCAAAGAAGGTCAAAATCATGGAAACTACAACATTAGATAAGCTTCCCTTAGGTCAGGAGGCTATCATCGCTAAGGTCGGCGGCGAAGGCAGCATTCTGCGTCGCCGTCTGCTGGATATGGGGCTCACGCCCCGCACCCGCGTCATGGTACGCAAGCGCGCACCGCTCGGTGACCCGCTGGAAATCTCCCTGCGTGGCTACGAGCTGACACTGCGTGCGGAGGAAGCCGCCAAAATCACTGTAACACCGGAGGTGAGCGAAGCATGAAGCTGCATTTCGCCCTCGTCGGCAACCAGAACTGCGGCAAAAGCACGCTGTTCAACTATCTCACCGGCAGTAACCAGCACGTAGGCAACTTTCCCGGCGTAACCGTCCAGAAAAAGGAAGGTACGATTCTCGCCGTGCCCGACGCAGGCGTTATCGACCTGCCTGGCATCTACTCGCTTTCTCCCTACACTTCGGAAGAAATTGTTACGCGTGACCTGCTTTTATACAATAAGCCTGACGCTATTATCAACGTCATTGACGCCACTAATATCGAACGCAGCCTGTATCTTTCGCTGCAGCTCATTGAACTGAATATCCCGATGGTCATCGCCCTCAACATGATGGACGAGCTCACAGGCAGCGGCGGCAGCATTGACATCAAGGCGATGGAGGATTCGCTGACCGTGCCTGTTGTCCCCATCACCGCCAACTCCGGCGAAGGCGTAGGCGAGCTTTTGCGCCGCGCCGTAGAGGTAGCGCAAAACCAGCAGCTGCCACAGCGTCTGGACTTCTGCAGCGGTCCTGTGCATACCGCTATTCACAGTATCGCCCACTTAATCGAAACTAAAGCACGCCGCCAGAACCTGCCGTTGCGCTTTACCGCCACCAAGCTTATCGAGGGCGACAGCGATTTTGCCAAGGCGCTGCAGCTTTCGGAAAACGAATGTGATATCATCGGCCACTTCGTTACCGAAATGGAGCAAAACCTCAAAACGGATAAGGAAGCGGCGCTGGCAGATATGCGCTATGCCTATATCGAGGACCTCTGCGCGCAGACCGTGCAGAAGCCCAAGCATACGGAAGCACAGCTGCGCTCCGTCAAAATCGACCATTATCTGACGCATAAATTCTATGCTATCCCTATTTTCGTGCTTATCATGGGCATTGTATTTTGGCTCACGTTTGACGTTATCGGAGCTTTTCTCAGCGACATCCTCAGCAATGTCATCGACGCTGTAACAGCTTCGGTTGATAATACGCTCACCGTGCTGGATATCGCACCGCCGATGCATTCGCTGATTATCGACGGCATCTTCTCCGGTGTCGGTGCCGTGCTTTCCTTCCTGCCGACTATCGTCACCCTGTTCTTCTTCCTTTCGATGCTGGAGGACAGCGGTTACATGGCGCGTGTCGCCTTCGTTATGGATAAGATGCTGCGTAAAATCGGTCTCTCCGGTTCCTCCTTCGTTCCGATGATTATCGGCTTCGGCTGCAGCGTGCCGGCAATTATGGCATCACGCACCCTCGCCAGTGAGCGCGACCGCAAAATGACCATCATGCTCACACCGTTCATGAGCTGCAGCGCCAAGCTCCCCATCTACGGTATGTTCATTGCCGCCTTCTTTCCTCACAGCGGCGGTCTTGTCATGCTTTCGCTCTACCTCACCGGTATCTGCGTTGCTGTTCTCTCCGGCTTTTTGCTCAACAGCCTGGTGTTCCGCGGCAAGCCTGTTCCCTTCGTCATGGAGCTGCCTGCCTACCGTCTGCCGACGGCGCGCAACATCATCATGCATATGTGGGAAAAGGCCAAGGATTTTCTGCATAAGGCCTTTACGGTTATCTTCCTCGTCAGTATCATCGTCTGGTTCCTGCAAAACTTTGATGTGCGCTTTTACATGGTAGATGCCTCCGACAGCATTATCGCCTCCATCGGCAAGCTGGCAGCGCCTATTTACGCACCGCTTGGCTTCGGCAGCTGGCAGGCAACAACCTCGCTTATCTGCGGCATTACCGCTAAAGAGGTTGTCATCAGTACGCTTTCTGTGCTGGCAGTCGGCAGCGGCGGTGCGCCTGATCTGGCAAGCCTCTTTTCGCCGCTCACAGCCTACACCTTCCTGGTGTTCTGCCTGCTCTATCCGCCCTGCGTCGCAGCGCTGGCTACCATTCGCCGCGAGCTGAACTCCGATACCAGCACGCTCTGCCTTATGGGCTATGAGCTTGTTGTGGCCTGGTGCGTAGCGTTTATTGTAAGACAAATCGGCTTAATGCTTGGCTTCGCCTAAAAAATTGCATAAGAAAACAGCCCAAAACTCATGCTTTGAGAATTGGGCTGTTATTTTTTTTGCTATTTTGCTGCGTTCAGCTGCTTTATCAGCGCATACGCCTGCTGCCAGCTCGTCAGTGACATCTGCCACAGCTCGCTATACGCCCGTACTGCAGCCTGCGGCGACCCTGCATACAACGCGCACATTCCCCGCACTCCTGCATAAGGATAGTACGGAACGCACGTCCGCGTCTCCTCGGGCGTCTGCAAAAGCGCCTGCGCCAGCGCCAAATGCCCCTGCTGCAGGCACCACAGCCAGCGGGCAAACTCCGCCAGCGTTTCCTTGACTACGGCAGCCTGCGCCGCCTCAGTCTGCCGGCCGTACCAATAGCGCTGCGCCTGCTTGTACTCCGCACTCTGCACCGCTGCGCCGGCAGCGCCAAAGTGTGCCAGCACTGCCCGATAATGCAGCAGATGCACACGCTCATGCACCAGCACGGAATCATAATAGGCTACGTAATCCCCGCCATGCTCAGCACATTCCTGCCTGATAGCATTCACATAAAGCGTAATCCCCTTGCCCGCAGCAAATTCACCATGCAGCAAGCGTTTAAACTTTAGCTGCTGCAGCTTTTTGCTCCAGCTGTTATATTGCTTAGCCAGCCTTGGCAATGCAGCAATGTCATACTCCTCCTGCAATGCTTCCGCACGCTTTAATAATTGCCTGCCCTCGCGCTGCACGGCAACCTTGTCATAGCGTCCGTACTGCCTGTAAAGCAGCACGTCGGACTTCGCATACGCTGTTGGCAGGCCAAGCCTTTCGGGAGCAGTGACGATATTTTCTAAGATAATTTCTAACATTCTTTTTGAATACACAAGCACTTTGCAGCCTCTCGGGCTATCCCGCGCTTAAATTATAATACCATGGCAATGGTCAATCTCATGCTGGATAATCTGCGCCGTAAAGCCGCTAAAGCTCTGCTTGCACTTTTTGAACTGCATATCCTGATAGGCTACCGTAATTTTTTCGTAGCGCACTGCAGCACGCTCGCCCTCCAGCGACAGGCAGCCTTCTTCCGTCATATACTTTCCGGAGCGCTTGATAATCTCCGGGTTCAGCATAGCAATATTCGTAGGGCCGATATTTACGGCGATAACGCATTTCTGCACGCCGATCATATTTGCTGCCAGGCCAACGCAACGGTCCGCATGAGCTGCGAGCGTATCTAATAAATCCTGCGCTACTGCAATATCCATAAAGGTTGCAGGCTGGGATTTTTGTGCCAAAAAGGCTTCGTCTCTAATTATTGGTTTTTCCATGGTGTACCTCCGTTGGGTTTCTGCTTAACGCCAAGTTCGTCATCAAAAAGACTTTCACATAAGACTATAAGCAATCATCCTTCAAAATAATCATAAATCTTTGCTTCTACAGGCGTTTTCATTTCGTAAAACATTTGCACAATAGAAAGCTTTTCGCCCTTATTGCCGGTAATAGTTGTACCGATGCTCTGCTTATGCAGCATTTCGCCCATAAAGTAAAACTCTGAGCCCTCAGCATCACTCTTTTTGATAAACAGGAGCTTCAGTGTTTCCGGCTGTTCAATCGCCACAACCTCAGGCGAATCAATATTAACTCTGCTGCGCGTCTGCCAGTTAAATATTGTCGGACTGGCAAATCTGTCATCATATTTAGTGCTTTCGCTAATGTTTTCGTCCTTTTTATAGGTTACAAATATCGGACAGGTGTTGTATTTAACTCTATAGCCATAAACAACAGCGCTTTCATCCTTCGCCCAATTCAATATACGGCAGACATCCTTACGCGTATACGAACCATATAGCTTGAAGCCATGATAAAATTTTGCTGGCTTATAATCAGACAAAAAGCGTTTTTCCGCATAGGCCAAAGCATCATTAACATAGCTGTAAAATTCTTTATTCGCAAGCATGCTGCTAAACTTTTCACTTAAACAGATACTGCCTGCATTCGCATTCACCAACGGCATATTACCATATTTTTGGGCATCCGCAGTTTTAAAAAATTGCATACTCAATACATTCACTACGCTGGCAACAGTTGCTGCCGAGGTAGTAAGCTGGTATTTATCCTGCATATATTGCATAAATGCAGACACATCAATTTTGGCATGCTGCATTAAACAGCGCAGCAACACAACCTCTTCCAAACGTCTGCCATTAGCAAGCTCCAAGCAGATAAACTCCAACAGCTTGCACTGAGAGGCATTTAACGTGCTTTCGTAAGGATCTGCATACTGTCTGAAGTTGTAATAGGACTTCTTCTTTTGGATAAACAGATATGGATCCTTGTCACCCAAATCCAGAAAATCCAGCATCATCGGTGCATGACCAAGCTTAGATTTAACTAACTGATAGGATTCCTTTAGCTGACGCAGCTCCAGAAAATTATTTTTATTTAAGGATTCAAAAATGCGCTCACGAACTACATCGGTAAAATAAACCGTCGATGCACCCGGTAAAAAGTTATTATGCACAATGCGACGCAGCTTTTCCTTGCTGCAGCTGCGGTCGCCATACAAAGCTATTGGCAGCATGTAATTATTTTCATAGTTACCGATAAAATCAATAACCTCCAGATAACGCTTTGCCTTACTCTTACGCAGTCCACGGCCAAGCTGCTGCACAAAGACAATGGCAGACTGCGTAGGACGCAGCATGATAATCTGATTTACAGAAGGAATATCTACGCCTTCATTCAAAACATCAACAGAGAAAAGATAATCAAGCTTATCTACTCCCTCCTCGTCGCTTTCCAGTCGTTTGATAAGCCTTGCACGCTCTTCCTCACTGGTAGCACCAGCCAAAAAGGCTGCTCTTTTGCCATGCTTATTAAACGCTTCCGACAAGGCTTTCGCTTCTTCTATCCTGCTGCAAAAGACAATGCCCTTAATGCGCCCTTGGTCACAGCCATAAAAATCTGCATAATACAGGATATTTTTGACACGTTCTTCACTTGTCAGGCGTACAAAATCAGCATTATCATCTAAAAGCTCGCCATCTACAACAATTTCGCTTACGCCGTGATAATGAAACGGCACCAGCATATTTTCAGCCAAGGCCTGATTTAAACGGATTTCGTAAGCAATATTATGGTCGAAGGTTTTAAAAATATCGCAGTCATCAGAGCGCTCCGGCGTTGCCGTCATACCTAATAAAAATTTAGGCTTAAAATAGCTCAGCACCTTTTGGTAGCTTTTGGCTCCTGCATGATGCGCTTCGTCGATAATAATATAATCAAACGCATCCGGCGCAAAGGCATGCAGGTTTTCATCCTTCACCAAGGTCTGCACTGTAGCAAACACATAATCCCTGTCTATTTCTCTGTGACCGCTGGTAAACAAACCAGTCGTAATATGCTCATCAATAATCTGCTCAAAGCTCTCCTTAGATTTACGCGCAATCAGGCCTCGATGCACTATAAACAGGCAGCGTTTAGGTTGCGCTGCCCGCACATCAAAGGCCGAAAGATACGTTTTACCTGTACCAGTAGCAGAAATCAGCAAAGCGCGATTCTTGCCCTCTGCCCTAAGCGCTGCAATATTTTGCAAGGCTACTGCCTGCATTTTATTAGGATTTATTTTATACAGCTTATGTATTTTGGTATAAGCACGCTGTCGTTGGCTGCGCGCTTCGCCATAAATGCGCTCATAGGCAGCAATCCATTCCTCGGTAACAGGTGTAGCATCATCCCACGCCTGATTAAGCTCCTCCTGCATCTGCCTGATTAAAGCGCCATCCTTCATGGAAGAAAGCTGCACATTCCACTCGCGGTTAACAGTCAGCGCACTTTGCGTCAAATTACTGCTGCCAACAATCATGGTATAATTTTCATCCTTGGCAGAGGTTGCATGTGTATGGAACAGGTAACCCTTAGCATGAAAATTATAATCAGAGGTGATTATCTTCAATTCCAGATTAGGAAACTGCAGTAATCTGCGCAGCGCTCGCGGTTCCGTAAAGTTTTGGTATTGCGAAGCCAAAATCTTTCCCTTGATATGCTTATTTTCCAATTCCTTAAGCGTATCAATTAAGCAGGCAATACCGCTGTTGGTTACAAACGCCACAGAAAAGAAAAATTCATCACAATGCTCCAGCTCAAAGAGCAGGTTTTCCAATACCTTTACCTGCTCCTGCTGATTATTGGTTAATATCTTCGGCAAAAAGCGCTCATCAGTTTCAATATTAAAATCAATAAAGCCCGCCTCCAAATACAAGGCAAGTTCACTGCTGTTCACGATTATTCAATCTCCTCTTGCTGCAGGCGCTCCACAATCGGCATATCAGCTGCTGCCCAATCTAAGGTGTTCAAATCCGCCGGCGCCAGCCATTTTGCTGCCACATGCTCCTTCATAACGAACTTGGGCTGTGCCAGCTTGCACACATACGCATGCATAGTAATCGCAAAATCCGGATAGGTGTGCTCCACCGTCATAAGATACGCATCCTCGGGAATGCTGATATCCATATCCATTTCCTCACGCAGCTCGCGTTCCAGCGCAGTGTGACGCTCTTCGCCTGCCTCTACCTTACCGCCGGGAAACTCAAATTTATAGCTTACATAATCAAATTTGCCTTTATTACGCTGCATGCACAAAATCTTGCCGTCATGCTCAATTACCGCTGCCACTACCTCATAATGCTTCATCATTACAACCTCCGTGCATTCTCTCTTGTTTCCTTCAACAAAACAACTGCATCATATACCGACTCCCCATTACTGCCGGGAATAATATCAACAAAATCAGCATAGCTTCTGTTGGACGAATCAATTACTCTATTTTGACTATCATAAAGCGTAGCATGTAATGTTCTTACCATTCTGCAGTCAAGGTCAAATTCATCATGTGAAATAACATATTTATCTTTATCTGCGTCATACCATTCCACCCATACAAGTGCACATTGATGATTCCTATGCGCATACTTTTCGCTACCTGTATAAAATCTTGCTGTTGCAGTATCAATCCACGTCCCATAATGAGCATTAGAACCTACCCAATACCATCTAGGCGGCTGCGGCGGATTAAAGGCTGCACAGGTTGCAGTCAGCGACAGCAGTAAAACCAACAAACACAATATTTTCTTCATCACAATCACACCTTTCAAACCTATTTATCTTTTATCTTGCTATTTGTAAAGAATTTCTATTCCCTATTCTACCCCACATCTTCTTCTTAATCAACCGCCTACCGCTCCGTCAGCACATCAAAGCTCTTGCCGTCCGTCGTCACCGTCAGCGTACCGTGGTCATGCGTTGTCAGCACCTTCGCGCCAAGATGCGTTAAGCTACCAACCACGTTCTTGTTCGGATGCTTGTAAATCGAAAAATCACCGCAGCTGATGAGCGCATATTTAGGCTTAACCTTTTCAGTAAACTTCCAAATGGACGATGTCTTGCTTCCGTGATGGCCCACCTTCAGCACATCCGCCTGCAGCGCAGTGCCGTATTTTTGCTGCAACGCATCCTCCACCGGCGCCTCTGCATCCCCCGTCAGCAGCATTTTAAAGCTGCCATAATGCAGCATCAGCACTAGGCTAGTGTTGTTCATATTCTTCAGGTCCTTTTTGCTAAGGAAGTCTCCCGGCGCCAGCACCTCGATATAATAGTTTTTGTCAATCGTAATCGTATCCCCGGCCTTCAGCGCCTGTCCGTTATACCTGCCGGCGCGCAAATCCCGGTCCAGCGCCACGGACGCTTTGTAGCCGTTGTTCACATAGCCGCTGTCATAAATATTGCTGACGCCGTATTTACCGCGCACATACATGATATTGCCCATATGATCACGGTGATGGTGTGTCACGAAAACAGTCTTAATCCTGCTGACGCCGGCCTTGTCGAGCGCCTTAATCAGCGCCTGCCTGCCGCCGCTGTCGCCCACCTTATCCTTAACGTCATTGCCCACATCAATCATGATATTACGCTTGCCGTCCTGCAGCAAAATCGCATCTGCCTGCCCCACCTCCAGCACACTAATACGCAGTCTGCCCTGCGCTGTGCCTGTGTCCTGCTTTTGCTGCATGCTCTGCGGCAGGTTATTTTTTACCGCCGCACGCACGCTTTCAGCGTTTGGCTGATAAAGACCGCTGTACACAGCCAGCGCCACGATAAAGGCTATAATAATCTGAAAAACAAACTTTAATTTACGCATGTGTATCCTACTTCCCTCTTTTTTACTTAATTAATAAGCTTTTTGCTAATGTATTTATTATATCACGCACATAAAAAAGCGTACATACTCACATTCCGTATGTACGCTTCTTTCTTAATCTGTCAGTTTAAAGTGTATAAAATTTTTTCATTTATCTCCGGCACGAACGCTCAACCGCAACAAGCAATGCTCCCGCAGGTGCCACGCAGTCCAGATTCTGCAGCAGGCTTTTATTTGCGCAGCCATTTACTTTGCTGTGCCTTTTTGTTTAATGCATCCAAGGCCTTGGTATATACATTAAGCATTTCCTTTTTGCCCTTTGTTTGCTGCACTGCTGTTTCACCGCCCATATCAAGGCACACTTTGCCGTCTCTATCAATTATATAATGTGCCGTTACGGTATATTCCGTACCGTTGTTATTAAAAAGGTATAAATACATGGCACTTACAGCATTCTGCAGCGATTCCTCCTCGTGCAGTGACTTTAAAAATTCAGCGTCTGTGAACTGCTCCTCCGCAAACACAGCCAGATACAGCTGTCCGCTTTTGCTCAGGCTCTGCGCCGAATCAACATCCACATAAAGTGTACCTACATCTGTTTCGCCTGCCTTCTGCAGGTTCTGGCAGTTGCCTACGGCAGCAATACTCAATAATATCAGCATTATCAAAAGCTTAATGTAACGCATTTTTTGCACCTCGCATAATCAACAGTTTTATTATATCCATTATATAAAAAGAGGGCAAAGTCACCCTTGCCCTCTTGATGATTAGTGGATTTTAAATTAATTCTTTAAAATTAATTATTTACCGGTGCGAGCAGCCAGCATTTCTGCATGTCTCTTTTGTTGAGCAGCTACGCGAGCGTCTTTTGCAGCTTTTTTAGCAGCTTCTGCTTTAGCCAGTTTTGCTTTTGCAGCTTTTTCAGCTTCAGCTTGACGCAGTTCTTCCGGAGATTTACGGCCGAATTTCCAGGTTGCACCAATGCCGCCCATGAATTCGTCGCCAGCGGTGGATACGTTGAAGCTCAGCATGAAGTCGCGGTTAGGATAGTGGAATGCACCCAGAGCCAGACCGGTCTTGTCGCGGTATTGGCCAACGCCTACAGCGATTTCGGTCGGAGCTTCCGGATCGTAACCCATGGTGTGCAGGTTTGCGATAGCAGCAGCCATAGCGCCAACCTTTTGTACGTTATCATTCAGTTTATCGATTCTGCCATCCAGACGGGATACTTCGCCGTCAAATTTAGCTTCGATGCGTTTGTCTTCATTAGCACGGTTGGTTGCTTCGTTTTCGATTTGACCTTTGTTGATAGTGATCTGATCTTGCAGTTTTTGGTCTGCATGGTC
>JABLTP010001192.1_pt1 | contig 63078 bp, 49 predicted proteins | sample 7160111 | NCBI WGS metagenome assembly JABLTP01 (sample SAMN14651227, study PRJNA627086) | human gut metagenome | isolation source: feces | host: Homo sapiens
CGGACAAGAAAACTTACGTTTTCAGATGTTATCATGTACACAATCGGGAATACAAGAAGTCCGCTTGAACTGGAGGCACAGCGTTTTTCAAAGTATCTCACAGCGGATGAAATCAGCGGTGCAGCTCTGTGTAAAGCCCGGCAGAAAATCAAGTATACCGCATTTGAGGAACTGTTTGAGCAAACAGCGGCATCTGCTCCCAAAGATAAGCGGTTTCACGGATATCATCTGTATGCAGTGGACGGGATGAAGGGAGAGTTGCCTAAAACTCCGGAATTATCCGCAAAATACTGCGAAACTGAAAAGTGTAAAACGCCGGTATTTCACGCAGTATCAACTTTTGATATTCTGAATGAGATGTTCATACGTTCTAAATTTCATTTTGGAATTGCCGATGAAAGAGAACTCGCCGGCAAGATGATTGATACTGTGGCACAAGATGTATATTACAAAGATGAGCCGCAAATATGGATATTTGACAGAGGATTTCCGTCTTTAAGCTTGATTCAGAAGCTGCTTGAACACCGGTTGTATTTTGTGATGCGGGTTTCTTCCAGCTTTCTGAAGGAAGTCAATGCGTTCCGCAAAAGCAAGTATGTCGACCGCGTGATTCATATTGAATATTCTGAGCACAGAGCGACTCAGAATCATGTGCATTCGGATGGAATCAGTCAATTTGATTTGCGGTGTGTTCGCGTGAAGCTGCCCAGTGGAGAGGATGAAATTCTGGTCACGAATCTTGATCGGAAGGATTTCCCTAAGTGTGACATCAAAGAGATTTATCGTCTTCGGTGGGGAATTGAAACGGGATTCAACTACTTGAAAAATGCCGTATTCGTGGAGGAATTTGTCTCAAAAACTGAAAACGGACTTGCACAAGACTATTTTGTGTCGCTTCTCGTTTACAATTTTGCAACTTGCATATGTGGCAGTATGTATCCGAATATCCCAAAAAAAGAAAATACAAGTACAAGATCAATCGAAGAACTGCCACCAGATTGATCTACCATAATCTGATGGATGTACTGTTCAAAAGCATTCCCTCTCTTTCGCGTGTCTTGAACGCACTCAAATCTGACATCATCAAACATCTTTCTCCCGTCCGTCCGAATCGCTCTTTTCCTCGCCATTTTGATACTTCCAGACATTCTGCTTGCCATTCAAGAGCCGTTTTAAGTTAATGACATTGCACGAAGTGTACCCCCACTTTTTATAGATTATAGCGTATCATTTTTTAGAAAAGTGCAGAAATGCCAGTCAATTCTTCCCATGTAGGTTGCATTCCACTTGCCTTCTGTGCATAGTACGTCAGAATATAAACTGCATCCTGAACGGTAATCATACCATCCTGATCCACATCAGCAAGTACGAAAATGGCTTCATTTTCTTCTGGTGTTTCACCGAAGATTGGTTCTAATCCAGCTGCTCGCTTTGCGTAGTACGTCAGAACTGCAACTGCATCGGAAACATCTACGATACCATTTCCATCAACATCCCCATATATTCCCATTTCAATTGGTTCTGTTGTTGTAGTATCTGGATTTTCCTCACTGGTTGTTGGAACTGTAGTTGTAGTTTCAGAAGTTGTTGTAGGGAATGTTGTGGTTGTGGTTTCGGTCGTTGTTAATTCTGTGGTAGTTGTGGTAGTCGATTCAGTTGTAGATGTTGTGGTTTCTTCGGTAGTCGTTGTAGTTGTTGGAATTGTGGTAGCTATAGTAATCGATTCAGTTGTAGATGTTGTAGTTTTTTCAGTAGTCGTTGTAGTTGCTGGAACTGTGGTAGTTGTAGTGGTCCATTCGGTTGTAGATGTTGTAGTTTTTTCAGTAGTGGTTGTAGTTGTTGGAATTGTGATAGTTGTGGTAGTCCATTCAGTTGTAGATGTTGTAGTTTTTTCAGTAGTCGTTGTAGTTGTTGGAATTGTGATAGTTGTGGTAGTCGATTCGGTTGTAGATGTTGTGGTTTCTTCGGTAGTCGTTGTGGTTGCTGGAACTGTTGTAATTGTGGTAGTCGATTCGGTTGTAGATGTTGTAGTTTTTTCAGTAGTCGTTGTGGTTGCTGGAACTGTGGTAGTTGTGGTAGTTGATTCAGTTGTAGATGTTGTTGTACTATTTGTAATAGATCCTGTGGTTGTTTGTTCGGTTGTAAATGATGTTGTTGTAACTGCGGTAGTAGTTTCTGTTGTAGATGTTGCCGTAACAATAGTTGTCATACTATTTATAATGCTAGTGCTTGTTGTAGTTGGTTTTGCTGTGTTTGTTGTGGTAATAGTAGTAGACTTTGTAGTTGCCTGTGTTGTTGTAATCGGTTTCGTTGTCAACTTCGTCGTTGCAGTTGTCTGTTTGGTTGTAGATGTTGTTGTTACTGGCTTCGTTGTCAACTTGGTCGTTGTAGTTGTCTGTTTGGTTGTAGATGTTGTTGTTACTGGCTTCGTTGTCAACTTCGTCGTTGCGGTTGTCTGCTTGGTTGCAGATGTTGTAGTCATTGGCTTTGTTGTCAACTTCGTCGTTGTGGTTGTCTGTTTGGTTGCAAATGTTGTAGTCATTGGCTTTGTTGTCAACTTCGTCGTTGTAGTTGTCTGTTTGATTGCAGATGTTGTAGTCATCGGCTTTGTTGTCAACTTCGTCGTTGCAGTTGTCTGTTTGATTGTAGATGTTGTAGTCATCGGCTTTGTTGTCAACTTCGTCGTTGTAGTTGTCTGTTTGATTGTAGATGTTGTAGTCATCGGCTTTGTTGTCAACTTCGTCGTTGTGATTGTCTGTTTGGTTGTAGATGTTGTAGTCATCGGCTTTGTTGTCAACTTCGTCGTTGTGATTGTCTGTTTGGTTGCAGATGTTGTTGTCATCGGATTTGTTGTCAACTTCGTTGTTGTAGTTGTTTGCTTGGTTGCAGATGTTGTAGTCATTGGTTTCGTTGTTGTCAACTTGGTTGTTGTTACAGTTGTAGTAGTGGTTGTAATCGTCGTAGCGGTAGTTGTTGTTACCTGTTCATTGAAATACTTATTTCCAGAATGATAAACTTTCTTCCCATGAATCTTCGGATACGGATCCACACCAATTTCCTGTCCCCAAACTTCCGCTTCCTGTCCATCCTGAAGCAAATATGCAACAGAACCGGACTGGAATTGTTTGGTTGTCTTTGCTGTAACACCAGATAGGAGTTTTGTTTGTCCTGAGAATTGATTCTTGTCATAATAGCAGTTAGAAATCGTTTCACAATCTGCAATTGGAATCACGCTTCCCTGCAACGAAGTTGTTACTGCTCCGGCATAGAAACAATTCTTGATATTACTTTTCTTGATATTACTTTCCATTGCAAATGCAGTAATGCCGCCTGCTTTCGTAAACGAATCAATCGTTCCAACACTCGAACAGTTGACAATTTCTGAACCGTGTGCTTCTGCGGTAATACCACCAGATACCATTGCATAGACATTGACTCTGGTTTCACAACAAGAAATCGTGCTATTCCCTGCTTGTGCAGCAATTCCACCAACAGAGGAATAATCAGCACCGGCATTGAAATAAGAATCTGCTACCATTACATTCTGAACAGTTGCATTTTCCAACATTCCAAACAGTCCAAAATACAACTTTCCTTGTAATGGTTGTGTCTGGTCTTGACAGAAATAAAGCCCGTTGATGGAATGTCCTCTGCCGTCGAATGTTCCAGAATATGGCGTTGTATAGGAAGCTCCTATCGGTGTCCATGTGATAAATGCACCATCTGCAAGGTCGCCGCTTGCATCCAGTACGCCCTGATTGACTGTAATATCACAGCCAAGCACTGCATTTGCATCGGTCTGTCCCTCGTTGACCAGCTTTGCAAATCCATACAGTTCCGCAGTGTTGGTAATTACATAGTTGCCGTCTTCATCGGTTTGCGGTGTGACACATCCATATCCGCAGACGCTGCAAACCTGATTTTCATCCCAAGTGTGTGCTGTCTTTTCAGCATCAATTCCTGTACAGCCTTCATTCAGACAAACCAACCAATGGGAATCCTCATCAAAACCATAACGATAATGATGCTTCTGCTCGGTCGTTTGCCAGATTGCATATACACTGCAACAAGAATCATCTACTGTATAAGTGTCCCCAGCCTTGCAAATCGTTTCCTGATAATCGTCATAATCGTCATTCGTTACAACTTTCCATCCGGCAAAGACATAGGTTTCATAAGCGGTGTTTTCTCGCTCCGGAATCGCCCAATCATCAACTTGATTTTCTCCGACAGGAAGTTTTTTCGTGTAACGTGTTCCGCCATCACTGAATGTTCCGCCGTTTGCATCAAAGTCAAAGGTACACTCTGAAATCTCTGTAACAGCCGTCAATTCTAAATAACCAGTATCTTCTGTCAGGGTAATCGCTGCATTCGGGTCATCCAATCGGTATACCGTTCCATTCGAGTCTTTCCACCCGACTGTCTGATAGGTAAAGATTCCGTCTAAATCATAGGGAACTGGGAAACCGCTAATCGGATACGTTCCGAAGTTCAAAAGAACCTGATTGTTTTCATTAAAGTCATGTTCCGGTGCAACTGCATTTCCTGTTGCATTTTGGAAGCTTTTATCTGCATGAAGAACCACAGCAACGCCCTTTTGTTTCCAAACAGCAGTAAAGACGGTATCCCGTTCTTCATCCGAAAGTGCAAATTCTTCCTCTAAGCCATGAATGATGTCAGTTTTATCCCGACTATCCTTCCAGCCAACGACTTCAAATAAATACTTCTCTGGAAAATACGTTTGAACGGGCTGATTCAATTCGGAGAATTTGTGTGTTCCCTCTGCAAGCAGCATATTGGAAGTGTTTGTGCCACTATAAATATAGCTGCCAATTTGCCCGATTGGTTCTAATTGTTCACTATCCAGCCGAATTTGCATATTGCATATCCAGTGTGCTGTCAATGTCTTGTTTTGTTTGTCAACCGTAAATTGGTCGTTCTCCAATCGGTTTCCGTCTTCATCTGTCCAATAATCTATTGTATAGTCGGAAGACAAGTCCGGACTGTCACGGTTCGGGCGGGTATTTGCCCAGCAGGTATAATCTGCAATGTTATACGTGCCATTGTCCAATTTCTTTGTGAACGTCTGATGCTTCTTGACGTCTGCACTTCCATAACTCATAAAGTAACCATCTTCGCCCGCATCAAATGTAATCGTATGTCCGGTGTGTCCTTCCCGAATTTCCACTTTTTTGAATACATTGACTGCAGTTGATTTTCCATTCGGATAATAGAAATGCGTCTGCAAGGAGGTCATTGAAGCATAATCATACACTTCATATCCCGTTTCACTGTCGATGTGCTTCGTCGTTTCATACAAGGTTTTGATGTAGGTTTCCAGCGGTAAATATGGGGTATATGGTCCTTCATATACATAAGTCTGAACAGAATCGCCTTCTTTGGTTTCATTGGTCAAATAAGGCTTTGCGGAAGCTGGAAATTCCGGTTCAAACTGCAATGGCAGTTCGATTTCTGTCTGGAAGGTAAGCGGTTCTTTTTTGTAAATTGCGGTCAGCGTCAGGCTCTTTTCTGCGGTGAATAAACTCCTCTGCCGATAGTCAATTTCACCATCGCCATCTGCATCCCAGCCCTCCAGCAACCGCAATGTTTCACCATCTTCTGTTGGATAAGCAAGATCAATCATCAGTTCATGTGGTGTAACGAGGTTTCCAGCAAGTACACGATGTGTGAGTTGTGTCTGCTCCGTCATCGTTCCATCGTCATTCTTAACACGGAACTGTCCCACTTCTCCCGGCAGAAATTCAATCTTGTAATAAACCTCAAAAGCAGGACGGAAGAAAATATCACTGGTGTAATAAGTTGTCTTGTATGCTTCATCTGCCTTTTTCCATTCGTCTATTGAAACAGGACGATATTCCCAATAACGGAACTTACTGAAATTGGAAGAAGCTGCAATGGTCTGCGTGAAGACATCTTCTGTTGCTCCACTTGCATAGACTTTTTCTCCACCAAATGTCACTTCTTTTCCGTCAAAATTGATTTCCAACCCATTTTTCAATGTGACTTCGGTAAAGTCCTCATATTGCTGTTTGTCGCCATTATAGGTTTGAAAATGCAGCGTGATTTCTGGAATTTCATAAACTCCTCTTAAAATCATGCCATCCTCCGTGGCTACCGGTAAAATGGCTTTTCCTTCGTCATCCAATTCATAATCGTTGACGCCATCGCCATCTTTATCCCATCCCTGTACCAAACCATAGCCTTCCATATAGGTGGAATCATACGGGGCTTTTATGGTGTCGCCGATTTTGAACGCACGCGTTTGGCTCTTTACATCTTCTGCTTCGTTGCCTGTTTTGTCATAGGCATCTTCGTTGCCGTACAAGAATGTAATGTTGCAATCTCGATAGTTGGCACGGTATACTTGTGCAAATCCGTTTTCTGGTGCATGATATGCAAATGTGTGATCTAAAAATCCAACCGCATTCCATTCATAACGCCATTCATTTTTATATGTACTTGCATCATAGGTTGCTAGCACTTCATCAGCACTTTTTCCGGATGTTACTAAGCCTCTGTTTGTTAAACTATAGTAGCGAGAATCACTCGCATACCTTGATGGATTCCAATTTGTTCCATAATCCAAACTGGTAATTTCATCAAGATTGTTTCCATTCGTATAATCATGACCTTCCCATCCAGTAAACATTGCATTTTCTGCTTCCTTTGGCGGAACAGGTGTTTCCCCAACAGTACAAGCCCGAACTTCTGCTTTCCACTGTTTCGCATCTATATCATAATAGGAAAACGTCACATAATACTGTTTTGGGGTCACATCCACATAAAAAGAAGTATCTTTTGCAATGTAAACACTGCTCATACTATATTCACTGTTTGGATTATGTTCAAAAGGTTCGTCATTGCTCCAGCTGTATCCATCCACCTGAAATATAACATTATTCAAAGCCTTGCGTACTCCAAAATAACCAACTGGTTCTATTGCAAGCACTTCTTTTGTTTCAATTATCTTAGTCGAACCATCTGGGAACTTATATCCAAAGCTTGCCGTATAGGTCTTACTAAAATCATCAATCGATGTAATATCGGTAGATGGGTCTGACCAATATAGTTTCGTGGAAACAAAGGATTCTCCATCTGCGGTCTGTGTCGAAGAGAGCGAGAACATCGGAATATCAAAATAAATATCCACATTTGCGATGAACGCCTTTGCATTCGTCTTGTTCGTATCAACAGAAACCATTCGATTGGAATCATTGTAACGCAAAGCCTTGTTGGAAAATTGCGGATAGAAATTGCCGTTTAATTCTTGGTCAACCGCTGTTGTAAGTTTTCCTGTCGTCAAGTCCACATATTCTGGTTTCAGTCCACAGATTTCAATCATATTTGCCTGATTCTGGTGCATGAAATAGCGGTTGTTTCCGTCTTCATCCTGACTGAATCCAACGCCATTCCCCGTAGACTTTTTGCTGTCCAATCCATATACAACATACCGGCTGCCCCAGCTGAACAGCTTCCACTTATCTTTGAACAATCTTGCATCTTTTTCCACATCGAATGCCTCTGCTCTCGCAAACGCCTTGATTTCCAGATAGATGCCCACTTCCAAGTAGTAAGCACCGTTGAATTTCTTCTCTACTAAGGAGGAATGCTGCCGTTCTTTTTTCAGGCTGAAATTGACATATCCATACAAATCCGTATAAACGCCCACTTCAATCGAAATTCCGATTTCTCCATATTTTTCAAGTCCTGTAAAGGAAAGGGTCAGCTCGCCTTTCAAACCTGTTTCCACACCAATTCGTCCGCAGGCATTGAAATTGTAGGCATAACGGTTTGCACCACTCAATTCATTTTTATATCCCTCTACTTTTCCGCTGGAAATGCCTCTCATACCAACCTGTGTGGCATCCAGCTGGGTAAAGTTACTGGAAATGCCAGCTGCCAAATCCAGCCGCAAGGTATAATTCAAATTCAGACTAACGGTGAAAATTGGAATAAACGGAATGACACGGAATTTTCCGCTGACAATCGTTTCATCGCAGATGTCAATAAATCCAGTGTCCGCATTAATAATATCGCTGTATCGCTGGAGCATTTCTTCCGAAGTCATCTTACTGGTGACACTTTCGGAAACGTCCAGCCATTCGCCGCCCTCTTCCCGAATGGCAACATTGAAATCAAATGTCACCTGCGAATAGATATTTGCAGCATAGTCAAATTTTAAATTGATACCCTGCCATTCTTTGCAGCCCTGCATGTTAATTTTCAGGTATTCGGTAATATCGGTTGCGGCTTTGATTTCCACGCCGTTGACGACCTTGTCAAATTCTACCATAACCTGCATCGCTGACCACTTTTTATTTTCTGGGTCGTCATAATCAACACCGGGGAAATTCGGGTTTCTTGCACTATCTCTGCTCCACGAAACACTGACCGTAATATCACCCTTTTTTGCAACGGGAATCGTTACGGTTTCTCCCATGCTCAGACCATCCCGGAAGGGGATGTTATCCATCTCCGCTGCGGAGGCGACAATGTTGTTGAACAGAAACACATTGTCGTTGGGTTTCTCATCGGAAAGATTCTGGAAGGTTTCATCATCCAAAATGGCACACGTCAGCAAATCTTCCAGCTGATTGATGCCGTCACCCGCTAAAATATTCTGTTCGATCTGTTCGGTGTCAATCAAATCTTCTGCTTCCACGTTCTCTTCCATGTAGACATCCACATCGTCAATGATGTCTGCAAGGTCGGCATTTTCTACGGTGACAAAATACCAGTCCTTTCCGCTCAAAGTGCCTTTATCGCTCTCTTTTACAAGGAACTGGTCATTCACCATGCTGACGGAAACGAACAATGTATCATCATCGTACAAATCTCCCAAGGTATTCGGATTTTTTCCGGCTGCAACCCATTCATTATAGCCATTCAAGAAACAAATCGGTGTTTTTTCCGTGATGACAAATTCTGCACGCTTCGGAATATAGAACTGATACGTTTCTCCTTCTCGTACCACATCATCCCAGTCCAGATAGACAATTTCTTTCTTGAGGACAACTTCTTCCACATTGTCCTTGTGAATCCGCTGGGTAACCGTATTCAAGTCTTCACTTTCGCCGGAAATCAGAGTTGCTCCGTTTTTTGCATGAAAATCATATGTAAATCCTGCCTGATAATCCTGCTCCGGCGTTACTTCATATTGATTGTCTTCTAGTGCGGTTACATGAAAGGCCGTTGGCAAATCGCCCAATGCGGAATCAATTTCCAAGTAATCCATCCAGTTTTCATCTGTAATTTCCTCCTCGGAACGAATCACAATGGGTTCTTTTGCATCGCAGTCGGCCACATATGCCGTATCCTGTTTGGTAACCCCCTGTTCCGGCTCTTCATAAGCTGCATATAGAACCGTGTTTTCCTCGAACGGGTCTTCTGAATGAAACGGTTCGGTACAATCCCCATCATAAAACCAGCCCGTAAAGTTTTGGTCTTGCTTGCTGGCACAGGGAACAGCCGTCAACACCGAACCCTTTTTCAATGTCACTGCTTCGACGGTTTCACCGCCGTTCGTGTTGAACGATACGGTGACTCGATTTTGTACGTCCCGATACCACTTCACGCCAATGCCTGCTGCAATTGCAAGAATGAGCATTGCTGCTGTGATGAAAATAACGGTTTTCTTCTTGTTCTGCCGGACTTTTACCGGTGTTGGATCTGCTGCCATAAGATACCCTCCTTCATATGTGTCAGATCGGTGGCGGATGACGGATGAATCTATGTTTCATTCCCGTTTTCCCTTAATATTCAATCGCAGGGTCAACGGTAAAATGAGATCTTAATTTTGCGGTGAGCGACTGAATCGCCCCTTCTGCAATGGTTCTCAAATCCATTTGCAGGACAATGCCAATTGCTTTCTTTTGTTCTTCCAGCGGTACACGATAAGACGTGAGCGACATCTCTAAGAACCGCTGAATTTTCTTTTCCAGTGTAAAATACAAATCACAGGGAATCACCATATAGCCCCGCATCATGCCGCTGCTGCCAATCACTCGTTCGTAAAAATCCGATTCAGAATTCGCTTCCGGAAAATACTGTCCAAACAGTTTCTGAACTTCCATCGCTGTATGATGAATGATATAATTTAACGATCCCTCTGCACTGTATGCCTCTACATAAATACTGCGGAGTGTTTCTTTCATTTCTATCACTGCCAGCTGAATAGATGTTTCCACTGCATAAATCAATGCTGGAAACGCCTTATCTCCTAAAAATTGATTTGCCATATCGAACTGATTTTGAAACATATATTTGACGTATTCCAACAACAATGCATCTTTGGTCGGAAAAATATTAAAAAAAGAACTATGAGCAACATTTGCCGCTGTTAAAATATCTTTGATGGTCGTGTCATAATATCCCTTCTCCAGAAACAAGGGCACGCACGCTTCCATGATTTTCATCTTTGCTGCCCGGCTATCATATCGCTTTGCCAAAAAGCATCCTTCTTTCTTAGATTGAAATTTAAACCGTAAATTGTATCTTGGTACAATCTTATCATATTTTCAAGCGATTGTCAATCATTTCTCACAGTTTCATCATTTTAAACAGAACAATCGTCAGCAATCTGGTCATTATCACAATTTTTATCATAAAAAAACAATTTAACTGCCACGAAAGCATCATTTATCCTTTTCATCTCGACAGAGATTCTGATGATGTTGACAATGGCATCCATTCTTGCAGTCGGTTTCTCTCTTTTGAAATTATGTATACTGCTTCTCAACTATTTTTATTTCCAATTCTAAAAAACAGAAAAACAGAAGAAATCATACAAATTTTTTCGGCTTTTTCCAGTTAATTTCTCGTCTGAATTCAATTTTTCATCATGTTTTTACCAAAGCATCCCTGTTTTTACATATTAAATTGCTTATTTTTACTTAGCAATTCTTAATTTATTCATAAAAATAAAAATCGTGAGAAAATTATATTCCTTTTCGTTTCTGTTTTGCCTAAAAAACCGTCCTATTCCACTTTTGAATTTTGTACCATATTTACGAAAAATAGATTGACGGACTGGATATTGTTGACATCTTTTTCCCAACATGATATAATAAAGATAATCAAAAGCGGTATGAGAGTTGAGATATTTTCATTCCATCAGAACCAAAAGGGTTCTTTTTTCATTTCTCCCAGTTCTCGCCCTTCTTTGAATGTTCATGCAAAAAATTGCACGGTTTGTGCGTTTTTCCGGCAAATTGCTGAATTGCAAGGAATATTTGCAATATGATTGACAATCATTGCAAAGCATGGTATCATAAGATTACCTTAAAAAACGCTTTGCTTTTTATACACGATTCAATCTTCTTTTGACGAGTCTAAAAGGCAAGCCAAAACGAGAAAGGAATATGGTACAGTGGGGACTCTCAATCAAAAAAACAAAAACAAACAAGATGATGAAACCGAAATCGACTTGGGAAAATTGTTCAAAGCATTGATGCGACGTCTGCCAATTATTTTGCTGGTAACACTCTGCTTCAGTGCCATTGGATTTTCCTACGGCAAGTATTACCTCCCGTTGGAGTACACCTCCAGCACCTACATGTATGTAAAAAATGGGGATGCTTCCGAAGAAAAAACTGCCATTAACCAACAAGACTTAATGGCTTCTAAGTCACTGGTGGAAACCTATATTGTCATTTTAAAAAATGACACCGTTGTAAAACAGGTTGGCATGAGTTTGGTCAGCAAGTTCGGGGTATCCGAAATTTCAAAATGCTTTACGGTCAAAAATGGGGTCATTTCTACCTCTGAACTCAAAGATGCAATTTCCATGTCGGCGGACGGCGACACGGAAGTGCTGAAAATTTCTGCACAAACCAAAGATCCACATGTGTCCGCTGAAATCTGCGACATTTACGCAGAAGTTGCACCGACATTTCTCATCCGCATCATTGGTGCAGGGTCTGTTGAAGTCATCGGCGATGCCGAAGTACCGCAATCGCCCTCCGCTCCAGATGTGAAAAAAATTACTATGATGGCAGCCGCAGCAGGATTTGTTCTCTCTGCCGGTGTTGCAGTCTTAATTTACCTGTTGGATCGCACCATCAAGGGCGAAGATGACATTCAGTCCTTCTCCATCTCTTATCTGGGCGAAGTGCCGGAAATGGTGGAGGCTCGCAGCGGAAAACGGAAACGCCGCAAGAAAAAGAACAGCCCTTCCGCATTGCGGAATATGCTGCTCTGTGCAAAAGATATTCCGTTCCCGTGCTCGGAAGCTTACCGCTCCATCCGCACCAATTTGATGTTTGCACTGGCTCCACAGGAACATAAAATTGTTGCAGTAACCAGTCCAAATGCTGCGGACGGAAAGAGTTTGACGGCTGCAAATATTGCAATGGCATTGGCAATGATGAACAAAAAAGTGTTGTTCATCGATGCAGACTTGAGAAAACCGGTTCAGCACCAGCGGTTAAAGCTGGAAAACAAGGTCGGTTTATCCGAAGTACTGGGGCATATGACAACTTGGCAAGTGGCTCGCCATCTTGCACCGCTGCCGAACATGGATGTGCTGACAGCTGGCACTTGCCCGCCAAACCCATCCGAACTGCTGGCATCTCCGGCAATGAAGAAGTTGCTTGAAGAAGCCGAACAGCAGTATGATTATATCATCATCGACACACCGCCGGTGAATGTTGTTAGCGATGCGTTGGGGCTTTCCGATTGCATTGGTGGCATCTTAATGGTAGCACGTTACTATGTTACCACGACCAAGGAATTAGAAACCGCTTTGCAGGCAATTTCTGTAACAGGTGCAAATGTATTGGGTCTGGTTCTGACAGAAGTGGATTTCAAACAGGGTGGCTATTACAAGAAGTATTATAAAAAAGGCTCTTATTATACCTACGGAAACGGAACTGGAAGCAAAAAGAAATCTCACTCCCATTCCACTTCCACACAGCAATCTGAACCCGTTTCTACAACAACAGATACAGATTCTGATAAACAGCCTGTTTCCTAAGAAGGAGGCAGTCCGATGATGATTGATTTTCACTGCCACATCCTTCCCAAGATGGATGATGGTTCTGATTCTATCAATACTTCCCTCGCAATGCTGCGGGAGGAACACACACAAGGGGTAAATCGTGTAGTTCTGACACCGCATTTCTACTGCGAAGAGGAATCGATAGAAGCGTTCTTACAGCGACGCAAAAAGGCTTTTTCTGCCTTACAAACCGCTATTTCCGACCAACCGCATACAGACGATATTCCAGAGCTTTGCTTAGGGGCAGAGGTTGCCATGTCCAGTGCATTGGCACAGATGGACTTACAACCGCTCTGCATTTCCGGAACAAATGTCTTGCTGTTGGAGTTACCATATTATCGCCGATTTCGGCTGAAAGATGTTGAAACTATCATCAACCGAAACGATATTCAAGTTGTATTTGCCCATATTGAGCGGTTTTCCCGTTTATGGAATAAAGAGACCTTTGCAGCAGTCATGGAACTGCCCGTCTACAAACAAATTAACTGTAGCTCTCTTTGTCATGCTCGCTGGCGACAGCGGCGGCAGTTGCTCCGCTGGCTTTCAGATGGAGAAGTGCACCTGCTGGGTACAGACGCACACAACCTCACCACTCGCCCTGTAAACTTTCAGGCAGCTGCACAGCTGTTGCAGCGAAAGCAGCGAACGGCTGAGTTAGAAGCCTGCATGGAACTTGCAGAGCAGCTGACAGAAGACGGCGTACAGTAAACAGGGTGTATCGTTTCACTGCTTGAATATGGGGATTTATTTTTCAAGAGGAGGATGGTACGATGCAAACAGAATGGATTTGGGAGGCAAAAGCCAACCAAGCAATTTTAACCGAAAAACGCAGTCAGAAAGTCTGGTTGAAACAAGACCTGCTCAATCGCAAGCATGTCTATGCACTTTTACAACGCTCAAGAGATATTTTCTTTTCGCTGCTGGCAATTATCGTTCTTTCCCCGCTGATGTTGTTAACGGCTCTGCTGATCGTGTTAGATGATCCACATGGCAGCCCGATTTTCTCACAATATCGTGTAGGAAAGAATGGTCGGAAATTTAAACTCTATAAGTTTCGTTCTATGGTCGTTCATGCAGAAGACAATTTGGAAAGCTTGATGCAACAGAACGAAATGGATGGACCAGTGTTCAAAATCAAAAAAGACCCTCGCATTACCCGAATTGGTCACTTTATTCGCAAAACCAGTATTGACGAGCTTCCACAGCTTTTCAACATTCTGAAAGGCGAAATGAGCATTGTAGGGCCAAGACCGTCTTTACCAAGAGAGGTTGAGAAGTACACGCCATACCAGATGCAGCGGCTGTTGGTAACACCGGGGTTGACTTGCTACTGGCAGATTCAGCCACAGCGAAACAGCCTTTCGTTTGAGGAATGGGTGGCACTGGATATTCAGTACATTCAAGACCGCAGCTATTGGCTGGACTGGAAAATCATTTTCAAAACCGTTGGTGCGGTTCTGACTTGTCAGGGAGAATGATATTCACTTTTGCAAACAATACAAAATCCCACAGGGAATGCGTTCCTTGTGGGATTTTTTTATACAATCCTATTCGGTTTTATTTTTCAAATTCAGCAGAATTGCTTCGCTGTTTGATATGCCTATTCTTGGAAAGCCACCTAAAACTGGCTCGACCGCAGTTTCTGCAACCATTATTCCAATGCGGCTGCGACTGCTTTTCCGGCTGCAACGCTCGCTTTTGCATCTAAATAGCGTTGGTTCGTACTGCCCCGAAAACGGCATTCATAACTTTTCTTATCCGCTTCAAAGCGTCCATCAATTAAAATATCTGTTTCGTTCAGCAATGCCATCCAATCTTCCCGACCGTCTGCCAGCAGTTGTTCCAATGTATATCCGGTATATGTCACCAGATTCAATCCCAAATCATGCACCTGTTTCCCCAGTTCTGCCAGTGCTGCCGCCTGACAAAACGGCTCTCCACCGCTGAATGTAACACCGTCCAGTAATGGGTCACTTGCAATCTCTTTCAGCAATACTGCTGCATCTATTAGCTTTCCGCCCTGAAAATCATGGGTCTGCGGATTGTGACAGCCCGGACATCCATGCGGACATCCCTGCACAAAAATGGTATAGCGAATCCCCTCCCCATCAACAATCGAATTTTCTACCGTTCCTGCAATTCGCAGCTGCATCATAAATCCCTGCCTTTCTCGTTTTGATTCGCAAAAATTCCTGTAAGCAGAATCACTTCCACTTACAGGAATTTTCAATCATACATACTATTTCTAATATTCAGCCATTATAAAGCGTGTTTCACACGGTCATGTTCTTCTGCCCGCTTTGCATCGTTAAACCGATCCAGCGTACCAACCAGATAGCCAGTGATTCTCCGAATCCGTTCAAACCCAACATCACCGCTGTGTTCCGTTCTGCCACACTGCGGACAGCTGTCACCGATAATGCCCGTAAAGCCACAGCAAGGGTCACGGTCAACTGGATGGTTCACAGAGCCATAGCCAATCCCTGCTTCTTTCATGCAGCGAATGACCTTCTCAAACGCTGCTACGTTCTGTACAGGGTCGCCGTCCATTTCTACATAGCTGATATGTCCGCCGTTTGTAAGGGCGTGATACGGAGCTTCCAGACGAATCTTGTCCACTGCCCGAATCGGATAGTAAACCGGAACATGGAATGAGTTGGTGTAATAATCCCGATCCGTTACGCCCGGAATCACACCATACCGTTCCCGATCCATCCGAACGAATCGACCAGATAACCCTTCTGCTGGCGTTGCCAGAACAGAGAAATTCAAGCCCGTTTTCTTCGATTCCAAATCGGTACGATCCCGCATCGTCTGAATAATCTTCAAGCCCAGTTCCTGTGCTTCTGCACTCTCGCCGTGATGCTTGCCAATCAATGCCTTCAAGGTTTCTGCCAAGCCGATAAAGCCTACAGAAAGCGTTCCGTGCTTCAAAACTTCTGCAACGGAATCATCTGGGCCAAGCCCCTCAGAATCCAACCAAACGCCCTGTCCCATCAAGAACGGGTAGTTCCGTACTTTCTTCTGGCACTGGATTGCAAACCGATCTGTCAACTGTTCAATGGTCAAATCCATCATGTTGTTCAGCAGCGTGAAGAATTTATCAATATCCCCATTTGCTTTGATTGCCAGCCGTGGGAGGTTGATTGATGTAAAGCTCAGGTTGCCTCTACCTGTTACAATTTCACGGGTCGGGTCATATTCGTTGCCGATCACTCTGGTACGGCAGCCCATATAGGCAATTTCCGTCCGGTAGTCACCCGGCTTGTAATACTGAAGGTTATACGGTGCATCCAAGAATGCAAAGTTCGGGAATAACCGCTTTGCAGAAACCCGACATGCCAGCTTAAACATATCATAGTTCGGGTCTTCCTTGTTGTAGTTCACGCCTTCTTTTACCTTGAAAATGTGAATCGGGAAAATCGGTGTTTCGCCGTTGCCCAAGCCAGCTTCTTCCGCCAGCAGCACATTTTCAATGACCATTCTGCCTTCCGGTGTGGTATCTGTTCCGTAGTTAATGGAACTGAACGGTGTCTGTGCCCCTGCACGGCTGTTCATGGTGTTCAGGTTGTGAATCAGGGCTTCCATTGCCTGATAGGTTGCACGGTTGGTTTCCCGATAAGCATTCTTCTTTGCAAACGCCTGTATGGTTGCAATCTGGTCGGCTGTTAGCCGTTCAGAGAGCTTTTGTGCTTCTGCTTCCTGATAGCCGTTGTTATTTGCCAGACAAGGAATCAGACCCGTTTCCTGCTGAATAGCAGCCGCATAGGACTTTACAAATGCCTGTGGTTCTTCGATGTCGGTCAAGAGTTCCAGTGCTCTTGCAACATTCTGTAAGTACCGTTTCCGGTAAGTTTTCTTAACGCCGCCAGCCATTGCATAATCAAAGTTCGGGACGCTCTGTCCGCCGTGCTGGTCGTTCTGGTTGGACTGAATCGCAATGCAAGCCAGAGCGGAATAACTGGAAATATCGTTTGGTTCTCTCAGGAAACCATGGCCAGTCGAGAAACCATGCTGAAACAGCTGAATCAAGTCAATCTGGCAGCAGGTTGTTGTCAGCGTCAGGAAATCCAAGTCATGAATGTGAATGTCGCCATTCCGGTGAGCCTTAGCGTGTTCCGGCTTCAGAACTCGCATCTCATAGAATTCCTTTGCAGCGGAAGAACCATACTTCAGCATCGTGCCCATTGCGGTATCGCCGTCGATGTTGGCATTTTCCCGCTTGATGTCGCTGTCCTTTGCAGAATCAAACGTCAGTTCGTTCATAATCTTCATGAGATTGGATTTGACTTCCCGATCTCTGGTACGCTCATAGCGATATAAAATATATGCCTTTGCAGTTTGGGCATGTCCGCACTCAATCAGTTCTTTTTCTACCAAGTCCTGAATTTCTTCTACGGTCGGTTCTTGACTGCCGTGCAGCTGTTCATACAACGCACAGGTTTTTTCGGCAACATCTCTCGCCATGGCTGCATCTGTTCCGCCAACAGACTGGGCTGCACGAAATACCGCATTTGCAATCTTGTCTAAATCAAACGACTCTCTTCTGCCGTCACGTTTAATAATATAAGAAATCATAAGTGCGAACGCTCCCCTTTACATATACAAAATATAGTAGAGCAGCCAGTAAAGTAACCATGTATCTAGTACTTTACGGCTGCCTATCCAGTATAACGCATTTTTTCGGAATTGTCAATAGGAAAACGAAAAAAGCATTGCTTCTTCGGAATTTAATAGGAAAACAAATCAAAATTTACACCAAGCAGATAGAAAACAAGTCCTATCAGCAAACAAGATAAAAAAATGAAGAAAACAACCCGCAGGCGAAATCGCAGCTTCGGTTTTGGGTAACGTCCTGTATATTCCGGAAGTCCTTGAGCGGATGATTTTTTCTTTTTCATAGTAATGCCTGCCCTCCTTGTCGATGTTGGATCGAAACACGTTCCTTTCTATTATACGACAAGCCAGCCAAAAAATCAAGGGATTTCTCCAAAGAATCGGAAGAAATTTATTTTTAAACAATGAATGAACTTTTTCGGTTTCCAAATTATTTGGAAAAATGCAACAAAAAAGACGCCTCTTCTTCCGAAGAAACGTCTTTCTCTATCGTACACAACTTGTACTGCTTAGTCGCTTACATACGGCAGCAGTGCAACGTGTCTTGCTCTCTTGATTGCTGTGGTCAGCTTCCGCTGATGATATGCACAAGTGCCAGTAACTCTTCTCGGCAAAATCTTTGCCCGTTCTGTCATGCACTTTCTCAGCTTTGCGATGTCCTTGTAATCAATGACATCTACTCTGTCTACGCAGAACATGCAGACCTTTTTTCTCGGTCTTTTTCCGCCCATTCTTGGTGCTCTTTCCATGGTCAAATCCTCCTAACTGCATTTCGCAAGTTTCGTTTTTGTTTTCTGCAATTTTGATTAGAACGGTACTTCTCCATCGCTGAGGATTTCTTCAAAATCGCTCAGGTCGCCCAATTGGATCGGAACAGAATTGTTCTGCTGCTGCGGAGCCGGAGCTGCTGCTGGCTGCTGTGGAGCTGCCTGCGGTGCAGATGGCTGCTGCTGGTACTGCGGCTGATACTGATAGCCGCTCTGATTGGATGGTGCAGTATAGTTTCCATTTGCCTGTGCAGCGGCTCTGGTTTCCCCGAAGGTCACATTGTCCGCCTGAACTTCCATCGAATAGTGCTTCACACCATTTCCATCGGTATAATCCGCATTTTGCAATCTGCCTTCCACAATGATCATTGAACCTTTGTGAAAATATCGACTTACAAATTCTGCCTGTTGCCGCCAGCAAACAACATTGATAAAATCAGCCTGCCGTTCTCCGGTGGACTTTGACGTATATGGTCGGTCGATGGCAACTCGAATTCTGCATACAGCAATGCCGCTTTGTGTCTGCCGGAAATCCGGGTCAGCACACAATCTACCCATCAGAATCACTTTATTCAGCATCCCATTCCATTCCTTTCCGCATATTTTTTCAAAAAAACCGTTCTATCGGTAAAGACGTCTTATTCTGTAACAGTTACCAAGAACCGCAGAACGCCGTCTGTGATGTTCAGGACACGTTCCAGTTCAGCCGGAAAATCCGGTGTTGCTGTGAAGCTATACAGTGCGTAATAGCCGTCCGGTTCATCGTTGATCGGGTATGCGAGCTTCCGCTTGCCCCACTCGTTCACTTCATCCAGTGTGGCTGCTGCTTCGATCTTGCTCTTGAACTTTTCAACCAGTTCCTTTGCAACTTCTTCACCCTTTGCCAGGCTGTAAACAGCCATCAGCTCATACTTTGCATTCAACTTTGCCACGTTAAAAACACCTCCTTCTGGATTTCGCCTGCAATTGTGCAAGCAAGGATAACATATCTATTATAGCAAACTCTGCTCGACTTGTCAAGCATTTTTCTGGTTTTTTCGGAATTTTTTTTACAAAATTCCTGACCTTAAAACGCCATGCTGATGCCCAGCAGAAACAGAGCCGTTACAAGAACGGTCACCGCATACTGTGCCAGAATGGCAATCAGAACGAACCAGTAATTTGTTCCGCCTGCCATTCGCAGCCGGTCTTTGGTCATGCCTTCGGGCAGTCCCTCCGCTCGGATTCTGTGCACTTTTCGCAAAACAAACCGATAATAAATATAATTAGAAAAGGCAAACAACAATACCCGTACTGCAAAACTCAGATACATACAAATAATATGCATCGTATGTAAAGCAGTTTCATATGGCAACAATGCCGTACAGAATGATTGAATCTGTTCTGACATCACTTGCAGGAAATTGTTGTACATGCCGCCCATACTGCCCATGCTGTTCATACTCTGCTGCATGCTGTGCAGCTGGCTCAAAATCGAATCATTGTTGGTGACAAACGAATACAGTTCTGACGGCAAATCCAACAACAGCAACACGCTGATAATCAGAAATGTCATGCCCCACATTTTCCGGCTGGCAAAATACAGTTGCGGGAACACTGCACTGACTAAATTCATGGTGAGTTTCGAGCCAGTTTCTCGGAACTTCTTAAATGCCGGAACATAATAAATAGTATTCGTCCGCACGAAATTTGCAAGGTCTTCCAGCCGTTCTCCTTCGTAGTCCTCATTCGGGTCTAATCCGCAGCAAATATCCTGTGCACTTTGCTGCCAAGTCTGCTGGTTTTGCTGTGCTGTTTGCTGCTGTCCGTTCTCCTCTAAAATCATGCCGCAATGTCCGCAGAATGCCTGATGCACAGGATTTTCCGTTCCGCAGCGAGGGCAGCGGCGTGTTTCCGATGCTGTTTCCGATTCTGGTAATGGAATTTCGACCGGCTTCCAGCTTTCGCCGTTTTCGTGCAGATGCACATTGATGCAGTGCCCGTAATGCTGCCAGCAAGCCCGATGGTAAGGCGTTCCGCATTCTGGGCAAACAACAACATCATCCTCCGGCTCGAATGGCTTTTGGCATACAAAACAGGATTGTCCGGTATAATCTGCCATAAAGCAATGCACTTCCTTTCCAATTCTGTTTCCACAGAATTTGATCGTGATTCCCCGTTTTTATTTCTGGCTGGAAGATTTCAGCTTTTTCCACCGGAACACAAATACACCCGTTGCTGTTCCAGCGGTTACAAGCGTGAATACAATCACAGCAGTTACCAAATCTTTTGTGCTGAACTTGGAAGATTCCGTTTCTGTTTCCGCTTCTGTTGTCACCTGTGTGGTCGGTTCGGTGGTGTCGTCTGCTGCTGCCGCTGGCAGTCCCCAGCAGCCCAGCCCGAGGATGCCGGCACAAAGCCACGCTAACATTCGTTGTTTCATCGTCATTCCTCCGCTTCTCTTTTCCAGCCCTTGTAAGGATAGTATAAAGAATACCGCACCAGATAAAACGTCCAGTGCGGTATCCTGTTTTCGCTTGCGTCTAATTACTTCTCTGCATTCGGGGTGGTATATGGTGCAATATGATGTGCCAGATATTCCGAATGAGTTTCATTCTTCTGAATCCGAACATTGTTATAAACATCCATACCTGTTCCGGCAGGAATCAGCTTACCAATGATAACATTTTCCTTCAAGCCATACAGCATATCGCTCTTGCCACGGATTGCCGCATCGGTCAAAGCCTTTGTGGTTTCCTGGAAGGATGCTGCCGACAGGAAGCTGTCGGAGCTGGAGGATGCCTTGGTAATACCCTGCAGTACTGGTGCAGTGGTAACCAGTTCTACATCTGGTTCGCCATTTGCCATCCGTTCCCGCAGTTCTTCGTTAATGGTTTCTACCTTCCGCTTATCAATCAGCGTGCCCGGCAGTAAGTAGCTGCTGCCAGATTCTTCAATCTTGACCTTCCGCAGCATCTGGCGTACGATAACTTCGATGTGCTTATCGTTGATATCAACACCTTGCAGACGGTAAACCTTCTGCACTTCGCTGATGATGTAGTCCTGTACCGCATGAACGCCCAGAACTGCCAGAATATCGCCCGGGAAGATGTTCCCTTCGGTCAGACGAGTACCCTTTTCGATTTCTTCGCCTTCCTTTACCCGAATCTTCAGGTTATAGTGAATCGGATAAGATTCCGATTCGCCAGTAGTCTGGTTGGTGACGAAAATGGTTCTTGCAGTCTTGATTTCTTCAATGTGCACCTTACCGGACAGACGAGCCAAAATGGCTGCATTCTTCGGGTGACGGCTTTCAAACAATTCTTCGACACGTGGCAAACCTTGTGTGATGTCTTCTGCCGATGCGATACCACCAGTATGGAATGTACGCATGGTCAGCTGTGTACCCGGTTCACCGATGGACTGTGCAGCGATAACGCCGACCGATTCACCCACGCAAACCAGATTGCCGTTTGCCAAGTTTGCACCGTAGCACTTTGCACAAACACCTTGCTTTGCATGGCAAGTCAGGACGGAACGAATCGAAATCCGTTCAATGCCAGCTTCGGTAATCTTCTTTGCATCACTTTCTGTGAGCATTTTATTCTTAGAAATCAGCAGTTCGCCGGTTTCCGGATCTCTCAGGTCTTCTACCAGATAACGACCTGCCAGACGTTCGCCGAGCGGTTCAATCATTTCATTGCCGTTGCTGATTTCATAAACTTCCAGACCTTCATTTGTGCCGCAATCCTGTTCCCGGATGATGACATCCTGCGAAACGTCTACCAGACGACGGGTCAGGTAACCAGAGTCAGCGGTACGCAATGCGGTATCTGCCAAGCCCTTTCTTGCACCTCGAGAGGAGATGAAGTATTCCAAGATGTTCAGACCTTCTCGGTAGTTGGAACGAATCGGCATTTCGATGGTCGCACCGGATGTATTGGCAATCAAGCCACGCATGCCGGCAAGCTGACGAATCTGGCTGATACTACCACGGGCACCGGAGTCCGCCATCATGAAGATTGGGTTGTAACGATCCAAACCGTTTTGCAGAGCGGTGGTAACGTCATTAGTTGCACCGTTCCAGATTTCGATAAACCGCTTGGACTTTTCTGCTGCGGAGATATAACCGTATGCATATTCGTTGTTGATTTCTGCAACTTCTGCATCGGCTGCTGCAATGATGTCCTTCTTTTCCTTTGGAATGATGGCATCGCAAACCGCAACGGTAATGGCAGCCTTTGTAGAATACTTAAAGCCAGTTGCCTTGATCTTATCCAGCACTTCGGAAGTAGTCGTTGTGCCGTGAATCTTAATGCAACGGTCGATAATCTGACCCAGCTGCTTCTTGCCAACCAAGAACGCAATTTCCAGATCAAACTGATGCTTGGAATCTGTACGGTCTACATAGCCCAGATTCTGCGGAATGTTTTCGTTAAAGATCAGACGGCCAACGGTACAGTCAATAATCTGAGAAACCCGCTTATCACCAATATCTCTGGTAATCCGTACTTTAATCTTTGCATGAATGGAAACATCGCCTTCATTGTAAGCCATGAGGGCTTCGTTGACATCCCGGAAAATCTTGCCTTCGCCCTTTTCGCCATCCTTTTCCATGGTCAGGTAATACGAACCCAGAACCATATCCTGTGTCGGAACAGCAACTGGACGACCGTCAGACGGCTTCAACAAGTTATTCGCAGCCAGCATCAGGAATCTTGCTTCTGCCTGTGCTTCTGCGGACAGCGGCAGGTGCACTGCCATTTGGTCGCCGTCGAAGTCTGCGTTAAATGCAGAGCATACCAACGGGTGCAGCTTCAGAGCACGACCTTCTACCAGTACCGGTTCAAATGCCTGAATCCCCAGACGGTGCAGCGTAGGAGCACGGTTCAGCAGAACCGGATGTCCCTTGATGACATTTTCCAGTGCATCCCAAACTTCCGGAGAAGTCCGGTCTACCATCTTTCTGGCACTCTTAATATTTGCAATGACCTTGGTATCTACCAACCGCTTCAGAACGAACGGCTTGAACAGTTCCAGTGCCATTTCTTTCGGCAAACCGCACTGATACATCCGCAGTTCCGGACCAACGACGATAACAGAACGTCCAGAGTAGTCAACACGCTTACCGAGTAAGTTCTGACGGAATCGACCCTGCTTGCCCTTCAGCATATCAGACAGGGATTTCAGTGCACGGTTATTCGGACCCGTAACAGGTCTGCCGTGTCTGCCGTTGTCAATCAAAGCATCGACTGCTTCTTGCAGCATCCGCTTTTCGTTCCGAACGATGATGTCCGGTGCATCCAGTTCCAGCATCCGCTGCAACCGGTTGTTCCGGTTGATGACACGGCGGTACAAATCATTCAGGTCGGAGGTTGCGTACCGTCCGCCATCCAGCATAACCATCGGACGAATGTCCGGCGGAATAACCGGAACAACGTCCAGAATCATCCATTCCGGACGGTTGCCGGACTGCCGGAAGGCTTCCACGATTTCCAGCCGCTTCAGCAGCTTCAACCGCTTCTGACCGGAATTCAGTCCAACCAGTTCTTCTTTCAATTCTTTGGAAAGTTCTTCCAAATCAATTTCACAGAGCAGCTTCTTAATGGCTTCTGCACCCATTGCTGCTTCAAATTCATCGCCGTACTTTTCCCGATAATTCAGATATTCCTTTTCGGTCAGGAGCTGCTTCTTAAACAGCTCCGTATTGCCCGGGTTCAGTACGATATATTTTGTGAAGTAGAGCACTTCTTCCAGTCTTTTCTGGGAGATTTCCAGCATCTGACCGATTCTGGACGGTGTTCCCTTAAAGTACCAGATATGAGAAACCGGAGCAGCCAGTTCAATATGACCCATCCGTTCCCGGCGAACCTTTGCACGGGTTACTTCTACGCCGCAGCGGTCGCAGACTTTGCCCTTAAAACGAATCTTCTTGAACTTTCCGCAGTGACATTCCCAGTCCTTGGTTGGCCCAAAAATCCGTTCGCAGAACAAACCATCCCGTTCCGGCTTCTGTGTCCGGTAATTGATGGTTTCCGGGCGTGTTACCGCACCATAAGACCATTCCCGAATCCGTTCCGGTGAAGCAAGTCCAATTTTTATGGATTCAAATGTATTAAATTCCAAATTCGTACCCTCCTGTATTCTATCACGAGATTTTCATACATGGTAACTTGTTACATTTCGTCATCGTCAAACGGATAATCATCTACATCATCCGGATAATCGTCTTCGTCTGTATCGTCAATATCCTCAAATGGAACATCCTCTGCATCCGGATCTCCATTTGCAATGGTCTTATCATCATCATAACCCATGCCGACATCTTCCATATCCTTGGACATGCCTTCATAGTTTGCAGTATCGGTGATGTCGTCATCACTTTCATACGAAACAACCTGTGCGGTGACATCGTCATCGAAGTTCGACCGCAGGTCAATTTCATTCTGTTCGCCATCCAATACCTTGACATCCAGACCCAGTGACTGCAATTCCTTAATCAGAACCTTAAAAGATTCCGGAATGCCCGGCTTCGGTACATTCTGACCCTTGACAATTGCTTCATAGGTTTCTACACGTCCAACGGTATCGTCAGATTTTACTGTCAGGATTTCTTGCAGGGTGTAAGCTGCACCGTATGCTTCCAGTGCCCAAACTTCCATTTCCCCGAATCTCTGACCGCCGAACTGTGCCTTACCACCCAATGGCTGCTGAGTAACCAGAGAATACGGGCCAACAGAACGAGCGTGAATCTTTTCGTCTACCAAGTGGTGGAGTTTCAGGTAGTGCATGTAACCAACGGTTACACGGTTATCAAACTTTTCACCAGTTCTGCCATCATACAGTGTGAACTTACCGTCTTCGCAGAATTCCAGTGCCTTCGGGTTGATGACCTTCTGCATTGGCTTCAGGTCGAACGGATCATTCCGATGCGGTGCGTTCCGGCGATTTGCTTCCCGGAAGCATTCTCGAATGTCATCTTCGTGTGCACCGTCAAAGACTGGTGTCATCACGTGCCAGCCCAGAGCCTTGGCAGCCATACCCAGATGCACTTCCAATACCTGACCGATGTTCATACGAGAAGGTACGCCCAATGGGTTCAGAACGATATCCAGCGGTGTGCCATCCGGCAGGAACGGCATGTCTTCTTCCGGCAAAATGCGGGAAACGACACCCTTGTTACCGTGACGGCCTGCCATCTTATCGCCGACGGAGATTTTCCGCTTCTGAGCGATATAGCAGCGAACCAATTTATTGACACCAGCCGACAATTCATCACAATTTTCTCTGGTGAATATCTTTACATCAATGATGATACCAGCTTCGCCGTGCGGTACTTTCAAAGAGTTATCCCGCACTTCCCGTGCCTTTTCGCCGAAGATTGCACGCAGCAGGCGTTCTTCTGCGGTCAGTTCGGTTTCGCCCTTCGGGGTAACCTTACCAACCAAAATATCACCAGCGTGTACTTCTGCACCAATCCGAATGATACCATTTTCATCCAAATCCTTCAGTGCATCGTCACCGACGTTCGGAATATCTCTGGTAATTTCTTCTGGGCCTAACTTGGTATCTCTGCATTCGATTTCATATTCTTCAATGTGAACGGAAGTGAAGATATCTTCCCGTACCAACCGTTCATTCAGCAGAACCGCATCTTCGTAGTTATAACCTTCCCAGGTCATGAAGCCGATGAGGGCATTCTTACCCAGAGAGATTTCACCGTCAGAAGTAGACGGACCATCTGCCAGAACCTGTCCCTTTGTAACGTGTTCGCCAGCGTCTACAATCGGTCTTTGGTTGATGCAAGTACCCTGGTTGGAACGCTTGAACTTTTCGAGCTTAAAGGTCTGTTCCTTGTGGGTTTCATCCGACAGCAAGGTAATGGTGTCTGCGGAAACTGCCGTAATCACGCCATCACACGGTGCAAGCACACAAACGCCAGAGTCTACAGCTGCCTTGTATTCCATACCGGTTCCGACAAACGGCCGTTCGGTCTTGAGCAGCGGTACTGCCTGTCTCTGCATGTTAGAGCCCATCAACGCACGGTTTGCGTCATCGTTTTCCAAGAACGGAATCATAGAAGTTGCAACAGAAACGACCATCTTCGGGGAAACATCCATGAAGTCAATGCGATCTTGCTCAACTTCCAGAATCTGTTCCCGATAACGAGCCGCAACCTTATGATTTGCAAAGTGTCCGTCTTCGGTCAGCGGTTCGTTTGCCTGTGCAACAATGTAATTATCTTCTACGTCCGCAGTCATATAGACAACTTCGTCTGTTACAACGCCAGTTGCCTTGTCTACTCGCCGATACGGAGCTTCAATAAAGCCATATTCGTTGATTCTTGCGAATGTTGCCAGATAAGAAATCAAACCGATGTTCGGACCTTCTGGCGTTTCAATCGGGCACATTCTTCCGTAATGGCTATAATGTACGTCACGAACTTCAAACCCTGCACGGTCTCTGGACAAACCGCCCGGACCCAATGCAGACAGACGACGCTTATGGGTCAATTCTGCCAGCGGGTTGTTCTGATCCATGAACTGTGACAGCGGAGAAGAACCAAAGAATTCTTTAATCGCAGCCGTGATCGGACGAATATTGACCAAACTCTGCGGTGTGATCACGTCCATATCCTGTGCCTGAATGTTCATCCGTTCCCGAATGACCCGTTCCATTCTGGTGAAACCAATCCGGAACTGGTTCTGCAACAGTTCGCCAACAGAACGGATTCGACGATTGCCCAAGTGGTCGATGTCGTCCACAGTACCAACGCCTTCGCAGAGGTTCAGGAAATAGCTGATGGTTGCATAGATATCGTCCAAAATAATATGCTTCGGAACGAGTTCATCCAACCGCTTCTTTACCTGTTCTTCTACTTCTTCCGGTGTGGAAGAGCTTTCGAGAATTTCTCTCAGAACAGAGAACGAAACCTTTTCATTGATTTCATATTTGCTAATGTCAAACTGTACATACGGCTGCAGGTCAACCATGCCGTTACCGATGACCTTAACTTCCCGCTGTACAAACCGGATAGCATTTTCTCCGGCTTCGGTGACATAATATTCTTTACATTCTACTGTCAGGAATGCAGCCTTTACGCCGGCTTCCTGAATCTGTTCTGCCTGTTCGTAAGTCAGGGTCGTTCCTGCATCGAACAGCAGTTCGCCCGTCATTTCGTTGATGACCGGACGGGACAGGGTATGTCCAGCCAGACGGCTTGCAATGCCCAGCTTCTTATTATACTTATACCGACCGAACCGGCACAAATCATACCGCTTTGCATCGAAGAACAGATTGTTCAAGTGGGTCAGGGAGCTTTCCACCGTCGGCGGTTCGCCCGGACGCAGCTTCTTATAAACATCCAGCAATGCATCTTCGGTATTCTTGGTGCTGTCCTTTTGCAGAATGGTCTGCCGCAGACGTTCATCATCCCCGAACATCTCATAGATTTCTTCGTCTGTTCCGATACCGATTGCACGGATAAAGGTTGTCAGTGCAATCTTCCGGTTCTTATCAATCCGGACATAGATGACATCGTTGGAATCCATTTCATATTCCAGCCATGCACCACGGTTCGGAATGACAGTGGTCTTAAACAAATCCTTACCGGTGCGGTCTTTTTCAGAAGCGTAATAAACGCCCGGAGAACGAACCAACTGCGAAACGATGACACGTTCTGCACCATTGATGACGAACGTACCGCTTTCGGTCATGAGCGGGAAGTCGCCCATATAAATTTCGCTTTCCTTGACCTCGCCGGTTTCCTTATTCCAGAGGGTCGCCGTCACACGCAGTGCGGCAGCATAAGTTGCATCCTGCTCCTTGCATTCTGCAATGGTATACTTCGGCTTTTCATCAATCCGGTAATCAATAAAGTTCAGAACCAGATTGCCGTTGTAGTCTGTGATAGAAGAAACGTCCCGGAAGACTTCCTTTAAGCCTTCCTCCCGAAACCAGCGGTACGAATTTTTCTGTACTTCAATCAGGTTCGGCATTTCCAGCACTTCGTTGATTTTCCCGAAGTTCATTCTGACATTTTTTCCACACTGCTTTGGCGTCACATTCACCATAGGCGAAAAAACCTCCTTCGTTATAATCGAAAAAATTAGCACCTGTAAGCAGAAATGAAAAATCTTTCGTATTTTTCGATTTTCTCTTGACAGGCGGGAAAGGATATGGTATACTATTAGTTTTTGCGTGTGTCACCCTTGTGGCACTACGATACATTTTATTATTTTATAATATTCCCAGATGTTTGTCAAGTAGTTTTTTTAAATTTTACAGATTCTTAAAAATATTTTGAGGATTTCCCGTATCCATCCCGAAAATCTCGTGCACATTTCGGTTTTTTGGTGGCTGAATGAGAGAATTTTTGCAGAATGCCCAAAAAGCACCCTCACAAGCAATTTCAAAAAATTTTAAGAAACCCCTTGACAAATCGATAAAAATAGTGTACTATGTTGATAGTGCACTAATTCACACAACTACAAAAAGTCGTGTATTCTTCTGAAAGGGGGTATTTTGGATGGAGTTTCAAAACAACTACCCCATCTACCTGCAAATTGCAGATGACATCAAACGGCGGATTGTCATCGGTGAGCTGCATCCCGGTGACAAGCTGCCCTCCAACACCGATTTGGCGGTTTCTTATACCGTCAACCCCAATACGGTACAGCGAATTTACCGACAACTGGAAGTGGAAGGCATCACTTTCACTCGCCGAGGCGTGGGGACGTTCCTGAGCGAAGACCCCGAACTTGCGGAACGGTTACGCAGTACCATCTTGGAACAGGAAGTGACTGCTTTCCTGAAAAAAATGCAGCAATACCATTTTTCAAAGGCTGCACTCTTTACAGCCATGGAACAGCAGTTGGAACAAGCGGAAAAAAAGGAAGAAACAGAAACAACAGACAAAAACTAAACCAAAAGGAGCAAAGGGATTATGTTAACATTTGAACATGTCAGAAAAAATTATGACAGCAAACGAGTGCTGGATGATTGCAGCATTTCGTTTGAGCCGGGAAAGGTGTATGCCCTTGTTGGGCCAAACGGCACTGGCAAAAGCACCCTGATGAAAGCAGCTGCCGGACTGGTAAAACTCAACGGTGGCACGCTCACCTACAAGGGGCAGCCAATCGGAACAGAGAGCAAGAAACACATTGCTTACATGTCCACCGAACCATTCTATTATGACTATATGCGGATTCGGGATGTCAAGGCATTTCACAAGGATTTCTTTGCCGACTTTGACGCAGACTTATTCGACCGCCTGCTCACATTTATGGAGCTAACACCGGATTTGAAGATACGGGCGTTGTCCTCCGGTATGGCTGCGAAGCTGAAAATTGCAGTGACGCTCTCCAGACGAGCAGAAGTCATCATGCTGGATGAACCGCTGAATGGCATCGACCTCATCGGACGGGATCAAATCATCCACACCATCATTCAGGCAACCGGAAACGGTGCAACTTTCATCATCTCCAGCCACTTGTTCGATGAATTAGAGCCAATTGTGGACAATGTTGTCATGATGAAAGGCGGCAAGGTCATCTTGGAAGGCGAACTGGAAGCCATCCGTGCGGAACACGGTAAATCCATCTCAGACTTGTATCGGGAAATTTATGCGGACACTGCCGTTCCACAGTTTTAAACAAAAAAATAGAACCATCATTCCACAACGCTTACAAAAATAAGGAGGATTTTCCATTATGGGAAACGTATTGAAATATGAAATCAAAAAATCCAGATTTATGATGCTGATTGTTGGCATCATCATCGGCGGTCTGGAACTGGCGTACTTAATCGGCTTTTTTGGTGTTACAACAGCACAAAATGAAAAAATTCAAGATATCTTCAGCAGTATCTGGGTTTTCTCTATTGTTCTGCTCGTGATTGCTGCCTGCTGTTCCATGCTGGTCGGTGTATTATACAGTGTCTTACTTTACAACAATGACATCCGGAAGAAATCCGGTTACATGTTATTTTTAACCCCAACCCCTACTTGGCAGTGGATTCTTGCAAAAATCCTGATGGGTGTCCTTGCAACGGCTGTTCTGGTAATTGCCTTTGCCATTTTAGGGATTGCAGATATTCTGCTGTTCATTCCAGAATTGGATGACACTTCCTTCATCGGGCAACTTCTGATTCCACTGCGGGATATGATTTTCGACAATGTTGGTTCTGTTTCCCTGTTCCTGTTGAACCTGATTTTACAGATTGTTGTCATGATTACCACCATTTATCTGGCGATTGCCATGTCTAAAACCTTATTGGGCAACAAGAAAATCGGCAGCTTTGTAGCATTCGTTTTCTGGATTGCATTGGAAATTTTACAGTCTGCCATCAGCAGTTTGTTTGCACTGTTATCCAATGGGTTGTTCTCCATCAGCATTAACATGAGCGAAGACGGTTTGGTCTATAATTTAGACACGGCGATTCCGTATCTGCTGGCAGCAATGGCATTGAATCTTATCTTTGCTGGCGTTTGCTATGGTGTGACCACTTACCTGACCGATAAGAAAATGAGCGTTTAACCCATCTCGTTTTCTGCAAATTTATACAGAAATGGAAAAAATCCCCCTGCTTTTGGAGAGCAGGGGGATTTTTGTATTTCTTTTTGGGTTCGTATTCTTTGGGATACCAATTGCATCCGGTTCGGCAAAATTGCTTTGCTCTTTGCCTTTGTGCTGTTCGCCGGTGGTTGCGTTGTCCGAATTACCTATGAATCTTTCTTAGATTGCAGTTTACAGGAATTTTTTATGTTTCTAGAATGGCGAACAGCATTTGTTTACTTCTCTTAGATCTTCAAACTGTCTAATCAATACCTTCGTTAAGGAGGGCAGCTTGCCCTCCTTAACAATCCTCCTCGCCGAGCTGAGCCAGCTCGACCGCAGTTCGCCTGCGGCGGCAGAGTTAATTGCTTTCTTCTGCAGCTTTTCGCAGCAGTGCAATTTCTGCTGCATATCCAGCATCGTCATTTGGTGTTTCCAGAATGAACGGCAACTGTTTCAAAACTGGATGCCGAACAACCGCTTTCAAGGCTTCCAATCCAATATAACCTTGTCCAATCTTCTGATGGCGGTCTTTATGTGCTCCCAATGGGTTCATACTGTCGTTTAAGTGTACTGCATACAGACGATGCAAGCCAATTGTCTTGTCGAACTCTTCCAACACCGCTTCCAGATTTCCGGCAATATCATAACCGCCATCCCAGATATGACAGGTATCCAGACACACACCCATTTTCTCTTGCAAGTGTACGCTATCTAAAATTGCCCGCAGTTCTGAAAAGTTTCTGCCGACTTCACTGCCCTTTCCTGCCATTGTTTCCAGCAAAACGGTCGTGGTCTGCTCCGGAAATAGCACTTCGTTCAGCGTTTCTGCAATCTGTGCAATTCCCACTTCTGCACCCTGTTTCACATGGCTGCCGGGATGAAAATTATAATACTGATTTGGCGTGTATTCCATCCGCTGCAAGTCATCTGCCAGCATATCTTTCCCAAACTGCCGAATGCTGGGGTCAGCGGAACACAAATTCATGGTATACGGTGCGTGTGCAACGAGATGTTGCAGGTCATGTTCTGCTGCATACGCTAAAAATGCAGCAACATCTTCTTTCTGAATCGGCTTTGCTTTTCCGCCCCGTGGATTTCGTGTAAAGAAAGCAAATGTCGTTGCTCCCAATGCAACTGCATGTTTTCCCATCTCCAGATAGCCCTTTGATGATGGCAAGTGGCATCCAATTCGCAGCATATTTATTCCCCCTGTTCAGTCGTTTGTTCTGTGGTTTCCGGTGTTTCAGATACTGGCTTGTCTGCTGGCGGTTCAGTGTTATCCAAGTCCGTCATAATCTCTTCCAGTACCTTTTTTGCATACTCATAATATTCCTGCATCACGGCTTCACTCTTGTAACCCTCTGTTGGTTTCCGCAGACTCAAGCATAAATCTCTGTCCAGCCGCCCTTCCGAATAGCCAATTTTCTGTGCAAAATCTGTATACCGCAGATAATACCCATATTCTCGCACATGAGAATCCTCCGGATACAGCTGCTCTAAATTCACCAGCGTATCTTCTGCGGAAATATAGTCATTCGCCTTTGCATCCGTCAGGAGCATGACACCTTCCGGCATCTGCATTTGTGTCGAAAGTTTGGTGGCGTTGGCAGTATAATAGTCCATATCGTCAATTTCATCCGACACGGGAATACAATAAATGCTAACAGTGACTTTTCCATCTCCGTTTTCATCATCTACGAACTGCTCTAGATAGGTTTGCAGTTCTGTAGATTTCTTTTGCAATTCGTCATTATCCGTCAAGACCATTAAAACGAAATCCGGCTTGACTTTGGTCAGCTGGTCATATGCCAGATAGCCAAAAAGCAATACCAATACAATGGTAATCCCCAGCCACCATTTATTATGGTAAAAAAAGTTGGAAATTCGCTTGCCGAGCGGCATTTTTTTCTTTTCAGGATGTTCTTCTGCAATCCGATCGCTTTCGGTAATCACACCCTGTTTCAGGCGAATCAGTTCAATGCGGTCTTGCTGAATTTTTTTCTCATAGGCTTCTTTTTCTCGTTTTTCCTGCTCTGCAAGCTGTGCCTGCATCGCAGCTTCACGGGCTTCTTCCTGCTGCTGTTCTTTCGCATCAATCTCCCGCATGGTTTCGAGGAAACTTTTTCCCTTTTCTTTTTTCTTCTTTCCGGTGGGAGCAGTGGTTTCCTGCTCTGGCGTTGTTTGCTTCGGGGTTTCTTCTGCCATAAAAGACTCCTTTTTCCTGTAATGATTCATTCTCATCTCATATAAGCACAAAGGGGTGTCCCGTTTTCCGATGACACCCCTTTTGTTTTTCTGCATCTTTCTTTTTTTGCAGCTTATGCTTCGGTCGTTTCCGCTACTTCGTCTGCATCTTCTTCCGATTCCTGTCCATTCTTCGGCAGTGGCCGCATGGTCGGGAACAGCAGAACGTCCCGAATGGAAGCACTGTCGGTCAACAGCATTACCAGACGGTCTAACCCTAAGCCCAGACCACCCGTTGGCGGCAGACCATATTCCAATGCATTTACGAAATCTTCGTCTACTTCCCCAGTCGTATCGCCCAGTTCCCGTCTTGCAGCAACCTGTGCTTCAAACCGCTGCTTCTGGTCAATCGGGTCATTCAATTCAGAGAATGCATTGCCCATTTCTCTTGCATAGATGAAGTATTCAAACCGTTCTGTAAATGCCGGTTCGCTTGGCTTCCGCTTTGCCAGCGGTGAATTTTCAACCGGATAATCATAAATAATAGTCGGCTGAATCAGGTTTTCTTCTACGAATGCATCAAAGAATGCAATCAAGACATGACCCTTGGTAGCGTGTTCGCCTTCTTCGACTTCCACGCCCTTTTCCTTGGCACAAGCTCTTGCAGCTTCGTCGCTATCCCATTCGTAGTAATCGACGCCAGCATACTTCTTGACTGCTTCAACCATGGTCAACCGTTCCCACGGTTCGCCCAGTGCGATTTCAACGCCCTGATACAGAATGTGGTCGCTGCCGCAAATGGTCTTTGCCAGTGTCCGGTACATATCTTCGATCAAGTCCATCATACCCTTATAATCGGTATATGCCTGATACATTTCAATGGATGTAAATTCCGGATTGTGGGATGGATCCATGCCCTCGTTCCGGAAGATTCTGCCGACTTCATAAACCCGTTCAAATCCGCCAACAATCAGCTTCTTCAAGTTCAGTTCGGTTTCAATCCGCAGGAACATATCCATATCCAGTGTATTGTGATGGGTCACAAACGGTCTTGCTGCAGCGGCAATTTGCAACGGCAGCAGAACTGGTGTTTCTACTTCTACATAGCCGATACCATCCAAATAATTCCGGATTTCCCGCAGAATCTTGCTTCTGGTCACAAAGGTGTTCTTCACCTCTGGATTGACAATCAAATCCAGATACCGCTTCCGGTAACGGGTATCCTGGTCTTTCAGACCGTGCCACTTTTCCGGCAACTGCAACAGTGCCTTGGAAAGCAGGGTAATTTCCTGTGCATGAATGGAAATTTCGCCCTTCTTCGTCCGGAATACAAAGCCCTTGACGCCGACAATATCGCCGATGTCCCACTTCTTAAATTCCTTGAATGCTTCCTTACCGCCGATGTCGTTCATCCGAACATAGACCTGAATTCGGTCAGAGCCGTCCCGTACATCAATGAAGTTTGCACGTCCCATATCTCTCCAGCTCATGATTCTGCCGGCAATGGAAACGATTTGTTCCTTGAGCGGTTCTAAGCTTGCCTGAAAAGCTTCTTCGTCCCCGTTTGCAGCTTCCTTCAGGCGAGCTTCAGTTGCTTCATAGTCTGCCTTGAGGTCTGCTGCGTGTGCAGTGACATCATACTTTGTAATGGTGAATGGGTCGTTGCCAGCTGCCTGTAATTCTGCCAGCTTGTCCATCCGAATCTTCTTTAAAATGTTAATATCCTGTTCGGTTTCCGCTGCTGCGTTCTGCTGCGGATTCTGCTGTTGTGCCATGTAAGATCCTCCACTTTTAAATTACCGACAACTTACTTGCCGATTTCCAGCACCTCAAAGAGCAATGTGCCAACTGGTGCAAATACCTGAAATGTTTCGCCGACCTTCTTTTTGAGGGCAGCTTTTCCGATCGGAGAGTCGTCCGAAATCTTATGTTCTGCAAAATTTGCTTCGTTGCTGCTGACAATCTGCCAGGTTTCTACTTTTCCGCTCTGGAAGTTTTTCAGCTTGATGGTAGAACCCAGACCAACTTCATCCAAGGAAATGCTGTCATCGTCTACGACTTCGCAGTTATCCAAGGTATACTGGATTTCCTTGATCTGTGCTTCGAGAATTGCCTGTTCGTTCTTCGCTTCATCATATTCTGCGTTTTCAGAAAGGTCGCCCTGTGCACGAGCTTCTTTCAGTTTCTGTGCCATTTCCGCACGTTTTACGCCAACCAGATAATCCAGTTCTTCTTTCAGTTTGTCATAACCGCTTTTTGAAATCTGTTTCATTGCCATACTGCATGACTCCTTTTATTCCTGATAATGGTTCTCATTCCCATTCGCCGATTCCTACGGGAATCTGCGAAAAATACAACCTTTATTATACTGTATTTCCGTCGAATTGTCAAGGGCTGGTGTGGACGTTTGAAAAAGCACAATTACAGAATCGTCAACAAAAACATTGTGATCATTTTGTTTGATTCTTGGGAAAATTGTCTGCATCCGGTTCGGCAAGGCTGGGGCACATCCCCAGCTTGCCTTTGGAACCGCAATTGCCCCTGAAACCTTGTTTTATCATTACAACCCTATAATCTTGAAAGCAATTGCGGTTCTTCTGATTTCTTCTTAGATTTTTGTTACAATTCATCATGCACTTCTATGCAGGGGGCAGCTTGCCCCCTGCACCCCTCGCCAAGCTGAGCCAGCTTGACCGCAGTTCGCCTGCGGCGATATTCAAATGGTTTCATTGCTTGACAAGACATCCGATTTGTGCTATATTTTTCATGATTTCCAATCCAATTCTGATGAAAGGAGCGTTCTTCATGCATTTCTTTTCCCACAAGAAGCCCATCCTACCGCTGCCGGACGGCTGCACACCGGAACAAATCCAAATCGAATCCAGCATTTGCACCGGAGAAACCACCATTGGTTTTTACGATGCTGCCGAAAAGAAATTACGGTATGCAGAACTGGTAAAAACGCCAGCAGACATTGCCGCTTTCTATGCACGATATGGGCTCACACCGCCTGACCACTCGTAAGAAAAAGACTGCCGCTTTTCATTCCCTGCGACAGTCTTTTTCTATTTCGATGTTTCTGTATGTTCAGAATTTACTTCTGTAATGTTCCGCTGGACAGGGCTTTCAGATAAGCATTAATAAAGCCATCCAAATCGCCATCCATAACCGCTTGAATGTTTCCGTTTTCAAAGCTGGTGCGGTGGTCTTTTGCCAGTGTATATGGCATGAATACATAAGACCGAATCTGTGCACCCCATGCAATTTCTTTCTGCACGCCCTTGATGTCGGCGATTTTATCGAGGTGTTCCCGTTCCTTGATTTCCACCAACTTGGACTTCAACATCTTCATTGCATATTCCTTGTTCTGGAATTGGCTTCTCTGTGTCTGGCAGGAAACAACAATGCCCGTTGGCAAGTGCGTCAACCGAACCGCAGAACTGGTCTTGTTGATGTGCTGACCGCCTGCACCGCTGGAACGGAATACATCCATCTTAATATCTTCCGGACGAATGTCTACTTCCATGTTGTCATCAATTTCCGGCATGACTTCCACTGCGGAGAACGAAGTGTGCCGTCTGCCGGAGGCATCGAACGGAGATACCCGAACCAAACGATGCACGCCCGATTCTGACTTCAGGAATCCATAGGCATTTTCGCCCTCAATCAAAATGGAGGCACTCTTCAAGCCAGCTTCATCGCCGTCCAGATAATCCAATGTTGTTACCTTGAAATGATGCCGTTCTGCCCAGCGGTTATACATCCGGTAGAGCATTTCTGCCCAGTCCTGTGCTTCTGTTCCGCCTGCTCCGGCGTGGAAGGTCAAAATCGCATTGGAGTGGTCATATTCTCCGGTGAGCAGAGATGCCAATTTCATTTCTTCCAGCTTCTTAATAAAAGCATCGCATTCTGCATTCATATCCGGTGTGCTTTCTGTTTCGCCCTCTTCGATGGAAAGTTCAATCAGCGTAATAATATCTTCCAATTCTGACTGCATCTTCTTATAGGAGTTGATGCGGTTTTCCAGTGTCTTGGATTCCTGCAACACTTTCTGAGAATGTTCCAGATCATCCCAGAATCCTTCTTTTGCAATTTCTTCCTGTAATACATTGTAGCGTTCTGTTGCAGCCGCAACGCCCAATACTTCGTACAACTCATCCATATCTTTCTGATAGTCGGACATGGTTACACGCAATTCATCTAATAAAACCATAGTGTCAACCTCTCTTTTCAAATCACTCAATAAACCGTTTGTGCTTACACATACAATTTTTATTATACTATAAATTCGTTTCAATTGCAATGGTTTTCGGAAAATATTCAGAATTTTCGCTGTTTTCCACAGATTCCACCCCCCTGTTTTCCCCTGCAAAAAAATTTTTCTGCACAATGGGATTTTTTATAGGGTTCAATTGTTATTAGGGTGAAGTACTTCTGAATCCCATAAAAGGAGATGAACAACATGGACAAATCCACATTTCAACAGAAACTCCAACAATACAAAGACATGGTTTACCGCATTGCTTATACCTATCTCCGCAACACCGCTGATGCAGAAGATGTATCACAAGAAACATTCCTGAAATTCTATCAACTATCCAAACCCTTCACAGATGCTGGTCTGGAAAAAGCGTGGCTGATTCGAGTGACCCTCAACGCCTGCCACAACCTCCGGAAATCCGTCTGGTACAACCGGAGAGCAGACTACAAAGAAATTCCGGAGCTGTTCTCCGACCCGACCGACAACCTGCTCTATGAAGAAGTGTTTGCACTGCCGGAACGATACCGCATTGTCATCTTGCTCTATTATTACGAGGAATATTCCATTCAAGAGATTGCCGACCTGACTGGCCGTAAAATCTCAACTATTCAAACGCAGCTTGCCCGTGCCAGAAAGAAATTAAAATTGGCACTCACGGAACAAGGGAGGGATTTTTATGAACAAGAATCGTTATCAGCAAATTATGAATCGCATTCAAATGCCGGAACGCTGTGAACAGGCGATTCTAGAACAAATTGCACACAACGCCAGCCCCGTTCCAACTCGCAGAACTTGGAAACGTAACGTGATTGCTGGTGTTGCGATTGCCGCTTGCATAAGCGTCATCGGTATGGTTTCCGTTTCTGCCATTCAGGGCACAAACTGGATTCATCAGCTGTTCCCGAACAGCAGCGATGATGCAGCAACGGCACAATATGCATCGCAACAAGCCGGAAATGTTTCTGCTTTTTCCGCCAATTTGGACGATTTGGACGCAGAACTGATTGCTGCCTTTGCAGATGAATCCAACTTATATTACGCCGTTCATCTGACCCCCAAAACAGAGAACCCAGAAAAATATACCGACCGATTCACCATTTCCCAAACCGGAACATTCTGGTTCAATGGCGAAACAAACACAGAGTTTTTACAAGGCAGTGCTTCGGAAACTCGACCGGACGGAGATGGCTATTTATTTACCAACAAGATTCATTTAGATAGTGGCACATGGGAAAACCACATGACCTATCAGGCAGAAATGCAGGCAATCTTATATGAGGGCGAACAATACGAAACGCTCAAGCAAAACTTCGGTACGATCGGCACGATTTCCATCACCATCGACTTACAAAACAAACCACAGACCAGTGTTTACACCGCTTCCGGAACGTGGAACAATGCAAGTGGGTTTCTCAATGTCGAACAAGTTGTCTTACAGCCGCTGACGCTGACCATTGACGGCACAGCAGACAATCAAACCAACTCCGCAAAACAAGTATCGGTCATCTTGAAAGACGGTAGCACTGTTGCTGGAGAATACATGACAAGCGGTTATCGCAATCATGGCATTGTCACTGAAGACCTGACACAGGTAGAACAATTCCTCTATCTGGAAAAACCCATTGACCCAACCGCAGCCACTGCCATTCAAATGGACGATGTCACCATTCCACTGACTGCCAAAGCAGACAATACTATTCTTGACCCTGCTTCTATGGTGGCGACTATTTCCAATTTCACTACGACAGGTATGGATGACTTTACCGTCACACCGCTTGGTGTGCTCAGCGATGGAACAAATCTTGCAATGGTGCTGAATCTTGCTCCAAATCAGCCGGATATGTTGCCGGAAGAAACAATGTTTATCATTGATGTATGCAGCCTGAACATCGACAACAAGCCTCTTTCTGAATTGCTAAGCTCTGAATCGCTGAACACGGTGTATGCCTATTCCGAACAGCAAGCAGATGGTACTTATACTTTCACCTGCAAAATACAAATGGATGCATTTTTGAACCAGCAAGCAGATGTAGCATTTGCCCTGAAAACATCTGACGACCGCACACTTGGCACAGTTGCATTCCACTTGGACAACATCCAGACCATTCCGAGTGTCACCTATACTGCGGATGGCATTTGGAAACACTATGTTGAAATTCAAAAGACTTATCAAGTTTTCCATATTCAGCAAGTCACCTGTTATCCTTCTCATATCAAACTGGCTGGAAAAATGGATAGAGATCTTGTAACACAGCCAGAATCCGTTTCTGTGATTTTAGCAGACGGCACAATGGTGTCCGCCGTTGATTTACAGAGCGGAAAAGGTGGATTATCTGCCGGATACGGCGTTTCTCACAACTTGGATGGCACAGGATGGTTGGAATTTGACCTCCCCCAGCCGATTGACCCAAACGCCGTTACTTATCTCAAAGTTGACCAAACGATTATCCCATTGACAGCAGTAGAATAACAGCTGTTTTACTTTCTCATCTTTCTCCATTTATTTTTCATTCGCAGCCCTGCAATTTATTTGTGGGGCTGTGTTTTTTTCGGCTGCAAACGACTTTCGACAGCATTTTCCCCTGCTCTGTGCTATAATCAAAAGACAGGCGGTGATTGCAATGCAAGTCATTTATGTCGACGTTTTGCTTTTCTTCAACTTCTGTGTCAACTATTTTCTTCTGCGGGGAACGGCATTTCTCACGCACACGCCTTGCCGGATTCCACGCTGCCTGCTCAGTGCTCTGCTGGGCAGTTTCTCTGCACTGGTCATCCTCCTACCGCCCCTGCCCTTGGCAGTCAACCTACTGATTCGGCTGGGAACAGCTGCTGGTATGAATGGGCTGCTTTGTTTCGGACTTTCTCGCCGAACCATGCTGCGGCAAACCATTTGGTTTTTCTGTTGCAGTATGCTCTTTGCAGGCTTCCTGATGTTTCTTCAGCAGAGCACCAACAGCCACCGGATTTTTCTGGGCAATCAATGCTTTTACTTGCAGCTGTCCCTTCCGGTCTGCATTTTCTGCACGCTATTGGCATATGGGATTCTGCGGCTCTGGCATGCTGTTCGGATGCGATGCCGACACACCGATGTTCCCTATCGGGTCTATATTCGCATCGGCTCAGAAACTCGGATACAAACGGGGTTAGCAGACACCGGAAACAACTTGGTTGACCCATACAGCGGCTTGCCCATCATTGTTTGCAGCCGACAGGCATTTTCTGACCTGCTGCCGCAATGCCAGAAAAAACAGCGGCACTACCACTATGTTCCCTATGGGACAGTATCCGGCACAAGTTTGATGCCAGTTTTTCAGGCGGATGAAGTGCTGCTGCAAAATGAAACAACGGGAGCAAGACAGCAGGTTGCTGCACGCATTGGGTTGGCAGATGCACAGGAGCAGGCAATTTTTCACCCCAACCTCCTGCAAACGATTTAACGGTCTATGTGCGTAGAAAGGAGTTTGCCTTATGAAATCTTTGCTGCAATTTTTGCGGCAGCTGCAATTCTGGCTTTGTTCGGGACAGATGCACTACATTCACGGAGCGGATACGTTACCACCGCCGCTCTCTGCTCCGGAGGAACGGGCGATGCTGGAGGCACTGGCGAACGGCAACACGGATGCCCGAGAACAGCTCATTGTCCACAACCTTCGGTTGGTGGTCTACATTGCAAAGAAATTTGAATCCACTGGCATTGGTCTGGAAGACCTGATTTCCATTGGTACTATCGGGCTGATTAAAGCGGTGAACACCTTCTGCCCCACGAAGAAAATCAAACTTGCAACCTATGCTTCCCGTTGCATTGAAAATGAAATCCTGATGTTCCTACGAAAGGCAACGCAATACCGAGGAGAAGTTTCCATTGATGAACCCTTGAACATTGACTGGGACGGAAACGAACTGCTGCTCTCGGATATTCTGGGAACAGATGCCGATGTAGTCAGTCGAAACATCGAACAGGAATCAGAACGGGAACTGCTCCGCTCAGCGGTTTCAGAACTGGGCACACGGGAACGGGAAATCATGGAGTTACGGTTCGGGCTGGTGGATGGAAAAGAAAAGACACAGAAAGAAGTCGCTCAGGCAATTGGAATTTCGCAATCTTATATCTCCCGTCTGGAAAAGAAAATTATCCGAAAACTCAGAGGCACATTACAACAATTCAACCAATAACCAAAAAAACCGCTGCACATCGTTTTGATGTACAGCGGTCGTTTTTATGTGTTTTGTTTTATTTCCTTTTTAAAGAAGGGAAACCAGTGATGCATCTCATCATTGCTGCATCAGACAGAGTTACCGGATTCGTCAAATCCTTGTTTAGTTTGCTGAATCTGGTGTGCCAGGACCCAAATCTGTTACGAGGAACAGCACGAATCTCATCAGCTTTGTAGCATCCTTATCATCTACAGCACCGGATGTTTCGGTTACATCTGCATTAATCATTGCTGCATCAGACAGTGTTACCTGACCAGCCAGATACTTGTTCAGCTTAATGGTATCACGCAGGTCTACGACACCATCCAAGTTGACATCGCCATAGTATGGCTTGAATGCCTTGGTGGTAGTGGTTGTAGTTGTAGTGGTTGCCTGTGTTGTAGTTGTAGTTGCCTTAGTAGTAGTTGTGGTGGTAGTAGCCTGTGTTGTAGTTGTGGTAGTGGTAGTAGTTGTTGTTGTTGTGTCTGCCGGATTTACAGTTACTGTAACGGTATCCTTCTGACCCTTCGGTGTTTCAACATTGATGACAACTGTTCCTGCACCAACGCCGACAACATTACCATTTTCATCAACGGTTGCAATGGTCGGATCTTCAGAAGTAAAGGTGCAGCCGTCCACATTTGCAGAAATCTTCTTGGTTTCGCCAACCTTCATTGTAATGTTCTTCGGGCTAACGCTCAGATCCTTTTCAAACAGATCAGCCTTTGCAGTGTTCTTTCTGTTGTCCGTATCGTAGTAAGCAGAAACGCTCTTGAGGTTGACAGAAGTAACTTCCTTGCCTTCGTTGTTATCTGCATAGTACAAAGCGATAGAGAAGTGGTCGCCTTCCTTTTCGGTGCTAACCTTGTTCAAGAGGGACATAATTGTACCATCTTCGCCAAGGGTAACATTTGCAACGTCCGCCGGCATAATCCACATATAAGTGTATTCATGATTCTTATCATCGGATTTTACCAATGCGATAGAACCAGCCTGATACCAATAATCGCTTGCCTTGTCAACAACAGTAGTACCATTGCCTAATACGAGCTGTCTTGCATCGACCTTGCTGTCCAGTGTAAATTCAATTGCATAAACATCGGCAGTCGTTTCATAAGTCATACCGAGGTCAGAATACAGGATTTCCAACGGGTCATCACCGGTCTTCAGTTCCTTGTTAATGGTGAGTTCTTTTGTCTGGCTCTTATACGGGAAGGTCAATTCTTCAGTATAAGTCAGCATTGCACTGTCGATATCCAGAGATTCCAGCGGAGTGTATTCTTCTGCTTCGATTTCGCCGTACCACAGCTGGAACGAAATGGTCTTGCCAGAAGCAGCATCTGCATACTGTTTCACATCTTCCGGAACGTCCCAAGTTACCTGTACATAGTCGCCAAAGCTCTGTTCTTTCAGGTCTTTTCCGTTCTGAATCTGTACCAGACCATTTTCTGTATCTGGAGAACCAACCTTGTAACCAACATTTTCGAGGTTCTTTGCAACATCGTCATAGCTATCTGCACCGATATCATTGTACCAGTAACCAGCGTTGCCATCTTTCTTAAAGCCTGCCAGAGAATCATCAGTTACATTGCCGGCTTCATCTCTACCAATCTTTGCCTTTGCCTTTTCGGTATCTGCCGGAGTGCCTGCTTCAACATTCAGACCGCCGCCGTACATAATCCGAGTTACATTCTGGTTATCCTTTGCACGCATTACAACGGTCAAAGCTTCCGGTGTAATCTTTGTGGTTTCATCACCAGAACCAATTCCGAAATCATCATAAGAGAACTTATGGCTGTTCAGCGGGTCGCCGTTCTTCCGAATGGTTGCTTCGGAATTTTCATCGCCATACTTGTCAGAATAACCATCTTCGCTGTAGTCCGCACCCTTCGGGCTTGGTGTCAGGGTAATGGTATCTGTTCCATATTCTTTCTGTGCCAGCTTCTTCAGGTCGTCAGCGTTCAGCTTCTTGGTGATGGTGGATTTTACAGTTGCTGTACCATCCTTATTATCAACAAACGAGTAGTTACTGCTCTGTTCATTCTTACTGCTATAGAAGCCGCCTTCACCGGTGTTCGGGAACTGTGCTTCCTTGTCCGGATTGTCTGGATTATCCGGATTGCTTGGGTTCGGATCTGTAGAAACCATCATATCTTTTGCCGTTCCGTTCACGGTTACACTCTTCAATGTAACTGGAACTTCCTTGCCGGATACGGTTTCTGCATAGCAGTTCTGCATATCGAACCGCTTTTCTTCGTTCCACCACTGACCCACTGCCCAATTTTCCAACTGGTAGTAGTTTACTTCTACCTTGCTCAGGTCAATGGTAATGGTGAAGTCGCTGCTTTCCGAAGTGCCATAATCAATATATCCTTCAATAGCTTCTTCTGCCGGAGAATACCAGTCTCCATAAGCAGAAGTAACATTGATGCCGAACCAATAAGAGAACTTCTTGATCTGTTCTTTCGCAGTGAAATTGAACTGCAGCGAAGTAATCTTATTGCTTGAGCTATAGTTCTTATAAGCGTCATCCTTCAAATAAGAAGTATAGCGGCATTCCTTCCAATTGACCGGTCTTGTCTGCTTGTTTCCGCCGCCGTCTGTATAAGATTCTGACTCGCTGGAGGAAATCGCAAGTTCCTGACCAACCTGTATTTCTGTTGTTGTGCCAGCAGCCCAAACGATCGGGGTTGCAGCCATTGAAGTTCCGAGCATTGCCACACTCATCACAGCAGCAAATGCACGCTTTTTCCATACAGTATGTACCATTATTGATATCATCCTTTCTCTACTCTTTTTTTTGCTTCTCATTGAATCATAACAGGTTTATGCCTATGTTATAAACGTTTCATTTCGAACTGTTCTTATTATAACACGATATTCCGCTCTAATTGTGGATTTTTTATTAACATTGGAGGAGAACGGGGCATTTCAGCGTAGAAATTTCTATTCTGTTTTTTGTGCAATCTGCACAAATTTCGAACAAATTATTGAAAGATGTAGAAAATCACATACAGTTTTCAGCACAGAATTCACAAAACCGGACAACAATTGCTGCCCGGTTTTGTTTCATTTTTTAGTCGTTGTGGTTGTTTCAGTTGTATGAACAGTCACACGCTCCGGTGTTGTAACGGTTGTGGTCACAACGGGCGTATCGACTTTCACGCCTTTCACATAGACTTTGTTGGTGTAGTCCCCGACTGCCCAGACCCGATCCCATTTTTCACAAGAAATGGTCGGTGTATAACTGAACGAAACCGATTCGCCTTCCATCTGCGGTGCACCCAGCAGATTGACGGTTACCGTCAAATCCGCAGCAGACAGATGTTCAATCTGGTTCTTTGGTCCAATCATTTTTACCGTGAGCTGACTGGTGTCTACGGTCATATTATATGTGGTTGGTGCGTTCATAATGCTGATGTCTGTCACAACAAATTCTTTTTCTACCAAATTCGAAGCATCCAACGCCAGATTTACAGAAGTAACGCCCGAAAGATTCTCATAGTTCTCCGGAATTTCCAGTGGAAAGTCCTTAGAATAGCCAATTCCAATATCCGAAAGTGAAATCTGTCCAATGCTGAACGCTGTTTCCGCATCCAAATTGGCATCAGAAGTTGCCAGCGTAATATGGTCTTCCGACTGTTTCAGCAAACTCCGCAGGTATGCTTCATCAAAGTTTGTCGGCACATTTCGCAGCTGGTATGTAATATCCAAGGTCTGTGTATACTGCACCGGAATTTCTACCGCATAATTTGAAAGTGTATATTCCAAATAGGTGCTTTCTACTGGTGTATCGTTTTCATCTCGGAATTCCAGCTGGTCGGTCGTCAAAATCGTTGTTGCGGAAAGTTCCCGTTCTTTCGGAATCACCGCTGCTGCATAGCTGATTCGATTCATAATGGTTTCCGGCCCTGTCACTTCCACTTCGTTCGGTGTCACCTTGACATCTTCTGTATTGATGACACAGGTGCTGGAACTGGTGATTTTTCCGATGTCGCCTTGAATCGGATACTTTTTCGTGACCATCTTATCAAACCGCACATTGACAGATTTCGGCGAAATGGATTTCACAGTAAACTGTGTGCCATCTTTGCTGGAAACGCTGATGTCCAATGTTTTCACGCCCGAAGAAGTGACATTTTCTACGACTGGCGTTGCAATCATATCATTGGCATCTAAGTTTCCGACTTGTGAACGGTTGCCCTCGATTTGCACGGTAACTTCTTTCACGCTGTAATCAATCACACTGTATCCATTGAGTTCCGCTGCCGTTCCCGCAATATCCACCGTCAAGGGAATGTGAGAGATGGTACGGGGTGTGGTCGGATACAAGTTGATGGAAATCGCAAACCAAAGAAAAATTGCCGTGATAATCGAAAAAATCATCGTTCCCATACGGGTATTGAACAGATAGGAAAATAAGCGAAACCGTTTTTTTTCTGGATTCTTTGCTGTCTTCATGGCTGCTCTTTCTCCTTTTTCGATTTAATAAACGGAATTTTCCGAGCAGCTTTCCGAATGGCAGAATCCGTATCCGTCTGAATCAGGCGGTCTGTCAGCAATTGTTTCAGCTGTTCCCGTGTAAATCCGCTTTTCAGCAGCCCATTTTCTGCAACAGAAATTGAACCGGTTTCCTCCGATACCACGATGACAATCGCATCTGAATTTTCACTCATGCCGATGGCTGCCCGATGGCGAGAACCCAACTTTTTATTGACAAGTTCTTCTTTCTGCGGCTTCGGCAGGAAGCAGGCAGCTGCTAAAATCATGCCATCTCGCATAATAACTGCCCCGTCATGCAGCGGCGTTTTCGGGTAAAAAATATTCCCGAATAATTCCTTGCTGGGCGTTGCATTCAAAATTGTTCCGTTGTCAATCTGTTCGCCTAGACGTGTCTGCCGTTCGACAACAATCAATGCACCGGTGGAAGTTGCAGACAGTTCCACGCAGGCATCGCAAATCGCTTCAATTGCCGTCCCCCAGACGGCTGCATCTCCTGTGGGCGTAGAGAGTCCAAAGGACAGCCCCCACTTACTATTCCCCACTTTTTCCAATGCTCGCCGCAGTTCCGGCTGGAACATAATCATCAGGGCAATCACGCCGATACTGAACGCCTGCTCCATCAGGTAGGAAACGACTTTCATCTGTAAAAACTTTGCAATGATGTATGCAATAAATAATAGCACAATCCCTTTCATCAACTGTCCGGCACGGGTTTCCCGTACCAATTTAATCACCCAGTAGACCAAATAGGAAAGCACCAAAATATCAAATACATCCACCAATTCTGTGGTTTTCAGGATACTGAACAAACTGTTGATTGCATCCCGACACCACGTCATCAACTCTGTCCATCTCACTGGTTTGTTGTCACACCCTTCTTCATTCTGCAAGCCTTGCAGAATCCTCCAATTTCCGCCAACGGTAACCAAATTTTCGTTTCCATTTGGTTAGTTTCGGATTCTTTTTTCTCTTTTTTTCTATTTCTATTGTAACAAGCTTCCGCCAGAATTGCAAGGGATTTCACAAAATTTTCATGGAAATTCCCGTCCGCACGTTTCTGCAATCTCCGCATAAAATAGTAGTATCCGAAAAGAAGAAAGGGGGAGAGAATGATGTTGGAATGTCAAGTCGGCATGCAGTCCGATACCCAAGCCCGAAAGGCACAAGCCATTTTGCAGCGATACGGTTATCCCTGCCGGATTCAGCGGCAAGTACACGCCACACCGGAGGGATGCAGCTATTTATTGCAGACAAAAGGGGCTTGTAAACCCATTGCAGACCTGCTGAAGGAAAACGACATTCCCTTTTTATCTCTGCGGAATGTGCGTGATGCACAGTGATTAATTTTGACAACGCTGCAACGACGTTTCCAAAGCCACGCTCTGTTCGGCAGGCAATGGAAATGGCGATGCTGAAATACGGCGGAAACGCTGGTCGGGGCGGTCATCAGCTCACGGAACGCACATCAGAACAGGTTTTTGCTGCAAGAGAAGAAGCTGCTGCCTTTTTCGGCGGAAAGCCGGAAAATACCATCTTTTGTCTAAACTGTACGCACGCTTTAAACCTCGCCATTCAGGGCATCGTACAGCCCAACGACCATGTGATTATCAGCAATCTGGAACACAATGCCGTATTGCGTCCAGTGGCAGCAATGGTACGAGAACGAGGGGTGCAGTGCAGTATTGCTCCGGTTTCAGTCGATGACAAGGAAACCATTGCTGCATTTCGGGCACGCATTCGCCCCAATACCAGAGCCATTATCTGTACACTTGCCAGCAATGTCACAGGACAGATTCTTCCCTATCGGGAACTGGCTGCCCTCTGTAACGAGCATGATATTTGCATGATTGCCGATGGTGCACAGGCTTGCGGAACGCTGCCGGTACAGATGTCAGATGGGATCAATATTCTCTGCACCGCCGGACACAAGGGACTATATGGTGCAACCGGAACAGGCTTGCTGATTACTGACACCAAATTTCCCATTAAACCGTTGTTATATGGCGGAACGGGCAGCCTTTCTGCAAAACTGGAAATGCCGGATTTTCTGCCCGACCGTTTGGAATGCGGAACGCTGAATATTGCTGGAATTCTGTCTTTGCGGGCAGGAATTGCCTTCGTCAAAAAAACCGGAACAGCTGCGATTTTCCAGCATGAAACTGCCTGCTGCAACAAGTTTTTATCCATGCTGCAAACCATGCCGCAGGTGACTGTTTATCGACAGCCGGGGGCTGCTTATGCACCCATTGTTTCATTTAATATACAAAATTTATCTTCCGAAGAAACAGCAGAATTACTCGACCAAAAGGGCTTTTGTCTACGGGCAGGGCTGCACTGTGCACCGCTGGCACATCGTACAATCGGAACGATAGACGGCGGAACGGTGCGGTTTGCACCCTCTATTTTTAATACACTACCGGAGGTTGTCGCTCTGGGCAATGCCATTCGGAATTTGTGAGAATCTAGGGAAAGATGCAGAGGGAACGCTTCTCTGCATCTTTTTTATAACAAAAGGCTTTTGTCTACGGGCAAGGCTGCACGGTACACTCTCCATTTTTCATACGCTGCCAGAGGTTATTGTACTGGGCAATACTATCCGGAATTTGTGAGAATCTAGGGAAAGATGCAGGGGGAACGCTTCTCTGCATCTTTTTTATAACCACAAAGTTTAGACTACAGGGTACACCGCTGGCACATCATGCAATTGGAACGATAGACGGCGGAACAGTGCGGTTTGCACCCTCTATTTTCAATACGCTGCCGGAGGTTGTCGCACTGGGCAATGCCATCCGGAATTTGTGAGAATCTAGGGAAAGATGCAGGAAAAATGATTCTCTGCATCTTTTTTATAAACAAAAGGCTTTTGTCTACGAACAATGCTGCACGATACACCACTAGCACATCGTGCAATCGGAACGATAGACGGCGGAACGGTGCGGTTTACACCCTCTATTTTTAATACGCTGCCAGAGGTTGTCGCACTGGGCAATGCTATCCGGAATTTGTGAAAATCTAGGGAAAGATGCAGGGGAAACGCTTCTCTGCATCTTTTTATAACCACAAGGACATACCACACAAAAACAAACTATGACTTTTTTACTTGACCGAACCCCCTTTTTCGTGCTATACTGATTTTATCTATGATAGAAAGGACGGAGTTTTCATGACTTCTTCACCAGATACGTCCGGGATTCTCGTTTGTGCCGGAAATGCCACCCGAATGCAGGGACAAAATAAAATTCTCCTGCCGCTCGGACAAACCAACGTCATTGGCATGTCCATGCTAGCAATGGAACACTGCGACCGCATTGCAGAATTTATTGTGGTTGCTCGCCCCAGTGACCACGATGCCATTCAAAAAACCATTGCAGACTTACAGCTGAAAAAATGCTCTGCAATCGTTCCCGGCGGTGCAACTCGACAGGAAAGTGTCCTGAACGGTGTTCGGGCTGCCTCAAAAGAAACAAAACTGTTCGCCATTCACGACGGTGCAAGACCGCTTGTAAAGCCGGAACACATTGCCGCTGTCATTCATGATGCGGAAGTGTTCGGCGGTGCAACGCTCGGCGTTCCGGTAAAAGATACCATTAAAGTCGTCAATGATGGGCTGATTGTCGATACGCCCTATCGTCCAAACCTCTATAGTACGCAGACACCGCAGGTTTTCCAGAAGCGAATCTACTTTGAAGCTGTAGATTTTGCACTGGAACATCACCTTGATTTTACAGATGACTGCCAACTTGCAGAAGCCATTAACTGCAAGGTTTACATGACTGTTGGCGACTACACCAACTTGAAAATCACCACACCCGAAGATATTTTCATTGCTCGGATGCTGCTGGAAAAACGAATGGAGGAATCAACATGCACAAAATAAGAATTGGTCACGGATATGATGTACACCGCTTAGTCGAAAATCGAAAGCTGATTTTAGGCGGCGTGGAAATCCCCTTTGAACGGGGGCTGCTCGGACATTCTGATGCAGATGTCCTGCTGCATGCCATTTCTGATGCACTGTTAGGAGCGGTTGCACTGGGCGACATCGGAAAGCATTTTCCGGATACCGACCCACGCTATGCCGGAGCAGACAGCATGCTGCTTTTAAAAGAAGTCGTTCGGCTGGTTCGGAATGAGGGATATCAGGTCGGCAATCTGGATGCAACGATTTTATGCCAGCGTCCGAAGCTAGCCGGATTCATCGCTGCGATGCGGGAAAACATTGCTGCTTGCTGTGAGATTCCCATTTCAGATGTCAGCGTCAAGGCGACAACAGAGGAAAAGTTGGGCTTTACTGGTTCGGGAGCGGGCATTGCTGTTCATGCAGTGGCATTGCTGGAACACATTGACTAAATCAAAGCGATAAAACACAAAACCGCCGCAGGAAATTGTCCATCCTGCGGCGGTTTTTTGATTTGATATAAGTTCCAGAACGGAACAAACACCATGATTTTACTTATACTTTCGATTCAGGAATGCAACAACACCGGCAACCGTCAAAGTCAAGCCGATTGCAACCGCTGGAGCAGTCGCCGTGTCACCTGTTTTTGGTGTGCTGCTTGTTGATTTCTGTACGGCAGCAGTCGGGTGTGCCGAATCATTCGGCTTTTTGGAATCGTCATCAAATTCAAAGGTCGGAATCTTGTCAACCTGCTGGATTCCATCCTGAGAAATTGCATAGAATACCAGATTTCCATCTGTCATTTCTACAACGACATACATGGTTGGATTGACCCCTGCATCAGTTGCACAATAAAGAACATAGTAGTCACTTGTATTCTCCAAGGTTTTGTAGAATGTTGTGAACTGCACATAAAATTCATCATAAAACGGATTGTCCGAGCAAACCAATGCATCATTGTGATCAAAATCGTCATAGTAGGTCACGTAGAAAATATCTTTTGTTCCATCCGTCTTTACATAATAAACGACTTGATAAGTATAGCCCTCTTCGTCAACATAGTATGTATGATACGTGCCGATCCATGTTCCATCCTCCAGCTGAAGAATGTTATCGCTCGAATAGTCCGGGAGCATCTCTACATTTTCTTCATCCGGAAGCAAATCAGGATTAGAGCCGGACTGAATCTCATCGATCAAATTATCGATCTGCTTTTGCAGTTCTTCCATAATTTTTGAAGTTTCTTCTGCGGAATACGTGGTCGTCGTCGTAACAGAAGCAGATTCTGTTCCAGTTACTGCTACTGTTGTTTCAACACCATTTGCATCACTTTTTACCGCAGTCGTCGTGGAGGTGGGTTTTTCGGATTGTACAATTGTCGTGGTGATTGCTGTTTCTTCTGTTACCGTAGTTTCGTTGACTTCCATTTTTGCTTCATCCGCAGCAGTGGTTTCTGTTCTTGTTTCTGCGATTTCCGAAACGGCTGTTTCTGCTTCGACTTCCGTTGCAGCGACTGTTTCCACTGCTGGTTCTGTTGCAGCAATGTCTTCTGCTCCAACGGTCAAACCTGTTGTACCCAGCATGCTCAGAGCTGCCAGAATCGCTAGCATTTTCTTAGTATTCATTCTGAATCCCTCCTGTTTTCATATTCAGATGTAAAAAAAGTCATTTTATCATCAGCTACAACTATTTTTTCATCTGTCCAACTTTATTATAACATGTTTTATTAAAAAAATCAACTGTTTTTTCCTTTTTTAAAAATTTCCTGTAAATTGAAAAGAGCAGTCGGCTTTTCTCTGCATCTCTGATGCTGCTGCCCTAAAAAAACAACTCTGCGACTCTAAAAACCTTACTTTCTGAAATGCATTTTTGTGCATTTTTTATAGAATTTCATTAGATTTGTCATTTTCTTCGTGCAGCTGTCTTGACAGGTATTTCAAAAAATGTTAAACTGTTTTTGTAAAGTAATTTCTGAAATTTCTGTTTCAAAAGGAGAATTGCCATGCAATGGAGTCCTGTTTCCAAGGCGGAACTGCCTGCCTATCTGAAAAAAGCAGCTGCCCTGCTCGCTGTTGCAACTGTACTCGGCGGATGCAGCGGACAGCCGTCTAATTCTGAACCAACACAGACAGCACTTGCTGGAGAAGTCGAAACAACTGCTCCAACAACAACAACGACCACTTCAACCACATCAGAACTGCTGCAATTGGCTGGGGAAATTGACATTTCTGAATCGGATGCGGTGACAAGTTCGGATTCCTGATATTTTAGGAATGCTTTATGAAAAAAGAAAGAAAGGATGTTGCATTATGCAATGGAAACCGATGAAGGAGTATAAAGCTCCTGCCTATCTGGCAAAAGCAGCAACGCTACTTGCTGCAACGACACTCTTAAACGGATGCGGAAACTTACCCGTCACACCAGTTGACCCACCGCAGTCCGGTACAACTGCCACGACTGCACAGACCACAACCGCACTGAGCGGAGAGGCATCAATCCCACAGGAAACAACGATTTCCACACCACCTGTTACAACCACCACAACAGAAGCCATGTTTGAGGGCGCTCTCACAACACCGCAACCCACTACAACTGAACCTGTATTAGACGGAGACATTATCATACCACAGGAAACGACAACCATACTGGAAGGAACTTTCCCTGTATCACAATCCACTACAACTACGACAACTGAACCAATGCTTGCAGGGGCTCTCACGACACCACAACCCACTACAACCATGACAACAGAACCCATGTTTGAAGGGGCTCTTACCACACCACAACCGACTACAACCACCACAACTGCTGCCCCAGAACAGCCATAAGGGAGGGGTTTTCTTGCACGTTACACTCCACCTCACTGACCAATGCAATCTAGATTGCAGCTACTGCGTTCACGAAAAACGAAACTGTGTCATGTCCGAAACCGTCTTAAACGCTGCCTGCGACTATATCTTTCAGAGCGGAACAACTGCTGGCATCTGTTTTTTCGGCGGAGAACCACTGCTGGAAAAAGGCTTGCTGCAAAAGGCAGTTACTCGCTGTCAGCAGCACGCCAAAGAAACTGGTATCCCGTTTCAATGCAAGATGACCACCAACGGCACCCTGTTGGACAAGGAGTTCATTCAGTATGCAAAATCCATCGGGATGCACATTGGTTTATCGTTTGACGGCACAGGACAAGACCGCTGCCGGCGGTATCGGGACGGCAGCGGAACATTCTCCGACTTGGAACGCAATGCAAAATTGCTGCTGGAACAACTCCCGAACAGTTATGCGATGATGACGATTGCTCCGGAGGCAGTCGACACCTACACCGACTCGGTTAAATATCTGTATCGGCTCGGCTTTCGCAACATGAATGCAACCCTTGCATATGGAAAGCGGGTACACTGGACAGATGTCCATCTGGAACAGCTACAGACAGAGTTACAGAAAACGGCAGACTTCTACGAACAGCAATTTCTACAGGGAACACCGTTCTACTTCGGAACATTTGACGGGAAAATTCAGGACAGCATTCGGGGACACTGCTCCGGTGAACGCTGCCATTTAGGTCTACGGCAGATGCCCGTTACACCGGATGGCTCGCTGTATCCCTGCACGCAATTCATCAATGACCCGACATATTTGCTGGGCGATGTTTTTCACGGGCTGAACAAGGAAAAAGTTCGGAAGTTGATTCATCGGGAAGCAACGCCGAACCGCTGTCAGGAATGTGCCTTGAAAAACCGCTGCACGAACGCTTGCGGCTGTATGAATCGGCTGGAAACTGGCGATGAAAATCAGGTTTCCCCACTGCAATGCACCTATGAACGGATGCTGATTGCAACGTGTGACGCTGTTGCAAATCGCATGATGGAACAAAAACCAGAAGCATTTCTTAAAAAATTTGCATAATTACAGAACAAAACCGCTACAGAATGATTCTGTAGCGGCTTCTTTTTTCCGATTCAAATAAAAATTTTACTTATACTTTCTGGTCAAGAAAGCAGCTACACCTGCTGCGGTCAAAGTCAAACCAATTGCAACAGCCGGAGCAGTGGTTGCATCTCCTGTCTTTGGTGTGCTATCTGTTGATTTCTGTACAGCTGCCGCCGGTACAACAGAATCATCCGACTTTCCGTCATCAAAACCTGGAATACTATCAACCTGCTGAATGCCATCTTCAGAAACTGCATAGATTACAATGCTTCCATCTTCCATTTCCACAGCAACGTACATAACCGGATGTACATCATCTGGTGTTTTGCAAGCAACGACATAATAATCCTTTGCACCATTCAATGTCTGGTAGAAGGTGGTAAATGTTACATAAAACTCATCGAAGAATGGATTGCTGGTCGTACCAAGGAAATTACCTTCTTCATCGAAGTCATCACTATAAGCTGCATACAGGATATCCTTTGTTCCATCTGTCTTTACATAATAAACAACCTGATAAATATTCCCATCTGCATCCACATAATAAGTGTGATACGTTCCAATCCAAGTGCCATCTTCAAGCTGGAGAATATTGTCACTTCCAAAGTCTTCAATCATTTCTGCACCTTCTGGAATCAAATCCGGATTCGAGCCAGATTGTAATTCGTCAAGCAACTCACCAATCTGCTTTTGCAGCTCTTCCATAATTTTCGCTGTTTCTTCTGCGGATTCCGTTGTTGTAGTAGTTGCTGTTTCCTCTGTTACAGTGGTTTCTGTTGTCGTTTCCAAACCAGCTGCTTCACTTGTTACAGCACCTGTAGTGGTTGAGACAACCTCTGTCTGTGTTTCATCCGGTGTTGTTTCTTCTGTTACAGTTGTTATAACATCAGAAGAATCCCCACTTATTGCAATTGTTTCTGTTTCCGTTGTTTCTTCTGTACCAACTTGTGCCAGATCTGTAACAGCTTCTGTCGTTACAGCAGCTTCCTCCGTTACAACAACGGTTGTAGAAACGGAGGTTTCGTCCTCTGCAAATGCAGTTACACTTAACGTTGTCAGCATGCTAACCGCTGCTAACATTGCAAACATCTTCTTCATTCTAAACTCCTCCAATTTCATAATTTAGACAAAAATTCAAACAAACGCATAATAGCATGCTTGTTTCTTATCTAATTGTGTTTATTATAGCATGTCTTTTCCAAAATGTCAATGTTTTTTCTTTTATTCATCTTTAAAAAATAGAAATTTGTTGATTTCTTATGTTTTTTAGAAATATTATCCATTTTTATTGAGCAAAAAAGCAGAAACTGCACGTTGTCAGTCCCTGCTTTTTTCATACTATTCGTTTCCGCCATCTTGGTGCAGCCGATAGGATAACGCCATCAAACTATCTCCCAGATGAACATTTTCAACTTGGATCGTGTTTCGGTCAACTTCTAAATCGCAGTGACTGAAATTCCAAAATCCATGAACGCCCAGATGCACCAAATCATCCGCAACCGCCTGTGCAGCGTGTTCCGGAATACAAAGTACCGCTGCTGCTGGATGCACCTGCTCGCAAAAATCAGAAAGCTGCGTCATATGCTGCACTGTCAATCCGCCCAGCACCTGCCCGCAAACCGTTGGCACAATATCAAAAATGCCTGTCAGATAGAATCCATATGCTGGAAAATCAATATTGACGGCAATCACGCTGCCCAAATGACCGGCTCCAATTAAAACCGCCGGCATACACTGTTCCAGCCCGATGATTCTGCCCAATTGTGTCCGTAAGTCTGATACATGATAGCCATAGCCCTGATGTCCGAATCCGCCAAAACAATTTAAATCCTGACGAATTTGTGATGCAGTCGAGCCGAGCTGTGTTGCCAGTGCCTGCGAGGAAGTGCGTTCAACACCTGCTCGCTCCAGTTCCGAAAGATAGCGATAATAGCGTGGCAGTCTCCGAACAACAGAGTCAGAAACCGGTTCTTTCAGCATCATTGGATTGCACTCCTATTCTTTTTATACTGCTGTTAATTTACTGCATCGCTGCGTCCAGACGTTCCCGGATGGCTTCCAAAAATTCCTTGGAGTTTACCTTCTTTTTGTTTTCCAGCTTGGAAATCAAGTACAGGTCGCCTGTCATGACGCCGTCCTCGATGGTTTGAATGGTTGCAGCTTCCAGCTTGTCAGCAAACTGCATCAGTTCCGGCAGGTTGTCCAGTTCGCCCCGCTTCCGCAGTGCACCTGTCCATGCAAAGATGGTTGCAACGGAGTTGGTTGAAGTTTCTTCGCCCTTCAGATACTTGTAATAGTGCCGCTGAACCGTACCATGTGCAGCTTCGTATTCGTAAATACCAGTCGGAGAAACCAGAACAGATGTCATCATTGCCAGGCTGCCGTAAGCCGTGGAAACCATATCGGACATGACATCGCCGTCATAGTTCTTGCAAGCCCAGATATAACCGCCGTGCGAACGAATCACTCTTGCAACAGCGTCATCAATCAGGGTATAGAAGTATTCAATGCCTGCTTCTGCAAACTTTTCCTTGTATTCTGCATCAAAGATTTCCTGGAAAATATCCTTGAATGTATGGTCATACTGCTTGGAAATGGTGTCCTTGGTTGCAAACCAAACATCCTGCTTCAAATCCAAACCATAGTTGAAGCAAGCCCGTGCAAAACCAGCGATGGAATTATTCTTGTTGTGCAGACCCTGAATAATGCCGTCTGTATCCTTGAAATCAAAAATCAGCTGACGGGTTTCTTCGCCTTCTGCATTGGTAACAACCAATTCTGCCTTAGAACCCTGCTTTACTTTCATTTCGGTGTTCTTATAAACATCGCCGTAAGCGTGACGAGCAATTGTAATCGGCTTTGTCCAAGTCGGAATATACGGTTCAATGCCCTTTACCAGAATCGGGGTGCGGAATACCGTACCGTCCAGAATTGCACGAATCGTACCGTTCGGACTCTTCCACATCTGGGAAAGATGATATTCCGGCATTCTTGCAGCATTCGGGGTGATGGTTGCACACTTTACAGCAACGCCATACTTTAAGGTTGCGTTCGCACTGTCAATGGTAACCTGATCCTTTGTCTTTTCCCGATAATCCAGACCCAAATCATAATATTCGGTCTTAAGGTCTACATACGGTGTCAGCAGGATGTCTTTGATCCACTGCCACAGAATTCGGGTCATTTCGTCGCCGTCCATTTCTACCAGCGGCGTTGTCATTTGAATCTTTGCCATTGTTTTTCCTCCTCAAATTTTCTCATTGTTGACGCTGCAACAATTTTTTCAAAGCGGTTCTGTCGGCATGGTTGTCACTGCCAACACGCTTTTTTCTACAAAACGTCTGTCGATTTCTTGCCTGTCGTTCTGTGATGTCCGTTTAGAGCAGTTCCTGAATCGCAATAAATCCGATGCCCATCAGCAACCCTGCCAGTATGATGCAACCTTCCAGCAAATGCATATGCGGTTTTCTTGTGATTTTTCGAGCCAGTATATATAAGATACCAGTAATGGGAATTAGGATTCCCAAAAACCCCATCGTCCAAACGGGATTCTCTCGAAAAATCCGGAAAAACTCCAGCAGTGATTTGGTTCTCCTCTTTATACCATATCCGATAATCGGAACACCGATTAAAAGAGAACTGCCAATTCCACCGATGGCAATCAGCCGTTTGTTCCAGCGTTGCGGTTTCGATGCAGATTCAATCTGTCCATCAATGCTATTTTCTGTATCTTGTGCCATTTATGCAAACACCACCCACCGCAATACACCTAAAATCAACAGGTGCAGCGGATAGAACACATAGAAAAACCACTTGTGAAACGGTTTCTTGCTGCCGCTCTTTCCGTTGTATCCAAACTGAATGAGTGGAAACACCAGAAAAATTCCGACTTGAAAGAATGCCAGCCACCAAGGTGTCGTTGCCAGCATATTTCCGCAGCAGAACAGCGTCAGCATACAAAATGCTGTCCACTTTTTCTGTGGATTGTTCCGATAACAGAAAAAGAATAATGCATACAGGATGTCGAAAATTGCCCAATCTCCGAACAGGGACAGGATACAAAGCCCAATGATGCCCAGCACCTTGACTGGTTGCGGACACCTGCCTTTATCCCATAGCCAGATGGCAAGCAGACTCAGCAGCAACGTATAAATCACACCAAACTGCAAGCCGATATGCCCCAGTTCAAAATAAGAAAACGGAATCCAGGACAGCAATGCAAATATTCCCAGCCGACACGCATATTTTTCCACGCTGCGGGTGTAATAATACCCATCCGCCAGCATATATGCCATCGTTGGGCCAGTCAGCCGCCCAATGATATGCATGATTTGCCCCAACAGCGATGCGGTCGGGACAAATGCCCATGCGATATGGTCAATCAACATGGCGATGATGACCAGATATTTCAATTCATTTCGATTGAGGGAATGCAATTTGGTCATTGTAGAATCCCTTTCGGTCAGGATTTTTCACGATACTTCCGAAAAAGTGCAATGCCTGCAACCACTGCAACTGCAATCAACAAAAGCACAATTGCGGTGACAGGGCTTTCCTGAAAAAGATGGAAAAAGTTGCGAACGGTTCGCTGCCTTCTCCATGCAATCAGCAAAAAGAGGATTACCGCTATGACAATACCGCCAATCGTTCCTTTTCCCTTTCCGGTATTTTTCGGTTCTGCCATCGTTTTTCCTTTCCCGTTTTGCTTACTTGCTCAGTGCATCTCTGGTATAATCCAGCAGACCGCCTGCCAGAATAATATCCTTTGTCCGTCCGGTCAGTTCACACAATACCGGAATTTCAACGCCTGCGGTCTTGTTGACCAGTGTCAGGGTTGTTTCGCCGTTTTCAATGTGCTTCCGAACATCTGCCAGTTCCAGTTCATCACCCTGTGCAATCTTTTCATAGTCTGCTTCGTTGACAAATGTCAGCGGAAGAATTCCAGCATTGATGAGGTTTGCACGGTGAATTCTTGCGAAACTCTTCACCAGAACTGCCTTTACGCCCAAATACAGCGGAGCGAGGGCTGCGTGTTCTCTGGAAGAACCCTGTCCATAGTTCGAGCCACCAACGATGATGCTCTTGCCCATTTCCTTGGCTCTGGTCGGGAATGCTTCATCACAAACTGTGAAGCAATGCTGCGAGATTGCCGGAATATTCGACCGCAGCGGCAGAATCTTTGCACCAGCCGGCATGATGTGGTCGGTAGTGATGTTATCACCAACCTTCAGCGAGCAGCCAGCGGAAATGGTTGCTTCCAGCGGAGCAGTTTCCGGGAACGGCTTGATGTTTGGCCCTCTCAGGATTTCTACGCTGTCCATTTCTTCTGCCGGTACTGGCTTTACAATCATGTTATCATGAACCTTGAACTTTTCCGGCAAGGTAAAGGTCGGCATTTCGCCCAGTTCTCTTGGGTCGCTCAGGTAACCAGTCAATGCAGAATAAGCAGCCAGTTCCGGAGAAACCAGATAAATCTGTCCATCCTTTGTTCCAGACCGTCCGAGGAAGTTCCGGTTAAAGGTTCTCAGAGAGATACCGCCGGAGTTTGGGGACTGTCCCATACCGATGCACGGGCCGCAGGCACTTTCCAGGATTCTTGCACCTGCATCAATCATAATTTCCAGCAAGCCCAATTCTGCCATCATGGTCAGAACCTGCTTGGAACCCGGTGCAATTGACAGGGAAACATCTGGATTTACGGTCTTGCCCTTTAAGATATAGGCAACCTTCATCATATCCAACAGAGAAGAGTTCGTACAAGAACCGATACAAACTTGGTCGATTTTCAGCTTGCCGATTTCTGCAACGCTCTTTACGTTGTCCGGAGAATGCGGACATGCAGCAAGCGGCACCAATTCGCTCAGGTTGATGGTAACGACTTCATCATAAACGGCATCTGGATCAGCCTTCTGTTCTGTCCAAACTTCGCCTCTACCCTGTGCTTCGAGGAACTGCTTGGTAACTTCATCAGACGGGAAAATAGAAGTGGTTGCACCCAATTCTGCACCCATATTGGTGATGGTTGCACGTTCCGGAACGGAAAGGGTCTTGACGCCTTCGCCACAGTATTCGATGACTTTTCCAACGCCGCCCTTTACAGAGAGCCGCTTCAGAACTTCCAGAATAACATCCTTTGCAGCAACCCACGGGGACAGCTTACCAGTCAATTCTACCTTTACAATCTTCGGGCAGGTAATATAATAAGTACCGCCGCCCATTGCAACTGCAACGTCCAGACCGCCTGCACCCATTGCAATCATACCGATACCGCCGCCAGTTGGGGTATGGCTGTCCGAACCAATCAAGGTTTTACCTGGCACGCCGAACCGTTCCAGATGTACCTGATGGCAAATACCATTGCCCGGACGGGAGAAATAAATGCCATGCTTCTTGGCAACGCTGCCGATAAAGCGGTGGTCGTCTGCATTTTCAAAACCACTCTGCAAAGTGTTGTGGTCGATATAGGCAACGCTGCGTTCTGTCCGTACTCTTGGAACGCCCATTGCTTCAAATTCCAAATATGCCATTGTACCGGTGGCATCCTGTGTCAGGGTCTGGTCGATACGGATTCCGATTTCGGTACCCTTTTTCATTTCGCCTTCTACCAGATGTGCCTTCAGGATTTTTTCGGTTAATGTCAAACCCATGTTCATCAAGTCCTTTCGATTCTTATGCTTGTTTCCGGTGGTTCTGCCAGATGCTCGCCGGAAAAAAGGAAACTGATTTTCCTTCCTATACGCTTATTGTACCAGATTTCGTGGTCTGTTGTCAAGAAATTCACAAAGTTTCTTGATTGCAAAAGCAATTTTTCTATTTTTTCTGGTTTTTGCAAAAAGTGCATTTCTTGAGAAGTGGATTTTAAGGGGGGATTGCAAGGGGAGATTTTACTGTTCAAATGGAATGTTCTTAGAGAAAACGGTCTTTCCCGTCCGGCAAAAGGGGGTTCCACCCCTGCTTTTGCCTGCCAGCGTGCTGCAATCGCCCCGTTGCCTTATCTGAATTTGCAACTTATTTCTCACTCTTCAACTTTACTTGAATTTGAAAGTTTCAAAAAATGCGATTGCAGCAGAAAAACCATATTGCAAATTTTCGATTTGCTTCGCAAATGTGGGCTACTCGCCCACACCTCGCCAGCATTTTTGAAAAATTGCTGGATCAAAAAACTTTTTTGTTGCCTGCGGCTCGTTCTTTGAAACCAATTTGATTTTTTATTTTTAACAAAAACAGCAGCTGGTTTTTCCAACTGCTGTTTCTTCAATACTTTTTTTCAATTTTTGATGTTATGCCTGTTTCAACAGCAACTGCCGGAGCAACATGGCATCCACAACATTCAGAACATGGTCTGCATTCAAATCTGCTCGACTGCTCTGTTCTGCGATCAGCGTTCCCTTCCGAACCAGATACTTTTGCAGCAAAACCAAATCAGTCAAATCCGCCGTTCCATCTCCATTGACATCGCCATTTACAGCTTCTGTTACAGTCGTAACCATGATTGTTGTAACAGCTGGTGCTGTTGTCGTGGTGGTTTCGGTTGTTGTTTTTGCTTCTGTGGTAGTAACAGCTGTTTCTGTAGTAGTTACTTTCGTTGTGGTAGTAGATTCTGCACTACCCTTTGTATGCACAATCACCTTTTCCAATGTCACATCACCGAAATACTTACGAACCATCATCTTGCCATACTCCTTGGATGGTGTAACCGTCAGCATTTGATTTTTCAAGTCTGTACTGGTAAAGCTGGTCGCTTCATTCCAGCCATCAAATGTCACACTACCATTATAAAATGCACCATCCGCAGCGGAGAAAATCACATCAATGGAAGTGATGTCAGAATATGGTTGCAAGTCAATATCTGTATCAAAGGCAACATCCGTCAACGTAAATGCAGCATCACCGGATGGATTGGTTTGCGGTTTCGCAGTGGTGGTTGTCTGTACAGAAGTGGTTGTTTCAACAGGTGTAGAATCCGTTGCAGTTGTCGTTCCGGTTGTAGTAGTTGTCGTTTCTGTCGTGGTGGTAGTGGTTGCTGTAGGTGTGGTTGTCGGAGTCACCGTGCCATGGAAATAGGTTTCGGTCAACAGATTCGACCAATACTGCCCCATTTTTGCATAGCCCTGTTCACTTGGATGCACGCCATCTTCTAAATCTCCAGCAGAAATAGTAATTGTGCTGTTAATATCTGAAAATTCGATGTGAGCCCCTTCTGCCTGCTTTTTCGCAACCAGATTCTTTACAATCGTATTATAATCATCAACCGCAGCCTGTACAGTTGCAACAAATTTTTCTGGGTCACTTTCATGAGAGACGCCATAATTCCATTCATATGCACCCAACCAATCATAGCGTTTTATTGCATCAATATTTGGAATGGATGCCAGATAGAGCACCTGTCCATCACCAGAAACATACGGAATTAACTTGTCCACCAGTTCTTCCAAACGGTCGCCAATTCCGGTCAATTGAGCATCCAGAACGTCATTTGTGCCGATTTGCAGCATGATGACATCCGGCTGATAAGCTTCCATCATATTGCCAGAAACATCACCATTCACATAAGTAGTATCGAAAATGGTTTCCTGTAAGCCTTGCCGACTACCAATTTTTTGAATCGCATAACCACTGTAACCGGCATGTGCTGGATCATAGGTAATGGTTGTGCCGTTCCAATCATACGTTGCACTGTCCATCCAATTGTTATTTGGCCCTACCATATCAAAATTAGTAATGCCGTTTTGCTGCAAGTCGTAGCAAAAATACTTTCGATAGCCGTTGTCGCCATTGATATATCCATGTGTGATAGAATCACCCATCGCTATTATTTTCACCGGGTCACTGGCTGCTGATACGGGTTCAACTTGCACCGCCTGCAAAACCGAAGTTGCCCCCAGTAATACGGTTGCGGCAAGCAGTCCTGCCATGGTTTTCTTTGTTTTCTGCATAAAAATTCCTCCTTCAAAGCTGTTTATCGACTCTGTTCTATTTTTAGTATAACCAGAATAAAGAGCCGATTCAAGCTTTTTTTGTAAAGAAGTCATTTAAAAAAAATCGTTTTCCTCGCCAAATAGCAAGGAAAACGACCTTTTTCAGATATGGTGGGCCATCGGGGACTCGAACCCAGGACCATCCGGTTATGAGCCGGGAGCTCTAACCAACTGAGCTAATGGCCCACAGAGGGA
>JABLTP010005423.1_pt1 | contig 59966 bp, 47 predicted proteins | sample 7160111 | NCBI WGS metagenome assembly JABLTP01 (sample SAMN14651227, study PRJNA627086) | human gut metagenome | isolation source: feces | host: Homo sapiens
AAACTCGCAGCCACCTCCCTTTACAAGGGAGGCAAATTGGTTTCAATATCTTTGTCCCCCTTGCAAAGGGGGAAGCGGCGTAGCCGCAGGGGGATTGGCGGGCGGCAATTACAAGATGTATTACTTCTTGGTGGTCACGCTCTTGGCCTTACTCCACCCGGAGTAGAGCTTTACGCTCTTGCCACCGATTTTTACGGTTTTATAGGTGCGTACCCGCACATAATACTTCTTCTTGGCGGACAGCTTGCTCACACTCTTAGAAGTTGTCTTATTCTTGCTGATCGTCACCGTCTTGGCGCTCTTAAACTTGCTGCTGGTACTATACTGCACCTGGTATCCGGTGGTTTGCGTCGCCTGCTTTTTCCAGGTCACCTTAAAGCCTTTCTTGGCAGCGGTGACTTTAGACACGCTGGTACCCTTGGGGTTAATATTATAGGTCATGGACTTACTGCCGCTGTAATTGCCCTTGAGGGTCACTTTTACGGTATATTTGCCCACATTCTTCATACCCTTGGGGTAGTAGATTTTATAATCCGTACTCTTCAAGGCCTTGCCCTTGCTGTTTTTCACGGTCACAGACGGTTTTTGCACCTTGCCGTTATAGGTATAGGCGGTCTTATTCAGCTTGATATTGGACGCCTTGGCAATCACCGATTTGCCGGTGACTGCGCCGCAAACGCTACACTTTTTATAACTTTGGCCGTCTTTAGCGGTGGTGGCTTTGGTCAGCTGGGCTTTATAGGAATGACCTTTAGGCTTAATATTCGCCACGGTGTAGCTATCGCCGCACTGGGTACAGGTATATTTTGTCTTGCCATAGGCGGTGCAAGTGGGCTGCGCAATCACCTTACCGGAGTAAACATGAGCCAGCGCTTTAAAATCCCACAACACATTATAATCTGGCACGCCGGCGCCCATATCGCCCTCGGCATATTGCCAAATATCCGCATACACGCCGGTTTTGCCAATCTGCACCGGGGCGGAAAAATCAGTGGTTTTTGGCTGCCAGTTGGCGTACCACAGCTTATAGCCCTTGCTATGCAGCGTCTGCACATCCAAATAATTGGTAAACCAATTCAGGTTGGCGTAAACCATCGGGGTGTAGCCCGCTGCGCGAATGGCGTCGCAAAAAGTAATGGCGTGCTGAATAATGGTCTTTTTGTTGCTGTTGTCCAGGATCAGCTGATCCTCCAGATCATAAGCCACCGGCAGCACAAAATACTTGTACTTGCCCTTCATCTGAGCCAACACACTCTTAACATAATTGGCCTCAATCGTGGCCTCCTTGGTATTGAACGCATAGCTGTAATGGTACACGCCAAAGGGCACGCCCGCTGCCTCCGCCGCGTTCACATTATCCCAAAACTGGGGATCCAGGTGGTCGTTGCCGTAGCTCATACGGATCATGGTAAAGGTCTTGCCCGCCTTCTTCCATGCGGTGTAATCCACACCTTTTCCGTTATGCTGAGACACATCGGTGCCAAACGCCGGCGCCGTAGTGGCTGCCCATACCGGGAACACGGTAGCGCACATCAGCACCAGGCACAACAGAGCGCAAAACAGAGATTTACATTTTTGTTTCATATCACACCTCGTTTGGGTTGTTTATTCAGCCTCACTATAACACAAAGAGAAAGCAAAGTCAATACCGCACTTTGGTACTTTTTACCGGGGACCAGGCGCCGTACAGCTTGCCGCCCTTTTGCTTTTTATACACCCGAATGCGCACATAATACTTTTTCTTGCTTTTGAGTTTCGTCAGGGTCTTGGCGGTGGAGCCCGCCTTGGTTATCGTTACCGACTTGGTGGTGGATTTGGTAAATTTGGACGAAGTGGAATAGCTGATCTGGTAACCGCTAATGCCACTGCCCTTCTTCCACTTTACGGTCAGCCGGCCTTTTTTGCTGCTTTTCAGCGATGCGATCGCCGGTTTCAGCTGTGCCAGCTTTTCCGTCTTTTTGGCGCCGCAAGCGGTGCACTTATATTTCTTATATCCGGTGGCGAAGTAGGTGGCCGCTTTTTTGGCGGTGCACTTATAGGCATGCACATGGATCTTAAATTGCCAGCCGCCCTTAAAGTTGCCCTTGCCCTGCACCGTTACCGTGCGGGTGGTGCCTCTGGTGGCAATGGACACGGTGTAATCCTTGTTCTGCTGCAAGGTCTTGCCCTTATAGGTCGCCTTGATCGTGGCGCCCTTGGCGGTAGGGGTACACCGAACAGACACATCCCTGTCATTCAGGGATTTTTGATGGATCTTAAAGTGCAGCACAGCCGTACCGGTATAATCACCCTTGCCCTGCACCGTCACATTGGCGATACCTGCATTGGTATTGGCACTGTAACGGACCACCGTATAGTCCCGACCGGACTTTAAGCCGCTTTGACTGTCAAACCAAGCGGTACCGGGGCGCTGGGCACTGCCGTTATAGGTCACCGATGTACAAATATACGACCCGCCGTACCCGGCAATAGACGCCGGGGCGATGGTATACGTATAGGTCGCGCTGCCGGTCAGGTACTTGGATCCTTCCAGTGCCGTCACGGTATAGGTGCCGCTGCCGGCATGTACCGTGGAGCCGCTGTATGTGAGGGCGTAGTCCTCGCCCTCTTTGAACACCTTTTTATAAGGCTTGCCATCTGTGGTGGTGCCGACAAAGGTCATGGCAGACATCACATCTGCAATGCTCTTGCCGGAGTACGGCGCCTGCACATCGCCAAAGCCTGCCCGGTTCATGGGCAGCTTGGCAATTTCAAACCGCAGCCGGTTGGTACTGTTCCCCACCAGCTTGCCGGTATAACGGTCGCTGATAGAAAAATCCAACACGATGGTGTACTTGCCGGGCTCGGACAGGGTATTCACCTTTGTGCCGTTCTCATCGAGGAACAATACGGTGTAGTCCTTATCCCGCACCGCAGTATGGCCGTAGCCATCCACCACATGCACATCCACCTGAATGGGGCAAACATTATAAGTAATGGCACCGTTTTTATCCAGATTGTGCAGTTCGATCTGGTTCTTTTCCTTGGTTACATCAATCTTGTTGAGGTAAAAGGAGCAAGGAAGCTGTGCAGTACCGTCCGTGGCAATAATGGTGTGCTGTCCCGGCGCGTAACGATCGTCGCCGGTCTCATACACGGTGGTGTACTCCCGACCAAACACATAGCCCGGAATCAGCAGAGAGAATTCGCCTTCCTCGCCGACATAATCCAGCCCGGTGCCGTCCGGCAGAGGGATCACCTTGGCTTGACCGTTCTCGTCCGTCAGCACCGTACCGTTGCCGTCCGTCTGCGCCTTAAAATAGGCACAGCTGCCGTCCGCCGCCCGTTGAATCAGAATAGAATCCCGTATTTGACCTTCGGCACCGCGACGCATCAGCACCATATAGCCCTGTCCGTCAAAATCGGACAGATCCTCGCCGGTAGAAGCAAAGCGGTAGTCCGTCGCAGACAGTAGCGGGTACGATTTGGTATCGTCCAACTGCTGATGGTCGTTTTCCAAAGTGAAGTATGCATTTTTCGACCCACAAAGAAAATAGTAATAATTGATAAAACCCGGGAACCGCAGGTTGTTGGAGGCGGCAAAGGTGGCGTCCACCTGATACCATTGGTAGCCGCTGCCGGTGCCGTCATCCAAATACACAAAGTTCCAGGCGTGCATATCCTTTTGTAGTTCCCCGGTGTTCTCATTGCGCACCGTTTTGCTGCCCATCACCGTGTTGCAGGCAATGCCGTTCAAACGGCACAGGTAGTAAAACAGCGCCGCGTAGCCCTCGCACACGGCCTTGCCCTGGCCGGTGGTGCCGATCACCGTCAGGCTGTTTTTTTGCCGCACGGACCAATCGTAGCCGGTGCTGTCCAAATCCGCAGCCCCCTGCCCTGTAAGGCCGAAGAACGCCGCGTAGGCGGTGTGGGCGTACCAGTCGGTAACTTGATGATTCATAAAATTCTCATAGGCAGCGGTGTTGTACACCGTATTCTCCGCCAAAAAGTCATAAATGGTCTTGACGATCAGGTACTGGCGGCGGTTTGTATCCTTCTCCGCCGCGATGGTGGGATTGTCGGTAACAAACAGTTGGTTCCACTTTTTCGCCGCTTGGCGCAGGATCTCCATTTGCTGCACCGTGTCGCAATATTTGAAGGTGCAGTGCACCTCATAAAAGGCCACCGGGCCGTTCCAGTCGTCATAGCCCTCCACATTGAGCCAAGAGATTTTTAAATCATCTTGCTGAAAGTCCTGAATCTGGGCGTCCAAAAAATCGCCGCCTTCTATGGTGCCCGCTTTCTCCGCCAGGGCGTTGCTTCGCAACCGCTCATACAGCGCCGTCCGAAGATTGCCGGTGGTAGGGTCGTAATCGCTTTTTTCCACCGCAATATACAGGGTAAAAGCAGTCTCTCGCCGGAGCATACGGTGCAGTGCGTCCGTCAGCGCCGCATCTATATCCTGCTGGAAGCAGTGCCAGGTCTTGACCTTCGTGGTATCGTCCCCCACCGCCGCCCAAGCGGTACCGTCCGGAGCCAGGTACGGAGCCAGGCCGGTACAGTCCTCTGCGCTCTGCCCCTCGGTATGGACTGTATGGGTCGTACAGACGGTAGCATTTGCCAGTCCATCGGCAGCCGCAGCCGTAACCGGCATAGCGGTGCACACCAGCACCAGTGCCAGCAAAAGAGACAGCAAACGCATTCTTTTCATACCCATACCTCCTGATAAAACAAAAGCCTCTATTCCAATTTGATTATACCCGATCGTGGCAAAAAAGGCAAGAGAAAGCCGAGGACCTGCAAAATACAAGTCCTCGGCTGTTTTTCAGTGTTTATTTCGCCTGCAAAACCGATTTGGTAATAAAGGCATCTATATCCCGGTACACCTCCGGGCTGTTGGTCTCTCGCAGGATCTCGTGCCGGGCACCGGGATACAAAAGAACCTGCACCCGGGTGTGGCCGGTGGCCTTCAGCCGGTCGCTGACCGCCCGAATACCAGCGCCGTAATTGCTCACCGGATCCTCCTGGCCGGACACAAAGAGAATCGGCAGATCCTTTGGTACACGGGCGTACCAGTCTTTACTGCCGCACTCCAACATCAGCCGTCCCAGATCGCCGTAGGCGGCCACAGTAAAGGTAAAACCGCAGGCGTCGTCTGCAACATAATCATCCACCGACGCGGTATCTCGACTGAGCCAGTCCACAGAAGTGCGACCCTCAAAATGATCGTTATAGCCCTTAAAGCCGGTATTCTCCAGCCACTTGGAGCGATAGCGCTTACCCTTAACGGCGCCCAGTACATTGGTCACCGCCACGCTGATATTTGCCAGCGGATTCGGCCCGCCGGTGCCCACATAAATGGCCGCCGCATAGTCCAGATCCGGGTAGCGGGCGGTAAAGCACCGCATAATAAAGCTGCCCATCGAATGGCCGGCAATAACCAGCTTCTTGTCCGGATACTCGCCCCGGGCAATGTCATACAGCCGCCGCACATCTTGCAGCAGAGCATTGTACCCGTCCTTATCGCCAAAAAACCCCCTGTCCTCCGGCGTTTCGCAGGACTGACCGTGGCCCAGCATATCGTGCATAAAGACCGCATAACCCATATCCGCAAAGGCCTGCAAAAAGTCGCCGTAGCGGCCGCAGTGCTCAGCCATACCGTGGTGGAGCAGCAGCACGGCCTTCACATTGCCGTCGTCCGGATACCACTGCCAGGCATGGATGGTGGCCAGCGCGCTGGCGCTGGGATAAGTATACGCTTTCGTTTTCATAGAAAAATCCCCCTTAACGCAGGCAACGCCTGCTGATTCTATGTAAAATTATTGTCGCTACATATTCAGTTTTCGCTGTCGTTACTCTGCCTTTTCGTCCCCCAGCACTGAGGTGCAGTGGGGACAGCGGGTGGCAGCAATGTGGATCTCGCTCTTGCAGTAGGGGCAGACCTTGGTGGTCGGCATCGCCTGAGCCTCTTTCTCATGGGTGGCGTGCTTCACTGCGTCTGACAGCTTATTCAGCCCCTTGACCATACAAAAGATGATCAGTGCCATAATCAGGAAATTCACCACAGCGGACAAAAACGCGCCGTAGTCCAAATAATTATCTCCCAGCAGATGAATCTTGCCCTGGATCTCCGCGCCGCCGATACAGTTGAGCAGCGGTTTGATGATCGAATCCGTCAAAGCGGTAACCACGCCGGTAAAAGCGGAACCGATGATCACGCCGACGGCCAGGTCCATCACATTGCCGCGGGAAATGAATGCCTTAAACTCCTGGAAAAATTTCTTCATTTGCACATTCCCTCGTTTTTACACTTTTCGGCGCACAGCGCCTAACTGTATTCTATCACACAATGCCGGTAAAATCAAATGCCGGAATAAAATCTTTACCTACCGCGCTGCGCTCCTGCAAAAACACATGATCCATACCCAGCGCCAGGGCATGATCCACCACCTTGTCGTACTCCCGGCGGGTGATGGCGCGCGTCAGCTCCGGGTAGCGTTCCAGCCCCGGCATAGGGGTGTACTGGGCCATCAGGGACACATAGGTACCCGGCAAATGGCTGTGCAGCCAGTTCAGCACCTCAATGGCCGAATTGGTATTGCCCGGTAAAATCAAATGGCGCACGATCATACCGGACAGCATTTTATCCCCGTCCCACCGGTCCTGCACCTGGCGGCGCATTTCCAGCAGCGCCGGGCCCACCCGCTCCACATAGTCCGGCGCAGCGCTGTAAGCCGCCGCCTTAGCCGGGCGGGTGTACTTAAAATCCGGCAAATAAATATCTATCAGTCCCTCCAGCTGCCGCAGGGTCTCTAATCGCTCATAGCCGCCGGTGTTGTACACCACCGGCACCGGGGGCTTCCATCGGCGCAGCAGCCGCGCCAAGGCCGGTGCGTACTGGGTGGGGCTGACCAAATTGATATTCTGCGCCCCGGCGTCAATCAGCCGCTGCATACCGGCGATCAGCTGGTCCTCGGTTAAGTCCACGCCCTTGCAGCCCCGGCTGATCTCCATATTCTGGCAAAACACGCACTTCAGCGGACAGCCGGAAAAGAAGATTGCTCCGCTGCCGGATTTGCCGCTGATACACGGCTCCTCCCAGGCGTGCAGCGCCATACGCGCCACCCGAAAGGCAGCGCCCACGCCACAGGCACCCACGGCCGTGGTACGGTCAACACCGCACCGGCGGGGGCAGGCATTACACCCACTCACAGCAGTGCCTTATAGAGATCGCCTTTTTTGTACGGGGTTACCGCGGCAATCTCCTTGGCGGCAGCGTTGACGGAAGTGCCTTTCTCCACCAGCGCACGGGCCTGTTCCACCGCCTGGTCAAAGGTGATGGCGTCCGTTGGCTCGGCCTTTTTGCCTGCCACGATCAGCACGATCTCCCCTTTGATCTTATTTTCCGTATAGTCTTTCTCCGCCTGTGCCAAGGTGGTACGTACCACCTGCTCATGCACCTTGGTCAGTTCCCGCACAATGGCGATCTCCCGGTCACCCAGCACCCGGTGCAGATCCCCAATGGTGTTGATAAACTTATGCGGCGCCTCATAAAAAATCATGGTGCGCTTCTCGTCCTTAAGCTCCTCCAGGTGGTCCCGGCGGGATTTTTTATTAACGGACAAAAAGCCCTCAAAGGTAAAGCGCCCGCTCTCCATACCGGACACCGCCAGCGCTGTGGCAAAAGCCACCGGTCCGGGCACGGACACCACCGGGATCCCCTGCAAGTGGCACAAGTGCACCAAATCCTGCCCCGGGTCCGAAATGGCAGGCATACCCGCGTCCGTTACAATGGCGCAGTCCTCCCCCGCCGCAATGCGGGCAGTGATGATCTCGCCCCGCTCCCGACGGTTGTGCTCATAATAGCTGACCATCTCTTTTTTGATACCAAAATGATTCAGCAGCTTTAAGGTCACCCGAGTGTCCTCTGCTGCAATAAAGTCCACAGTCCCCAGGGTGTCAACCGCCCGGGGAGACCAGTCGCTTAAATTCCCGATGGGCGTGCCCACCACATATAAAGTACCGCTCACTTTGCGCCTCCTTCAAAATATGCGCCGTATATTCTTCCCATTTCCGCCTGGCCCGCCGGACTTTCCAAAATCAGCGTAGGCTCTGCCGTTAAGTACGGCTTGGCGCCCTTGCGCCCCTCCATCAGCAGCAAAAAGGGTGCCTCTCCCTCCCGGTGCTGCACCAGCCGCAGCCGCTTAGGCTCCAAATCATGGGCACGCATAGCCGTTACAATATCCGCCAGCCGTTCCGGCCGATGGCAAATGCAAAACCGCCCGCCGAACTGCAACAGATAGCCCGCTGCCGCACAGGCGTCCTCCAAGGTGCAGCACACCTCGTGCCGGGCAATTTGATCCCACGGCTCCGGAGACAAAATGCCCGTGTCCACCGGCTTGTACGGCGGGTTCATACTCACCAGAGTAAAGCTACCCGCCGGGTACAGCTGCCGATGATCTCGCAGATCTGCCTGCTGCACGGTTAGCCGCTCTTCCAAATGATCCAGCGCAATGGATTGCTGCACCTGCCGTACCGCCCGGTCCTGAATATCCAGGCACGCCACCGGACTTTGCCGGGCATCTCGCAGCCAAAGCAGCGGAATAATTCCACAACCTGTACCCAAATCCAGCGCCCGATCCCGGCGGCGAATACGGGCAAAATCCGCCAGCACCACGGCGTCCGTACCAAAGGTGTGGCGGTCACTGACCACGATTTGCATGTGCTCTGCCAAAGGCATAACCGTCTCGTTCATAGGCTCTCCCACTACCGGGCCGTACCCGGGTCTTTGCGCTTATTATATACCTACCGCCCCGCTTTGGCAAGCGGACAAAAAAAGACACGCCCAAAGCCAAAGCTCTCGGCGTGTTCCTTTTTGTTTGTACAAAAGCAGAAAAATCTACAAAATCCGCTTATGCCTGGGCAGGCGCACCCACGGGGCAGGTTGCCTCGCACGCACCGCACTCAATGCAAACGTCAGCGTCAATTACAAATTTGCCGTCACCCTCGGAGATGGCGGAAACCGGACACTCTGCTGCGCAAGCACCGCAGGAAATACAATCATCAGAAATCTGATATGCCATGATAAACACCTCCTGTATGTTTCTCAACCTAAATATAACAGCATTGATTTAAAAATGCAAGTGAATTCGAAAAAATTAGTCTTGCCTTACTTCTCAGCCTGGGCGGGCTTGTCCGCTTTTTTCTCATTTTTGCCGCCGCGACGGGGCGCACGCACCACGCGCACTTCTTCCCGATTGACGATCACCGGTGCGCCCTCCGGCGCATTATCCAGCTGCACTTTCAGCTTGCCGGTGAGCAGCGCAGCGTCTACCACCGTGCCTCGACCCTCTCTGCAGTCCACCACGGTACCTCGGCGGGGAGTGATCTTTGCCAGGTATTCATAAGAGTTCTGCTCATATTTCAGGCAGCACATCAGCCGCCCGCAAGTGCCGCTGATCTTAGAGGGGGACAGGCTCAGTCCCTGCTCCTTGGCCATTTTGATAGACACGGAGTGGAAGTCATTCAGGAAGGTGGAGCAGCAAAACGGCCGCCCGCACACGCCCAGACCGCCCAGCATCTTGGCCTCGTCTCGCACACCGATCTGGCGCAGCTCAATACGGGTATGGAAAGTGGAGGCCAGATCCTTGACCAGCTCTCTAAAGTCCACACGGCCGTCCGCGGTAAAATAAAACAGAATCTTGGACCCGTCAAAGGCGTATTCCACCTCGGTCAGGTTCATATCCAGCTTGTGTTTTTCGATCTTTTGCAGGCACACCTCGTAGGCGCGCTTCTCTTTTTCTTTATTTTCTTCCAGAATTTGCTTGTCTCTGGCGGTGGCAATACGCAGCACCGGCTTGAGGGGTGCAGTGACCTCATTCTCCGCCACCTCTTTGGGCGCATACTGGGCCACGCCGCATTCCATACCTCGGGCGGTCTCTACCACCACCAGGTCGCCTTTCTTAATCTCCAACCCCTTGGGGTCAAAATAATATGTTTTGCCGGTGTCCTTAAACCGAACGCCTACCACTTTTGTCATAATCTATCCTCCTAACGGCCGATCGCCTGGCGCAAATCGGCGCAAAATTTTGTGATCAGCAGGGCGTTATTGGCATTTTGCAGCGCCCGCTGATAAGTGTCCTCTGCCACAGATAACAGTTGCAGCAGTTGTTTTCTTGTACATTTGGATCCAAGCAGCCGGGGAATTTCATCGCTGCCGGAAAGCAAATCGGCGCCGCTGTCCAGCACCAATGCGTCCCGAAACAGATCCCGCAGCACCCCGCAGATATTCAGTACCGCCTGCCTGTCCTTTTGCAGTGGAGCACAGGCGCAAATGAGCGCATACTCATTCTCCGCCACCAGCGCGCGGCACAGTTCTGCGGACAAGGCGCTGTACTTGGCGGCCTCGCCGTCCTCCAGACTCTCCATGGCCTTTCCGATGTTGCCGTTCCACAGCTGCAACGCCTGGCGCACCCGATCCGGGTCCGCCTCCGGCTGCCGCTGCAAAATATAATCCGCACCGATCTCTACCGGCACGCCCTCCAACCGAAACACCACACTGCGGGACAGCACCGTGGGCAGCAAAGCGCTCTTGTTCTCCACCGTTAAAATGAACCGCACATAAGCCGGCGGTTCCTCCAACACTTTCAAAATGGCATTCTGGGCCTGCACGCTCATCAAATGGGCGTTAACCAATATGTAGACCTTATAATCCGCCTCATTGGGGGTCATATACACATCGCCCACAATTTGATCCACCGTCTTTTTATGGAACGAACGGGCGCCCCCCTCCGGGGCATAGACCAAAATATCCGGGTGCACCCCGGCACGGGCCTTGTGACACTGGGGACAGCTGTCGCAAGGACGGTGCTCGCCCCGGCACACCAATGCCGCAGCCAGTTCACCGGCCAGCGTGCGCTTACCCAGACCGCTCTCCCCCTCCAGTACCACTGCGTGGGGCAGGCGGCCGCCGTCTACCAATGCAGACAGCTGCGCCTTGATTTTTTCATTCCCGAGAAAGTGCTTAAATTCCATACTTGCCTTTACAATTTGCGGAACTCGTCCACATTGATCACAAACGCCACAGCGCCGTATTCCTCCACGTCCACCGGCTGGCGCAGCAACGAGCCCTCCAGCGTGCTGGCCACGCCCGCTTGGCGCACCACCCGCTTGGTCACATGCTTGCCCAGCACATCGAACAGCTGCTCCACCTTGTGATCCTCCGTGCCGATAAACAGCGTGGTGTGCCCATCGGCCAAGAACTGACCGGTGGTGGAGATGCGGGAGGAGGAAAAGCCCTCCTTCGTAATCGCATCCAAAACTTTGGAAACATCTTTATTGGAAATTACAGCCATAACCAGCTTCATATAAACATCCATCCTTTCCGTTAATGCTTCCTATTATACGCCTTGATTCGCAACTTTACAACTATCTGTATTATTACTTCAAATAAAATTTACAATTTGTACTTATTTAGACAAATTTCACCTTTTTGGGGGTTAAATCACCGCTGCCAACGCCACCACCACCGGCATGGTAACAATGGAAAACAGCGAGGACTGGGCGGCCAACTCGCTGCCCAAGGCGGCGTCATTGTCGTACTTGGCCGCATACATAGCCGTATTGGTCGCCGTGGGGGCAGAGGCGGAGATGACCATAGCGATCAGCAGATCACCCCGCACACCGCACAGGTAAAACAGCCCCACCATACACAGGGGGATCACTGCCAGACGCATCAGGGAGCAAAAGTACAGCTCCTTTTTGGCGAACATACGCTTCCAGTCCGCATTGGCAAGAAAGGTGCCGAAAATCATCATGGCCAAGGGCGAATTACAGTTGCCCACCATCTCCATGGGCCGCAGGATCACCTGGGGCAGCCTGGGCTGCAAAAAGAACAGCGGCAACCCGATGAGCACCGCCATGGAGCCGGGGTTCAGCACCAACCGGCGCAGGTCGATCTTGGCGGTATGGCCGCTGATCTCATAAATGCCGTAGGTAAAGGCCACCACATTAAAAACAGCCACATAAACGGAGCAGTAGAACACGCCCTCCGAGCCAATCACCGCCTGAGCCAAAGGCAGCGCCAAAAAGCTGGCGTTGGAGAACAGCATACCGTAGCGGTACACGCCCCGCTCCATAGGACTGCGGTGGCGAAAGCACAGCTGTCCCAGCACGCCGCCCACCAGGTGAGTGGCAAAGGCGCACACAAACGCCAAAAGAATACCCCGCACATGGTCCGGGGTGTACGCCATAGTCATAAATGTATAGATAATGGCAATAGGCAGCACGATATTAAACAGCAGGTCAATCACCCGCTTGGCGTCCGCCTGGCGAAACACGCCCAATTTATCCGTCACAAAGCCGATCAGAGAGATCAGGTACAGCATCAGTACCTGACCGGCCACAGTCTTTAAGGTTGCAAAAAACAAAGGCACGCTCCTAATCCGCTGCGCTGCGACGGCGCAGATCCTGCACAAAAGCCAAGGCGAACACACCCAGCAATAAATCCGCCGGGCCGAAATACAGGCTGCCGTTCAACAGACCCCGGTGCCCGGTAAACCATACGGACAGTCCGGGCAATGCCAGCACACAGCCGCACACAAACACCAGCAGGCCAAAGAACACCACCGCACGCCCTGCATGGCGGGAGGTAACCACCGCCGTTGCAAAGGATAAGAGAAACAGCAGCAGCGCCACCAAAAACAGCACCTCGCACACCGTCTGGGTATCTACCAGCACACTGACCATCTTAGCTAAAATGGTCAGCAAACGGCAAAGCCCCCACAGCGCCGGCACAAAGTGAAAGAAGCGGAACGCGCGAAAATCATACCGTCCGCCCCCATAGCTGCGCCCTACAACAAAATAGTAGGAGCAGCTGAGTAAAGCAAACAGTGCCGTCAGCCCTTCGCTGACCAGGTCGTTCCACTGTAAATAAACCGCACTGTCCGCCAAGTCGTAGCACAAAAAGCAGCGGTAAATAAAATCAAAAAAGAACGCCACAGACACCAGATAGGACACAACGGTCAGCCTGCGGCTGCCGCCGTTTGCAGCAACCGCCACTGCCGTATGGCTTTGGTGCAGGGCACACACAGTGCAACACACACCGGCACACAGCAGCAAAGCATACAGCCCATAAGTCAACGGCGCACCGGCAGCCGTGACCCGCCCGGTACTGCTGTCCGTAAAAATGAGGAGCTGAACAAAGCGCAATACCACCGCCGCCCCGGTGATCGCAAAAGTCAGAATCCAAGGGATCAGTTGGGGTCTGGTACGCACTTTTTCGCTCCTCTTTCGTTCAAAATCAGCCCTGAACCTCTCGGTCCGCCGGGGCAATGTACGTTCTGGCGTGAGACACGCTCTTGTATGCCGGACGCATAATTCGGCCGCCGGAAATCAGTTCCTCCAGCCGATGCGCGCACCAACCGGCAATACGGGCGGTGGCAAACAGCGGGGTAAACAGATCCTCCGGGATCTTCAGCACCTTGTAAACCAAACCGGAGTACAGATCTACATTGGCGCACATCACCTTGTCGTCGCCCTTTACCTCGGCAAACACCTCCGGGGTCAGCTTCTCCACATTCTCCAAGGTTTTAAACTCTTTTTCAAATCCGGCCTCATAAGCCAGCTTGCGGGCATTGGATTTTAAGATCACCGCGCGAGGATCTGATTTGGTATAGACTGCGTGACCCATACCGTAGATCAAACCGGAGCCGTCACCGGCTTCTTTATTCAGAATTTTAACCAGGTAATCTTTTACCTGCTCCGGCTTGGTGGGGTCTGCCACATGGGCAATAATGTCCTCCATCATGTGCGTCACCCGAATGTTGGCGCCGCCGTGGCGAGGACCTTTCAGGGAGCCGAAGCCGGCCGTAATGGCCGAATACGTATCCGTACCGCTGGAGGTGAGCACACGGGTAGAGAAGGTAGAGTTGTTACCGCCGCCGTGGTCCGCATGGAGCATTAAGCAAATGTCCAGCAGTTTGGCCTCTTCGCGGGTAAAAGTCTTGTCCACCCGCAGCTGATTTAAGATATACTCCGCCATGGTCTGCTCCTTATTGATCGGGTGCAGGAACATGGTCTTGTTGTAGAATGTACGGCGCTTGATCTGATAGGCGCTGTTCATAATGGTGGGGGTCTGCGCGATCAGCTGCAAGGACTGACGCAGCACATTGGGAATAGAGGTATCGTCCGGGTTCTCATCAAAAGAGTAAAGGGACAAAATGCAGCGCGCCATCTTGTTCATAATATCCTTGGAAGCATGCTTCATAATCACATCTTCCACAAACTCGTCCGGCAGTGCCCGGCACTCAGACAGCACCTCGCGGAGAGAATACAGCTGATTGGCTGTGGGTAGATTGCCAAACAGCAGCAGCCACACCACTTCCTCATAGCCAAAGCGGTCCTCGGCAATGCAGTTGTCCACCAAATCACGAATGTCATAACCACGGTAAGACAACTTGCCGTCCGTAGGAATCCGCTCGCCGTCCAAAACATAATAACCCTCCACCGAGCAAATACGGGTCAATCCGGCCATCACGCCGGTGCCGTCGCTGTTGCGCAGGCCCCGCTTTACCTGATAGCGTTCAAAATCGTGGGCATTGATATAGTTATTCTTCCCCAGCTCCTGGCACAAGTTGGACAGTGCGTCCATGGAGATGGGCGAAATATAATTGGAAGCCACAAAATCGCTCCTTTCAAACATACATTTAGAACAATCATTATACAATTATAATAGACAAATGTCAAGTTATCTGAAAGGAGAGATCCGCTTTGAAAAAAGTATTGATCCTGTTTGCTCTGCTGTTTTTGCTCACATTCGGGGTGCCCATGTTCGCCGCGTTTCACACCCAAGGCAGCAGTGATCTGGTAAGCCTGCTCCACTCTGCGGTGCTGACGGCGCCTATTCTCTGATGGAATTATCGTTAATTTTCGTAATCCGGCAGTGGCAGACAGCCTGGATCACAGAGGCGGAGAACGCGCGGTTCCAGTCCGCTTTAACCGCTGCATACCCCGCCGGGTCTGACATGGCCAGCTGCGCCCCAACCTGCACGCCATCGCATCCGGCGGCCTGCAAGCAGGCGTAAGCTCCGGTGCACAGATCCACCAGCTTTTGCTCCGCCAGGCGCTCTATGACGGCAATGGAGCGATTATCTATGGTACTGATATAGCCCTTTTGCACTTCGTCCAGCATCAGCTGTGCCTGCACCGTTACCCGGAACACCGAGCGGCCGTTTTCTATGGCGCTCTTCGTCCCCACCTTGCAGGATACCAGTTCCACCCCGATATGCCCCAACTTGTCATTTTGCAGGGTTAGCAGCCCGCTTTTGATCTTGCCATTCATCAGAAGAATACCAAAAGTATCTGTCATGTTCGCCGTGGCGGTCATCTTGCCCCCATCAAACAGCGCCAGCCCTACAAAAGCCGTATGTGTGCCCACTTTCTTTAACAGCGGCAAATAAATGTCCGAGGTAGGACTGGCAAAGCGGCGCAGCGCGTCATTAACGGACACCACCGCGCCCATACCGCTATCCTGCCCATTCTGCAGCAGGTGCACCATATTTGCGCTGGGCACCAAAGCGTCGTCTTCCTTACTCTGCAGCAGCGCCTTGGCATTACCGTCTGCCACACACAGCAGCACATCCGGCCGACTTGCGGCGCTGCGCACAAAGTAATCCATATTGTCGCCCACCCCGTGCCGTGCCACGCTGCTGCTGAACACCGTAATCTTGTTTTGTCCCAAAAACAAATTGCGGGACAAGTCCTTAGACAGCTTAGACAGCGCCTGGGAAATACCGGTGCCGCTCTCTGCGGTATTAATGGTAATATTGCCGGACAGGGCCTCCGAGCCGTTGCCGCTCTTGGTCATATTCAGGGTCTGCACCGAGACGGACACCCCGTTTGCCGCCCGGTCAATGCTCATGCCCTCCACCACCGCCAAATTGCTCAAGGTGCGCCGCCCGGAGCAGCCGCACAGCGTAGCCGCCACCAGCAAAAAGCAAAGAAGCAGCTTAATGGTTCGTCTCATTTGTACCACGCGCCTTTCTGTGCCCCAGTAGCCAAACCAGGGGAATGAGAGAGGAAAACATCGCGAAGGGCACCACTGTGATCAACGGCGAGTGCTGACCCACAGTCATCAACCGTCCCAGCGCACAACTGACGGCAAAGGCCGCCAAACCGGCGCCCAGGCACTTGCCCTTGTGCCCACCACTGCCCGGCAGGGTCACTGCCGCACAATAAATCAGCAGTGCCGCCTTAATAAAGATAGCAAAGATCCAAAAGCCGGTATACAGCGCATCCATCCGCACCATTGAGCCGCTGCCTGCCAGCTGAGAGAGGGTATAAATCGGAAACGCCTGTAACCCGGCCGCGTCCCCCATCACGCCGATGGCAAAGAGAAACAGCAGGCTCGTAGTCAGGTACGAACACCCCATAGCGCCATAAAAGGCACCAAAACGACGTCCGCCGATGACCACCCGATCCGCCAGCACCAAAAAGATCGTAATCTCTGCCGTATTGGCAGACAGCACCACGCCGTTTCGCACCACTTCACCCACGGTGTTGCTGCCTGGCGGAAACAGGCTGAACCATTGGAAGTGCTGCACATTAAAGCCCAGCACCACCGCTACCACAAGCACAATCAGGCAAAAGGCGAAGCCGGAAAAACGAGACAATCCTTGCAGCCCAACCAGCGCCCCATACACCGCAAATAGAAGAATCAGCAAAGCAAATCCCCAACTTTTGGCCTCCGGATTCAACCGGGCAGAAGCGAAGTAGGCAAAGCGGCTCACATTGATCCCCGCCAAGAAGATAAAATTACAGGCATAAAGAGTGCCCAGCGTTCTGTGCGCCAACGGTGAGCAGTCCCGCTGCACACAAAGAAGCGCGGGCACCGCAAACAACAGGGAAAGCACCAGCGCTACCCCCACGCTCATCAGCATTTGGGTAGACAACTTACCTGCCATAATAGACTGCACATGGGTCAGGCTCACCACCAGGCGGCTGATATACAGCATGGCAAACAGACTGAACGGAGAAATTTTACTGTTATTCACACTGGTCAATATGCGCACCCCGCAGATCCTGTACCCGCACCCGGCGGCGAGCCAGCTTGGTCCAACTTTCCCGATAAAACACATCGCCCAGGGAGCGCACATTTAGCGGCGCGATGGGGGCGGCGTACGGCACGCCGTAGGGGCTGAGACTGCAAATATTTACAAACAGCGCCGCCATGCCCAGCATCAGACCGTAAAGTCCGGTGAGTCCCCCGGCCAGGATAAACAAGAGCCGCAGCACCGACACGCTATCATACAGCGGAAACGCCACATAAGAGGCAATGGCGGTAATGGCGATAATCACCAACATAGGCGCACCGATCAGCCCGGCAGACACGGTGGCCTCACCGATGACGATGGCGCCGATGATAGACACTGCGTGGCCGACGACCTTGGGCAACCGCAGCCCCGCCTCTCGCATGATTTCATAAAAGATCAGGGTCATAATGGCCTCATTCATCAGGGACAGCGGGGTGCGAAACTCTGCCGATGCAATGGTAAACAGCAAGTTGGTGGGAATCAGTTCTTGATGAAAAGTGCCCAGCGCCACATACACCCCGGGCAAAAATACGGAAATACCAAAGCTGAAATACTTCAGCAGCCGCACAAATCCACCGAAGAACGGCGGATAATCGTAATCATCCAAAGACTGAAAATTATCGCTGAAAAGATACGGCACATAAAGCACAAAGGGCGTGCCCTCCACCAGTACCGCCACCCGGCCCTCATAAAGCTTGGACGCCAACACATCCGGGCGCTCCGTGGTGCCTACGGCAGAGAAAAAGGAACGCATATTTGTGTCTAAAAAGGGCACCAGTCCACCGTAATCCGCCACCGTGTTCAAATGCGCGTCCTTTAGCCGCTGCTCCACCGCATTCACCAATTCCGCCGCGGCACGGTCATCCAAAAAAGCCAGTACCACCGGGGTTGGGGCGGCGGTGCCCAGCTGGATTTGGCGCAGCTTTAAGTGATGGGTTTTCATGCGCTTACGCAGCAGCGCCTTGTTGTCGTTCACAGACTCCACAAAGCACTCTTTGGCTCCGCGCACATTGCTTTCGCTCTCCGGCTCGTCGGTACTGCGCTTGGTCCAACCCTGAATACCCATGACCATAGCCCGGGGACAGCCGTCCAACACAAACACGCAAAAGCCGCTCATCAAATAATAGTAAGCATCCTCGAAGGTCTCTGCCTCTTTCAACTCTACCGACTGCACGCAGGTGCGCATCAGCTGGCGGAACTGCTCGCCGGGCGTGCGGGCCTTCACCTGTGCGCCCAGCACCGGTCCCATAATCATCTGCCCCAGCTGCAAAGAATCCACCAATCCGTCCATCACAGCAAAAAAGCACTTGCGACCGCCGGTTTCCGCCTCCTTGAGCAAAAAATCCGAGCAGTCCGCAAAATCCGCCTTAAATTTCTGTACATTATCATTATATTGACGCCTAAGGTTTTCCAATTTCTATCACCCGTACTAATTTTGGCATAACCGGGGGATTTATTCACAAAATACAACCGGTGATTGAAATGACAGTAACTCTTATTCGCGCACTGCTGATCTACTTTACCGTCATTCTGGCTATGCGGATCATGGGCAAGCGCCAGATCGGCGAGCTGAACCCCCACGAGCTGGTCATTACCATATTGGTGAGCCAGATTGCCTCCATTCCCCTACAAGACAACACCATGCCCCTGGCCAACGCCTTTTTGCCCATGCTGCTACTGGTAAGTCTGGAAATTCTCGCCTCCGTGGCGTCCATGAAAAGCCTGCGGCTGCGAAACCTGCTGCAAGGGCGACCCATCTTTCTCATACGCCACGGCAAACCGGATCAAAAGCAAATGCGTCGCCTGCGCTTTACCGTAGATGACTTGATAGACGCCCTGCGCCAAAAGGATGTATTTGATCTGTCCACCGTGGAGGAAGCGGTGGTAGAGACCAACGGCAGCCTGTCCGTGCGGCTGCGTACGGAGGAAAGCCCGGTGACCCCCAAACAGTTGGGCGTACCGACGCCGGACAACGGCTTTCCCATACCCGTAGTCACCGACGGCCACATTGTGCCGGAATATTTCGGCGACCAAGTGCTGGAAACAGCAGCCATTGCCAAGGCGCTGCAAAAGGAGAGCCTGCGCCCCGGTGAACAGCTGGTGGTGACCATAGATGACAGCGGCACCGTCTTTGCCGTAAAAAAGGAGAGAAAAAAGTGAAGCGCACTTGGTTTGCCATTTTGTTTTTGCTGCTGGTTGCAGGGCTGTGTATCTTTGAACAGCACACGGTCAAGACCACCTTTGAGAATATGGAGACCCTACTGCAAAGCATGGACGCAGCCGCCGCAGAAGAGAATTACCCGGAGGCAGAACGCAAGGCCCGCCAACTGCAAAACATTTGGACTGCCCGCTACCCCACCCTGTGCGTGCTCATGGAGCACCGCGCTTTACAAGAGGCGGGGGTAACCCTGGGCACCCTGCAACCCTTGGCTGGGGACGAAAGCGACGATCTGCGCCCTACCATTCGCCAGTGCCAAACGGAACTGGCAGAGATCTACGACAACAGCAAGGTAACGGTGGGCAACATCTTTTAGCAACACAAAAGCGAACGATATAAAAATCGTTCGCTTTTTTATCGTTATTCACTTTTGGCGTTCTTATACTTCTCCGCTTGCAGGCGGAACATATAAGCATAGATGCCGTCTGCCGCCATCAGTTCACTGTGCGAGCCGCTCTCTATGATCCGTCCCTGCTCCATCACATAAATTTTATCCGCCTGCACCGTAGTGGACAACCGGTGAGAAATAAAGATCACCGTCTTGTCCCGGGCAGCCTCCAGCATAGCCCGGTTCAGCTGGTATTCCGCCACCGGGTCTAAGTTGGCAGAGGGCTCATCCAGAATCACAAAGGGGCAGTCCTTGTAGAATGCCCGCGCCACCGCCACCTTTTGGCTCTCGCCGCCGGAAAGCATCAGTCCGTCATCGTCAAACTCCCGCAGCAGCTGAGTGTCCACGCCCCGGGGTAAAGGTCGCTGAAAGCCGCTGTGGTCCAGCGCACGGCGCACCCGCTCCGGGTCAAACTGCGGACTGAGCGCCACATTCTCCCCTACCCGACAGGCAAACAGCTGGAAGTCCTGGAACACCGCCGCAAACCGATCCCGATGGCTTTGCAGGGTGCAGTCCCGAATGTCTTGCCCACCAATCAGGATCCGCCCACCGGAGGGCTCATATAGCCGCAGCAGCAAATTGGTCAAGGTGGTCTTACCGGCGCCGTTGTAACCTACCAGGGCGATCTTCTCCCCCGGGTGAATCGTCAGGTTAATATCCTGCAAAACAGGCGCCGCCCCACCGGGATAAGTAAAGGTCAGGTGCTCCAGCTTGATCTCGCCGGACCGGCTCTTGGGCGCCGCCTGCGCCCCGTCCCGAATGGTGGGTTCGGCGTGGAGAAAGGCCCGGTACTTCTCGATCAGCTTGGCCCGCTCGTCAAACTGGGCAACGCCCCACACGGTGAGGAAATTCAGGCTCATGGCGATGGCATAGGCGCCGTTAAAGCTGGCCACAAAATCCCCGGGGCTGATCTGGTGACGCACCAGCACCAGGTAGCCCAAATACATAGGCAGCACAAACATAAAGCCCAGCACCTGCACGCCGGTCTCCTGGAGCAGATAGCGGCGGGTGATCTTGCCGAAATATTTCTTTTGACAGGCGATCACATCCTCCGCCGCTTGGTCGTAGCGCTCCATCAGCAGAGGCGCAATACCGTTCATACGCACCTCTTTGGCGTAATCCTGCAAATAAAACAGCCGCTGGAAGTAGTCTGCCCGCCGATGATAGCGGGTGTTCTCCACCTGGCGCTGCACCTGCAAGTTGCTAATGGCCTTGCTTAGTGGCAAAAACAGCAAAATAGACGCCAAAATAATCACCAAACACAGCGGGTCAATGGTCAGCAGTACAGAGGAAATGGCAATCAGCGAGATCAAGTTGCCAAAGTACCGGCGCACCAGGCCCAGCAGGTTTTGGATATTGTCGCCGGAGGACTCAATGGTCAGAATAAAGCGGTTGTAAAATTCCGGGTCATCATAAGACGCCAGGTCCAGCTCCGCCGCCTTGGCATACAGTCGTCGGTTCAGCCGGTAATAGGCTTTCTCCCTTTGCACATTCCAAAAGAACTCCCGATACAAATAGGATGCCAGCCGGCACAGCGCAAGCAGCGCCACCACAACGGCCACCACGGCGTACAGCCGTCTTAAGTCCCCACCGGAGGTGACAATGTCGATCACATACTTAACCCCCAGCACGCTGACCAGCTGGCCGGGCAGCACCGTCAGCACGCCCCATGCCAGCTCGCCGATCACCAGCGCCGGGGAGGCTGCAAACAGCAGCCGCAAAAAATAGAATAAATTGGAGAACATGGAGTGCTCTCCTCCATGCTTAGGCTTGCGCACCGGCGGCACCCCCTTCCTGCTTGTAACCGGAGGCTTGCAGGCGGAACATATCCGCATACAGTCCGTTTTGCTCCATCAGCTGCCGGTGGGAGCCGCTCTCCTGCACCTGACCGTCGGCCAGCACCAAAATGCGATCGCTGAGCACCGCGCTGGACAGCCGGTGCGAGATAAAGATCACCGTCTTGTTCTCTGTCACTTGCAGCAAATTCTCATACATTTTATACTCTGCCACCGGATCCAGGGCGGAACTTGGCTCGTCCAGCACGGCGATCTGGAAGTCCCGGGCAAACAGCCGGGCGGTGGACACCTTTTGATTTTCGCCGCCGGACAGACCGGTGCCCGCCTCGTCAAACTCTCGGGTCAGCACCGTGTCCGCCCCCCGGGGCAGTGAGGCAATTTTGTCCCACACACCGCTGTGGCGCAGTGCCTGCTCTGCCAAAGCTTTTTCCGCCGGTGTACAAGTGTGGCCGATCACATTCTCGTTGACGGACAGGGCAAAGTTTTTATAATCCTGGAACACGGTGCCAAAGGCAGCCCGCAGCTGCTCCAGGTCATATTCCGGCAGCGGCTTGCCGTTATAGAGAATTTGGCCAACCGTAGGATCGTAAAACCGCAGCAGCAGCTTGACCAGCGTGGATTTGCCGGCGCCGTTAATGCCCACCACCGCCAGGGTCTCGCCCTGCCGCAGGGTAAAGTTCACATCGTGGAGCACCCGTCGATCGGTGCCCGGGTAGGTAAAGTCCACATGGCAAAATTCCAGCGTCTCCAGCGGCGGCACCGGCAGAGGACCGGATACCACCTGGGGCTGATAGTCCAAAAACTCCCGCAAATTCTGAAAATACAACGCCATCAAGGTCATTTCGTCAAAGCACTCGGTGGTGTCCAAGGTAGACTCCCGCACCGCGTTAATGCCGGAGGCCACCACGCTAAAGCCGGACACGGTCAGCCCGCTGCCCTGCACAAAGCTGTGGCAGGCAAAGGCATAAGTGCCCAGCACCGGCAGCAGCTCACCAAGCAGGCTGCTGACTACGCTGTACAAAAACAGCCGCACGCCGTAGTCTCTCAAAATGCGCACATTGGCCTTGGTGGCCGCCTCCATACGCCGAACCATCACGGCAAAGATATTGGAGGTGCGCATATCCTTGGCGTACTCTCGCAGGTACACCGTGCGCTGCACATAGGCTTGCATTCGTTTGTTGGCGGTCATGGACATATCCCGCCGATAGACGCACTTGCTCTTATACACCTCTACGGCGAACACAAAGAACACCGGCACCAAAAACAGCAGATACAGCGGGTGCACCGCCGCCACGGTGGCCATCACGCACACCAGCGCCACCACATCCGCCACAAAGGCAGAAAAATCAAAGCAGATCAGGTCAAAAAAGCCATTGGTGGTCACCATGGTTGCCCGCTGATATTTGTCGTAGAATTCCGGGTTCTCATAACAGGCCACATCCACAGACAGTGCCTTTTCAAAGATCCGGTCGTTCAGCAACTTCAGCACCCGCTTGGTAGCGCACTTCTCCATGCGCATACCCTCCCACTGGGCCACCTTCACCACCAGCGCCAAAAGGGCAAACGCCGCCAACTCTCCCACATAGGTGCGGAAGTCGCCGCTGCCGGTGATCACATCCAGCAGGATCTTTAAGAACAAAATATTCTGCAAATAGCGGGAAAACACCGCATACAGCCCCTCTTGCAACAGATAGCCGATGAGCAGGCGCTTGTCCGTCTGCCACACCAGGCGCAGGGCATAGATCACATTTTTTAGCACAGGAACCTTGAATTGCTCCTCTGTCATTTGCATATAGGGCATTCTTTTCTCTCCAAATCACGGGCCGCCGCCCGCCGTCCTTGGTAAAAGGGTAGCATATTCCGCCGGCACTGTCAAACGAAAAGGAACCCGACTGTCAGCCGCGTTCCTTTTGTTTTACTTATTCTGTATAAAGTGCTGTTATTTGCTGTAAGAGTCAATACGAATCAGGTCCGCCTCGCTAAGGGGAGGCTGTTCCAGCGCAGCCAAATTCTCCAGCAGTTGCGCCTTGGAGTGCACGCCCACCAGCACGGAGGTGACCCCCTTTTGCTGCCACAGCCACTGGATTGCCAGCTGAGAAAGGGTCTCGCCCCGGTCTTTTGCCAGCTGATAGAGCTTTTCGATCTGCTGGGCACGGTGCTGATCATAACCCACATGGGCTTGCAGCTTTTCGTTGCCAAACAGGCGGGCGCCCTCCGGGATGCCTTTGGCGTATTTATCCGACAGTTGCCCCTGGGCCAGCGGCGAAAAGCAGATCACGCCCTTGCCCTTGTCCCGGGCTTCTTTCAGCAGCTTGTTTTTCTCCACCGTGCGGTCAAAGATGGAATAGCGATTTTGGTTGATGACAAAGGGCGCTTGCACATCGTCGCACTTGTGGTACATACGGTGCATGGTCTTGCCGTCATAATTGCTCATACCCACATACAGGGTCTTGCCCCGGCGCACCAGATCCGCCAGGCACAGAGCCGTCTCCTTCAGCGGCGTGTCCGGGGTCATGCAGTGGTGATAAAAAATATCCACATACTCCAGCCCCATCCGCTGCAAACTCTGGTCCAGGGAAGCGGTCAGGTACTTGCGGCTGCCGCCCCGACCACCGTAGGGGCCCGGCCACATCTCATACCCGGCCTTGGTGCTGATGATCAGCTGATCCCGGTAAGGGCGCAGATTTTCCTTGAATATGCGGCCAAAGTTGATCTCTGCCCGCCCCGGCTCCGGCCCGTAATTATTCGCCAGGTCAAAATGGGTCACCCCATGGTCAAAGGCCGTTAGAATGATCTCTTTCATGGTATCGTAATCGTTGTTCACGCCAAAGTTCTGCCACAGTCCCACAGACAGCGCCGGCAGCCGCAGACCGCTTTTGCCGCACCGGTTATAGGGCATTGTCTCGTAGCGTGTTTCGCTGGGTTCATACATTTTGCTCACCTCCCCTGCATTTTACCATACCCATCGTTCTCTGTAAAGAGCGCAAAGGGCTTTCCTGCCGGGTGTTAAAAAGAGCAGACATGATGTCTGCTCTTTTTGTGCAATGATTTGTGTGGTTTACACGGTGTGGGAGCGCTTTTTCCGGCGGGATACCAAGCAGATGAACGCACCGCCGCTTAGCAGCAATACGGTCACAACGCCGCTGTCCCCACCGGTTTGGGGTGATTTGGCAGTGCCCGACAGTTTGGCCGTTACGGTATCTGCCTGTTTGATTTCTTTGGTAGCCGCGGCATCGGCAAAATATTTGCCGCAGTCTTCACAGTACCAATACTCAATATTGCCCCCGGCAGTCTTTGTCGCCGCCTTGGCAGGGATATGCTTCAGGTTGGCGTGATGATTCCCATCCAGGTCGCCGTAAGCCTTTCCGCAGATTTCGCATACCGCCCTTTCGGTGCAGGTGGCCGTGCCGCCGGTATGCCCATCGTTGACCGTTACGGTCATTTCGGCGGTGTTGCCGGCCTTGTCGGTGACAATGATTTTCTGTTCGCCGTCCGCAGGAGAGAGGGTAAAACTGTTGTTTTTGTCAAGCGTGACCTCTGTGCCGTTTACGGTGACGGTGTTCACATACTTTTCGTCAATGGTGACCGTCTGTGCTTCACAGTAGGCCTTGCCGTTTTCTATGCCGGTGATGACCGGCTGAACATTGTCAACTGTTACGCGGTCGGTACGAAGGTATGTTATATTCAGCCTTGCGTCAACAAGCATTACATAAACAATGTATTCCCCATTGGGTTCTATGCGAAACGGCTCCTCGTACCCGCTGAATACAAGAGATTGAAGCTCCGCCTCGGAAAGATCCTGATCGGTCACCAAATAGGAGACAAACACGGTTCCGCTGTTGTCGGCGGCGTTTATCGTCACCGTCTGCGTATCCTTAAAGAACAGGCCGAAGGTGATTTTATTCAGGAATTCCTGCCATTTGTTGGTGCCTATGACAATTTCGCCCGTGGGCTTTTCAATGTCTTTCCACCGTGCTTTGAGCGTTATATTCTCGGCAGGCATGGTCTTGGGAATTTCCCTGTCCCAGCCCATAAAAGCGTAGCCTTCTCTTGTCGGGTCGGCAGGTGCGGTAATTGCCGTGCCATAGTCCTGCGTTATGGTAATATCCGCTTTGCCGTTTTCGGGTTTGACTGTGATGGTATATTGATTGATCTCCCACTTTGCCCAGTATTCCTTATTGCCCGTTCCTGTACCGCCGATTGCCGTAACAGGAGAGCCGGTCAGATTTTCGTTGTCATACCAGCCCTTGAACGTGTGGCCTGTATAGGTCATATCGTCGGCTGTCGGGAGTGTTGCGCCCACGCCATAGGTGTATCCGATGACATTGCCGCTGTTGATGGTGCCGCCGTTGGGGTGCAGTGTGACGGCATAGGTCGGGACTGTCCACTGCACTGTCAGTGCTGTCACATCAGCAGGAACGCTGTCACCGGGAACGTAGAATTTACCGTTGCTTCCGCGCCACATAAAGAAATTGCCTGTATCTCCGTCCGGGCGGGTCAGGTCGTCGGACGCAGGCGCGGTAAAGTCGCTGCCGGTTTTCACGATGATTTGAATATCCTCGGAGCTATTACCCAGCTTGCCGCCGCCAAGGTCGAGGGTAACGGCTTTCAGCCCGTCAGCGCCCAGCGTGCCGGGGTTCAGGACTTCAAGCACGGGGCGGAAACCGACGAACGGGCGGGAATCCATAGCATGGAAGTCGCTCCAGTGGCGGGCCGAATCGAGCCCGCGAACCGCACGGTTCGGCTCCGTACCACGTTCAAAAGTGTCTTGCCCCCAAGAAAACATCCCATCCCAGTTTTTGATATATCCGTCGTTCTTGTCCAGTATCCTGTCCCATTCGTTGCTTTGGGGCGTGCCGCGTTCTGAATCGCCCGAGCCTGTAAAACTACTTCCCGCGGACGGCGCGCGCAGCGTATAGTTTACGCCGCCTGCGGCATAGTCCTTGCCGAAAATCAAATCTGCGGTGTTCAGGGCATCCCAGCTTACATCATTTGTTACGGCATGATCCGCAATGAACAGGCTGTGGAGATATTTATTCTGCTGTGCATACGCCTCGGTGGTTGCCGTCTCCGATGTGAGCTTGTAGGCGTTCACCGTGCCCACATAGGTAAACGGCACATAGTGCAGGGTGCTGTCCGGCAGATTGCTGTTTACCGTTCCGGGAATATTCATTGCCGACAGGTCGAAATAGTATCTGCCGCCGGGGGCGAGGGTAAACTGCTCGTCAGGCTGATTTTCCACCGTCAGCGTGCCGTTGACCTTGTTAAGCGAATACCGCTCGCCCCAGCCGGATTTGAGGGTGGCAGCGGGAACAACAGTGTAGGTTCCGGGCATATTGCGTGCCGTGGCCGCCGTGACTTCCTCGTTGTTTGCGTCAAGCAGTTGGTAGCCCAGAGCATTGTCCAGTACGGTATCCCGGTCGTCCTTGCGTCCTTCGCTGTTCAGCAGGCCGGTACAGCTCACAAGGTCTGTTGGCAGCGCATTGCCCTCGGTGATGGTTGCGCTGCCAGCCGTCACGGTGAGGGGGCGCGTACGGACAGCACCGCCGGTGACAGCCCCCCTGGAAACTTTCGACGATGCCATTGTCGTATCGGAAACATACAGAAAGTCGATACAAGTTACGCGTGCGCCTGCCTTGATGGCTCGGATGTGGACGGTGTAGATAGACTTCCCCGGTTCGCTGGTGGTGTCGGTGGTCTCTTTATAAATTTCAAACATCTGGGGGTCCTGTATCAGCGCGGACCAGACGCCGTTTTCACCGGGGTTATTCACCCGGCACGTGTAAGTATAGGTATCTCCGTAGAGCAACTCATCATCGAAATAGACCGGTCCCCTAAAGCCTGCATTGAGATACTGGCGCACGGTCAGCGGAGCGGAAATGGGCGCGTAGTCATCGCTGGTGATGGTGACGGTATAGGTCTCTGATTTGGGTACTGGTTCCGTGGTGTTTTCGGTTTTCGTGCAGTTCAGCGTACCGTCGCTGTTTACATTCACACTAACCGGAATGGAGGGAGAAGTAGGCGGCGTGACCGCAGTGATTTTCGCTCCCTTTGGCGCCTTGCCCGGCTGGAAGAAATCCGCCGCCGTCCATGTACCATTTAGAACGTCATAGTAGCCGCCGCCATCAGAACTGAGGTGAATCCAGATCACGGGGTCTACCAGATCCTCCGCGCAGTCCGCGGCAAACGCCGTAGTCGGCACAAGGCATAGCACCATGCACAGGGTGAGCAGGATGCTGAGTATTCGTTTCTTCATTTCTCGTTACCTCCGTTTTCGTATATGTCGGCTCAGTCAAGAGCGATGATTGTAACAGAGCCTCTGAATGAAAGCAGATAGGTCTTGTAATCACCTTGCTCCAGCGAAAATTTAAGTTCAACATCGTTTCTCGCGCCGGTAAGGTCATATATTCTGTTGAAGCAGAGAGAATTTGATCCCCTGCTACTTTGTTCTATCAGTGTAATATATCTGCAATAGTTATCATCGTAACCGTCAGTCATCCGAACAGAATGATATCCGCTTTTATCATTTGTGCTTGCATTGACCATGCCGCTTACACACACACTGTAGGTATGTCCTTTTTTCAGCCTGAGTGTTGTTCCGTTGTACGATATAAGCCCGCCGCGGTTATGCATTTCCCGATAGTACAAGGGAACTGCACCGTCTGAAAGATGGGTTGACGGTACATACCCCTCTCCGCAAAAATATCCCGAACAGCTACCGTTCTGACCGGGGTCGCCCTTGTCGCCTTTATCTCCCTTGTCGCCTTTTTCACCTTTGTCGCCTTTTTCGCCGGGGTCACCTTTGTCGCCTTTTTCTCCGTCAACGCCTGCGGCTTTCACTCCCGTATCGGTTTCTCCGATCCACCAGTTGCCGTTTTCGCCGATAAAAGGTGTTTTACCGTCTTTGCCGTCCCTACCGTTTTGCCCGTTGGTGCCGTCCTTACCGGCGGCGCCGTCTTTTCCGTTTATACCATCCTTACCGTCAACGCCGTCTCTGCCATCCGCACCTTTTAATGCGGTAAGGTCGTAAAGATTCAGCCATATTTCATCGCCGACATAGCGCCATTGCAGGATATTTTCGCTTACGCGAAATTCCGGCGTTTTTCCGTTTGCACCGTCCGTTCCGTTCTGTCCGGCAGGGCCCTCTATATCGGCGATCGCAACAAGATTTTGCCACTCGCCACCCTCATAACGCCACTGTATGTGGGTTTCGGCTCGCTGCACTTCTATATTTTTGGCGTTCATGTCGTCTTTACCGTCGATACCGTTTTGCCCATCTGTGCCGTCAACGCCGTTCATACCATCTTTGCCGTTCGTACCGTTTATTCCGTTCTTACCGTCGGTGCCATTCTCGCCGTTGGCTCCGTCCCTGCCGTTTTCTCCGGCAGCACCCGTAAGTTCGGTAAGCGCCACAAGGTCGCGCCAATCGGTTTCATCTCTGTATTTCCACTGAACCGCCGTGCCGTTGTTCCGCACCTCCGGCAATACTGCGTCGGCTTTTGCCGTCTTGCTCCATCCTATGGCAAGCACGATGCAAAGCACCAACAAAGCGGCACAAAGCGCCAAAAGTGTACCTGTGAGTCGTTTCTTTCCTGTTTTCATCTTCTTACCTCCGTTCAAAATTCAAAAATGGGGGCAAAATCGGCAAGAACGGCACCCGGTCAGTTTTTTTCAAAATTTCTAGTTATTCGTTTCTAATTTTACTGACCGTTCGTTCATACTCAGTATAGCATAGCTTTCGGATGAAATCAAGAACTCTCTTATATATAATGTAAAAGAATCAACCCACCTATTCACAAAGCCGTCCAGCCTGTCGGCGCTATTATCGTGTACTTTTTTTGCTGATACGCGCGCCGGTAAGTGGCAAAAAAATAAAACGCGGCAAGCATCGTAAAGACGCTTGCCGCGTTTATGGTCCGCCCGGAGGGATTCGAACCCCCGGCCTTCAGAATCGGAATCTGCTGCGATATCCAGCTTCGCCACGGGCGGATGTACTTGCCGTAACAGCACTTCATATTATAATTTGAAAAAGCGTTGCCGTCAAGGCTTTCTTGTGTTAAAATTAGAAAAAAGGCAAAATTCCTGAGAACGGAGAATAAATATGAAGTTGACATTCAAGAACGACACCTTTAAGATCCTGCAAATTGCAGATACGCAAGAGGGCCGCAAGGTCAGCCCGGACACCTTGGCGCTGATCAACGCCGCCTTGGATCGAGAGGAGCCGGATCTGGTGGTATACAGCGGTGACCAGATCTGGGGGCGCGGGTTCCACGGTGATGTAAACCAGGTGCGCCGGGTACTGAAAGAGCTGACTGCCCCGGTGGTGGAGCGGCATCTGCCCTTTGCCATCTGCTTTGGCAATCACGACCGGCAGGTGGGGCTGGACAACCGTGCCCAGTTTGAAATCTACAAAGAGATCCCCGGTTTTATCGGGGAGGATACGCCCGGCGTGGACGGTGTGGGCAACTGCGTGCTGGAGATCGCCGACGGCGACCGGCCCGGCTATCTGCTTTACCTGATCGACAGCCATTCCAGCCTGAAAGTGGGCTACGACCATGTGCACCAAAATCAGATTGACTGGTATCGGGGCGTACGCGACAGTTATGAAAAACAATACGGCCACACCATTCCCTCCGTTGTCATTCAGCACATTCCCGTGTGTGAGGTGTTTGACCTGCTCACGCAGGTGAAAAAGTCCACCAAAGGCGCGGTACAGGGCTTCCGCACCCACGCCAAGGAGTGGTTCGTACTGAACAGAAAGCGGGTAGACAAAGAGGGCTTTATGAAAGAGTCCCCCGCCGATCCCCAGGAGAACAGCGGCGAGTTTGATGCCTTCTGCGAAAAGGGCGATGTAAAGGGTCTGTACTTTGGCCACGACCACAACAACGCCTTCCACGGTGACATTCGCGGCATTGATGTGGGCTATACCCAGGGTGCCGGGTTCCATGTGTACGGCCCGGGACTGGATCGAGGCGTGCGCACCATTGTGCTGCACCGGGACGGCAGCCTGTCCACCCAAGATCTGCGCTACCGGGACTTGGTAGGCAAAAAGCTGCAAGAGCCGCTACATTTTGCTTTCTTCCAAATCATGCCCACCAATGTGTACGACGCAATTTCCCGAGCAGTCAAAATTTTTGCCGCCTTGGGCGGTATTGCCGTAGTGGCACTGCTGTTGGTACTCTTTCTCGGTAAATAAAGCATAAAAAAGGACCTCTGTGTTTGGCACACAGAGGTCCTTTTCTGTCTGTTTTTTGTTTAATCTTCCATATCTCGCACAGCGGCAATGCAGCCCACGCTGATATAGCAGGCAAGAATATACAAAGCGGACACAGCCAGGCAGAACACCCGCTCCCCCGCCGAGGTAGCGCCCAGAGTGGTATAAATGGAAATGCCAAAGAGCACCAGCGGCACTACGACGGTCAGCGGCGGGCAAGCCCGCAGCACATCAAGTGGACCGTAGCTGCCGTCATTCACCAGTGCCGCCACCACAATATGGATCAGCGTGGTCACCAGGAACACCGCCAGCAAATTCAAATACAAGATCTGCTGGGTGCCCATCTCCACCACCGGGAACAGGGACATAAAGTCCCAATGAAACAACCCCACCAGCTGGGTGTACACACCGGCCACCAGCTGAATGGCACTGATAAAATACAAGAAGATCAGCGCAACTTTTTTATTCTCCACGCAAAAAAGCCTCCGTTCCCTGCAAAAATGCGTCCATCTGCGCGTCGGTACCGATGGTAATACGCACATAATTGTCAATCCGCGGCAGATCAAAATAGCGAATGTAAATATGTTTTTGCTTCAAATAGAGGAACAGTTCCCGCATAGACGCGCCGTCCTTCGTTGCAAAAAGGAAGTTGGTGCGGGAGGGCAATACGGAAAAGCCCATCTGCTCCAGCGCCCGGCGCACCCGCTCCCGGGTGGTTATCACCGCCGCCGTGGTCTTGGCAAAATACGCCTCATCATCCATAGCAGCCGCACCGCACAGCAGAGACAAATTGTCCACCGTGTAGCTGTTGTAGGAATTCTTCACTGCTTCCAACACACCGATCAGCTCTGCGCTGCCGATGGCAAAGCCCAGCCGCAGCCCTGCCAGAGAGCGGGATTTTGAAAATGTGCCGCACACCAGCAAATTGGGATAGTCCGCCAGTAGCGGCACGGCGCTGACGCCGCCAAAGTCCGCATAGGCCTCATCAATAATCACCACAGCATCCCGATTGCCCTCCAAGAGCGCCTGCACAAAGGGCAGGTCCTCACCGATAGAGGTGGGGGCATTGGGATTGGGCAGCACCACGCCGCCGTTAGGCGCCGCGTAATCCGCCGGATCCATGCGAAAATCCGCCGTCAGCGGGTAGGTCACAAAAGGAATGTGAAACAGCCGGCACCACACCGGGTAAAAGCTGTAAGTAATATCCGGAAAGGCAATGGGCTTGTCGCTGTTAAAAAAGGACTGAAATGCCAGTGCCAGCACATCGTCCGAGCCGTTGCCCACAAATACCTGCTCCGGCGCCACGCCGTAGTGGCGGGCAATGGACGCCTTAAGCAGCCGGGCGTTGGCGTCCGGGTACAGACACAGCGCTGCCGGGTCGTAACTGCGCAGCACCGCCTCCACGCCGGGGGCCGGTGGATACGGGTTCTCATTGGCATTGAGCTTGATCCGATCCGGGTCGCTGCTTTGCTCCCCGGGCACATACGGCTCAATCTGCCGCAGATTCTGTTTCCAAAGATGCTCCATAATCAAATACCTCGGTTTTATTTTACCACAAAGTCTAAAGCGGCGCAATAAACGCAAAAACAAATTTTTTTGCATTTGCGGCACAATTTTGCAGCACTTTGCCGTACACAAAACCGCAGCGTATAAACGCAAATATCAAAATACGGCAAAAAACGCAAACAACTTGTCACACTTTGCAAGAAATGATACACTGTTACAGTAGTGGCACCCGGGTCGCTGCCAAATCAGAAAAGAAGGAGATTCTGTTATGAAGCACCGCACTTCCATAGCGGCAGCACTATTGCTGCTTATGTTTTTGCTCAGCAACACCTGCACAGCCTATGCTGCAGAAAATCTAACATTAAAGCGCACTGCCGTTGCGCTGGGCTTAGGCGAAAAAGCCGCTTGTATTCAATTCAATAATTCTCGTATCCACCCTACCGACTGCACCTATCGCTCAGCAGACACAAGCGTACTGGCCGTTAGCAAATCCGGCGTGGTTACCGCCAAGAAAATCGGTACAGCCAAAGTGACCGTGCGTTACAGACGCCAAACCGCCGCTTGCACCGTTACGGTTAAGGCCGCACCCACCAAATTAGCCGTTAAAGGCGGCGATGTGGTTATCCAAAAGGGCGCCAACAACCATAAGATAAAGCTGCAATTTGCCCGTGGCACCGCAGCCTACACCGTTACATACAAAACCCGGGATTCTGCCATTGCCACAGTCAACAAACAAGGCTACATTACCGGCAAATCCAAAGGCAAAACCCAACTGACCGTACGCACCTACAATGGCATTACGGCACGAATTACCGTTCGCGTACAAAACAAGGCTCTGCCGCTGAATGCAAATGCCGCACAGTTGGCCTTAGACCACAAACATGTGACCCAAGTGGTTTATGGCAAATCCGTACAAAATCGCAATTTGGAAGGCTATATCATCACCCCGGCAAACGGCAAGTACAAAAAGACGCTGTTTATTGACTTTGCCATCCACGGCTTTGAGGACGATTATGCCAGAGACGGGCAGCGTCTGACTGCCATTGCCAACCACTTGGTCGCCCACTTTGCTTCCCACCCGAAGGAATTGGGCAATTACCGATTGGTTATTGTACCCTGCGCCAATCCGGACGGTGCCATTGCCGGCAAAAACGCACAACGCTCCGGCAAGAATGCCTTTGGGCGCTGCACCGCCGCGCATATTGATATAAACCGGGATTTTGGTCCGTTTAAGGGCAAAGAGACCCGTGCCCTGCGAGACTTTATTCTCCGCAGCAAGCCCAATGTGTACATCAATGCCCACGGCTGGCTTAACGAAACCTTAGGCACCAAAAAGCTGTGCCAAATCGTCAATCGCACCCTGCACTTAAACAAAATGAAAGACGGCGTCTATGCCGCAAACGAAGGCTACGCCATCGGTTGGGTACACAAAAAGCTGAACATTCCCTGCTGTTTGCTGGAATACAAGGCTCCAAACGCCCTGCACACCAAGGACAATGTGCGTATGATACGGGAAATTATCAAAGCGTATGCGTAAAGCAAAAGGGCGTCTGCTGTAAGCAGGCGCCCTTTTTATCGGGTTTGTTCAGTCAAATAATTCCGGTACCGCTTCCGCTGCCGTCGGGTCGTCCAGGGTCTCCACCCGGCGCAGGTGCTTTTGAATGATGTGGTTGCGGTGATCCGCCTCGTCCAGCACCTTGCCGGCCTCATCCACCTTTTTGCGTGCCTTTTGCAGCAAGTCGCCGAACTTCTCATACTGCATTTTAGCAGCGCCCAGCACCTGCCACACCTCCGTGGCTTTGCGGTTGATGGCCAGGGTGCGAAAGCCCATCGCCAGCGCATTAAGCAGCGCTGTCACCGTGGTGGGCCCGGCCAGCAAAATGCCCTGCTGCTGCAGCTTCTCCGCCAGTCCGCTGCGACTGCCCAGAATCTGCGCATACAGCCCCTCAGTGGCCAAATACAGCACCGCAAAGGGTGTGGTCTCCGGGGCAGAAATGTACTGACGCACCAGCTTGGCCTCGTCACGCACCCGCTGCTCCAGCGCCTTTTGGGCACTTTCCATGCCTTGTCGATCCCCGGCCTGAGCCGCTGCGGTCAAGCGTGCATAATCCTCCATAGGAAATTTGGAATCAATGGGCAGCCAGGCGTGACCGCTGCCGTCCGCTGCCGGGATCCGCACCGCAAACTCTACGCGACCGTTATACTTGGGATTGGTGGCCACATTGGTGTCATACATACCCGGCACCGTCTGGTCTAAAATATTGCCCAGCTGCACCTCCGCCCAGGTGCCTCGGCTCTTTACATTGGTAAGCACCCGATTCAACCCGTTGACGCTTTCCGTTACCCCCGAGGACAGCTTTTGCATTTCGCCCAGGCTCTTGTACACGCTCTCCAGCTGCTGGGACACAGTTTGGAACGAGGCATTCAGCCGTGTGTTCAGGGTGCCGGTAAGTTTTTCGTCTACCGTTTGACGCATTTGGTCCAGTTTTTGCTCATTGCTCTTTTGCATCTCTGCCATAAAGGCACCCAACCGCCGGGTTTGGCTGTCGCTTTGGTTCTGGACCAACTCCAGCAGCTTCACCTGCTGACGGTAGTTATCCTCCCGCAGGGTCTGCACTGCCGCTTCCAACCGCTCTATTTGGGCACGGCGCTCATTGTCCTGGGCTTGCAGCTGCCGCGCCAGCAGCTCCGTTTGGTGCCCTGCATCCCCACTGCGCCGGCGCAGCAGCAAAATGATGATCGCCACCTGCAGTACAAAAAGCACCGCAAATAAAATCCAATTGATTGCATCCATTCCTCTACCTCCTTGATGAAAAGCATACCATAAAATGCACCTGCATACAAGCTGCCGTCCGTTTTTTGGGACTTGCACACCCTGCGGCAGCTGTGCTATACTGGAGCCAAAGGAGCTCGCTATGATCACCACGATTTTTTTAGATTTAGACGATACGCTGTTCAGCTTTCAGCAGGCGGAACAAGTGGCACTGGAGGAAACCATGCGCCACTACACCCTGCCCTATTCAGAGGAGATTTTGGCTTTGTACAGTGCCGGTAACGATGCACAGTGGAAGTTGCTGGAGCAAGGCAAAGTTCAACGATCGGAGATCGGCTACCGCCGCTTTGACCTGCTGCTGACTCACCTGGGCAGCGACCTGGATCGGGAGGAAGTGAACCGCTACTATATGGAACGGCTGAGCAGCCGCCATTTCTTTCTCCCCGGAGCAGAAGAACTGCTCTCCGCCCTCCATGGGCGCTATACCCTGTGTCTGGCCTCCAACGGCACCGGCTGGGTACAGGAAGGGCGGCTGAAAAGCAGCGGCATTTTGCCTCTGCTGGACCGGGTGTTTATCTCCGAGTACCTGGGCGCCAATAAGCCACAACCCGGCTTTTTCGACGCCTGCTTTGCCAGCCTGCCGGGCGTAAAGCGCAGCGAGAGCCTGATGCTGGGCGACAGTCTGACCTCCGATATGCTGGGCGGCAAAACCGCCGGTATGCACACCTGCTGGTACAACCCGAACCGCCTGCCTCTCCCCACCGACGGCACCGTAGAATACCAGATCCACCGCCTACCGGATCTGCTCCCCTTGCTGGAGAAGCTGTAATACTGCACAATTTGCAGGAGTGGAACAAAAAACGCACAGGCAGTTTGTCTGTGCGTTTTTCTATGCCCGGGTTTGGAAGAGCGGAGATTGCATCTTGACAAAGGGACGGTGAATTGGGTACTATAAGATTGGAAATTTGGCGCGAGCGCGCGGGAATACAGGAGGGGTTCTATGAAGATCACGGTACTTGGCGGAGGCGGTGTGCGCTCCATGTTCCTGGCAAAAAGCATTGCCCAAAAGGCAAAGCGGCTGGGGATCGATGAACTATGTTTTATGGATAATGACCGGGAAAAGCTGCGCATCTACGGCGGTATGGCGGCGCATGTGGCGCGCCTGCTGTGCCCGGAAATGGGCTTTACCCTCACCACCGACCCGGTGGAAGCGGTACGGGACGCGGACTATGTAATCACCACCATTCGGGTGGGACAGGACGAAATGCGTGCCAAGGACGAGCGCATTGCCCTGGATCACGGGGTACTGGGGCAAGAGACCACCGGCGCTGCCGGGCTGTCCTTTGCCATGCGCAGCGTACCGGCGCTGGCCGCCTACTGCGAGCTGATTCAGAAATATGCGAAGCCGAGCGTAAAGGTGTTCAACTTTACGAACCCGGCCGGGGTGGTGTCCCAAACCCTGCGGGATATGGGCTACGATTTTACCTACGGCATTTGCGACGCGCCCTCCGGCATGCTCCGCTCCTTTGCCCTGCTGTACGGGGCGAACCCGGCGAACATTACCGGCGAGGTGTACGGGCTCAACCACCTGTCCTACTTCAAAAGCATCACCATAAACGGCAAAGAGATTCTGCACGATCTGATCGAGAATGACGACGCCTACAAGAACAGCGATATGCGCTACTTCTCCAAAGAACTGCTGCGGGATCGGGGCGCGGTGCTCAACGAATATCTCTACTACTTCTACTACCGTGAACAGGCGGTGGCCAACATTCTGAAAGCGCCCCAGACCCGTGGTGAACAGATTTTGGATATCAACCGGCAAATGACCGCCCAGCTGCGCCAAATGGATATTGAAAACGATTTTGAAGGCTGCCTGGCGGTATTCAATAAATGGTACGGTATGCGAGAGGGCAGTTATATGGCCAGCGAGACCGGCGAGAAACGCAGCCAGCCCTGGCACTTTGATATTTACGAAGAAGATGACGGCGGCTACGCCGGTGTGGCGCTGAAATTCATAGAAAACGCCCAAAGCGGCCAAACCGGCCCCATGATCCTGTGCGTGCCAAACGGCAACGCCATAGACGGCCTGCGACCGGACGATGTAGTGGAGGTCACCTGTGAGGTGGGGCCAAAGGGCTGCACGCCCCATCGGATCGGCGCCGTAGACGAGCAAAATCTGGAGCTGATCCGCCGGGTGAAGAACTACGAGCGTCTGGCCTCCAAAGCCATTCGGGAGAAAAGCCGCGCCGCCGCCGTGCAGGCCCTGACCCTGCACCCACTGGTAAACAGCTATTCCCTGGCCTGCGCCCTGACCGACGCCTACATTGCCCACAACAAAGGCTACTGCGACGGCTGGCATTAAAATCGGAATACAAAAAAGCAGTCGATGACTCGACTGCTTTTTTTGATCACACAGGAAAGGTATTTGACGCGCCTTATGGTATAATACTCATACACTTGCAAGTGAGAAGAAAGGAGAACGGCCGTGGATACCCGCCAACTGCTTCAAAATGCCATCGACTATATGGATGCGCACATAAAATCCCAAATCACGCCGGAGGATCTAAGCCGGGTCGCCGGATATTCCTATGTGCATTTGGTACGACTGTTCAAGCTGTACTTGGGCGTTACACCAAAAGCATATCTGCTGCGCAGAAGGCTGTTGTTTGCCGTTTACGAGATGAAAAGTAAAAGGCCGAAAACAGATATTGCATTTGATTTTGGATTTGATACATACGCCGGATTTTACAAAGCGTTTCAGCGCGAATTCGGTTGTTCTCCGTCAGCATTCACAAAAGCCTATATCGGCAGCAAGCCCTATAGGATCAACATTTTGCAGGAGGACTATATTATGGTGTCAAAAGCCAAGATTCAAAAGATACTGTCCCATTGGGATTTGCCAAACCGCACCGTAAAACCGATCATAAGTGAAAACACCGGCAGGCAAAACGAAAATGCTTACTATGTGGGCGATGACTACATCATCAAATACACCACTAACTTAGCTGCGGTCCAAAAAGCCATACTGTTTAATGAAGTGGTCAAATTGCATAATACGGACACTTATTTACAGCTGGGCGAACTTTATTTTATGGTGACCAAGCGCCTGCACGGCACCCCGCTTTGCTGCCGCACTGTCTTTGAAGCCCCCACTCTCGCTTACACCATCGGCGAAAAGATTGCCGACTTGCACAAAAAACTAAGCCTGTATGACCCGCAGGATTTTCAGCAGGCCAATCTGTACCGGGATAGTATGGAAAATCTGGAACAGGTACAAAAGATCGCCCATCTAAACGATGACTTTTGCACGCAATATAAAGAGGGGTTCAAACCGTTGTACCCACAGCTTCCGGTGCAACTGATCCATCGGGATCTGAACCCCTCCAATATGATCTTCGACGGCAAAGCATTTATAGGCTTCATTGATTTTGACTTGACAGAAGTAAACATACGGATCTTTGACCTTTGCTATTGTGCCACTGCCATACTATCCGAATGCTTTGGCAATGGGCGCCATTTAGAAAGATGGGAGACGATACTCCATGATCTGATCCAAGGCTACCACAGGGTATGCGCACTGAGCGAACAGGAAATAGCCGCTGTTCCCTATGTGATCTATTCCATTCAGATCATCTGTATTGCTTATTTCAGTGCACACGATAAATATGCGGAATTGGCAGAGACCAACATACAAATGCTCCGGTGGCTGATCGCAAATCTATAAAGCAAAACACGGCAGGTGTTCCTGCCGTGTTTTATTTATTCCACTGCGGTCAAGCGGACGATTTGATTATAATCGGCACCACGCACATAGACGGGCAAGCCCACTTCCATGAGGAAGGCGCCGCCTTTCTTATACGCTACGCCGTCCAATGTAAAAGCATACGCCCTGTCCGGCGCCAAGCCCGCAAAGCGCAGGTTCATCTTCTTTTTAAAGAACCGGGTGCCCCGGGCACTCAGGAACAAAACCGCCTGCATTTTGTCCCGGCTGACATACTGGTTGCAAAGCACCTCGTCCCGATCCGCATCCAGGATCCGATACAGGTCGCCAAACTGCACCAGCGGGCGGATCTCTTTATACAGCGCCACATTGCGGCGGCAGATCTCCAGCTCTTCCGGACTGTACTTCTCCAAATTGCCGCCCAGGCCCAGCGCCCCCTGCATGGCGATATGGAAGCGGAAGTCCAGGGAGCAGGGCTTGTTGATCCCGGCAATATCCGTTACCCACGCTCGCATGGTCTTGATGGGGTGAAGCATGGAATAGCCTTTTTGTATGGTCATACGGTCAATGCCGTCTGTATTGTCGCTGGTCCACACCTGGTCAAAGTGACTGATGGCTCCTAAATCGCACCGACCGCCGCCGGAGGCACAGCTTTCAAACTGCACCGCCGGGTGACGGCGCTTCAGTTCGTCTACGATCCGGTACACTGCCATGGTATGCAGATAAGAATACATTTTGGGATCCGCCAAATTCTCCGCTCCCACCTGGGAGAACGGCCGGTTCATGTCCCACTTGATATAGCGGATATTGTGGTTTGTCAGCAGCCGATCCAGGCAATCTAAAATATACGCCTGCACATCGCTGCGGGTCATATTCAGCACCAGCTGATGGCGCAATTCATCTGCGTGACGGTGTGGGAAGTGATAGGTCCAGTCCGGGTGGGCACGGTATAGGTCGCTGTCCGGGTTCACCATCTCCGGCTCCACCCACAAGCCAAAATCCATACCCAGGGCATTTACATTGCCGATCAGTTCATCCAGGCCGCCCGGGAACTTTGCCGGGTTCACAAACCAGTCCCCCAGCCCGGCACGGTCGTTGTTGCGGGCACCGAACCAGCCGTCATCCATCACAAACAGCTCCACTCCGATCCCCACGGCAATCTCCGCCAAGCGGGTCTGGTCCGCCACATTTACATTAAATTCCGTGGCCTCCCAGGAATTGTACAGCACCGGCAGCGGCTCTGCCCGGAACCCGGACGGCAACAGGTGTTCCAAACAAAAGCGGTTCATTTGGCGAGACATTTCGCCCAATCCCTCCGTTTTGCCACAGTACACCGGCGGAGTCTCAAAGCGCGCCCCCGGCTCTAAAGTATGGGAAAAATCAAAGTCGTTCATACCCAAGCTCACTCGAGTAATGCCATACAGATCCCGCCCGGCAATTACCTTAAAATTGCCGCTGTACGCCAGGGAGCCAAAGTACACAGCGCCCCAGGTCTCCGTGGCACCGCGGTGGGCGATAAAATACGGCGACTGATTATGATTGGACGCGCCACGGTGGCTCTCATACACCAAATTGCCCCCATCCAGCACCGTGCGGCAGGGCAGGAATTCACCGCCCCAAGCACCGTTGGTATTCTCAAAAGTATACGGATCCACACCGGGCAGAGAGAACCCGGCGCTAAACAGCCGCTCAAAACGAATGGGTACCGTGCCGGTGTTTTCCACCTCCACCCAGCGCTTGATGATATCCAGCCCCGGATACACCCGGTAACCCAGGCGCACCTGCAAGGGATAGTACGCGTCCGCAAACGCAACTCGCAAGGTATCGTCCTCCAGCCGATAGCCGGTGTAGCGCAACGCCACCTCCCGGCAGCCGTCTGCAAACTGCGCCTTTAGGTCGCAGGTGCGGTACATGGTGGAGCCAAGGGGTGTCAGCTCCTGGCGGTATTCGTCCAGCATGGAATGATTGGAGTTTTCGTCACCGATCTCCGTAAAAGCATAATCCGCCGGGTCACACTTGGCACCCCAGTGCAAATGCCGATTATACCCTGCCGGGTCAATGCCGAACACATAGTGGGTGTTCTCCGTCTCCAGCACAAAAATGCGATTTTCTTCTAAGTAAAAAATCATCTTTCGCCCTCCGGGTTCTTTACAAGTATCTACACTATACCATACCTCCCCGCACAGAGCAATGGCAATTCTCTCACTTGCCACTCAAAAGATCCCACTACGTAAAGCCGTACAACTGCTTGGGATTGCAAATCAAAAACTTAGCAAAGTGCACAAATTGCAAGCCGGGTGTTGACATTTTGTACAAAATATATTGTAAGCAACTTGATTTTTTGTGCAATATGAGTTATGATGGCATTGGCCGTTTACGCGCAAAATTCGCCACGCATGCCCTACTGGGCTAGCATGACGGCTGATGGAGAAAAAATATGAAAGCAATCTGCATTCTGTTGGCAGTGACCGCCGCAGCGGTGGTGCTGCTGTTTTTCGTATGCGGCTTTATTTTCAACCAACTGGTATGGCGCAAAACCGTGTCCATACCCCGCTGGATCACAGACCGCATTGCCGGCAACGCCATGCCGGACGCGTATGAAAAAAAGAACAACGCTGCCGTGGCAGCTTTTTCGCAGCTGCCGATTCGATCGGTGGAACTGCACACGCCGGACGGTGCACGACTGGCAGCCAAAGTACTGACTCCGGAGAAGCCCAACGGCCGCCTACTGATCGCCTGCCACGGCGCACGCAGCTGCGGCACCGGCGAATTTGCCCTTATGGCGCCTTATCTGTATAAAAAAGGCTATACGGTGCTGTTCCCGGATCACCGGGGCTGCGGCGAAAGCGACGGCAAATATATGGGCTACGGCACCCACGAGAGCCAGGATACCCTGCTTTGGCTGGACTATGCAAAGATCCATTATCCGGACCTGCCGGTTTTTTTGCTTGGGGTATCCATGGGCGGTGCCACGGTGCTGATGATGAGCGACAAGGTGGACCCGGCGCAAGTAAAAGGCATCATTGCCGACTGCGCTTACACCAGCGCCTGGGCGGAATTCCGCTACCAACTGCGCACCTCATTCCATCTGCCGCCCTTTCCCATTCTGCACATTTGCAATCTATACTGCAAGCTGTTTGCCGGCTATTCCTTCCACCAAGCTGCGCCAATTGCGGCGGTAGCCAAAGCCCGGGTGCCGGTACTGTTTATCCACGGCAAGAAGGACGACTTTGTGCCTTTCTTTATGCGGGATCAACTCTATAACGCCTGCCCCACGGAAAAGGCAAAACTGACCGTACCGGCAGCCGTCCACGCCAGAAGCTACTACACCGACCCTACTGCCTATCAGTTGGCGCTGGAGCGGTTTACAGAGAACTGCCTGGCACCTAAAGCATAAATTACCGCCTGTGGCGGGCAATATACAAACCGTTTCCATTCATGAAAAGAAGGGGGATATGCTATGGAACAAACGGAACTGAAAGAGCGACGCTATGTAGGCGTTCGCGAAACCTTGATCTACGGCGTTGCCAACGGCGGCCAGGTAATCGGCTACAACTTGGTGCGTATGCAGCTGACCTTTTTCCTGGTCACTGTATTCGGCATACCCGGCCAGGCCGTGTCGCTGATGATCTTCTTTATGGGAATCTGGGACACCATGAACGACCCGATCATGGGCACCATTGTAGACAAGACCCGTACCCGCTACGGTAAGCTGCGGCCTTATCTGCTGTTTGTACCCATTCCGCTGGGTGTCGCCACCATCCTCTTTTTCGGCGGCGCGGAGTTTTTGCGCGGGGTGGAGTCTACCACCGCCAAGATCGTCTACATGTGTATCACCTATTTTATTTGGGAGTTCTTTTACACCATTGGTGATATTCCTTTTTGGGGAATGTCGGCAGCCATCTCGCCGAACCCTAAGGATCGCAGCCGGGTCATTACCTCGGCCCGTCTGATCTCCGGTGCCATCGGCGGCCTGGTGGGTCCGGTTATCTCCATCTTCATTGACCTGCAAAAGAGCGGCAAGATCGGCATGGATATGCGGCAGCTGTTCTTTATCTTGGGCATTGTGGCCGGCACATTCGGTATGGGTCTGTTCTCCCTGGCCGGGCTGTGCACCAAAGAGCGGGTGATGCAGCAAAGCGAGGAGCCAAAAATCTCCGACTGCTTTAAGTGCCTGGCAAAGAACAAGCCGCTGCTGCTGATCGTGTGCTCCAATGTGCTGGGCACGGTGGAGAGCATTGCAGACGCCTTTACCCAGTATTTTTATCTCTTTACCCTGGGCAGCGCCAGTCTGTCCATTGTGGCCGGTATTCCCGGCACGGTTACCGGATTTTTGGCCTATACCTTTATTCCGGCGCTGGAGCGGCGCTGGACCTCCAAGCAGATCGTCATTCGCGCGGTGATCGTCAAGGCTGTGGTATCCAGCGCCATCTTCCTGATCGGCGCCCACTGGTATCGTGATCCCCGGGTGATCGTGCCGCTGATGATGGTGTGGGGCGTGTTTAACTCCGCCATATGCAGCATAAAAATGGTGATCCCCACCAAAATGATCGGTGACACGGTGGACTATATGGAATGGAAAACCAAGGAGCGCAGCGAAGGCACCTCTTTCTCTCTGCTCACTTTCGTCAGTAAGCTCACCGGCTCTTTGGCCACCGCCGTGTCCGCAGCGCTGATCCCGGTGATCGGACTGCAACAGGTGAACCAGGATATGGTGCTGCCGGAGGGCGGCGAGTTGAATACCCGTTTCCTGCTTTGGGCCATTGTGACCATCATTCCCGCCGTGCTGAATCTGTTGTCCCTGATCCCGTTTATTTTCTACGACCTGGAGGGCGAAAAGCTGAACACCATCCACCGGGAGCTGGCACAGCGGAGAGAAAACCTGACCGGCTCTGCCGCAGACGCAGAATAAGGAGGAGCTTATGGAAAACAAATGCCCCAAGTGCGGTGCCAAGCTAAGCGTATTCTACTTAAAGCCGGAATGCCCCAAGTGCGGCTGCAATATTATGAACTACAATATGGAAGAGCGACTGGAAGCGGACGCCGACAAGGCGGAGGCCGAGTGGGCCAAGGCGGAAAAGTTGCTGACCAAATTCAAAAAGAAAAAGAAAGCAGATAAGGAGGAACCCAAAGATGAAAGCCCTGCGTAACGCCCTGACTGCCCTGTTGACCGCCCTGCTGATTTTGGGCACCCTGCCCTTTACGGCACTGGCTGCGAACAACACGGCCGGCGCACCCCTGCAATTCAAAAACGGCAAATTCAAAATTTTAATCTTATCCGATATTCAAGACACCAACACCCCCCAGCAGGCCACCGTGGACCTGATGAACAACGCCATCGACCAAACGAAGCCGGACTTTATCGCCCTGACCGGTGACAACATTGCCGGTTGGTGGAAGGGGGTCACCCCGGAGGAGACCAAGGCGGCGGTGGATATTGTGGGCAAAGCCATTAACGACCGCAAGATCCCCTTTGCCCTGGTGTTCGGCAACCATGACCACGAGGGGCTGTGTGACGAGCAAAACGGCATGACCGAAGAGCAGGCCAAAAAGCAACTGATGGCCTGGTTCCAAGCCTACGAATACTGTATGGCGGTGGACGGTGAGGAAATGACCGGCGTGGGCAACTACAACCTGCCCATTCTCAACACCGCCGCGAACAAAACCGTCTTTAATCTGTGGTTTATGGACTCCAATCCTTATACGGACGAAAGCGAGGGCGGCGGCTACGGCTATGTGCACAAGGATCAGATCGACTGGTACGAGCGTACCTCTAACGCCTTAAAGGCGGAGAACGGCGGCAAGCCCGTCCCCTCTCTGCTGTTCCAGCATATTGTGGTGCCGGAGGTGTACAATATGTTTACCGAAGTATCCAAGGGTACCAAAGGCGCCGTGCGAGGCAACGCCAACCATACCAAACAGTATTATGTGACCAACCCGGATTACATCGACGCCGGCCACCTGAACGAGGGTCCCTGCCCCGCCAATACTGCCAATGACGGCCAGCTGGACAGTTGGGTCAAGCAGGGCGATATTTTAGGCGCGATCTTTGGCCACGACCATGTGAACGACTACGCCGGTACATATAAAGGCATTCGCCTGTTGGCTGCGCCTGCCGTCACCTTTTACAGCTACGGCAATTACCGGGGTGTGCGCACCATTGACCTGGATGAAAGCAACCTGACTACGTTCCAAACCCAGGTGATTCCCGCCGACAAGCTGATGGATTATACAGTGAAGAACCCCTATATCCGAGAGCATGGCTATTATGAATATAAGAGTGTTTTTATTCCCGCACTGTGCGGCGGCATTGCCGGCCTGGCGGCGCTGACCGCGGTTATCATTGTACTGGTAAAAGTCATTAAAAAGCATAAAGCCAAAAAGCAAAATCAATAATATAAAAAAGCAGCAGCCATCGACCAAAAGCCGATGGCTGCTGTTTTACGCCTAAAATCAATCGCAATCCTTATCCATTCCCGTCGCAGGCAGGGGGGCACTTCACAGGGATCGCAGAAATGCCAGCACCAGGTGGGCCAGTTTAGGACTGTGGACGATATAGGTACCGTGGCCCTCATGGGGCAATTCTTGCAACCGGGCGCCGGGAATGGCGGCGGCAATAGCGCGGCTGTCTGCCGGGCGGATCATATCGTGGGCGCCGCACAACACCAGTGTAGGCACCTGAATACGCCCTAACATAGCCGGGGAGATCTGGGGCTGACAGAGCATCATTTTGGTCCGCGGTTCCCGGCACACCAGGTAACGAAGCGCCATACCCAGGCGCACCGGCCACTTCAGCCCTGCCGGGGCGGTATTGGCGCCGCAGGCGATCAGCGCACCGGGCAATTCCGGCGCCCGGATTGCTGCCAGCAGCGCCACGATTCCCCCATCCGAAAAACCGCAGATCACCGGCTTTTCCAACTTTAATGCTTTTGAAAATGCCAGCACGTCTGCCGCCATTAAGTCATAACTTAGGGGCACATTGCGGCTGCTTTTGCCGTGGCAGCGGCTGTCAATGGTGTAGACGGTGTAATGAGGGGCCAATACTTCTGCGGTACGGTCAAAAATGCGTCCATCCTCCCCATTGCCGTGGAGCAGCACCAGCGGCGGCCCGCTGCCCTGCTTTTCATAGTATAATATCACGCCGTTGACCTGCACATTCATGACCGATCCTCCAACTACTGTTGACCTACAAGACAAAGCAAGATATAATAAGAGTTACTCTTGCAAACGAGGTCTGTTTATGATTTGCAATGTATTTTTTGTGGTTTTTGCGGTTCTTGTTCTGGCAGCCATTGGGCTGACCGTTTGGTTCTTAAAACTTGGCAAGCGCATTTTTCTGCTGATCCCGCTGCTGCTCTTGGCCGGCAGTGTGGCGTACTTTGCCGTTTACTACACGGCAGACAACAACTTTCCGCCTGCCCAGGTGATGATCGCCTCCAACTTTCCGTCCACGGTGGACAGTGCCTTGGTAGAGGAAAGCCTACAAAAGGCGGACGGCAACTACACCCGCACAGATGAATACGACACCGGCACCGTGCAGTACACCCTGCGCCTGACCTCTGAGGAGCAGCAGAATGCTACGGCGTTTTTCGACGCCAAACCCACCATCCGCGGCGGCGAATACACCCGCTCGGACATAAAGACCAGTCTGGCCATGAAGTACACGGACATTTGCGCCCAGCGCACCGGCGCTCTCCAGCTGCGCACCGGCCGCTTCCAGCAGGAGTTTTATATACGCGCCGCAGACTATACCTGCGATGTGATAATCACCTCAAACGGCAAAGACAACAAGGTGCTCCTCTCTGCTATGAAAAAAGAGCTGGCCGCGCTGCAAAAATAAAGATTCCACTGCCCGCCGGTATTTCCTGTTTCAGTATAGCGAAAATCCGGCGGTTATGCAAGGCACTGCGCCAAAAGCCGCCTCAATGCGCAAAGAATTTGCCATTTACAAACGCAGCGGATCGTCGCCGCTGCGATGATCCGAATTTTTTGCTGAGAAATTCTCATTTTTTCTTGACAACCTCTTCCGAATATGCTAATATTATTCAGCAATGCGAAACTGCTTTGCCAACTGAATATAGAGGTATAGTGTAACGGTAACACTCCGGACTCTGACTCCGTCATTTAAGGTTCGAATCCTTATACCTCTGCCAAAGAGGAACGAGATACTCAAGCGAGTATCTCGTTTTTCTTTTGTAAAAAGAAATTAAGGATTCGAAGAATCGTTATTACGAGGCAAAGCCGAGTAACAAGGTTATCGGGACCCCATTCAAAATCTGTGATTTTGCAAATGGGTGATGTTCTTATTACGGGTTTATAATGCAATTAAACCCGTAACATCGTTCTGTCAAGTCTTTAAGGTGGAGATTTGCAAAGCAAATACTACCGTGACTTGACAGGTTGATATAATCTGCCATTACCTCGGAGCATTCGTGTTCCGAGGCTTTTTTATGCCCGAATACTGCTTTTTACGGCGGTATTCGGGCATTTTTCCTTTATTTCAAAATATCGTGAGAGTTTTTGAGAGACGGCAAATTTCAAAATTCCAAAGTCATTTTAGTGCGATTTAGAGCAATTATGACTGAGACTTTTGAGAGACGTCGCTCAAATCAAAATCGTAACACGAATTGAAATGAGCAAAAAATTTGAGAGACATTAAAAAAAATAAAGAGGGCTTAAAGTAATAAAACTTTAAACCCTCTCTTTTAAGATTGTCTTTTTATCTTCAACTGTTAAATTTTCGAGCTATCGGTCAGCGCTTTTTCTCAGATTATATGTTTGTTTTTTTGGTTAATATTTTTTGAAATATAGCGTATAGACTCGATACTTTATTAAATATTTCATAAAATGCTTGACAAAATTTGTTTTCTTCTCTAATCTGCTAAACTGGACTGTTGAGTCCTAATTTGCAGAAAGGAGTCATATTTACTATGACAGAAGAGAATTATAAATACAGAACAAATCCAATGTTTTTAAGAAATCAATTTGGTACGGATATGCCAATACTGAAAAAGATTTCTTTGCAGGATGATGAAAAAGAAGATTTAAGACTTATTGGCTTTGATATTGCAAAAACAGAAACAGATACTCACTTTAACCGCTTTGTCCATTTCTTTTTATATGATTATAAATTTGAAGATATATGGAACAATCCTGATAAGTATATCAAAAAGCTATCGCAGTACAAAGCAGTGCTTACACCCGATTTCAGTATGTATATTGAAATGAACGAAAATATGCAAAGGTATAACACCTTTCGCAACAGATGGGTAGGTGCATACTTGGCAGATAAAGGTATTCGGGTTATCCCGACAGTTAACTGGGGACTTGAAAACACTTTCGATTTCTGCTTTAATGGTATTGAAAAAGGAAGCACAGTTGCAGTATCGACTTATATGGCAAGCGCACACGGAAACAGAGCAGACCAAAAAGATTTTTTTATGGCTGGCTACAATGAAATGCTTAAGCGTATTGAACCTGAAACAATCATTTGCTATCATTATCCGTTTCCTGAAATGAAAGGCAATATTTTATTCGTTGATTATGATTTAAGTTCCTGGCAACATTATGATGACGATAAAATTGAATTGCCGTATACTCAGATGGAAAATATTTGCTGGGTATAGAAAAGCCATCGCCAAACAGTAATTTTGTTGTTAAATATAATGATAATGCATCCTTAATTTTAAAAGGCAGCGGCAGTGTTCACGGCGGTCAATGGCAGCCTAATCCTGACAAGCCGGAAGATGCAAGGTTTTTAGGTGAACCGGGTGAAATAAAATATACTCATTTTTTTAGTAAAAACGGAGATTATTGGTATGAAACAAAAATTGGTGACGATGGAAAAGCTGTAAAAGAAAGGCACCATACAGATCACGGAAAAGCGCATAAACATTCAAATCCACATGATCATGAAATCAATTGGGTTGGAGAAGACTGTCATCCAAAACCAAGTCCACCTATTAATTATCCTAATGGAGAATTGCCAAGTTTTAAATATCATATAGCAAAAGGAGATAATAAAATGAATATAATAAAAATTACTATTGATGGGAATAGAGATTTCAAAACAAAATATGAATTTAAAGATGCAATAAGCAGAGGCTGTGATTTAAGATTTGAATGGCAAGGTATTGAATATGGAATATTTCCTGCTGAAAATAACCAATGGCTTGTATGTTTATTGGGGGATGATGATAGTAAGGATATTTATTATAACCATATTGACGATGTAATGAACCATAAAATCGGTGATGACAGGTTAATTGATATCTGTACAAAATTTACTGTTATTGAGAGAAGTTTATAAAAAACATAAGCCGTGAGCAAAACGCTCACGGCTGTTTTGGTATGTAAGTTATCGGTCATAATTTTTTACAAGATTGGTGACGAGGCGATGCTTGTTTTTTAGGTTAATATTTTTTGAAATATAGCGTATAGACACTATACTTTATTAAATTTTTCATGAAATGCTTGAAAAAACTCAAAATCATCTCTAATCTGCTAAACTGGACTGTTGAGTTCTAATTTGCAGAAACAGATGGGTAGGTGCATACTTGGCGGAAAAAGGTATTCGTGTTATTCTAACAGTCAGTTTGGGACTTGAAAACACTTTCGATTTCTGCTTTAATGGTATTGAAAAAGGAAGCACAGTTGCAGTATCGACTTATATGGCAAGCACACACGGAAACAGAGCCGACCAAAAAGAATTTTTTATGACTGGATATAATGAAATGCTAAAGCGTATTGAGCCGGAAACAATCATTTGCTATCATTATCCGTTTTCTGAAATGAAAGATAATATTTTATTCGTTGATTATGATTTGAGTTCTTGGCAGCATTATGGCGATGATGGCAGAGCTAACAATGAGCGACAGTTTACAGACCATGGTAATCCTAGTGTTCATTCTAATCCTCATGATAATAAAACAGGCTGGAATAATGAACGAGGAAATCCTGAATGGTTAGGAGAAACAAATTATTTCGATGGAAACATTCCGGAATTTAAGTATTATAAAATGACAGGAGAGCATAGTATGAGTTGCAAATATGATTTTGATTACAAAACAAAATATGAATTCAAAGATTCAGTAATGCGTCATGCTGAAATATGCTTTGAATGGCATGGCACAGAATACGGAATATTTTGGATTAACGGCGAGCAATGGGTGGTGACTTTGCTTGGAGAAGATGATAGTCAGGATGTATTTTACAAAAACATTGACGATGTAATGAATTACAAAATCGGTGATGATAAGTTTATTGATATTTGCACAAAATTTACAGTTATTGAAAGAACATTTTGAAATATTAATAAAGCAATATCAAATGATGAAGGATAGCCGAGTTTATTTCTCGACTATCCTTTTTTTTTCACATCAGTTCGTTGCTGTTGGACTTTCAACTTGTTGAGATTTTGTTACTGCATATTGAGCCATAACTATTTTGTAATTAATTGCGTTTATAATGTAAACACACCTTGATTGAAGAAAATCAAAAATTAACAGGTGTAATTGATGTCACTCCGTTTATAATCGATTTTGCAGAAAATGTTTACGGCAAGTTTGAAAATCGGGGAATTTGTGTTGACGTTTTCGATTTGTTCAAACAAGCATTGTCAAAAGGTGAAATAACCGCAAAAGAGGAACAACTGTGGCAGTTCGTTGTAGCAAATTACGGCACATCCGACTTTTCAACAAAACAACTTGAAAAAGATTTCGCTAACGCAGCCTACGCAACCATTCGCTCTTTTGTGCTAAAATTTGAAAAGCTGGGATTATTTTGTCGTTTATGGCAATGATGTTTTGTGAGGTTGAATATGATTACAGGAGAATTGAAATCAAAAATAGATAAAATTTGGGATACAATTTGGACAGGCTGTATATCATCACCTATTACTGTTCTTGAGCAAATTACATATTTAATGTTTATGAAATCGCTTGATGATAAAAAAATAAAAAAAGAAGGCAACGCTTCTGTTCTTGGAATTCAGTATAAAAGCAAGATTTTTAAGGATGACGATTTTTCTGTCGATGATGACGGCAGATGGAATGCAATATCACTTCTTGAATGTAAAGAAATTCAACTTCATTTATCACGCCTTGTTGACAATGATCTTAATCAGGCTAAGGGAAGTTTGTCGTTTGACAGCGAAGATATTATAACATTGTTTGGACCACAGGTTACTGTAATACGAAATATTATTGATGTGATGCATAACAGCGTTATTGCAGCATAAAAACTGTTCCTTTTTGAGTTCTCCTTTTGTCTATATATGTTATCATATTTATAATTATAGTGAATGGGTTATCTGTTTTCGGTTTAGCATTAACGGCTATACTGTATCGCAGGTTCTGCTCATTCGCTATTTTTTTGTTTTTATGAATATTTATTGTGATTTCACACTAAACAAAATTGGCAAAATATTATATATTGACATTTTGGTACGGATTTGGTAGAATAGCATACGGTTAGCAATGGCTAACCATTTATTTTATATCACAGTTAGTTAAAACTAACAGATTTTGGAGGATATTTATGTCAAAAAAATTATCGTTAATTTTATCAGTATTTGTATTAATTTTTTCACTTATGTGTTCGGCTGCGAGCGCTTTTGCAATGGGTCCGAGTAAAGACGGAGTGTACGAGGTTCCGATTGAGATGTGGCACGCAGAAAAAGAACGTACATCCATGGGTGACAGCTACATAGTGCACACAGCTTTGCTTACAGTTGACGGCAATGAAAAAACTCTTACAATTGCACCTGCCGAAACTTCAAGTGATATGCAGTTTTGGTACTATACCGACGGTTCGGTTAAAGGTGATACGAAAGAGGTTTCACAGTCAAGCGCAGTTGAAATCGACGGTGAAAAATACGATGTTGCATTTGAATTTCCTATTAAAAGCGATAATGAATTTGTCGGCGTAAAATTTGCAGCTTCGGCTATGCCTTTATCACCTTCTGCAAGAATTAAAATAGATTATGACAGTGCAAAAAAAATCAGAGATGTAAAAAAGGAAACAACCACAAAAAAAGCCACTACCACCACAACGACAACAACTACAACTACAACAGCACCAACCGTTACCGAGCCTAAAGAGGAAACGGTTAAAAATAAAAAAGTACCGATCGCCATTGCCTGCGGCGCAGTGGGCGCGGTTGCATTTGTGCTTGTAATGACCGCTGTTATCAAGAAAAATAAACATGACTGATTAGGTTGAAGTATGAAAAAAATATTTAAGAAATTTCAAGTTAAGGATTTTGTGTTTTTGGCTGTCTTATCCGCAGCAATGACTTTGTGTGGTGGAATAACCATGCCTCTTGTTATGCACACAACCGTGTTTGGACTTCGTAATATGGCAGCAGCACCGATTTACTCAATCTTTGTTGCAATCGGTCTTATGAAAGTGAGAAAGCCCGGTGCTCTCACAATTATCGGACTTTTTTCGGGCGCACCGCTGATTTTCTTTTCCACGGTTATGTTTTTTAACAATTTTGTTTCCGCAATCATAGCGGAATTGATTATGCTTTTGATTTTCAGAGGCTATCAAAAGAAAGTTTCCGTTTTCGTTACAACGGGAATATATATGCCGTTTTCACTGCCGATTTCGGTTCTGTTCAGTCTTTGGCTCAACGGGCAAAGCTACGAGCAGTTAAAAGCTAATCCTACGATGTCGATTCTTACTTCGCTCGGAACTGTTGCACTTGCTTTTTTAGGCTCGGCAATCGGAATGAAAATTGCAAACGAACTTCAAAAAGCAGGCAAGCTGAAGCCTTACGGAGAAGAAAACGATGTTTGAAGCGTTTGAAGTTAAAAAGCCGTTTTATCCACTTGTGTCGTTTTCGGTGTCGATAATAACGCTGATTTTCGGAATGCTATTTAGCAAAAATATATTGGCATTCGCTTTTGCAGGTGCTGTGTTTGCGCTGTTTTCCGTGTTCGGATTGTTTAAAAGTGCAATCAAAATGTCTTTTGCAATGGGTATTTGTGGGCTTATTATCGGTGGACTGTCGTTTTTAACAAACAGAAATTTTGACGCCTTTTGGCAAACTCTTTTGAGGATGCTCTTGCTCGGGCTTTGTGCCGTGCCGATGGTCAGCACTTCGCCGTGTGATTTAACGCGTTGCCTTGCAAAAATGAAATGTCCGAGAGTAGTAACCTTGGGTATGCTGATAACCCTTCGTTTCATTCCGATTTTGGCAAGTGAAATAAGGCAAATTTGGGAAGCAATGAAGGTAAGAGGAGCAAATGTAAGTTGGTACAGACCCGGCACAATTTATCGTGCGCTTATCGTGCCGCTTATTATGCGAATTATAGGTATATCCGATACGCTCTCTCTGTCACTTGAAACAAGAGCGTTTACTCTTGACGACAGCGAAAGTTCGGTATACAAGGTGATAACAATAAAAGCAAGGGATTTTGTGTTTCTGTTTTTGGTCATTGCACTTTGCGTTTTTGGAGGTGTGATGATATGGGCATAGCAATTAAGTTTGAAAATGTGTCTTTCAAATATGACGGAGCAAACAATTACGTGCTTGAAAATGTTAACTTTGAAATAAACTACGGTGAACTTGTGCTGCTGTCGGGTGTTTCCGGTGAGGGTAAAAGTACACTTTTATCAATAATCAACGGAGTTATTCCGTTTGTTAATTCAGGTAAATTAAGCGGCAATGTTGAGATTGACGGTAAAAATATAACAAAAGAAAAAATCAGCAGTCGTTCAAAACTTGTGGGAACGGTTTTACAAAATGCCGACGAACAAATAGTTTACGATTTTGCAAATGATGAAATAGCATTCGGTTGTGAAAATCTAAATACAGAACCTTCAGAAATTGAAAACAGGATAACAAAATATACTTCTCTTTTAAAAATTGACAAAACTGCAAGAACACGAACAATGTCGGGTGGTCAAAAGCAAAGGCTGATTACTGCTTCAACCCTTGCTATGGAACAAAAAATAATTATTCTTGACGAACCTTTTGCAAATCTTGATACTGAGGGTGCCCATATTTTACTCGGCGTGCTAAAAGAATTGGTAAACGGTGGATATGCTGTGCTCATTGTTGAACACAGACTTGATATTGTCAAAGATTATGCCGACAGAGTGATGTGGATAAAAAATAAATGCGTTTTTTCAAGTTATGATAAGAGAAAACTTGATTCAAACATAAAGATAATTAAAGCAAATCATAAAGGCACGGCAGGCAAAACACTGATAAAAGCAGAAAATATAATGTTTTCTACAGGCAAACGGAATATAATCGACGGCTTGAATTTAGAAATAAAAGCAGGTGAACGCATTGTTTTGCTTGGCGAAAACGGTTGTGGCAAAACAACGCTTATGCGCAGCCTTGCAAAGCTCAACAAATTGTCAGGTGGTAAGATTACTCAGTCACTTACTAAAAGCGAAAAGGCAAACAGTAAGTGGTTTTCGCAGGTGGGATATGTGTATCAAAATCCTACTTACCAGCTATTTATGCCGACTCTTTTAAGCGAAATATCATACAAGGCAAAGAGTGAGGATTATGCAAAAGAAATGATAAAAGCATTCGGTCTTGAGGGATTGGAGCAAAGACATCCACAGTCGTTGTCGCAGGGGCAAAAGCGCCGTGCATCGATAGCTGCAATTTGCGCAGGAAAACCCCAAATTATGTTCCTTGACGAGCCGACAGTCGGGCAGGATTATGAAAATCTATGCCGAATTGTTCACACAATAAACAGGTTGAACAAGGAGTTCGATACAGCTGTCGTAACCGTTACTCATGACAAGCGTTGTGCCTGCGCTTTGGCAGACAAAGTTTTGATTATGGACAAAGGAAAAATCGTTAAAGAGGGTGACAGCTCTCTTGCAAACGAGTTTTTAGAATAAATATGTTTTATGTAGGAGAATAAAAATGATTAAGACAAGACTTATAGGGCAAGTGCCGTCATCAAAAAAATACATTGCCCTAACGGTGGTTGCACAGTGGGTTAAAACCGTGGCAAATATTGTTATGATGTTTATACTTTCAAATCTGCTGGCACTGATACTTGACGGCAAAATATTTGATTTTGCGTCATTGTTGCCTTATCTTTGTGGCATTTTAGGAGTTATGATTGTTAGGTATCTTTGCGGTTATTTTGCTTCAAAAACATCTTTTTATGCTTCAAGTGAAGTTAAAAAAGTGCTCAGACAAAAGATGTACCAAAAACTCACACGAATGGGTGCGTCATACCACGAAAAGGTGTCAACCTCAGAGGTCTTGCAAGTTTTTGTTGAAGGTGTTGATCAACTTGAACTTTATTTCGGCAAGTATTTGCCACAATTTTTCTATGCAATGCTTGCACCGATTACGCTTTTTGCTGTTCTGGTATTTGTCAGTTGGAAGGCTTCACTTGTGCTTATTGTTTGTGTGCCACTCATCCCGCTTTCAATTGTTGCCGTGCAAAAAATCGCAAAGCGACTTTTAAGCAAATACTGGGGTGTATACACAAATCTCGGTGATACTTTTCTTGAAAATATTCAGGGCTTGACAACGCTAAAAGTTTATCAGGCAGACGAGAGAAAAAATATCGAGATGAACGAAAAAGCCGAGCAATTCAGAAGAATCACAATGAAAGTTCTGACAATGCAGCTTAATTCCGTTAGCGTTATGGATATAGTTGCATATGCAGGCAGTGCTGTCGGTGTTGTTATTGCAATTGTGCAGGTTGAAAACGGAACAATTACATTGCCACAAGCGTTTTTGATTATTATGCTTGCAGCCGATTTCTTTTTGCCGCTTCGTCTTTTGGGTTCGTTTTTCCATGTAGCTATGAACGGTATGGCTGCAAGTGACAAACTGTTTAAGCTCCTTGACACAGAAGTGGACAAGCGAGGAACAGTGACCGATGTTGATTTTAACAACGACATTGTTATCAAAAATCTTTCGTTTTCCTATGACGATAAAAAATCAGTGCTTGACAAAATCAGTATTGTTATCGAGAAACATAAACTTACAAGCATTGTAGGCAAATCGGGTTGTGGTAAAAGTACATTGTCGTCACTTCTTTGTGGCACAACAATAGGCTACAAAGGTCAAATTACAATAGACGGCGTTGAGGTTAAAGATATAGACGAAAAAACCTTGATGAACAACATTACGGCAGTGAATTTCAATTCTTACATTTTTGCCGGTACGGTTAAAGACAATCTGCTTATTGCCGACAAAAATGCAAGCGATGAAAAGATGATTGAGGCGTTAAGAATGGTTAATCTTTGGTCGTTTTTGAGTGAACAAGACGGCTTGAATACGAAACTTAATCAGCAGGGCAGTAATTTTTCCGGTGGTCAAAGGCAGAGACTTGCCATTGCACGTGCACTTATTCATAACACTCCGATTTATATTTTTGATGAGGTGACTTCAAATATTGATGCCGAAAGCGAAAACGATATTATGTCGGTTATCCACAATATGGCAAAAATAAAAACCGTTATTCTTATTTCTCACAGGCTGGAAAATGTTGTTAAGAGTGACAATATTATTCTTCTTGATAACGGCAGGATTAAAGAAAACGGCAATCACAGCGCGCTTATGGCTCTTGGCAGAGAATACAATTTGATGTATTCCACTCAAGCCGAACTTGAAAAATATGCAAAGGAGGAAGCATAATGAAACGAAAGCAATCGGGATTTAAAATTATGATGCGACTTATAAAGCTTGTAAAGCCACTTGCAGGATTTATGCTCCTTGCGATTTTGCTCGGTGTTACGGGCTTCCTTTGTGCAATTCAAATCACAACGCTCGGCAGTATGACATTGCTTACCGCAGCAGGAATAAACGGTGGAATTGCAATCAAAACAGGATGTATTTGTATTATTGTTTTTGCCGTGCTTCGAGGCTTTTTGCATTACGGTGAGCAGGCATGCAATCATTATATTGCATTCAAGCTTCTTGCGTTAATTCGAGATAAGGTGTTCAAGTCACTTCGTCGTCTTGCTCCGGCAAAGCTTGAAGGTAAGGATAAAGGCAATCTCATATCTCTGATTACGAGCGATATTGAACTGCTGGAGGTTTTCTATGCTCACACAATTTCACCTGTATGCATTGCATTTTTAACAAGCCTTATTATGCTTGCTTTTATCGGCAGATACAGCTTGTGGCTTGCACTTGTTGCGTTTGCGGCTTATGTTACCGTTGGTGTTGTCATTCCGCTTTTGTCATCCAAATTCAACAAAAATATCGGTATGACTTATCGTGAAAATTCAGGTGCACTTTCGGGCTATGTGCTTGACAGTATGCGTGGACTTTTGGAGTCAATCAGATACAACGCAACAAATGTAAGACTTGATAATATGAACCAAAAGACCGACGAGCTTAATTCACTTCAAAAGCGTCTTAAAAAAATTGAAGGTCATAATGTTTCAATAACCGATGTCGCAATTATATTTTTCTCAATAACAATGCTTCTGGTTGGAATTTGCCTTTATCAAAACGGCACAATCGGTTTTGACGGACTTATTGTTTCAACCGTTGCAATGATGAGTTCATTTGGTCCGGTTGCCGCACTTTCAAACCTTGCAGGCAATTTGACTCACACCCTTGCAAGCGGCGAAAGAGTGCTCTCAATCCTTGATGAAACACCTGTTGTTGAGGAAAATGAGGACGGTAAAGAAATTAAATTCAACGGCATGGAGTGCCGAAATGTTGGCTTTGCTTATGATGAAGAGCAAATCCTTGACAATTTCTCAATGACAATACCTAAAAATAAGATTATTGCAATCAACGGTCCGTCGGGTTCGGGTAAATCAACTGCGCTCAAGCTTATGATGCGCTTTTGGGATGTGCAAAACGGTGAGATAGATATGTCAGAGGAAAATATAAAGAATATAAAAACAACTTCACTTCGTTCAAATCAGAGCCTTGTAAGCCAAGAAACTCAATTGTTTAACGATACGATTGAAAATAACATTAAAATTGCAGATTACAACGCAACAAGAGAAGAAGTTGAAATTGCCGCAAAAAAAGCCTCAATTCACGATTTTATAACGACTTTGCCTAAGGGATACGACACAAATGTAGGCGAACTCGGTGATTTGCTTTCGGATGGTGAAAAACAGCGTATAGGTCTTGCACGAGCCTTTCTTTGCAACTCTCCTATGATTATGCTTGACGAACCCACAAGCAATTTGGACAGTTTAAACGAGGGCAATATCTTAAAATCCATAAACGAAGCAAAGCACGGCAAAAGCATTGTTTTGGTTTCTCACAGAAAGTCAACGGCAAAAATCGCTGACGAAGCTTACACCGTTTACAGAGGCAGATTGTCATGAAAAAAGACAGAATAACCCGAGAAAAAGAAATGTTACCCGAAATGGTAAAAATTTATTGCCACGGTGTGCATAAATCAAAAAAAGGTACTCTTTGCAAGGACTGCCAAGAACTTACTGATTATGCGCTTTTTAGGCTTGATCACTGTCGCTGGGGTAACGACAAAAACTTTTGTTCCCAATGCCCCTGCCATTGCTACAAGCCCGATATGAGAAGCAAAATTAAAGAGGTTATGCGCTACAGTGGCCCAAGAATTATGCTCTACCACCCTTTGGTAGGCTCTATCCATGGCATTGAAACTCTAAAAGGCATTATCAAAGCAAAGAAAAAATCAAAATAATAAATAGCATCATATTTTATGAACTGCTCCGAGTTGTGCAGACAGCACAAAAAGCATTTCTACAACAGAATAATTAAATTTTAAGCAACAAACTGATTTCGTTTTTTAAGCGAAGTCAGTTTTGTTTTAGCTTTTTCGTTATATCTGCAAATGATATTGTTTACTTGCTTTTGAGTAAATCCAAGTTTTGTTCCTGTTTTTTTAAGTCAATCCTTGTGATTTTAATTTTAATATTTTATTTTTATATAGCTTATGTGTTGATAATTTCTTGGCATAAAAAATCCCTCTATGGTAGTTATCCTACTCTGCCATAGGGGAATTTTGTCTATCGTCCATTTTCTACGGACTTGTTCAATAAAACTTTATGCCCTATCTTTTAAGTTTGCCCTTTTATATTGTTTATCCATCAAAAATGCAAAGGTAGCTATCAAAAGGATTACTTATCTGACAAGTTTATATGGTGGAAAGTACGCTCCCTACTGATAACAGAAACTTCAGAGGGCAGACAAACAGATTGACTTTTTGTCTACTTTTTGATATAATTCGGTTAGTTATTGCTAACTGGATTGTATCATACTTATAAACGAATAAACGGACTTTTTTCAACATTCTTTTCTTCGGTTTGTCTGTTCGTTGCAAACAAAAGACTGATCGTTTCAAGAAGATAATCAATTGAGCAGTAAAATACTTACCGACTACTTATAATACCTTGCTTACCGAAAGTAGTTTCATTCCCGTGCCGTGTAACTAAAAATTCAGTTCTTCCGGAAACTGTTGGTCATTATTGCCGGAATTAGGTGGAGGACATTACCGGCTGTATGCACAGAAAGATCTGTCCGATATCAATATTCACGGCTGCTGTTGGAGATAGAAAACTACCGGGGAGCGAAGATGCGGCGACGACGCTTTTTCATGGAGCTGGCGGGCTTCCCTCTCCACAGCAGATGGACGAGCAAGGAATACCTGCGTTTCCTGCGGCAAAGTGCTGTCCTGAAAGCCTCGTTCCCGCTGACCTATGCCGAGTGTGTAAATTTGGAGGTGTGATATGTCATTCTTTGAAAATACCCGCAAGCCCGTAGGCTTTGGCGGGAAAATTATGGTTGCCATGATGAACCTGGGGCACAGTCCTGTGGCACGGTGGGGACTTCGCTTTTTAGAGCTTACTCCGGACGCCAAGGTGCTGGACTGTGGCTGCGGCGGCGGTGCGAACATCAAGAGACTTCTAAAAAAATGTCCGCATGGCATCGTGAAGGGCATCGACTATTCGCCCGTCAGCGTGGAGAAATCGAAAAAAGTCAACGACGCCGCCATCGCGGAGGGTCGCTGTGCCGTTCTGCAAGGCAGCGTGGCGGATATGATCTTCGCAGATGACTGGTTTGATACGGTCACAGCCTTTGAGACCGTCTATTTCTGGCCTGATCTGCCGCAGTGCTTCCGGGAGGTTTACCGGGTGCTGAAGCCCGGCGGGACATTTCTTATCTGCAACGAATCAAACGGCGACACGGACAAGGACAAGAAGTGGACGGAGATCATCGGCGGCATGACCATCTACAAGGACGCCGAGCTGAAGACGTATCTGGAGCAGGCGGGCTTTCACGATGTGCAGATACACAAAAAGAAAAGCTGGCTCTGCATTACGGCGTGGAA